>WNGF01000442.1_pt1 | contig 78806 bp, 54 predicted proteins | sample 5400641 | NCBI WGS metagenome assembly WNGF01 (sample SAMN13153371, study PRJNA577476) | soil metagenome | isolation source: 80 cm soil or saprolite under grassland replicate 2 | place: USA:California | collected 2016-06-15
TCGCGTCATGATAGCAACTGTTGATCGTGCCCTGGGTCGCTGTCGGCTTGGTGTTGTCCACCCGCGTGTTGTAGGTGTAGTCGGTGTAATTGCCGCACGAATCGGCCACCCGGATCACGATCGTCGTGTCGCACGTTCCCGCGCCCGGTTGCACTGCCTTTGTCAGGCCGGTGGCGCCGCAATTGTCGGTCAGTTCGGTCGTCGCATCGAGCGCCGCTTGGTTGGCCGACGCGGTGTCCGGATAGCAAGCCGCGATTGTGCCCTGCGTTGCCGCCGGCGCGGTCGTGTCATTGACCGTGATGATCTGGGTGCAGGTAGCCATGTTAGCGTTCCCATCCGTGGCTTTGTAGGTACGGGTGATGGTGTTGTTGCAGCTTGAGCCGGGGGCGCTTTCGCTGTCGCCTTCCCACGTCACCACCACGGTGCCGCAGCCGTTGACAACGCTGCCGCCTTGGGCGTTGAAGCTCGACAAATCGGTCGCATGCGCCGGCACGCCACTGTAGCACTCCACCAACACCGGACCAGGGCAGGTAATTATTGGCGGACTGCCGATGGTGTAAACTTCCCCCGTGAAGAGGCTGTTGCCGCCACTCCCGCCGAGGCGATTGGCGTCGCTATCGACGATGCAAGCATTGGCCACGACATTCAGGCCCACGGTGCCGCTGCCAGTGCCGGTGTTGACCGTCACGGTATAAGTGAAGCCGCTGCCAGTGATGCCAGTGATGGAGGCTCCCGACACGCCAGTCGTGGCGAGCGCAAAGTCTGCGGCTTCAACGCCAAAGACGGTCTCGCTGAAGGTGACGTAAAAATCAACGCTGCTCGCGCAGGTTGTCTGACTTGTCGGGTTGCCGCGCACGACCGAGATGATGCCAGGCACTTGTATTTTGTAGGTGAGCAACGCGGCTGCATAATCGGCGGAAACAGAGCTGCCCAGCATGCCACTGGCCGATTGTGTCGCCGTAGCAGAGACAATTTTGTATTCAGTCTCGATGGATACACTGGCGGTGCCGTTATTACCGCTACGCACTCGATCACCACCAACCTCCGTGTAGCCGCCAGCTGGGGTGAAGCCAGCGGCTTCTTCGTAGCCGAAGACAGCGAGTATCAGCTCCTCGGCTTGGGTCGTGGCCGGAGTCGGTCCAACAGAGGGCGTACCGCTAGTTCCAGTGCTGGTGGCGGTCTGGTCAATTGGAGAGGAAGCCAGGCCGCTCACGACCATGACCCGGGCTGCCCGCGCAGCCACGGAAGGATGCGAGATCGTGATGCTGCCACTGGAAAGCGCGTGGGTGACAGGCGCACGGAGCACAACCGCCCGGACTCCATTTGCGGCGCTGTCGCTGCTTCCGTTATTGCGAACGTCCGCATCGACGGTGTACGCGTTCGAACCGCCTGAACCAGTGTCGGTGGCCGAGACGGCCCCCCAAGTGTTTGTGGCTCCCGACGGATCATCCATTGCAAAAGCAACGAGGATCGTATTGCCTGCTGCCGCCGTCACGCCGCTGATGGCTGTCGTGGCGCCCGCAGTCTCAGTCGACGCAGTGCCGAGGCTTGCTGGGGCACTGGACGCAGGTACAAGAATCGTAATGCTCAAAGGGGTTGATGCGGGTGAAACATTGCCGGCCGCATCCGTGGCCGTGGCGGTGATGCTGTAAGTGCCCGCGGCCAGTGAACCGAGTGTGAGCCCGGGACTGGCGAAAGCCGCGGCGGTACCACTCACGGCCGGAACGCCATTGGTCAGGATTCTTACCGTGCTGCCTGCCTCGGCTGTGCCAGTGAAAGTGGGCGTGTTGTCGGTCGTCACGTTGTCCGTGGTCGAACAACCGTTGTCACTCGCAGTCGTCAGGTCCGGCGTCGACGGCGCTACCGGAGGTATGGTGTCTTTGATAAACGTGGCTGAGGCCGTGGCGCCCCAATTGCCTACCGAGTCTCGTCCATGAACATACACGGTGTGCAAACCCTCACCGAGAGCAGCAAATTGCCCGCTGGTGAGTTGCTTGGTCACCGGGTCGGACACCTCGTTGAAGGCACCGTCTTGCGCGTTCATCGCGGTGCCGGTGCCGTCGGCTCCGACAGCATCAATAAAAAATTCCGCGCCAGCAATCGTGCTGTTACCAGTGGAGAAATCTGTGACTGACGCTGTGACCGTGGGCAGCGTTGTTCCATTGGCGGGACTGGGACTGACGCCAACACTCGAGGTGATGGGACCAGCGCAATCATTTACCGTGATCGCAAAATTGGGCGAGACTGTTCCGTCTCCGCAGGCATTGTGGCCCTTGACCGTCAAAATCCCGGAGGTCGCGCTCCCAGAGAAAGAAATCGTCACTGAATTGCCCGTGCCGCTGATCGTCGCGCCGATGCCTGAGTAAGACCACGTATAGCTCGCCGCATTGGCGATCGCTGCCACCGAATAGCTCACCCCGCTCTGCCCCTTGCATACCGTCGCGGAGCCGGAGATGGAACCCGCGGCGGCGGGCAGCGGATTGACCGTGATCGCAAAGGCGGGCGAGACGGACCCGTTACCGCAGGAATTTTGTGGCTGGACGGTGAGGCTCCCGGACGTCGCGGTCGTGGAGAAGGCAATCGTCACCGAATTGCCAGTACCGCTAATCGTCGCGCCACTGCCTGAGTATGACCAAGCATAGCTCGTTGCGCGGGCTACTGCCGCTATGGAATAAGCCACACCGCTCTGTCCCTGGCACACCGTCGCTGAGCCTGAGATCGAACCAGCTGGATCAGGTACGCCAACCGCCAAGTTGCCTGACGTCGTGGTGTTCCCGGGTGGTGACGATGATGATGACGCCTGCACGGTGAAGGAGGTCGTCGAAGACGGAGTGCCGGAAGCGGTCGTCAGTGTAAGCGTCGAGGTCTTCGTAGAATTTTCTGAAAAACTTAGTGAAGCTGGCGAAAAGCTCGCGATTACCCCTGAAGGCAGCGTTGTGGTAATGGATAACGTCACGGTGTTAGCGCTGGGGTTGCCGCCTTCTTGCACCGTAACGGTGTAGGTCGCAATTGAACCGGGGCAGACAAGGTTCGGTGACTGGGTCGAAATCGAAACTGAAATATTTGCCGCATCTGTAAAGGTCGCCTTGGCGATCAAACCAGACATAAGGCCCTTGGCGGTGACCTCAAGCGTTGCGCCCAGTTCATCTTCTTCGGCGGGGATGTTCCAGGTTGTGTCCAGATTGCCGTTGGCGTCGGCCGGGGCGGTCCAAGGCTCGTGGGCCGGGCTGGTCTCGTTGTCATCCACTGGAGGCGTGTCGCCGATGTGGAGCACTTGCAGTTGCACCGTTTCGTTCGGCTTGAAGCCGCTGCCGGTTATGCCGACCGGAGTGCCGGGCGGGTAGTCGTCGTAGTCGGTCGTGACCCGGGCGGGATTGAACAGAGCGCCCAGGTCCAATAAGGCGTTGTTGTTATCCACGCCGCCGGCGACCAGGATTTTGTGGTCGCCGGGCAGGTCGGTGGCCGTCGCGCCAGCGCGGGCGAGCTCGGTGTTGGTCAAGACCTGGAACGAATTCGAGAGCAGGTTAAGCACGCTGGCGCCGGAGGCACCGATGACCAGCGCCTGGCTGTTCGCCAGCCCGATGGCCGTGGAATGCGGCGCGGGCAAACTCAACACCGGACTCACCGACTGGCTGAATGGGTCAAATTTCTCCACCGAGTTCGCCGGGTCGCCGCCGATCAGGTAAACGTTTTGGTCCGGGCCAACCAGCGCGGTATGCCCGGAGCGCACCGCCAGCAGTTGGATGATGCCCGAACTCAACGCCGGGTCGGCCGGGTTGACGAATTCGGCCGTGCTGCCGCCGGCCAGAAAGACGCTGCCGTCGCTGAACAGCGTCGCGGTGTGGGCGGAGCGCGCCCCGTTCAGTTGATACGTGACCGGTCCGAGCAGGTTGTCGGGATCATACAGTTCGGCGGTGCCGTCGGCGTCGCCCCCGGCAAAAAAGACGCGCCCGTCCGCCATGAGCGTGGCGGTGTGGCTGCTGCGGGCGGTGGCCAGGTGGTCGGTGGCCAGGATGGTGCCGGTGGCAGGATCAAAGATTTCGATCGACGAGAGCGCGAGGCTGCCCGCGTCGATGCCTCCGGCGATGACCACGCGCCAGGAGCCATCGGCCACTTTCACCAGGGTGGCGGTGTGGGCGGAGCGCGCCTGCGTGAGTCTGGTGGGCGCGGCCGGATCGCCCGCCGGCGAGAATTGTTTGGCGGCCGGATCGTAGAGTTCGATCGAGTCGAGCACGCCGCCGGCGCCGCGGCCGCCGACGACGAGCACGCGCCCGTCCGGCAAGAGCGTGGCGGTGTGGCCTTGCCGGGACACTTGCATTGGCCCAGTCGACTCGACCTGCGTCGAGGCGGCGGCCCAAAGGTTGTCGGCGTTGAGTTGCGCAAAGCAGAGCGCGATGGACAAAAAGAAAAGTCTGCAAAGCAGGCTTTTGAGTGCAGACGAGTTGGTTCGAGTATGAGTCAAATGCATAGTGCCACCCGATTTCCCTTTCCTGTTAAGCCTACGGAAACTGGTACTCCTCCTTTGTGCCCCTGTACGGAAGAAACCACCTACGTTCCGGGATTCGGCGCGAATTAAAGGCATGCCGCGCGGATCGTGTCAACTAGAAATTTTTCGGGAACGGGGAGGAAATTTGGGGGATTTGCGATTCATTCAGTTCGTAGCTTGTTTTCGGAACCGCTAATCTCCGCTAATCCGCGCTAATAAGACAAAGGCGATGGAAACTACGCTGACAAGCCCTAATGGAACAACATCATGGAAGTGGCGTCGCTTGCGTCCCGAGGCAACGAGCCAACCAATGAATGCTCTTTGTCTCATTAGCGGAGATTAGCGGAGATTAGCGGTTCAACCTCACACTTGGACAGTCACAAATCGCAAATCGCAAATGTAAATCTAAAATCCCTTGATTTGGGGCGCACGACAGAATTCTTCGGGTGGACCGCGAGCGAGCGACCGTCGCTGGGGAGCCACATGGGAGGGGGTGATCGCAACTGCGAACGACCTGTTGAGCTCAGAGCAACAGTGAACCGCAATGGAGTTGAACCACGGATGGCCCGGATAGCACGGATAGAAAAGCAAGCGCAGGTTGGAGGGGTCTGAGCACTGACCGGCCGGTGGGTGGTCCTGCAAACGAATGACTTCTCCCCTCCGTGTCATCCGGGAAAATCCGTGGTCTCAGCGCGTCTGCGGCAGGAAGCGCGTGAATCGATCATGGCTTCCTCCCGCATTTCGTCTTTGCGCAGCTCAATTGCAAATCGCAAATCGCAATTCGCAAATGCGCCGTCAGAGACTTCGCGTCGCCACCAGTTGCCCCGTCAGGTTGACGGTGGTGTCGTCGTTCGAGACCAGGCTGAACTTGAACGTGTAACGGATGGGCAGCGTCAGGACGACCTGGCCACCCACAGTCGCGATGCTTCCCTGCGCGACCTGCCCGGTGGCGCTCTGGCCATCGAGCGTGATGGCGCCGGAATCGTCGATCGCGCCCGTCACGCGGTAGGCCAGCGAGGAGCCCGCGCCGGCCGGAATGAGGAAGGTGATCCCCGCGGTATCGAACTGGCCATTGACGAGGACGATCGATCCGCTGGCCATGTCCGCCTGGACATGCCGCGCCGCCGCCACACCGTCGGTCAGGAAGAAACTGGCGGCCCCGCCAAAGTTGGCGGGCGCGCTCCCGTCGCTGCCGTCGGCCAACGGCTCCCAATTGCCGCTGTCCAGGGCGACGACCTGGCTCTGGCCCGGGAACTGGATGGCGTTAGCGCCCACTTCGACCAGCAACGAGCCCTGGCAGTGGGTGGTGAGGCTGCCGGCTCCCTGCGGTTCCAGGGCGTTGCCCACCACGCTGCCCGAGACGGAGACATAGCTTTGGCTCGGATCCACCGTGAACACATCCACGGCGCGGGCCGTCAGCGTGACGCCGGCGATCCACAAGGACCCGGCCAACAGGCCAACCACGCGGCCTGTGCTGAATGATTTTCTTTTCATTAACTGCATGCTTACTGCGTTCATATGCTTTCTTATCCATTTCTTTCTCCTCTCCTCCACCGGGCACGACGTTCTTGTCGCTCTTGCTGTCCTTCATTCCACGGCGTTGTTTATCGCTCAAATCGTTTGATCATATTGCAGTAATCGGGTTTGGTGATAAGGTGGCGGGCGATGGAACTCCGGCATTTCCGCTACTTCGCGGCGGTGGCGCAGCACCTGAACTACACGCGGGCCTCGCGTCACCTGCACGTGGCGCAGCCGGCCATCAGCCAGACCATCCTGGATCTCGAAGACGAACTGGGCGTCAAGCTGCTCTGGCGCACCAAGCGGAGCGTGCAACTCACCGCCGCCGGGACGGCCTTTCTGCGCGAGATCACCCAAATCCTCGGGCAGGCCGACCAGGCGAAGCGCGCGGCCCTGCGCGCGGCCCGTGGTGAGACCGGCCGGGTCGCCATCGGCTTCATGGGGTCGGCCGCCGGCCCGTTTCTGCCGCGGGTCATCCGCGCCTACCGCCAGCGCTATCCCGAGGTGGAACTGGCCTTGTGGGAGATGACCCCGGAACAACAACTGCCGGCCCTGGAGTCCGGCGGCATTGATGTCGGCTTCAGCCGTCCGTTCCCGAAAGAAACGCGTGACTGGCTCGATGGGACATTGATTTACACGTCCGGATGGGGTCAGTCCCGGCTATTCGTCAATTGGGCTTCACCCCTTGTCTGCCGGACCGAATTCAGCGGCACGGCATGGCGCGCAAACTTCGGATTCACGACGCGGCCGTCGTGGATCAGGTGATGAGCCATGTGGACCGGGGCGGAGGAGTTGCCGGCGCAGGTCAGCGACCGGCCGAACCGGTACATCGCGTGGCGTCATCGGCAGGAAACGACCATGCCGTTGGCTTGCAGGGTGCAGCGACGTAGACAGCGTGAACACATTGAAGCCGATTGGCCAATAGCCGGGACTGACCCCTTGGCTTCCGAACGAGCCGGGACGACGAACGGATGCGCTAATGCTTTTTCTTGTTCCCAGTCAACACGCTGATGAGCTGCGGCGCGCTGCTTTTTGCCGCGATCAGGCCGAGGAGGACTTCGTCGCCTTCCTTCAAGCCGTCGAGCACTTCCGTGAGAGTGCCGTCATTGATGCCAGTCTTCACCTGCACCGCCTGGGGCACCTGGTTGGTCTTTCCCGTGTCCGGCTCTCGGTTGGACGCCACCAGATAAACGGTCCGGTCGGTCTTGTGTTTTTCCTTCTTGCGCGCGGAACCGTCGGACTTCGAGCCGCCCCGGGACGGCTTGTCCGGGATCGAGGCCAAAGAAGCCGAGGGGCGAGTTTCCGCCCCCGGGGGACGAAAGCGCAGCGCCGCGCTGGGGACCCTGAGCGCCTGTTCGCGACGCGCCACGATGATCGACACGTTGGCCGACATCCCCGGCTTGAGTTTGAGGTTCGGGTTGTTCACCTCGATGATCGTGTCGTAGGTCACCACGTTCTGTTCGGCCTTCGGCGAGTTGCGGATTTGGGTCACCTTGCCACGGAAGGCTCGTCCGGGAAAGGCGTCGACCGTGAAGGCCACTTCCTGCCCGACGTCCACCACGCCGATATCGGCCTCGGCGACGTTGGCTTCGATTTGCATTTTCGAAAGGTCGTTGGCGATGACGAAGAGAACAGGCGCACTCAGACTGGCGGCGACGGTCTGTCCGACGTTGACGTTGCGCGAGATGACCACCCCTTGGATGGGCGCGTAGATCGTGCAGCGGGCCAGGTCGACCTGCGCCTTCTTCAATGCTCCTTCGTTGATCCGCACGTTGGCTTCGGCCTGATGCCAATCGGCCATCGCCTTGTCGTATTCGGCGCTGGGGATCAAGCGGTTGGTCCGCAGGGCCTCAGCCCGTTGCGCGCTCAGCCTGGCCAACTCCAGCGCGGCGTTGGCGTAGGCCAGGTTGCCTTCGGCCTGCATGTGGTTGGCTTCGTAACTGGCCGGATCCAGGTTCGCGATCACCTGGCCTTCCTTGACGGGCGAATTGTAGTCACACAGCAGCTTTTGAATGATGCCGGAAACCTGGCTGCCCACCTCGACTTTGACCATCGGGTTGAGCTGGCCGCTGGCCGTGACCGACTGCACCAACTCGCCGCGCGTCACCAACACCGTCTGAAATTGGGGCGGACCCAACGGCCGATACAGCCACCACCACCCGCCGTAACCCGCGGCGACCACGAGCCCGCCACCGATCAGGAGCTGCCTGGTTCTGTGAAATAATTGGCGCGTTGACATCCGGATCCCGATTCTCTGGCTTGGCCCGGTAAAGAAAATCCCTTTTCACTCCGTCCCGTGGCCTGATCACGCTACCCGGAAAGCGGAGCGGGGATCAACCACGCATTCGGACTTTTTCAGTAGATCTACTGATGTCTCGCGAGAGACGTTCACGTCTCGATCCGACACGCAAAAAAAAGCAATTGAAAGTTGCGCCGAGTTTATTTGTGCACCACAATGGAGCCCCATGATCTGTGAGAGGAACATGCGCGCGCTGATCGGACGCGACGGAATTCTCCCCACCGGACATGAGGCGATCCATCAGAAAACCGGGGAGAGCCTGTCGCTGGACGTTCCGAGGACCGCGCTTGTTCGCGCTGCTTTCCCCACCCATCAACCCGTGCCGGGCCGGCGTGCTGAGAGGCCCGGGGAAACTCCGGGTGACGCGTCTCCGGGTGCCGGGAAGGCGCGGAAACCAATTCAGACCACTGTAGTAAGCAAGGAGGCAATCCTGGGTTAGAAAGGAAGTGAATCGTATGGCTGAAACACTATCGACAAAACCTTCGCGCAGAATGTCTCTGCCGGAGATCGGTTGGGACTCCATCAATGAACCAGGCGCGTATGTCGAAGTCGGCTCAGGTGATCTGTATCGAGTTCCGAAGGAAGCACTGATCCAGGGGTCATCCCCGGTGATTCGCAAGGAATCGGCGGGAGCCTCTCGGCTCATCCAGCTCAGTCAGGACCCGTACATCACTACGTTCGAGGCTCGCATGTTGTCGTCTGAGCACAACGTGAAGCCAAACTTCTAAATTGAGAAGCACGACGGACGGGGCTGTCGTATTTGCCCCGTCCCTCTTCGTCGGACCGTTCGTAGTCCCGGCGCTTACGGATTGCGGATTGCGGATTGCGGATTGCGGATTGCGGATTGCGTGCTTCGCCACGGTTCAAACAACTGTAAGCTCCCTCCAACCTGCGCTCGCTCTTCCATCCGTGCTATCTGTACCACTATAAGAAGAAATCTTTCATTTCCGACAAGATTTTCAGGCGAGCCACGGATGGAACACGGATTCCCAAAAGAGACCTTTCAGGTGAAGCTGCGAGCTTCTCTTCTCCGTGATCTCCTCTTTTTCCAAAGCCATCAGAGCGCTTTCTCTTTCCGTGTTTAATCCGTGTTCCATCCGTGGCTCAGGATCTTTGGTTGCGGCTCTGCCGCTCTGGGACATCCGTGGTCCAACGCCTGTGTGGGTCGCTGAGGCTCTGAGCTCAACAGGTCGTCCGCCGTGAAGCTCACCGGCTCCCACGTGGCGCTCCCGAACGACTGTCTACCGCTCCCGGTCGGGCAGAAGAATCCTGTCCAGCGCCCGCGGCGGGCAAAACGGCTTGACTTGGATTTGCCCGGTATGTTTGCCTTGCGTCTCAAGTCGAGAAGCCCTGTTCACAGGACACGACCGCGGGATGGCCCGGAGCGATTTGCCGGCGCCGTCCGGCCGTGGGAAAGGGGCTGAAGATTGGATGGAGACTGGGATTTATGATTAACACCGCTTCGCTGACGGGGGCTGGGTTGGCGACCAGCAAGAACCCGACCTTGCAACAACTCTTCTCCGAAGTGCAGCAGTATAACGGTCTGCCGCCCGGCCCGGGCAACGCGCAGGCCATCCGGCTGCTCGATAAAATCATGAAGCATGCGGCGGTATACCTGACCTCCAAGCCACCCCAATTGAACAAGGCCAAAAACAAACTCCGCTGGGACGCGATGAAGGACCTGGCCAACGACGCGGCGCAAGAGGCCAAGGCGCGCGGCGTCAAGCTTCTTTCCAGTCCGGCGGATTTCCGGGAGATCAAGGGCAACGTGAGTCTGGGAGCGCAATCCTACTGGTTGGAGCGGGTCGATCCCCTGCACCGGCCGGGATACGTGTTGTCGGCGAAGTATGAGAACTGGGTCAATACGCCGGACACCTTCGCGCGCAAAAAAAGCTTCTGGGACGCGATCGGCCATGAAGGGTCGGAGGATAGCGTCATCATGGTCAAAGGCGACGACGCAGACGGCGTGCCCTTTGTGGAATGCTACCGCATCACGTTCAACGCCGCGGGCGTCGCCTTGAATGCCCTCGACCAGGTTTTCACGACCCGGGATCTGTCCACCGTCCACTCCGGCGCGGGCTGGGCGGTTTTTGTTTGCAGCCCGGCGGGCGAACTCTATGCCCGCACGCATGAACTGGGTTATTTTCATCACTCCAGCTTCCTCGCCGGCAAACCGGTGGCGGCGGCCGGCGAACTTTTGGTGGACGAAGCGGGCATGATCAAGATTATCACCGCCAAAACAGGTCACTACCGCGCGGGCGTCGATGAAATGAAACAGTTGCTGCAAATCGTTCCCCAAATTCCCGGCAGCGCCTTCATTCTGCCGGAGTTCATCAAAATCAGGTTGCAGCCATCGAACCCACGGCTGACGCCGTGGGCTATTTTCTGTCGGCACTCCGTGCCTGAGGACTGCTGCCCCGGCGCGAGCCAGGGCAACGCGGGAATCAACCAGAGATCGTGGACAAGCCAGCTCACACTGGAGAGTCCCTTCAACCTCTCGGGCTACAGGATGTCGCCGAGGCCCAGCCGCGGAGCTGCGCCGTGACCGAGGCGAACAATCCGAACACTTTGCTCTGCGAAGCCGGGACGACCTAGCGGCGGGACGACGAACTCTCAGCCGGCCGGGGAAGCCAGCTTCAGGTTATCGGCGGCTCTCAGCACCTGCTCGGGACGCGCGCGCACGGCCACGCTCTCCGTCAAATTCACCCAGCGGACCGTGCCCGTGGCGTCGACGAGGAATTCGGCGGGACGCGCGATGTCCGTGCCGTTCGGTCCACCGCTTTTGTGGAGCACGCCGTAACGTTGGATCACCTCGGCCTTCGCGTCGGAAAGGAAAGGATAAGTGAAACCGAGTTTTTGACAATGCCGCTGCGTGACATCCGGCGGGTCAACGCTGATGGCCACGACGCGGATGCCGCGGGCATTGAAGTCGGCGAGGCGCTTTTGGAAACTCCGCAACTCGGAGTTGCAGAGTGGTCACCAATGGCCGCGGTAGAAGATCAGCAAGACCCCATTGGCCTTGGCGCTCTTGGCGCCGGCGGTTGGGGAAGCGAGCAGGCCAGCGAGGGTGACCGGTTGACCGTTTGGATCCGGCAGAGTGAAGTCCGGGGCTTTCTGCCCGACCTGGGGAGCCCCGGGCGCCGCTGGGATCTGCCTGGCCTGATAGAAAATGCCCCACGCGAACATGGCCATCACCGCCAGGCTGATCGCGCTGAGAATGGAGCCGCCGATCTTGCCGCGATAAAGCTCGGGCTGTCCAAAGGCTCGTTTGAGGCCCGTGCCCAGCAAGATCGCACCGATCAAAAACAGCAGAAGGCTCGCCCAGGGAACGTCCGTGGTGATGGGTAACTGCGAGAACAGCGGCACGTAACCCACCGCTCCGGCCAGCACGAGGAGAAACCCGGCCCAGAGTGACAGGTTCCAATGTCGCTTAACCGAGCGTTGCATGCTCTTGCAGTTTTGACCCGCGCGCGAAACATTGCAAGCCGCCCGGCGTTGCCGTAATTAAAACCCCATGGGCAGAACGGAGCGTGAGACGTGGTGTGCCTGAAACCCTGGCCGTCCGGAGCAACCTCGATCCGGTCCAGCCGAGGCGCGTCCTTTGATCCGGCCGAAACAGCGGCGAACAGTGGCAGACACGCGGCAACGAGGAGGAGTTGCTTCATGTAGCACGCATCAATTTTTCTCTGTCTTCGCAAACGCGGGCTTGAGGGCCGGGCTGTCGAGATCCAGGCGATAGAGTATTTGGTTGTAATCGTAGCGCGGCGTCGACGGGGGGTGATCCGCGAAGGCGCGGGTATAAGTGCCTTCAAACAGCAGAATGGGGGAGCCTTCAGGCGTGAACTCGGGGTGCAGGCGCGGGTTGTAAAAGGTGTAATTGTCGTGCGAAAGAATTTTCACCGCCGGACCCCACGGGCCGGTGGGCGCGTCCGCTTCGGCGTACCAGATTTCGCCAAAGGCGGAGGGTTTGCCGAACTGTTCCAGGAACACCGTCACCCAGCGTTTGCGGAAGGCGTTCCAGGCGATGGAACCGCTGTGCGGCTTGACGCGATTCGTGCTGGTCGCGGCGGCGAAGGATTCCTGCGGTCGCAAGGTCTCCCACGTGGCGTCATCCTGCCACGCCTCGAAGGTGGCGGGACAGCGCAGCTTGGGCAGCGGATTTCCGAACAAGACCCACTCTTTGCCATCCCCATCCTTCCACGGCGCGGGATGGCCGTCGGGCACCGGCGGTGGTTTGGGCGTTGCCTCGGACTTCTTCCAGAGGGTGCGGAGCTTCTCGAAATTCTCGGCCGTGTCGTTCCACACGCACAGACCCCATTCGTCAATCGCCATGGGCGGCTGGATTTTCATGTAAGAAGCGACCAATCGCGCCGTGCCTGACTTGTCCGGCAGGCTCACGTAGGCCGTCAGCCAAGTCGGGCCGTGGCCCGGCATCCTGGCCACGCCGCGCGGCTTGCCCGCCGCGCCGCGGAAATAGTCCAGCTTCAGCCGCAACGGCGGCTCGAACGACGCGAGCGGACGCCCGGCGGTGGTTGCGCTCGAGCTGTCGAAAATCCCGAGCGGATAATCGGGCACGACCGTGTCGCCCCACAGCCAGAAAAGGCGCCCGTGATGCCACGCGATTTGCACGCTATCGGAGCCGAACACGCCCGACTCGCGCCAGTCGAGTTCGCGTCCGAGCTTCTGGCTTTCGGCAAAAAGTCCGCCACCGGTGATACGTCCGAGGCGTTTCGCGATCACGGTGCGGTTTACTGTCACGCGCAGCGTTTGGCCCGCTTCGGGTGTCAAGCGCACGCCGCGCATGCCCAAGCCGTCCTTCGGCACTTCGTAGCCGTGTCCGAACACCTCGAACCACGTTTCGCGTCCCATCAATTCCGGCGAATCGAGCGCGATGACTCCGGCGTTGTCCGTGAGGAAGCGGAGTTGATGGGTCGTGCGCAGTTCGACCAGCGGCACCGGCCAGCCGCTCTCGTGGTCGACGACCTCAATGCGGCAAGGCTGGGCCAAACCAGGCGAAGCCTGGGCCGTCAACCGGATTGCCAGGAGCGCGAACAGGCCGCCCCATCTGGCGCGTTTCAGAACATTCGATCGCAGTCTTCGCCGGCGGCTTTTCATTTTCCTTTTCCGCGGTGTTTATCCGCGTTCCGCCGTGGTGGCGAGTCATTTTCCGCGGTGAGCGCGCGGCTGGGAAATCAAATGAGCGGAGATGAGCGGTTCCACCTTTCACCGGAACAGATCCGAGAAGTTTTTCCCAGGAAGGAGCAGTGCACCTGCAGCTCAGGGTTGAGGGCCACTGCGGTTGAACTCAGCCTGGCGTTCTCTCGCTGGCCTTAATGCCCAATGCCCAATGCCCAATGCCCAATGCCCAAAGAATGCCCAATGCCCAATGACCAAACGGTGCTCACGACGGCCCCTGCGGATGTTTTGGTCGACCTTTGGGCATTGGGGCTTGGTCATTCATTGGTCATTGGTCATTGGTCATTAGGAGTAAGAGGGCCTCATTGGTCCTTAATTCAACGGCAGTGGGGTTCAGGACTCCCTCCGACCTGCGCTAACTCTTCGATCCCTGGTATCCGGGCGATCCGTGGTCCAACCCCCCTGGTTGGGATCACATTTCCTTCACCGCCGTGGCCAGATCATTCTGCCTCGGACTGCGTCGATAATATTTGCGGCCGTCCGAACCGCGATGGCTGATCAGCAGTCCCCATGCGACGAGGTGGTCCAGAGCGCGTTTCACTCGGGCCATTTCCGCTTCGAGGCGCTGTTCGAGCAACCACCATTGGGCAATTCCCTCGAGGGAATCCTCGCTACCGGGGCGCCTGGCCAAGTATCCGAGGATATCCTGGCATAGTTCTTTTTCTGCTTTGTTCATGCAAGCTCTCTGCCCGTTCTGGGACTTGACTCCCGGGAAGAGCAGCGACGATGCCACCAGCCGTCTCGGCCAGTCGGCACCCATCTTGCAGGCACTTGCGCGGCTCGCCTTCCTGGCATGGGATAAAGGTTTCCTCCAGACGTGGCATAAAGTTTTTCTCGTTGGCATCTTTGCCCACGCAAAACCAATTGAGGCGTGCGACTGCCAAAGCGCGGCGGACGGAAAGATGTAACTGTTGAGGGGTGAGGGCGAAAGCAACTTCAGGGGTGAAGTTACGGAAAGATTAGCTAGGGCGGCGTGAGGAATCCCTGGTCGCGCAGCCATCTGGCGCAAGACTCCGTCCAGGTGGAATACGGATGGCCGCTGCTGCGGACGCCGAAGTCGTGCGTGGCTGTGGCGTAGATGTGCAGCTCGGCCGGCACTCCAGCACGCTTCAAGGCGAGGTACATGAAGACGCTGTGCTCCGGGCTGCTCACGATATCCTCCCCGCCGTGAGCGAGGAAAACCGGGGGCGTCCCGGCCGGAATGCGCAGGCCCGTCGCCAGTTCATCCTTGTCCTTGGCCTTCAGGTAGCCCGAATAAACCGCGATGGCGAAGTCGGGTCGACAACCGGTTTGGTCGAGGTCATCGATGGGCTCGTAGCTTCGCTGATCGAAGCCCGTCGCCGTGGCGATGGCCAGGTGCCCGCCCGCCGAGAAACCCACGATGCCGATCCGCTGAGGATCGATGCCCCACGCGCGGGCCTTGCTCCGGACCAGGCGGACGGCTCGCTGCGCATCCTGGAGCGGACGTCGGGCTGGCTCCCGCTCAGGTTCATCGGGGCGACGCGGGACCCGGTACTTGAGGATGATGCCGGTCACGCCAAGTGAGTTGAGCCAGGCCGCGACTTCCTCGCCTTCCAACTGCCAATAGAGATTCCAGTAACCGCCTCCGGGACAGATGAGGATCGCGGTGCCGGTTTGCTTGTCCTTCGCCGGCCGATAGATGGTGATGGAAGGTTTTGTGACGTCGGTGATCATCCTGGTCGGCTCGGTCACTTCGACCTGCTTTCGGTCCAGTTGCGGAGAGAGGCGGGACCGTTCCGGGCCGATCTTGCCGTTTTCATCGGGAGGGGAACCCGGCCAGAGCTCGACCACCTGGGGCGGCTCAGCCGCGGCCGTTGGCCAGGCCACGCCGATCCAAGTGACCAGGGAAATGATCGATAGGTATCGCATATTCATTTTCCAAAGCGCTTCGCAAACGCCTCGGTGCACGCCCGGCATAGCCGCGGCTGCTTCGAGTCATGCTCTGCCAAGTCGTTCGCGTAAGCGCGGGCGAGTGCGGGTGTGCATGGCGCGGCTCGAACTTATCGTGCCTGGCGAAACGGCGCCAGCAAATCTTGCCACGCCTCTCGTGTCTTCGTGTCTCCCGTCGATGTTGCTTTTGCGGCTCTGCCGGGATTCACTGTGCGGGTGTCATCGCAGGTCAAGATACGCGGGGTCGCGACGTCCTAATCCACCAAGAAACGTCCAGGATTCGTTATGGGCATCTCATTTGACGGGCGGTCCGGAACAGTCGCCGCGCTGCTGGCGCCGCTGGTCGCGTTGGGCTGGCACTGCCAGCCGCGCGCCGACCAGCCGCCGACAGTGGCACGCGCAGCCTCCGCGCGGGGCGCGGTCGGAGCGTCGTTCCAGCCCGAGTCCCCTCAGGCCGGGTCCAGGCGGGACCAGGGGCCGCGCCTCGTTTTCAAAGACCAGGTCGCGCCGCACTGGTTCGCCGGAGACACGCGCTTCTGGTATTGCAACAACCTGCGGGGCGACGCCCAGGAGTTCATCGTCGTCGATGCGGAGAAGGGCACGCGCGGGCCGGCCTTCGACCACGCCAGGCTGGCCGCTGCCCTGTCCCAGGCCGCTGGCGCGGCCTACCCGCCGGACCGGCTCCCGTTCCGCAGCATCGCGTTCCTGGAGGACGGCCAGGCTGTCGCGTTCAAGACGGGCGACACCACCTGGCGCTGCGACCTGAGTTCCTATGCATGTTCCAGGACGAACCTGACCGTCGACTTTCCAGCCGCGGTCAGCCCGGACGACGACGGCGGGATGCCGCGGCGGCGCCCCCCGCGTCAGGGCGACGGTGGCGACGGCGAAGGCCGCCCGTCCGACCGCGACCGGTCTCCGGACGGCAAGTGGACGGCGCTCATCAAAGAGCACAACGTCTTCCTCCAGTCGCGCGACGACGCCGCGAAGGAGATTCAGCTCAGCACCGACGGCCAGGCGGGACTTGCTTACGGGCGCTTTTCGTGGTCGCCGGACTCGCAGACGCTGGTGGCCTTCCGCATCGAGCCGGGCGAGCGCAAGGAAGTTCACCTGATTCAATCTTCGCCGCCGGAGGGCGGTCGCGCCCGGATGACCAGCCGGCCCTATGCTTTGCCCGGTGACAAGTTCACGACCTACGAACTGAACGTGTTCGACGTGGCCAGCCGGAAGCGGACGAGGCCGGACCTGGACCGGTTTGAGCACGAGTGGCTCAGTCCGCGGGTGCGCTGGAGCAAGGACGGCCGGCACTTCACGTATGAGCAGACCGACCGCGGCCATCAGCGCTTTCGCGTCATCGAGGTGGATTCGCGCACGGGCAACGCGCGCTATCTCATCGACGAGCGGAGCAAGACCTTCATTTGGAACGCGCACACGGAGACGCTGAACCTCGCCGCCGTGAACTGGCTCGAACGGAGCGAGGAAATCCTCTATGCGTCCGAAAGCAATGGCTGGCGGCACCTCTACTTGATTGACGCGCGCGCGGGCCAATTGAAGAACGCCGTCACGACGGGCGAATGGGTCGTGCGCGGCATCGACCACATCGACGAGACGAACCGGCAGGTGTGGTTCCGCGCCAGCGGCGTGTACCCGAACCAGGACCCGTATCTGATCCACTTTGGCCGGGTGGGATTCGACGGCGGCGGCCTGGTATGGTTGACCTCAGGCAACGGCCATCACAGCATCCAGTTTTCACCCGGCCGAAACTTCATCATCGACACTTACTCGCGGGTGGACGCACCGCCCGTGAACGAATTGCGGCGCGTCTCCGACGGCGCATTCCTCTGCCGGCTCGAAGAAGCGGACATCACGGCGCTCAAGCAGAGCGGCTGGGAGGCCCCGGAGGTCTTCGTCGCGAAAGGCCGCGACGGCCAGACCGACATCTGGGGAATCATCAGCCGTCCGCGCGACTTCGATCCGAACAGGAAGTATCCGATCATCGAGGACATTTACGCGGGGCCGCAAGGTTCATTCGTGCCGAAGACGTTCCGCGGCGGCCCGCGCTACGAATCGCTCACCCGGCTGGGCTTCATCGTGGTGAAGATTGACGGCATGGGGACGGCCAATCGTTCCAAGGCTTTCCACGACGTTTGCTGGCACAATCTTAAGGACGCCGGCTTGGCCGACCGCATCCTCTGGATCAAAGCCGCCGCGGCCAAAGATCCGGCGATGGACCTGACGCGCGTCGGCATTTACGGCAACTCCGCCGGCGGGCAAAACGCCGCCGCCGCCGTGCTGTTCCATCCTGAGTTCTACAAAGTCGCCGTCGCCTCGTGCGGCTGCCACGATAACCGCCTGGACAAAGCTTCGTGGAACGAGCAGTGGATGGGTTATCTGCCGCCGGACAAGCTGTGGAGCAAGGCGCAGGAGAACTGGTATTCGCAGTGCTCGAACATCGACAACGCCCAGCGTTTGCGCGGCAAGCTCTTCCTCATCGTTGGCGAGATGGACGACAACGTGCCGCCGGAATCGACGATGCGATTCGCCGACGCGTTGATTAAAGCCGGCAAGGATTTCGATCTGCTTGTCGTGCCGGGCGCCAACCACGGTCCCGGCGGCAGCTATGGCATCCGCCGGCGCGACGATTTCTTCGTGCGCCATTTACTGGGCAAAGAGCCGCCGGACCGAAACGCGGAGAACCAGCCAGCCGAGCGGGTGCACGCGGATTAAGGAAGACGCGAGGTCGCTTCGGGGACTGTGGAGTTCGTCGCTTTGGACGCGACACCGGTCCAATCTTCCGGCCGACACTTCGCGCGGATAGAATCCCGAGTCGGGTGCGCTTCAGGCGAATTTGCGCCGGAAGAAGAGGAGCAGTCCAAGCCCCAATAATGCAAAAACTGCCGGCTCGGGAACCACGGTGCCAAGGTTGAAGCTGGTCAGCCCGACGAGGATCAATGGTGAATCGGTGAAGGAGCTGGAGAGGGTGCCGAGGAGACCGAGAGGCGAGAAGGCGCCGGAACTGCCCCGGGCGATCAGGGCGTTCTGCAGCACTTGTTGCCACGTGGTGATGGTGCCGCCCTGATTGTCCCAGACCCGAACATCGACGGTCACCCGTTCCCCCGCCGCCAATCCGGGAATGGAGATGACCGAAGGCAACCACAAGCCGGCGGGAAGATCGTTGATGGTCGCGGTCCGGAACGTCGAGGTCGCCGCGAGTTGCAATGATTCCGCCGGGGTGCCCAGCGGGCCGGCATACAGGGCAACGGTAAACCCCGGGCCGCTCAGGAGTGGACCGCTGTAGACCGTTGAGCCGGACGGTATCCCCAAGAGCGATTGACCGTGTTTTTGAGCGGTCGGATCGGTCGGCTCCGCGCCGAAGATCGGCGCGAGCAAAATTCCATTGACGTAATTGGCGAAAAGCAGGGTGCCCTGACCGGGTGTCCTGGCGACCATCCCGAGGAGGGCAAAGAGTATCAAAATCATTTTCATCTGAACCTGATCGAGGAAACGCCTTGATTCCTATGCGATGCTCACCACGCGCCAGTTACCGTGTCAATGACGAAGTGGAGGGCTTTCGGCTCCCACCGGCACGACCAATCCGGGTTCAGTCAGGCGGTCGTCCTCCGGCTGGTTCTCGAGCGTTTGGATGCGACGGCGAGCGGTTTGCCATTCGGGGCTGGGGGGTGCGCCGGACTTGGTGACGGCTTTGAGGAACTCTTTGTAAAATCGCAGGCTTTCCGTACGATTCGTCTTCCGGAAATAGACTTCCGCGAGACCGTAGAGGCTTTGCAACCGGTGTTTCGATTCGCTCCTTTCGATGAGAGTCTGGAAGTCCTGCTGGGCGGCATCCCATCGTTGCAAGGCGGCATTGATGAGCGCTCGATTGAAGCGACCGTCCTCGTGAGCGGCGTCAATTTTCAAGGCGCGCTCCGTGGCTTCGAGCGCTTGGGCCAGCTGCCCCTGGCGCATCTTGAGCCCACCATAATTCACCAGCGCCCCGACGTTGTCCGGCTGTGCTTGCACCCGTTGCTCCATCACCTGGATGGCGTTGGTTTGGCGTCCGAACCTGAGATAGATGTCCACCAGTGTGTCCCAAGGCAGGGAATCCTTCGGATACTGCTCCCGCGCGGCGTTCAGCAGTCGTTCCGCGGATGGCAGGTTCTTTCTCAGCGCCTCAATCCAGGCCTTAATCCGGACGAGTTCGACCTCTTCTTCCGGGCGGAGTCCGCCTCCGGCAAAACGCTGGCGATAGACGGCGCAGGCCGCTTCTGCCGGATCGGGAAGGCCGGAACGGATGCACATCATGGCGAGGTCCAGTTGCGCGGAGCGGTTATCGGGCGAGAAGAGAGAAACGCGTTCGAGTTCGCGTCCCGCCTGACGGTAATGCCCCGTGTCGGCGAAGCTCTTGGCGAGGTGATGGCAGGAAATGGGCTCGTCAAACGGCCCATCCAGCGCGAGGATCCTCTCGCAGTGCCCTTCGTAAGGCTTGAGTCGCTCGGCCAGGCCCGCCTCGACGCCGCGCTCGGTCTTTCCCGCGCGCAAATACTGGTTGTAGGCGCGATTGATGAAGGCCGCCACATTCGCCGGGTTGACTTGCACGGCGAGTTCGAAGTAGGCCGCGGCGCGATCCGGATTTCGCGCGCGTTGCAACTGAACGCCAAAATCATTCAGAATCCGGCTGTAAAACTCGGTCAGGTAATCGGTCAACCGGCGGCCCCCGACGGTCCGCGGTCGCCGATTCGGATTTCGGGACGCCTGCTCGATCCGCGGTTTGATTTCGCGGCTCACCAGTGCCTGCAGATAGGCGTCCTGCTGTTGAAATTCGGCGGCGGACATTGCCGGGCCGACCAGCGCGTTGGTGGGACAGCGCACCATCTGATAGACCAGGCCGCGGGGTCGGGCCTCAAAGAATTCGAAGAACAGCCCAAAGCTGGGCTGGAGGTAATAGAGCGGCGATGCCTGCTCGACTCGGAGCAACGCGTTCATCAGGTTCGCGGCGTCGATGGGCGATTGGCGGTCCGGTTGACGCACGAATCCGGGCCATCGTCCGGGGTACATCTTCTGCAGGAATCGATGGTAGTCCACCGACCTGAGAGCGGCGGTGTGCACCAGGGCGTGTCGATGGCGCGGCGAGTTCCGGAGCAATTGGTATTGCAGGGAATAGAGCTGGAAAAGATCGTCGCTGAGCACGACCGCGCCTTCGGTCGGCAGCGAATCCGCCGCCGCACGGGAGAGACGGGCCATGGGTTGGGCGGACTCGCTGAAGATGGCGGGAAAGGTTTTGACGGCCAATGCCACCACCACCGCCAACGCGCCAGCCCGCAATGCCCAAGTCGCCGTTCCGCTCATCATCAGTTCAACCCCGCTGGGTGGGAGCCGGCGTTTCAGACGGTGTGGGTATTGCAGCACGTGGAGGAAGAATTCGGTGAAATAGCCGACAGCCAGCGCTCCGAGATAGTAGAGCGGCAGCAAGGCCGCGCCTCCGCCCGCCAGATGCCTCGGGCTAAAGTCGGGATCGAACGCGACGGTCACGCCGGCGATGAGAAAAATGAGAGGGATGAGCAGGCTGGCCGCGGAGTTGATGATCCGGCCAACCGCGCTGGTTTCCGAATTCCGCCCGCGCCAGGCCACGCCGATGAAGGCCACTGGGATCAAGGACGTCAGGCTGCAAAGGAGGATAATATAGCGCGGGAAGGCATGGAGACTGGCGGCTTGGTAGCCCCAATACGCGCGTAGTAACTTCCAGAAATCCGATCCATCCGGGGCCGACCACCGCGTCAACATGGGCAACACCAGGTACAAGGCAAGCCCGGCGCTGCCAGATCCCACGATTCGCAGCCACACTTGCCAGCGCAACGACGCGCGTCCCACCGTCCACAGATATGCCGTCAGGAACGCGGGAAACAGCGCGATCATCGCGTAGTTGTTCGCGACCGCCAGGCCGTAGACAAAAGCAAACCAGGCCAGCCGCTTCGGCTTTTGCTCACGCCGGTATTCCAAAAGCTGGTTGATCAGCCACGCGAAGATCATCACGTCGAACGCCTCCCCCGTGGCCACCACGGCATTTTCCCAAAACGACAGTTCCAGCCCGCAGATCAACGCGGCGAAAACCGGCGGTATCCAGAAGTCACGCTGGCGGAACGGCACAGCCCGTTGCAAAGGAGTTCGATTCTTCGGCAACAGGCAAACGGAGCGCGCCAGCAATCCGAGCGCGCTTGCGCCGGACACGGCCGCGGTCGCGTTCAGCGCCCAGAGCTGGAGCGCCGGCGGAAGCCATCGAATCGGATACGTGACTATCTGGTGGAGCGGAGCAATGAGATTGACGTGCCAGTCCCAACCGGTCGCCCTCGCCAGGGCGGCGAGGCCATTCCAGGACGGGGACCACTCCATGGTTGCGACATAGACAAGCAAAGCTCCGCCTGCGATCCACCACGGGAGGCGTCGCTCGACGAACTCCCTCTCAACTGCCGGTTGCGCATCCATGCGACCAACCCTCCACCGAGCACATCAGCCCTGGTGGACGGGTTCGAGATTCTTGGACTTAAGGTGGTCCCGGTATGAGAACATTCTCATTCATGACAGGGATGTTGTTAATCGATTGCCGGCAATCCTGCAAAGAACATCCGTCCATTCACCGCACATTTCCCGCCCGCAACGTAGCCAGCGAATAGAATGTGTCGCGCCAGCGGATGCCGTCCTGGCGGAGCGTCACCAAAGTCGAGTTGAGCAGGGCATAGAGGAACACCGGAAACATGAATGGGGTGAAAACGGCGCAAAGCCACGACCAGCCCAGTCGCCGCGCCAATATTCCCGCCGGCAGGATCACCGACAGGGGCGAGAGTCCGGCGGCGAGCCCGGCCGCCGTGCCGGTGATCAGGCCGACGACGATGGTGCCGAGCATGACGCCCGCGGCCACGCTGGCCAACACCACCAGCCAAAGCCTGAACTCGAGCGCCGCAAAGGAATTCTTTTCCATGATTTTGACCAGGTGCTGGACCGTGGTGCCCCAGTGACACTCCAGGTCGTCCACGCCGAGGAAGGCGCGCGTCCGTTTGCCCGCGCGGCGCAAGAGCAGGCCGAGCTTGACGTCATCCACCACGGTGAGGCGCAGCGCTTCGTAGCCGCCGCATGCCCGATAGGCCCCGGCGTGCACCAGGTTGAAGGCGCCGATCCCAAGATACGCCCTGGGCCGGTCCCGATTCACCCCGGAGATCCAGTTCAAGAGACTCGTCAGAAACAGGAGATGCCACGCCCGCGCTCCGAGGGTCTCGATCACCGTCTTCGGAGTCATCGTCACATGATCGGCCCGGTCGCGTTCCGCCACGCGCACGGCGCGCGCGATCACGTCCGGCTTCAACCAGCAATCGGCATCGGTGAAAAGAATCCATTCGCCCGTGGCCGCGCCGGTGCCCACGTGGCAGGCGTGACACTTGCCCAGCCAGCCTTCCGGCAGGACGTCCACCCGCTTTACCTGCACACGCGCGTCCTCCGTCGCCAGTTGCCGCAGGATTTCACTCGTCCGATCCTTGGACCGATCATCCACGACGATCAACTCGGTCTCCACCCCGCGTTGCGCGAGGAGACGACGGATCGTCTGTTCAATCCGCGCCTCCTCATCGCGCGCCGCGATGACCACGGAGCATCGGATGCGTCCCTGCGCCGACGACGCGGGCCGCTCCATCGGCGTCAACTCCTCCAGCGCCGGCAACCGCCGCACCCAGCGCAAGTGCCACAACGAGGCGAGGGCCAGGGAAAGAAAGACGGCTGCGGTCCCGATGAAAATAAGAGTCACCTAGTTCAATTTCGCAGGCTGGAAGTCCTTGTGACCCGTCTGCCAAAGGAGGAATGCGGTCTGCCCTGCGAAATTGCTGAAGGTGACAATTTTCTCCTCCGTGAAGTGGCCATTGTCGTAGTTGACCTTCATCAGGACGGGATGGCCCGACGCGGTTGCGCCCTGCAAGGCGGCCACGAACTTGCCCGGTTCCCAGGCGGCAACTCGGGGATCGTTCCAGCCGCCCACCCCCATCACCGCCGGGTACTTCACACCCTTGCGGACGTGCTGGACGCCATCCATCTCGAACAGAGCCTGGCATTCGACCGGATCTTTCACCGTCCCGAATTCCGGGGTGTTGACCGGCCCATTGGCGGAAAACTCCATGCGCAGGGCGTTGGCGCAACCGACATTGCAGATCGCGGCGCGAAAAAGATCCGGGCGTTCCGTGATAGCGCGGCTGATCAGGATCCCGCCGGCGCTGGTGCCGGTGCCCCCCAGCTTGCCCGGACTCGTATATCCCTTCTTCACCAGGTACTCCGCGCAGGAGATGAAGTCTTTCCACGTGTTCGGCTTGGTTGTCTTGTAACCGGCCTTGTACCATGCCTCGCCTTTTTCACTGCCGCCCCGGGGATGGGCAAAGGCCAGCACCACGCCTCGTTTTGCCACCGAACGGCGAATACTGAAGTGCGGCGTGGCACTTATCCCGTAAGCCCCGTAGCCCTCGAGGATGCAGCTATTCGAGCCGTCCAGCGGGATCCCCTTCTGGTAAACAATGGAGAGTGGAACCTTGGTGCCATCGTGTCCGGGAACCTCCGCTTCCTCGGAAACCAGGTTCTCGAATCCCGGATAGGAGACATCACTGTTGAAGACGCTTTTCGCGAACGTGTTCTTCTCCGCATCGAAATCATAAATCGTCGTCGGCGCGGTCCAGGTGGTGATCGTGACCATGCAGCGATCGCTCCTCCAATCCGGACAACTGACATCCACGCTGCCGGATGACGGGAGTTTGATCTCGGACGTCTTGCCTGTGGCCAGCTCGTATTTGACGATGCGGCCAACCACCCCGTTGGAATAAACGACCAGGAGGTAGTGCCTGCTCTTGGCGAGGTACTGCACGGAGTCCGCCGCCTCAGGCATGATGGTTTCGGCGTGTGCCCAGTCAGGATGTTTTACCCGGGTGCGAACCACGCGGTATTTGGGCGCGCCGGCGTGGGTGACGGCGTACACGTAATCCCGGTCGAACGCGAGCCCCCGGACCAGCTTGTCCGAGGTTTTGCACAGCGGACGCCATTTAATCTTGCCGCTGTTCAATGCAGCAGTGGGCGCCAAGAAAATGCGGAACTCGGCCTGGACGGTTCCCAACACTCCGAGGACGTAGTCGGGGTAGGATTCATCGATGAACGCGTTCGGAAACTCCTTTGCGGCGATGCCCAGTTCCGGATAACTTTCATTGCTGAAGAAATCGATGTCGGTGGCGATCTCGGTGCCGAGCTTGTGCACCCTGGTCTTGCGGTTCAATTCGATCTCCAGGCTCTTGATGTCGGTAACCTTGCCGATGTCATAGAAGAAGGACTGGTTGTCTTTCATCCATCCAAGGGGTCCCCAGGAGGGATAGATTTTCTCCGGCAGCAGGATGCCGCGCTCCACCTCCAGGACGCGGAGCTCTGAGTATTCCGCGCCACCCGAAGAAAAACCCAGGACCACGTGTTTCCCGTCCCAGGACGGAAGAACGCTTTGGATGGTGGTAACGACACCGGTTTGGTAGGGGCCCGGATCGAAGAGCTGTTTCTCCGCGCCGTTCCAACCCTCGCGGAAGAAGAGCTTGCCCACGTTCTCGCCTCCCAGGGTTTTCTTGTAGAAGACGCGGCCGTTTGCATAGCTAATGGTGTCGTAGGTCGCAGGCTGGAGCTTGTCCAAAGCCATCCATTCCTGCGCCAGTTCATCTCTTGCCGGGATCTTGCCGAGCAGGCTATCGGTCAGCTCTGCCTGGGCTTTGAACCAAGCTTGAACCTCCTTGTCTTTCATGTCCTCCAGCCAGCGGTAAGGATCCTGGTAGGTCTTCCTGAAGTAGGTATCCGCAGCCTCGACGGTTTTGGTGGGCGGATACTGCCACTCGGCCCGGACGGGCAAGACCAGCAGGACCGGCACAACCAGGAAAATGAATCCCGCCATGGATAAGAAATTGCCTTTTGCGCTCGGCCGATTCATGTGCGCTGCGCGGGCGCGGGAGAATTGCATTTCGGTGTCACTCATCTTGGAGAGGATAGTGGCCGAAGGGTTCGGCGCGGTCCAGTGGCGATTCTCGGCAGGTGGGGCGGGAGCTTCATGGGGGGGTGGCTCTTCGGGAAAGGGACTAAGGGGACGAAAGAGACAAAAGGAACGGGAGCTTCATGGGTGGCGGCCTTTGGCGCGTTCGGCCAGGCGGGCGCGAGTCATGCGCTCGCGCAGGCCGCCTTCTTTGAGGAAGGCCAGCTCCAATTGGCGAAGCTGCCGGTCGAGCAGGTAGTTGGTCAGTTTGATCAGACCGATCATGACATTGGCGGCGATGGCCGGGTCGTGATGTTCGATCCCCTTCCGGAACGTCGCGTAATTGGCCTTTGGTTGGCGGTTCAATTGCCGGAGACGCCGGGCATAACGGTGTTCCTTCGTCCACTCCTCCAGGCTGCGCACTCGGAGAAAGTCTCGATAGTCCTCCAGCAATTCTTCCAGGCTGGCGCGGGCGACGCTGGTGAGTTTGATCTCCGTTTCCTTGGAAGTGGCGGAGGCCTGGCTGCCTTCCAGGATGTTTTGCTTCCCAGAGCGGGCGGCCTGGATCATCTGGTCATAAGTGCGGTCACGTTTTTCGACGAAACGCTCACAGAACCGCACCGTGCCATCGTAAACGATCCTGGCTTTCTGAAAGGAAAGGAGATTCTCATAACCGCCGTGGGGCGGGATGAAGCGCTCGGCCATGGAGTTCAGCTTTCGGAAGGGACCAAAGAGACGGAAAGAAAGAAATGTCCGCACGAGTTCGGTGGAGAACCACTTGAGTCCTTTTCGTCCTTTTTGTCCCTGGTTTCGCGCTTTCACCTCCTTCCCTGGCGAACATGATGCCGAACCCGGGAGGAAGATGCACTAAAAAACAGGTTGCAAAAGGGTCTCAGCGCGACGAGCCCTGGCCGCGTGGTCTCACCCGAGGAGGATGCACAGCCCCGTCGCCATCAAGGCCACCATCCACAAGAGGTCGAGGTTGAACCAGGCGCGGCGCAGCAACGCCAGCCCGAGCTTCTCGTAAACCGACAGGGCGATGAGGGCGGTGACAAGAAAATGGCCGAGCGTATGCGTCGCGACGGATGCGGCCAACGAGGCGGGGGTGCCGAACGCGGCGAAGCTGGAGGTGCAAACCGGCTCGACATTGAGACCCGGCTCGAGGTGAGCGGCGTAAATGGCGGGTTGAAATTGAGCGCGTTTCAGAAACAGCGGGATCAACATCAATCCGGCGCCGTGGGCCGACGCCATGCTGAAGGACCAAAGGGTCAGGTCCCGAAAACCGACGCGCATGCCGACCCAGCTCGGGTGGCGGGATCGAAAGAGGCGATACAGCCCAAAGGCGAAGAGCAAGGCGGCGGCGCCAAATTTCAGAGTGGAGTGGGACAAGGCCACCCCGGCCAGAGGAACCAGGGCGATGATCAGCCCAACCGACAGCGCATGTCCCAGGGCGATCGGGGGCAGCGCCCGCAGGACCGCGCCACGCTGCTGTTCCTGCAACCCCAGCGCGACGGCGAAGAGCCAGCCCATGGCGGGATTGAGCCCGTGAAATGCGCCCAATCCAAACAGCGCCAGCCAGGGCCAGAGATCATTCACGGAAAACAATAGGAATCGCTCGAACAGTCGCCGCCCTCCAGGTGGACCTGGTGGACACGATAATCCGTGCTCTCGACGAAGAAATTCCTGTCGAAACTGATCCCGCCATTGGGCTTGGCATCCAGTTTGACCATCCAGCTGCCGACCCCGTCCGGATAAAACTGCTCGTCCCACGCCGCGTAAAGCGAGTTGGTGAAATAGACGCGCTGGCCGTCGCGGCTGACTTCAACCATTTGTGGCCCGCCGGCCAGCGGCTGGTTTGGATGCTTCGGATGCGGCGCGCGATGGGCGATGCCGCCGATGCGGACCGAGCCGGTCTTTTTCGGGCTGAACGGATCGGAAACGTCATACTGCAGCATCTCGCCGGTCCCCCAGCAGGAGACGTAGAGAAACCGGTCGTCGAGCGAGAGATTGATGTCGGTGACCAGCGGCGGCACGGCTTTGAAATCCTTGAGCAGGGGGGGAAGTTTTCCGGGGTCGGCCGGTTCCGCCGGGATTTCGATGACTTTTTTCACGGCCCAAGCGCCGTTGTCGCGGTGCCAGAGCCAAACCGAGGCGGAAAGATCCTTGAGAGAGACGACGACCCCGACGAAGCCGTAAGCGCGGGAAGGGTTGTGCGCCGGGCGCATTTCCAGAACCATCTGCTGTTCGCTGCCGAGATCGAGCGCCTGGACGTGACGGCGGCGGCGCAGGTCCCAGACGTGCATGTGATGGCCGTACTTGCCGCCGAGCAGGAGGTCGGGCTGCAGTCCCTTTTCGATCATGTTGGGCGTCCCCCATTCGCTGGTCAGGAGGGTGTCGAAGCCGAGATGCCACCAGAAATCGTAGTGGAGAAATTGCGGGCCGCGGTTCATCTCCCATTGACCGAGCACGTCAAAGGTCTCGCAATCGAGCATGAAGATGCCGCCCGGGCCGTCGCCGTTCGGTGCGCCCAGCGCGCTGACGTAGATGCCTTCCGGGCCGCAATGAATGGTGTGTGGCCGCGAGTAATTCGCGCGGGTGAAAAGCTCGTCCGGCTCGATAACTTTGGCGATGGTCGGCTTGCGTGGCTCGGGCTTGACATCCACGATGTGCAGGCGTGACGAGCGCAGGCCAGGAACGACGAGGTAACGGCGTTCCACGTGGGGATGGGGCGCGTAAGGGCAGAGCGCCGAGCTGCAAGCGTTCCAGCCAAAATGGTGAAGTTCATCTCCAAACTTCGGCATGGTCACCTGCCCGACGCGCTGGCCGTAGGTGCCGGACTTCGGATCCACGTCCACGACGAGCAGGGCATCGTTGAGCTTGCCACCCGGCGGATTCAACGCCGCCACGAACGCATGCTTCTCGGGCGGGGCCTGCATGGCCAGTCGGGCGGATGGATAAAACGTGGGGTCGGGCTTGAGCAGCGGCATAAGTTCATTGATTAGAGATTTCTTCTTGCGTCCTGCCGGTATAGGGTGGTTGCGCGGGTGAGAGGGAACGGGTTTTTGGCTTCACTCATCGCGGGAAAAATCGTGGCAGAAGCGCCCGTCGCGCTCAAGCGATGATTTTCGGAAGGCGACGCTGCGCCAGTGCGCGCGACCGCCGACCAGGAATTGGTGGGAACGGCCGGCTGCGTCCACCTCTGGGTGCAGGCGTCATCAGGCAGACTCAGGAGAGCGCTGATGGTCGCGATCCAGATCGGTTTTCTAAGCATCCGTTTCGGTCGTTCTCAAAGTTGTCGCGGGGTTGTCAGACGGTAATATCGGTTCGTGGTCCACTGCGGGTCGGGCACGCGTTCCACGCGATTGGTGGACCGCGCCGGGACATCGGCCAGCCGTTTCCAATGTCCGTCCGGCAAGTCATCCGTGTATTGCACGGTGTAAGTGCGGTTGGACACCGCGGAGACGAGCACCGCGGCCGATCCGGGAAGCGTGCCCGGCTCCAGCCTCAGAACACTCAGCGGGTCGGTGGGATCCGTTCCGGCGATGTACTCCGCACGGTTACTCATGCCGTCTGCGTCGTCATCGCCATCCGGGTCGGCGCCAGTCGGGGAATGGAAGAAGGCCATTTCCCATGCATCGGGGAGCCGGTCGGCGTCGGTATCGGTCAGGACGTTGACGACGGCATTCGTCCAGGCTTTGGCTGCGAGATTAGCCACTTCGTTGGAGAGGATGACGGCGTAGGGACCCGCGTTACTCGCGTCCAGGCTCGCGATCGTGTAGAAGTCAAGGTTGTTGGTCACGACACGATCCTGAAGGACTCGCGGCGAGGGACCAAAGTACCGCCAACGGACCCAGATTGGTCGGGTCCCGCGCAGGACGGCGCTTAAGGTGACGCTTTCGCCTGCCGCGGCGCCGATTTGCAGCGGGGGAATCGGAGAACCCAGCCGGGGAGACGTCAGCACGGTGAGTCGCGCGCCAGGGCTGGTGATCGTCCCGCGGCCGTCTGTGCAAAGGACATCGTAAAAGCCGTCATCAGCTTCCTGCACATTCGTCAGATTGAGGTAGGGACTGGTCGCGCCGGGGATGGGCAGGCCGTCCAGGCGCCATTGATAGAAGATGGGCGGGGCCATAGTTTCGGCCACGATCGTGAGGGCGATATTGGTTCCTTCCCGCACGGTTTGCTCCAACGGCGGTTGCACGATCCTGACCCCGACGAGCACGCTCAATGAGGCGGGCACGCTCCTGGCCGAGCCGGAGGCGTTCAAGGCATACAGCACGTATTCGCCCGTCTGCGAAAGTTCGACGTTGGTGAGCCGCAGCACACTATTGGTCGCACCGACAATTAACTGGTCGTTGAAAGTCCATTGATAGTGAAGGGGGCCCGGCCCGGTCGCCGCGCCGCTCAACAGGGCGGTGGTGCTCGAGAGGATTGTTTGACCCACCGGGTTCACCGTGATGGTCGGAGTTGGTCCAGGAGTGTAACCAGTACCAGGCGTAGGGCCGGCGTCTGTCCAGTTTATCGGATCGTCGCCATAGGCCGCGTCGGTCAGGCGCTGGAGGCTGTGTCCGAAACCTCCGGCTGGCACCGGCCAGGGAAGTTGACTGCGGTAACGGATGCGATCCACGATCACATCAGGACCGGCTCCGTTCGCGTCGGTCGCGCCCGGCATCAACAAAGCGAGATCCCCGTTGAGATTGTCGAGGTTGCCGCGGAACGGTCCGACGACCGGGACCCTGGAGCTGATCCCGTACATCGCGCGAAACATGTCCAGTCGTGTGTCGTCTGTGAGCGGGTCAAAATTGACGACCAGCAGGTAGGCGCCGGCCGAAAGACGCGCGTTCGGCGGAAAACTGAAGTCGATGCCCTGGCCCAGTCTCCAGGCAGCATTCGGGCTCGCCGGCGCCTTCAGTTGGATGTCTTCGCCGCTGATGTTCCGCAGTTCGACGAATTCATCCTCGACGTCATCCCAGAAGGCCCCGTTGGCGAAGACGTCGGGAGGACGGTACCCGATCTCCGTGATCACGACCGGACCCACCAGTGGATCGCTATTGGCCGAGCCGAGGGTTGGGTTCGTCAGCGGCACGAAATGCTCTTCCCCCGTGCTGGTGAGGTAACGGCCGTAGCTCACTCCTGTCCGGGCCACGCCATAATGGAAGCTATGGAAATAACCACTGAGATTGCCGCCCGTGTCCGTCGCAAAAATGTGGAGGTCGCCGCCCAGAGAACTGAGAAGAAACGGGATGTTCCCGTCTCCGCCAACGGCCAAAACAGACTCGTCGAAAGTGAGGTAGCCGTCGGCGCCAAGGATGGTGTTGGACGGGATCCGGAATTTCCGCGGAACGCGGAAATCGTCGGTCAGGTACCAGCCACTGATATTGGCCGCAGCGCCGGCGAGATTGTGTAACTCCACCGTGGCGGTGGGCGGGACCTCAGCACTGCGGTTCAGCACCTCGTTGAGGACGACCGGCGGGAAGCTTGGCGCTGCTCCCTCCTCCCGTCCCGGCGTGCCGTCGAGCAGGCCGCTGGGTCGCCACTGGACCTTGCTACCCCACGCAATGGGCGGAGCGGTCTCGTCCACCACCACGAGCGAGAACCCGAAGCCATCGGTGATCGGATACCAGTCGCGGTCATATTCGAAATCCAGAATCGGTTCGCCCAACGGCCCCGTCAGCGCGATTCGTTCGCCGCCGTTGTCCAAGCGACCCGTGTACTGGCCGATGACCTGAAGTTCAGAGCCGTAGCGGGACTGGAAGGCGGCCACGTCCGCGACGATGAGACCTCTTTGCTCGGGGGCAAGGAGGATGTTCGGAAAGTCGAACTGGACTCCGCCGGCCAGCCGAAAGCGTTCCAGGTTCAGGGGCGTGGTTCCGATGTTCTTCACTTCGATGAATTCGAAGTTCTCCGCATCGTTTGGGTTTCCAGGCGGTGGCGGCGCGGGGTGATACATGATCTCGGTAATGCGCAACGGCGGGAGTGCCGTATAGAGGGTGATAGAAGCCGGGCCGCTCCAAGTGTTGTACCAGGAGTTTCCACTCCTGGCGCGAGCGACGAGGTGGACGTTAGAGACAATGGTCAGCGTCACTCCGCCACTGTTGCTGGCAACGCCCGGGCGCACAGCGCCTCCCGGCATGCGCGGATCGGTGCCGTCGAGCGTGTAATAAAGCGTGGCGCCGACCGGGGGGAAAAAGGTGAGGCTGGCACCGTTGGTGACCTGGCCCGGCGCGGGGCTAATCGTCGGGGGCGGCGTGAACTGACTGTCGATCCAGGCAAAGCGGCCCCGCACCCACTGCTTCATTTGGCCGATGATGCTATTGGTCCCGCTCCCGAGGTAGTTGGTGGGATGGACATAATCGACGTCCCAGCCTTCGATGGCTCCGTTCGGGTTAGGCCAAATATAAGTTCCGACGGTCTCGCGATACTTGGTGAAGTTCCTGGCGGCGGCTTCGTTCAGCGCGCCGGCCAGCTCATCGATACGGCCGAGCAGCCTGGGCCCATTGAGCACGTTCGTGCGCAGCGCGCCCCAGCGATCGGCGATCCTTTGCGTAAAATCAGGGTCTCCCCCGGGCCCGGAGGTGTTGGTGAACCCCACCATGGGCGTGCCATTGATCAGCCGGCGCAACCAAATGTGTTCGGCTGCGGTCATGCCTTCATTCTGCTGAGCATAGTACCAGCCGTTGACCCGGCCGCCCCCCAGGTAGTTCGCGTTCCCAAAACTTCGCCCCCAGATGCCAAATAACTCCCGGTCCCAAACCGGCTCCATCTTCAATCGGCCAGCGCGGTCCTTGTGCAGGTAATTGCCGAGTCGATAACCGTCGATTTCCTTGCCGAACTCGATCAACCAATGGTAATCCACAAACGAGTCCGCCTCGATGTAGGCGGAGTAATGGTTGGTCCCGGTCCGGGTTAACCAGTTGGTTGCGTAGAGAGTTTGTTCGAATTGATTCAGGTAGCTCCGGATCCAACCGACCTGGTTCGTGGTCGCCGAGGATGGAGTCGGGTAAACCAGTTTCAGCAACTGGGCGGGGAACCCCCCGCCGCCCGTGGTGAGAAAATTTAAATCCCCGGCCGAATCGCTGTCCTTTTTGATGATGTAGCTGCCGGAGATTTCGGGTTCAGAGTTCTGGTTCGCAGTGAGCGGAGTGAGGTCGAGACGGTTGGTCGCAACCTGGATCGTTTCGACCAGGACGTAGACGCCGGCGTAATGCTGGGGATAGGAGAGGCGGCCCACGGAAGTGTGCACGAACACCTCGACCAGGCGCCGGCGCAGCGCGTAATGGCCCATCCTTTCGTGCAGCTCCAGAGCCAGAACCGCGTTCAGCAAAGTCTTGTCGTCGTACGGACCGGTGAGGAACCATTCCGTCGCCGCCGGAAGCCCGAGCAACGGCGCGGTCACGCTGGCATCGGTCTCGTCCTTAAGCTCGAACTTGTAATCTTTCTTGGGCCATGGGCTTCCACCGGTGACCGGATCCCGGATTTGGATCAAGCTTTGCAACTGCGGTGCGCCCTGCAGCGTGGCCCGGCCTCGAAACGTGTCAATCAACAGCAAGGAGGCCAGCGTGGTCGGCTGCCCCGGCGGCGGATTCGCGATGATCGGGCGGCCGAACGAATCGAGCAACAGGAGCGGCAAATTGGAGGAGAAACCCTGCAGGCTATCCGCTGCCAGGTGGTAAGCTCGCGCGCCGATCGGACCGGGTAGCGCGCCGGCTTGATAAACCCGCGCTTTGACCAACGTGCTGTTCGTCAGAAGGAGCGGACTCGTGTATCCAGGCGAGCTCTCCGTCGGATCGGAACCATCGATTGTGAAGTGAATCGTGCCGGAGGAAGCGGAAAGTCCGACGGTCAGAAAGGAATTGGTATAAAGGCCGCCTTCAAGCAGGAACATCGGCACAGGAGCCATCGTGGGGTTGTCTGCTCCGTCCAGGGACACAGCCCCTCGACTGCTCCAGGAGCTGGCTACCAAGAGACAAATTCCAATGAATCGCCGTGTTTCCATCGGCGGATAGGTGATGAGTGTGGAAGAGCCCTAGTCGGTCGCGGCGTGGCCGTCAAGACTAATAAGGTTGCCCTTCGCCTTGTCGAGACCTTCGAGGATATAGCGGGAAATAAATTCCATTCAACCGAGGTTACGGCGACAGACCGCAAGCCCCAGCCAAAGTTTGCCATTTCCGACACTTTGTGATCTACTTCAAGCAGTGAACTCCCAGTGTCTTCCCTGCCGATCGGCCACACGTGCTTATTGGACCAGGCGACTGCTCAGTCCGGTGCTGGGCGGTTGTCTTCTCCTGGTGACCGGCGCGCTGTCGGCCGCCACGCCGATCACGATTGGCATCATCGGTGACTACGGCGCTGCTTATGCGGGTGGGGCGTCCGCCGCCAACGAACAAGCCGTGGCCGACCTGGTTAAAGGCTGGAATCCGGATTTCATCATGACCACGGGCGACAACAATTATCCGAACGGGGAGGCGTCGAACATCGATACCAACATCGGACAATTCTTCCACGAGTACATCTATCCCTACCTCGGCACGTTTGGGTCGGGCGCCACCTCGAACCGGTTTTTCCCCTCGATTGGCAATCACGACTGGCCGTTTGGTGTTTCCTATCTGGCGCCCTACCTGGACTACTTCACCCTGCCGGGAAACGAGCGCTACTACAGTTACCGGGACGGCCCGGTGGAAATCTTCGCGGTGGTGAGCGACCAGCAGGAGCCCGATGGCGCCACTCCAACCTCGACGCAAGCGCTCTGGCTGAGCAACGCGCTCGCCAGCTCGACGGCTCCCTGGCGCGTCGTTTACTTTCACGAATGTCCCTACTCGTCCGGCTTGCTCCACGGCTCCTATACTCACCAGGCCGACAACATGCTCTGGCCTCTCCAGGGATGGGGCGCCAGCGCGATTTTCGCGGGGCACAATCACCTCTACGAACGGGTTTACACCAATGATTTGAATTACACGACCATCGGACTGGGTGGCGACCGGATCGACGGTTTCTATTCACCGCCCGTGGCCGGCAGCCTGGTGCGCTACAATGCAACCTATGGCGCGGGCCGGCTGGCCGTGACGGAAACCAACTTCGTGTTCCAGTTCATCAATATCCTGGGCGAAGTGATCGATTCCTACACCCTGGAAGCCATGCCGGCCGTGCTGGCGTTGCGCTGGAGCGACCGGCAGCCGCAACTTGACTTACGGGGGACTCCTGGGCGCCGTTACATCATCGAGGCCGCAATGAACTTGAGCGATTGGGTCGCCTTCAGTACCAACACGGCCGGGCCTGGAGTGATCACGGTGCTGGATCCCGGCTTCAACAACCAACCGACGCGCTTCTACCGCGCTGTCAACGTGCGTTAGCAGGGCCGGGGTGAGGGCGAAAGCAACCTCAGACCTGAATAGTTACGACGCCGAGCCGGAACCTACCTGAGCAAGCCGGCCAGCACCGCACCCGCTTCCTGGCGTGGAGAAAGAGCCTTGCGCAATTCTTCCTGCGCCTTTTCCAGCGCGGCTTCCTTCGCTTTCCGGGCGTCGCGTAGTTTGGCGACCTTCGTTTTGACCTCCTCGGCCGAGGCTTTGTCATCGAGGGCCTGTTGCAGCTCCTTGACTTCCGGGCTGGACCGGCCGCCGCCACGATTGCGATTTCCCCCTTGATCGCCACCGCCACCGCCGCCGCCACCGCCGCGGCCTCCAAATCCGCCAAATCCGCCAAATGCAATTCCCATGCGCGCCTCGCGCTGGGCATCCATGACCTTGCCGATCAATGGCTCGATCTTCTTCCAATCTTCATCGCTCTTCACCTCGATCCGTTCGCGATAGCGCTCCAGTTGCCGCTCGCGAAATTGGGCCGGATCGAAATTTCCCTGAGCCAAGGAGCGTTGGACAGAGCAGCAGACCATGACTGCAACTGCAGCCAGGACGAACGAGGAAAGCGTTTTGTTTTTCATTTGAATCTTGATTCCAACTTGGAGAGACAAGCGCGCGGGTGCCCAAGTTACATTTTGATCTGCGAAAGACAACGCCCGCCCCCGGCCCTCCCCAGGGGCTCATCTTTACCCATATCTTTTCCGCTGGACACCGTGGGTATCAAAGCTGCCGTCGTTGCGCCGCAACGGTCCGTCAGAACCCAGCCCACAGGGGTGAGCGAAGCGATGCCCTCGGTGCGGTCGGCCCGAGCACCGGTTGACGGGTCGCACGCGTAGATATCCGTGAGATCCGGGACATCCGTGGTCGCCTCAGACTGTTGGTTTCCCAGAATGAGTCCATTCAACATCGCCATCATTGGGCCAAGGATGTGCTGAGGGAGGTCGTCCAGTTTCGCCAGCAGAGGTTAACCACGGATGACGCGGATTTCACGGATAACGACAGAGGCGAGCAACGGGGATGAGCTGCCGGTGACGTTGCAATTGACACTGGCCTGACCGGCCCATCCTCGTTCGCTCCACCGACTGGCCGTCCACGGTTGATCAGTCAACAATCTCGCGCTCCGGTTCTGGGCGATCGCTTCACCCCTGAATATTTACGTTTCTTGAACCCTCAGTCATCGCGTGATTATGCTCGCCCATGCCAAACCGGTCTTTATGAAATCTCTTGTATTCACCCTGGTCCTGCTGGTCTGCACCATCGCGTCCGTTGCCGGCGCCGAGTCCCGGGCGGCCGACACGAACGAGGTGCGGGTGTGGCTGACCAACTCCTTTCGACCCTGGCTGACGCGCTCGTATCCGGAGATCAACTCGAAGTTTTATCCCGAGTGGCTGCATGACCATCCCGCCGGCCTGTTGCCCACGCCGTTTACCAACTGGCTCGACCGCGTTTTCCCCGATCTGGAGACGGAGATGTACCCGACGTGGTTGGAGAACGTTTCGGCGGAAGGACTGGGCACAAACATTCCGGCCTGGTGGGCCGGCGTGCAAAAAGGCAGGTCCTCAATCTCCCCGGCACCGCAAACCATTCCCACCATCATCCGCGGTCCCTATCTTCAGATGGGCACGACCAACAGCATGGTCGTGAGGTGGCGCACCGATCTGCCGGCCAACAGCACGGTTTCCTTTGGCGCTGCTCCCAGCCGGTTGAACCGCACGGCTCGCGCCAACGGCATTTTCACCGAGCACGCCGTGCAGTTGACCAACCTGCTGCCGAACACAAAGTATTTCTACGCATTCGGCGCCACCGATACTCCGCTGCTGGTGCGCTGGACCAACAACCTTGCTGTCATCAGCAGCACGAACTCCCGGATTTACGTGAACAAGCCCGGCACGCGCGAGCAGGTGGCCATCGGCAACAAGGATACTTTTGTCTTCAGCATCGTGAAAAAGAAGCTCAGCGTGACCGACCGGGAAAAGACCTTTACCGCCAACACCACCAACACGGCCCTCGTTGTCAATACTCCGAACAATGCGGTCCTCGTCAGCCTCACCAACCGCAAACTTTTCGTGACGACCTCGAACCACGTCGAGTGGCCGGAGGGAACCCGCCCCGCCAAGTCATCACGAAGTCCCGGCCAGAATTTTGTCGTCGGCACGACCAACCTCATTCGCGCCGGCGGCGATTCCAGTACGTTCTTTGTGACCCACCCGCGCATCGGCACAAAGCAACCCACCCGGGTTTGGGTCCTGGGCGATCCCGGCACGCGCAAGAAGGCCGAGCGTGACGTGCGCGACGCCTATTACCGATGGACCGGCGCCCATCCGACGGCTTTCTGGCTCATGCTGGGTGACAACGCCTACACCGCGGGCAAAGACATCGAGTATCAAGGTTCGGTCTTCACGATGTTCGACGCCATGCTCCGCAAGTCGGTCCTTTGGCCCACCCTCGGCAACCACGACGCCGGCAGCGCCAACTCACCCACCCAGTTCGGCGTCTACTACGATATCTTCACCCTGCCCTCCCAGGGTCAGGCCGGCGGGGTCATGTCCGGCACCGAAGCCTATTATTCCTTCGACTACGCGAACATTCATGTCGTCTGCCTCGACTCCTCCGACAGCGACTGGACCAAGCCGGGCCTGATGCTGAGATGGTTGAAAGCGGACCTCGAGGCCAACCAGCAGGACTGGCTTATCGCCTTTTGCCATCACCCGCCCTACACCAAAGGCAATCACAACTCGGACAACGATCGCGACAGCGACGCCCGCATGAGGTTGATGCGTCAAACTGTTCTGCCAGTGCTGGAAGAACACGGCCTCGACCTTCTCCTTTGTGGACACAGCCATTCCTACGAACGCTCCTACCTGCTCGATGGCTTCTACGGCCGCTCGACCAACCTCAACGAACAAGTCCATTTCAAGAGCAAGAAAGACGGCCGCCAGGACGGCACCGGGATCTATGTCAAACCCACCCGCGGCCCGGCGCCCCATGAAGGCGCCATCTATGTCGTGGCCGGCTCTTCCGGCCAAACCAGCGGCGGTGACTTGAAACACCCGGTCAGCGCCGTCTCCCTCAATGTCCTTGGATCCCTCGTCCTTGACATCGACGCCTATCGTCTCGACGCCACATTTATCGACGACAAAGCGGCAGTCCGGGACAACTTCACCATCATCAAAGGACGGGAAGAAACCGCCACGGGCCGGTGAGCGTGGCCAAGTGGTGAGCGGCTTCCAGTTAAATCGAGTGATCGGTGAGGCCAAAGCAACCGCGGAACAGTTGCTCCGGTATGAGCGAAGATTAGCGAGGATTAGCGGTTCATTGAGTTCGCAAAGTCTGTTCGGAACCGCTAATTTACGCTAATCTCCGCTAATAGAACATGAAGGATGAGGACTGAGTGCGGCCGCCGAGTTGATTCCTTCATCGATCCGTCCGAACCACTTCTTTCATTGCCCGGCCTCCAGCGAGGCGCAAACCACCTCCGCCTCATTCCGGGCGAACACATGGCGGTTGGCAAAAGCCGGTGGAGCATAGACAAATTTTGTCTGCCCAAACGGCCAGGTCGGATCAATCAAGTGGCTTCGACTGATCTCCCGATATCCCGCCGGAGACAATTGAGCGCGGATCAGGTTCCCTTCATCGGTAAACAGAAAGTAGCCGCCGCCTTGCGGAGTGATGTGAATGCTCGCCCCGTTTTTCAATGCGGTCAGGCTGTTCGTGCTCCAGAGTTGCCTGCCGGTGGCCGCCTCCAGGCAGACCAGTTCGCCCGGGCCCCTGGCGCTAAAGATATATTCCCCTTCCAGCACGGGCATCGAGGTGTTGCTCAGTATCCGTTTTGAAGGTGTGCGAATTTCGGGCCAACGAAAGACGGCGGCGGGAGGGTTCGCGCTGACGTCGAGCATCAGTCCGCTGACCAGTAATCGGTTCCCTTGGAAGACCGGCATCGCGACGGAGTCATTGTTGCTCGTCACCATCGGTTCGCGCCAAAAGGTGTGTCCGTTCACGGGGTCCAGGGAGGCCAGGGAAGCGTCGCTCCAAACAATCAACTGCCGCTTGGCACCGGCGGTGATGATCAAGGGCGAGCTGTTCGAGACCGGATCATCAAGCGCTTTCCAAACCTCCTTGCCCGTCTGTTTATCCAAAGCGAGCACACTCGCTCCGGGCTTGGCTCCCGTGAAAACAATCAGCAAGGACCCTTCGATCAAAGGCGAAGGTCGGCACGACATCTCCGCCACCTGGTATTCCCGTCCAATGTTTTTCTCCCAGATGACCGTCCCTGATTTCACGTCCAGGCAGTGCGTGTTGCCGTTCGCTCCCACGACGTAGATCCGGTCTCTCTCCACGATCGGCGTCGCCGTCGGGCCCGCCCCTCGCTCCGGCACATAGGACCACTCGCCGTACTTCTCTTCATAGGCATAAACCCAAAGAACCTTGCCCGTCTTCTCCTCGAAGCAATGCAGGCGCTCTCTGGCCGTGGGCTTGATCAACTCCACATCAAAGACGAAAACCCGGCCCTGAACCACGACCGGACTTGACCACCCGCCGCCGACGGGCTGTCTCCACCGGATTTTCAAACCCTCCCGTGGAAATGATTCCAGGATTCCCGTCTCCTCCCAGGAGCCATCCCGATGAGGTCCGCGAAACTGCGGCCAATCCATCCCTCGAGCCGTCCACATCCCCAGGAGAATACCCAGAACCGCCCTGGGGAACGCTCTGCCGACGAGAGTCGCAAAACGCGGTTGCATCAGGTTTGGCCGCCGGCCAGCCGGATCCGTATCCCGGCGCGGCCGGCGGGCTAACCCAGGCGCAGCGGCCCGCCTTCGCATAGCGCGGGTTTGCCAAACGTTACCAGGCGATGGCCCACGGCGTGAGCCAGCGCCAGGTGGAGCCGGTTGTGCGGCACTTTGTCCAGCTTGAGCGAGCGCCCCATCTGGAAGCCGAACCCGCCACCGATCAGCAGGAAGGGGATATTATCGAGCGTGTGCGAGTTGCCTTTCCCGAGTTCGTTGGTCCAGATGATCAGCGTGTGGTCGAGCAGCGTGCCCGCGCCGCCGGGTTCGGGCGTGGTGGCCAGTTTTTCCGTGAGGTAGCGCAGTTCGCCACAGAACCACTTATTGATCTTCACCAACTTGGCCTGCGCCGCCTCTTCCTTGTCCGGCTCGTGCGAGAGGGCGTGATGGCCGTCGTTGATGTTCAGCCAATTCATGCGGGCCTGTCCGACCGACTTGGTGTATTGCAGCGTGGCCACGCGGGCCATGTCGTTGACGAAACTGTTGACCAGCAGGTCAATTTGCATCCGGCTCAAGCGCGGCACATTGTCGTTCTGATCGGCGACACCTTCCTCCAGGGCGGGCGGGCTGACGCGCAACTTCTGACGGCCGGCTTCCGTGATTTCCTTTTCCATCTGGCGGACCAGGGCCTCGTGTTCTTCCAGGAGCCGGCGGTCCTCGGCGCTGATCAGCTTCCGGACTTTCTTCAAGTCGCCGCGCACGGCGTCGAGGACGCTCTGGAGATGCTCCTTGTCCTTCAATTGACCGTAGAGTTTTTGATACATCTGGTAGGGATCGGAGATGGGGGCGACGGGTTTGTTGGGCCCGGCGTAGGACATGCGGGTCCAGGGGTCCGCGCGATCCGCGACGCCCACGCCGAACTCCAACGAGCCAAAACGCGTCCGCGTCTCCTCTTTGCCCTGGAAAAAGTTTTTGATCTCCTGGTCGATGGAAATGCCGCTGGCCCATCCGGCCGGGGTGTCCGAGCCGCCCTGAATGTTGCCGGGAAACAATTCGATCCCCGTGAGCAGGCAACTCATGCCGCGCATGTGGCCGTCGCCGTCGCCCCGCACTTTGTTGCTCAGTCCGTGCAAGATCAAGATCCGGTCCTTGAACGATTCAAGCGGAGACATGATTTCCTTGAGTTTGAAGTCCCGACCGGTTTCCTCGGGCCAGAAGGCGGGCGGGATGGTGCCATTCGGGCTGAACATCACGACCAACCGCTGCCGTGGCCGGGCCGAAGCGGCCAGACCGAGGCTGGGCAGCCCGACGAGGAATGGGAGCGAGGCGGCGGAGAGGCCGAGGGAGGTGACGAATTGGCGGCGATGAATGGCGTTCATGACTCTGATCTCAGACGCTTGGGCGCCTGGAATGTTCACGGCGACGCGGCGTTGGTAGGGACGCGTTCCACCGCGTCCCTAACTTCCCCAGATCGTGCATGGAGCGCCGGTTTTTCGATGCCGTGCAGGGCGGAAATTGTGACCATATCGACGAGCAGTTTCTGCATGTTGAACCCGGCCGCCACAAAGGACTGGCGCAGGCGGCTCAGAACGTCCGGACCATAAGCGAGCATCGGCTGCTTCACGACCTGGTTGAACAACTGCTCGATGAAGGCATTTTGGGCCTTCTCGCTGCCGGCGGCGTATTCGGCCAGGTCACGAGCCCCGACAAAGCGAATGCTCTCGCCCTCATCGGTGATGTAATCGGCGACCGCGTCAATGGGCTGGTCGTTCTCCTGGGTCCGAAACCGTCCCACGGCATCGTACTGTTCCAGGCTGAAGCCGAGCGGGTTGATGACCGAATGGCAGGACTGACAGGCCTCCGGTCGGGTGAGTTGGGCCACCTTTTCGCGCATGGTCAGGTTGGGGGCGAAGTCCGCGTCCTTGAACGTCATCGCCATGGGTGGCGGCCGGAGGGCTCGACCCACGATGTTGCGCGTCAGAAATACGCCGCGGTGAATCGGGGAGGTGGATTTTTGATAGGAGAATTGAGCCAGGAGATACGGATGGGTCACCACCCCGGACCGTTGTTTCGGGTCCAAGGTCACTTTCACAAAATCATCGGTCACGTTCGTCTTCACGCCGTAGAACCTTGCCAACCGATCGTTGACGTAGAAGGAATCCGCCAGCAGCAGGCTGCGGTAGTCCGACGGTCCGTTCCAAACGCAATCCTCGAGGAATAGAATCAGCGAAGTCCGCAGGTCCGCGATGATTTCGGGAGTGAACCCGGGATAGAGTTTGGCATCCTTGGAGAGATCGTCCACCCGGTTCATTTGCAGCCAATGTTGAAAAAACGACTGGATCTTGGCCCGGGTGCGCGGATCGCCCAACATGCGGCGCGCCTGCTCCCGGACTTGTTCGGGGCTGTGAAGTCCTCGTTGCGCGGCCAGCTTCGACAAATCCTGATCCGGCAGTGAATCCCATAACCCAAAGGAAAGCCGCGCGGCCACTTCGAAGTCATCTGGCTTGTTCGCCTCCAAGCCAAGATAGAGAAAGCGCGGCGACTTCAACGCCCGCAGGACGACGCGCTTGACGGCGTCTTCGGTCTGCTTTGCGCCCTTGAACTGGGAGGAGACGAACAGGCGTTTCTGTTCCGCGCTCAAGGGGCGGCGAAACGCGGCCGCGACGAAGTCGCGACAGAACGCTTCCACCTTGGCCGTGCGATTCGTCTCCTTGGGCAGACTGCCGGAGAGTCGATCGAGATGTTTGACGAGGTGATTGGCCACCTCGATGGCGGCCTGGGTGGTGGCTTCATCCCACGCCTTCGATACGGCCACGCCCCGCTCGTAGCCCACGCTGCTGTCATCCGGCGGAAATGGCGTGGTGACGACAAACGTCGACGACACGCGCGCGGGCGAGAGGTTGCGCGCCGGGATGACTTGCTCGACGCCGTGCGGCGGCTTCCACCACAGCGCGATGGCGACGGTCTTGTCCTTGGCGGCCTTGAAATACTCCAACCGCAGCGGATAGGCCCGTCCGCCGATGAGCCGAAGAGTAGCCCGGTGCTCCATCCCTTGGCCGGAGGCGACCCCCGCGTCGATCAGCGGTGGGCCGTCGTCATTCACCCACAACCGGGCACCGTTGGGCGTCTGGAGGACGAACTCGTGCTCGCCGGTTTCGTCGGCGACGAGCGCGCCGCGCCAGGTGATCGAGAACTCATTGGTGCCGGTGCCGAGGCGTTCGGCGTCCGGACTATTGGTGCCGAGACTGAGATTCACCTGGCGATCGAGGCGCTCGAACGTCTTCCGGTCCTCCTCCGGCCCTCTCGATTTGGGGCGATAGCTCCCGCGCAGCCCCCGTTCCTGGCCGGGCCCGGGATCGTTTCCGCCGAAGGACTTGATCAGATCGGCCACCGTGTTGACGTATTGGCGGTTTGTCAGGCGCACCAGTTCGACGCGCGCCGGATGCTGACGCGCCCTCGCCTCGCGAGAGTAAAAGGCGTCGTAAATGTAGCGCGCGACCTCCGCCGCGTCCGCGCCGACACATTTCTCCGGCGCATCGTCCGGCATTTTCTTGTCGATGTAGCGGGTGAGTTTCTCGATCGACCAATCTCCCTGCAGCGGGTCGGCATATTTGCCCTTCACCCCCTGGCCATCGCGCCCGTGGCATTTGCTGCACTGTTGGCGGAAAATCTCGCGCCCGCTCCGCGGCCGTTCTGCGCCCTGCAGCCAGGGCTGGCTCAAGCAAAGGCAGAACAGCGGCAACCACGCGACGCGGGAAACGGGTCGAGGCAAGGAGAGAGAAGCGCGGTCATTCATTTCTGCTCGTTCGCCGGCAGCACGCGAATCTTGATGTTTCGGAACTAATGCCAACTCCCAACCCGCTCGGCAAGGGCGAATGTCACAATCAGGCTTGATTGAAAGGCGGCTCTGCGGGATCAACTGGCCCCACAGCAAGCCGTCGATTCTTCAACCAGCGGCCAGATCGCTCAGGGCGCGGCCGTGGGCAGTCCCGCCGCCCATCGCGCGAGCCGGTGAAAAATTTCCCAGTTATCCTGCCCCTTGAGCGCCACGCCACCGACACCCCTTTCGTCGAACGCGGAGTCGGTTACCCAACCGGCGTCGGTCACCACGATGACGTGGCCCTGGCCCGGCTCGGCGACGGCGAGGAGAGCGCCGGCTTCGTCGCGCGGGCCTTTGGCGGGCTTGATGCTCAGGTCGTTCATGACCAGCGCGCGCGGCCTGGCCGGGTGGGATGATTCGACCCGCACCTGGTTGCCGGTGTAGTAGGCCCAGCGCAGCCCCCCGAGGATCGGCGTGGTCCTGGCCAGAGGCAGCAATTTGGCGTCGGTGAAAACGTTGGTGAACTGCAGCCCGAATTGCCGCAACAGCTGGTTCGTGTCCTCGATCTCCAGGTTGTGGTTCTCCTGGTTGCCCATCACGATGAGGCCGCCACCGTGTTTCACAAAATCCGTCAGCGCGGCGATGTCAGGCGCGTCGAAGTGGTGCGGTGGAGGATGATTGACCACCGCCTTGTCGCTCGGGTTTGCGATCAGGACAACCTTGACGCCCGCGAGCATTTCCGCGGTGAGCGGCTGGTCGTTCACGCGCACGGCAAAGTCGTTGGCCAGCCGGCGCAGCAGCTCTTTGTAATTGCCGTCGGGCAGATACCGATCTTCACCCGGCGCGTTGAAATGGCGGCTGTAGAGGAACACGGGCTTTGCGTCGGCGGCCGGAAGGGTCGCGACCGGGGCCAGCGCCAGGACGAACAGCCCGAGCCGACGAAGGATGAGCGATTTCATGGCAACTTGTTTCCTTTACCTCCGCGAGATTGACGAGCAATTTCTTTTGCAGACTTATTGCTTTTGCAACGTGAACGAGCTGCTCGGATTTGAAGTTGGCGACATCCAATCGGGGCGCATGGTTCATCGCGTCACGGTGCCAGGCTTTGGGAAGGGCGCGGTCTTGCGGCATGGTTGTCCGAGCCACGGCGTGGGTCTCACCCCGGATGAAAAGGAAGTCTGGGTAACGGATGCCGCCAACAAGCGCCTTCACATCTTCGACGTGAGCGCGCTGTCCGCGACGATGGCGCCAGAATACGTGGCCAGTGTCGCGCTGCGGGACGAGCCGGGCTGGGTTACGTTCAGCGTCGACGGCCGGTTTGCCGATCCGTCCACGGGGGATGTCATCGACGTGCCAACCCGCCAGGTGGTGGCGCAACTGACCGACGAGACCGGCGCGGCCGTGCAGAGCGAAAAGCTGCTGGAGATTGACTTCCAGGGTAATCAATTGAGCCGAACCGGCGACCAGTTTGGCATCGGCCGCAAAATGTGACTCTCCATGAACCTGGCGATTTGGACCGGGCGGTCTCCCGGGCTCAGCGATTTACGATTTACGATTTACGATTTACGAGTTTCCGATGGAGTGATCGCGACTCTACGCCATTCGCGCGCCCGGCCATCTGCGCTGCGCTGCGCTCGTAAATCGTACATCGTAAATCGTACATGGCTGCGCGACCGGCGGATTGTCGCGCGGCAACTACGACGCGCGCTTCACCACGCCGCTCGCCAAGCAAAAGCTGATCGACGGCGCATTGGTGGCCGGTGACCTCGGCATCGCCGGAGCTCGAGTGATCGTGCCGGGGCATCCGGAAAAATCAGTGTTGTATCAGCGGCTGAAGAAAACCGACTTCTTCCGCATGCCCCCGGTATCGGTGAACGACGAATCGCCGCCGGTGCTTGCCGCGCTGGAAAGCTGGATTCGTTCGCTTGCTCCGGCGCCGGCCCGGACTCGATGAGGCTTTCCCGCGGCCCCCGAGAGCCGTCGGCAGCAGTAACTGTTCAGGAGTCATAAACGTCCGCCCTCACCCCGGCCCTCTCCCCCGGGGAGAGGGAGCTTCCTTTGCCGCGCTGGGACGAAGTGGCGTTGTTCGGCGGATGGAGCGTCCTATGCGCATTCTGCTAACGCGGCAACCGCGAGAGCAGAGGAGCTTTCAAGACGCTCCGACACGATCCCCCTCTCCCCGGGGGAGAGGGCCGGGGTGAGGGCGAAAGCAACCTCAGACCTGAATAGTTACGGCCAGTCCCCTGCTTCAACTCGATGCCAGGTCGAGGAAGACGATGCTCGATGGATTGCCCACCGGAGTGTAATGGCCAGTGAAGGTCAGCCGGCCTCTTTTCCGATCGACGCGGAACACCGCGACGTTGTCCCCTCGCTGGTTGCAGGAATAAAGGAACTGCCCGGTGGGATCGAAATTGAAGCTGCGCGGATAGCTGCCGCGCGTCCACTCCTCGCCGACGAAGGTCAACTCCCCGGTGTGGCCGATGGCGAATATCCCGATGCTGTCATGTAAACGGTTGCCGACATAGACGAACCGGCCATCGCCGGAAACCAGGATCTCAGAGCAGAAGTTACTGCCGGTGAACCCTGGCGGCAGGCTGGAGATAGTCTGCCGGTAGGCCAGCCGCCCCTTCGCGCGCTCGTAGTCGAACAGGACGATGTTCGAGCCTTCCTCCTGGAGGGAGTAGCACCAGCGCCCACTGGGATGGAAGCTGAAGTGCCGCGGCCCGTCCCCTGGCGGCAGGGAGACAGCGGGAGGATCATTCGGGTTCAAAACTCCCGTCCGCTCATCAAATTTCCAGATGAAAATCCGATCCAATCCCAAATCGGCGTGTAAAACGAAACGACCCGAGGCATCCGCTTGAATCATGTGCGCGTGCGTTCGGTCGTGTCCGCTGAAGGCGAAACTTCCCGGTGGAGCATGGGTGGGCTTTTTCGGTCCCACCGTGCCGCCATCCGGCTTGAGGTCCGTGGCGGTGCCCAATCGGCCGTCCGATAGAATCGGCAACACCGCGACCGAGCCGCCAAAGTAGTTGGCCACCAGCACAAACTTTCCCGACGGATGAATGCTCAGATAAGTGGGGCCAGCTCCACCCGAACGGACGGTGTTCAGGAGACTCAACTGCCCGTCCGCTCGATTAATCGCGAAGGCGGCGACCGTGCCCTCGTTGGCTTCGCCCATCCGGTCCGTCTCGTTGGTAGAATAGAGGCGGGTTCCGGCAGCATTCAAAGCCAGGCAGTTCGGGCTGGTTCCCAGTTCATACACACCGCAGGGTGACAGGGCCCCGGTGGAGCGGTCGACGTGGTAGAGGTGAATGCCACGACCATTTCCCGGCGGCAAATCCACCTGGGTCGGCAGCACGTTCCGGAGCGGAGAGCTGAAGGTGCCGACGTAGGCCAGGAGCGGGGCCTTGCCTCCGCCTGACGGCGCCTGGATCACTCCCGCCAGGAGCGGGGCACCCCCGGCGAGCACCGCGCAGGCCTTCAGAAACGAACGTCGGGAAATTTCCGGCGAAATTGAAGGAACAGGAGATTGCATGGTTGGTTATTTCGAATCTTCAATCATCTGCTGCCACTCCAGCAGCCCGAAAGTGGGCATGCGCATGAAGGTGGTGTAATAGCCGCGAACAACGAACGTTTCGCCCGCAGCCGCAAACCTCAGTGGCGCGCCGGTGCAGGCAACAACCGCGGCCCAAAAATATATCCAGCAGCGCACGCGGTGATCCAATGATGCGTCAGCGTGGGAAACAAGGAAATAACTCCCGTAACTATTCAGGGGTAAAGTTGGTTTCGCCTTCACCCCCAAGGACGGATCGCGGTAGGGGCGCCGGGCAACCGGCGTCCCTACCGCGATCCCCCTTCAGGAGAAAGGCTGGATACCGTGGGTTCAGACAAATCCCAGAGAAAAACCGATGACAACGAAGCCAACTTCCATCCTTGGCGCAACGATGGCCATTTTGGACGTACTCATTCCGGGAAACGAACCGTCTGAGGCGACCACGGATGTCAGGTCAGGACGAATGACGGACAATTTCCTACCGGCATTCCATCCGGCGACATTGTGGCGGAGGCAACCGGTGCGCCGTGCAAACCGCGCTGGTCACGGGAGCGCCTTGCCGCGTCGCCGGAGTTGCTCTTTCAATTTGTCGGCGGCGATCCCCTGGCCGCTGCCGTCCGCCATGACGCATTGATAGGTGTCGCCAGGCAACGGGTCACGGTCGTAGAGCAGGACCAAGTCATTCCAATCGGTCCCCTTCACCGGCGGTTTCTCGCCGGCACCGACATAGACGTATGGCTTGCCGGTCAGAAGGGAATTGGCCTCAAGTGGGGGCTTGAGCGTGCCCCTCTCGAAAAGCACGTCAAGGCTCGGGGGATAGACTTTGGTCCCCCGCGAAGCATAGCGGATGATCCCCAAACCGACCTCCATCATGCGTCGCATGTTCCGGCGTCGCGGATCGCCTTTGCCGGCCTCCATCAACGCGGTCATGGCTTCCTCGTTTGCCGCCGCGGCCCTAAAAACCTCCGGGCGCGTAGTCATCAGCTTCTCCACCGGACTGTAATAGGAGACCCAAGGGCCGTTCTCGTACTTCCGGGGCGGACGTCCCTTGAGGTAGGCGCCCACGATGCCATCCGGATCCTGGAGAGCCACACCGATGAGCGCTTGCGCTGCTGCCGTTGCCTTCTCCGTGGCCTTGTCGAAGGCTGTCTTCTCGGCGCCGGTCAGGCTGACGTTAAACTCGAAGAGCTGGGAAGAGCGTCGCTGCGAAGGGTCCACGATGGCGAAAGCCCGATGAATTCGGCTCGGGAGAAAGCGCGCCAACTCCAGCGGGTTTTCGCGGCTGACGTGGTCCTTGATGCCCGGCCAACTCAACGTGACGCTGGCAAGCGCCTGGACCACGGCCGCGTAGCCGTTCATAGTCGGAGATTTTTCGGCGGCGCCAATTTCGGCCTTCATCCGGAATGCGGATTCCAGTGCGCGCTCGGCGTACCAACGGTTATTAAAATTACTCGCGAACAGGTGGCCCGCCAGTACCAGAAGCAGGTCGGAGAGCTCTTTCCGTGTGGCAGTGTCGGCGGTGCGCGCCACTTCAGAAACGGCACTCTGGATGTCCTGCAGACCGATGGCGCCGAAGTTCGACCACCGTGACGCCATCCAACTCAAGGCGCAGAGCCGGTCTTGCCCATCAAGATGCAAAGTGTCCAACGCTTGGATGAGCGCTTCGCCGGTGATGGCTTCGTAGAGGCGCAATTCGGGGCACGCCGCCGCCTTCCTGAACGCTTCCAACGCCTCTCGTTCCCTGCCGGAGCGATAGAGCGCGGTGGCCCGGAGGTAGTGCCCGAGAGCATTGTCCGGGTCCAGACGGATAAGATCGCCGATCGACTTTTCATCGACGCCATCCATGGCCAGCGCCAGCACCGCGAGGATGGCGGCGTATTCCGGCTTGGTCTTCACCACGAGGTCTGTCAATTCCCGGCGAGTCGCATCGCCGGACTGGGCGAGGAACGTCAGACCGAGCAACACTTGAGGGTCGGTCGTCTTGGTAGCAGCGGCCTTGAGACTCTTCGCCGAGACTGCCCGGTCCACCGCCTCCCTGTAAGTGGGGAGAGGGAACATTTTTTGCGCGTCAACATTCGGTGCCATAAGAGCAAGAATCGCTGCCAACGTGAGCAGCGCCAGTTCTGGATTGTGTGGACGGGTAAGTTTCATAAGAGAATTCGGCTCCTTAACCAGCGCGATTTCGTCGCACGACACCTCCTGCAGGAAATGGAGCGTTACGATCTCCCGCTGTCGCTCCGGGAGCGCCCGGATCGCATCAATCAGGCAGCGATGTTCCTCGTCCGCGACGACGGCGCGATCCGCCGGCGGGAGGTGGTCTGACTTGCTCAACGCGTAGGTTTCGGGGATGCATCTAGCCGCACTGAGATTCCTGGCCTGTGCCACCCGCGCAAGAATCGCGTAGGCCCAGGTCAGGAAGGACGATCCTCCCCGGAAGGCCGGGTAGGCCTTGAACGCTCGCAGCATGGTCTCTTGCAGCACGTCTTCCACGTCTGATTTCGACCGACAGAGCACGGTGGCGGCCCGCGCGAGAGCAGCATAATCTGCTTCGACTGCCGACTCGAAGTCGGGCTTGGGATTAGCCATATCGTGTTTTGACCAGTCGGTCTTCGCAAAGTTAGTGCGGAATCGAGGGAAATGGTTTAGTCAGATCTTCAATTTCACGAATGGTGTTCCACTTGTCAGCGGCGAAACCAAAGTGGTGGAAAGCTGTCGGTTTGAAATTCCGCTTTCTTCCGTTGGATTTTCTTCCAATTCTTCGGTCCGAAGTTAACCGGCGCTCCGGCCCGCGAGCATCCCTCTACCGAGCCCACAAAGCCTTGAGCACCGACGAGTTCGAACCTTTTGACCTGACGGGGCAGCGCCCCGGTCCACTTAACTGCAGTTCCAGGCCGCCAAAACAGATTTGTCCCGATGACCCGGAATTTTGTTTGTACCCAAGATGACAGCGACGTTGAAGTTGTGCTGGAATCAGCCGGGGGGAGGTGCGCTTCATGTCCACAGTTCGCCGCCGCGGGAGCACCGCTGACCGTCCGCCACGAAAAGCCAACCCCACGCGATACGGCGAAGTGAATCAGAAACACGCGACAACCTAGATCGGAATCCTATTATGCAAACCACCTGGAGTGAATTTCTGCCGCTGATCGCCCTGGTCAGTTCACTTCCCGCCAGTTCTATCGCGATTCCGGCGGCCCCCCCACTGATCGTTTGCCCGAGCGAGGTAGTCGCCGAATGCACCGGCGGCCTGACTCCGGTCACCTACAGCGCGACGGCGACGGATTTCGCCGGCAATCCGCTGCCGGTGATCTGCACGCCGCCCTCGGGCTCGGGCTTCCGCTTGGGGACGAGCAACGTGACGTGCACGGCGACCGACAGCCTGGGATCGTCCAGCAGTTGCAATTTCATCGTGACCGTCCAGGACACCACGCCCCCGACGGCCCATTGTCCGACCGACATTAACCAGGAAACCGGCGACGCGGCGGGCGCCCTGGTGATTTACAGCGCCAGCGCCACTGACTCGTGTGGGCTTGCCACCTTCGAATGCATGCCGAACTCGGGAAGCGTGTTCCCGGTCGGCACGACGGCCGTGATCTGCGCCGTGACCGATTCGGCCGGGAATTCAAACTTTTGCACCTTCAACGTCACCATCACGCTCCGAGCGCCACCGACCATCGTTTGCCCGAGCGGCGTTCTGGTCGAATGCACGGGCGGCCTCACTCCGGCCACCTACAATGTGACGGCAACGGACTTCGCCGGCAATCCGTTGCCGGTGACCTGCACGCCGCCCTCGGGCTCGGGCTTCCGCTTGGGGACGAGCAACGTGACTTGTACGGCGACCGACAACCTGGGATCGTCCAGCAGTTGTAGTTTCATCGTGACCATACAGGACACCACACCGCCGCGGGTCACTTGTCCGGGCCCCATCACCCTCCAGGCCACGAGCCCGGGGGGGCAACTCGTCACCTACATCGCTTCCGCCTCGGATCCCTGCGGACTGTCCAGCTTCAACTGTTCCCCCCCTTCGGGAACGATCTTCCCGATTGGCATGACCACCGTCACCTGTGAGGCAACCGATTCGGTGGGCCTGGCGAACTCGTGTAGCTTCGTTGTCACGATCATCGCCCCGAACCAGTGCCCCACCGCTGTCGCCAAGGCCTCACCGAATGCCCAGTTGTTCCCCGGGCAGGTTGATACCATCGTGATCGCCGTGGACAACACCAATGGGTGCGTCGTCCTTGACGGAACGATGTCGTCCGACCCGGACGGTGATCCGCTCACCTACTCCTGGCTGACCGACCTGGACGGCGACGGGACCAAGGAACTGATTGCCACCGGGGCGGTGGCCACCAATTGCCTGCCCGTCGGCACGCATGACATTTGCCTGGTGGTCAACGACGGTCAGTGTTCGGCCACGAACCTCATCACGGTGGATGTGCTGACCCCCTGCCAGGCGGAAGGCTTCCTCATCTTGCTCGTGCAAAACTCGACGCTCACGCGGCAGGCGCAACGGCCGCTGATCTCGAGCTTGAAAGCGGCGTGCGCCTCCTTCGAGGGGGGCGGCCTCACCTCAGGCGTCGGCCAGTTGGGGGCCGTTCAGAACAAAGTGCGGGCGCAATTGAGCGCGACCGATCCGACGCTGGCGCAGGAACTGATCGACGGCACCCAGGCGATCATTGATGCGGTGACCGCTCCTTGAACCGGGGACAGGTGACTGTGCTTGCCCGACTGTTGAACCCGGGCGTGGGCTTGGGCGTGGCCTGCCTGGTTTTGTCGCTGGCCCGATCCACCCTCGCTCTCCCGCCTCCCAACGATACGTGCGCGGGCGCTGAAGTCATCCCCACCACCGCGGTGTTTCCGTTTTACACCTCGGTCGTCGATGTCAAAGACGCCACCTCCACCAACGATCCGCCGGCCCCGTCCTGCCGGAGCGTCAGCGTGACGCGCAGCGTCTGGTACCAGTTTACCCCGCCCACCACCCACCTCTATACGGTCTCGGTCAGTGGCGACACGGAGACGACCGTGCTCGACACCGTGATGGCGATCTACACTTCGGCCGGTGGATGCGCTGGGCCGTTTCTGCCATTCGCCTGCAACGATGATCAGGGCGACTGTCAGTCCGCGATTTCCACCACGCTGAACGCGGGCGTTTCCTACTTCATCGTCGTCTGGATGTCGTCGGTCTCCCCGCCCCTGCGCGGTTTGACCTCCGTGCAGTTGCGCGTTTCGCAGCCGGTCGCTCCGCCCAACGACACCTGTGCCGGCGCCGAAGGCATCCCCGGCAGCGGTCCGTTTCCGTATTGGACAACCATCGCCGACTCGACGCTGGCCACAACCCAGGGCGACCCGCCTGCCCCCTCCTGCTGGGCCGAGCACGTCCGCAGCGTCTGGTTCCGCTTTGCGCCGGATGCGACCACCACCTACGAGCTGACACTCTGCACGAACACGGCGACGACCGTGCGCGAAACCGTGCTGGCCGTTTACACCGCGCCGAGCGGCTGCGGCGGAGGCTTCTCGCAACTGGCCTGCAACCATACCACTCCCTGCGCCAATAAGCCGCGTTCCACGATCACGGTCCCGCTGACCACTGGCGTCACCTACTACATCGTGGCGTGGGAGGGCGGCAACCAGCCCTACACCCCGGGAGAGACCTCTCTCCAACTGCGCGTCGACCGGTCCCTGCGTCCGCTCGCTCTCACCTTGCCGGCTTCCGGCCTCACCTCCACCGCCGCGATGCTCAATGCCACGGCCAATGCCAACGGTCTGCCCACCGCGGCATGGTTTGAGTTTGGCCCGACGACCAACTACGGCAACGCGACCATGCCGACGAACATCCTCAGCGGAACCGTGGCCGTCCCGATCACGCAACCCATCAGCGTATCGCCACCCGGCCAGACCAATCACTTCCGCGTGGTGGCAACCAACAGCGCCGGTACCACCCAGGGAATGGATCGCAGTTTTGCCTGGTCCGCGACGCCTCCCCGCCTCACTTCCTCCATGCTCACGAATGGAGGATTCGTGCTTCGATTCACCGGCCAGTCCGGCCAGGTCTACTTCATTGACACCTCGGTGAACCTGGTCGATTGGGCGAGTCTTGGAATGGCGGCCGATCTGGGAGGCGGGAGCTTCCTTTTCACGAACGCCAACGAACTGCCTTCGCGTTTTTACCGGGCGCGCTCGCCCTAGAGCCTGTTTTAACCGTCCTGGCCCTCCCCACGGCCGTTGAATTAAGGACCAATGAGGACCGGTTACGCCCAATGACCAATGACCAATGACCAATGAATGACCAAGCCCCAATGCTCAAAGCTCGACCACAACAGCCGCAGGGGCCGTCGTGATCGTCGCTTGGTTATTGGGCATTGGGCATTCTTTGGTCATTGGGCATTGGGCATTGGTCATTAAGGCCGCCGAGAGAACGCCAGGCTTAATTCAGCGGCAGTGGGGCCGGGGTGAGGGCGGGCGTCTATGACTCCTGAACAGTTACTTCAAATCTTCCCACTTGCGCACGACGAGCGCGGCGATGCGGGCCATCTCGCGCTCCGCCGGAAGGCCGGAACTGCCGTATCGTTTAGCGATCTCGCGCAGGCGCTCAACCCGGTCGAGATAACTTTGCAGTTTCTCCCCAGACCACTTCTCGCGTTGCGCGCGCCGTTTCAGTTCCATCGGGCGGAGAAAGAGCGCGGGGGCGAACCAGTCCGCGCCATTGAACCAGGCGTCCTGGAGGAACAGCAGATCGTTGACCTGCCTTTCGCTCGCCTGCTCGCCGAAGATTTCTCTCCCGAGCGCAATTCGAAACGCCGCTTCACTCAAGCCGGGATCGCTGGTGTACTCGCGGTAAGCGATGCGGTTCACCCGCACGAGCCATTCGTTCAGCGGCATCTCGCCGTCACGCAGCCACTCGAAATGGAACGGCTTCTGCCGCGGCTTGCCGCTGCCGGGCGGTCCATCGATGCAACTGAAGGGCTCGCACGAAGTGATGTAACCGGTGAGGCCGTGTTCCCGCGCCGTGCGCGCCCCGTCGCGGATCCGGGCGGGCGTGCCGATGGTCAGGGCATCGTTCCAGTAAAGGCAACTCTTCGCCTGTTTCGCGAGAGTGTCGTCGATGTTCGCGCTGTGCGGCGTGAAGGAGAGGGACCAGCGCGGATCGAATTTCTGTTTGGCTCCGGTCACGTCGAAGCCGGGCACCTGGCGGGACGAAAAATAGCGGGGGTAAACCAGGATGGTGGCCTCGCCCTTCACGCCCCACACGTCGTCGGAGATTTGCCGCACGAAGGCAAACTCGCGATCGAAGAATTTCTCCCCGCACTGGGCGCAATGGCAGATGGCGTAGTCGGAAGATTCAATCAGCAGCCCATCGGCATTGGGATAGAACTCGAAGAACATCTCGCGCACATAGTCGCGCATGAAGGCCTGCGAAGCTTCCTTGGCCGGACAAAGATTGTAGCCCCAGGCGTGCAATCCCCAGAGGTCCGCCGGTTGACCATTTTGCCCGGTCGCCTTGAGCTCCGGATGTTCCAGCGGAAACTGATTCGCGCCATCGTAGGCGAAGGGCGTAAAGCCCAGCAGGACGCGGATCCCCTTGGTGTGCGCGTAGTCGATCAGTTCCCGCACATAATCGTGTTGCACGTTTTTGTGATCGGCATTGTATCTCCACGTGATGGGAAAGCGCTTCGAGCGAAAACCCCCGGCTGTCCAGAGGATGAGGAAATTCGCCCCGTCGTCCTTCATGCAGTCAATCATCTGCTGCCACTCCGGCAGCCCGAAGGTGGGCATGCGCATAAAGGTGGTGTAATAGCCGCGCACCAGGAACGTTTCGTTCGTAGCCGCAAAGTTCCTTGGCGCGCCTGCGCAGGCAACGATCGCGACCAAGAAATAAATCCTGTGACGCACGCGGTAATCCAAGGATGCGTCAGCATGGGAAACAAGGAAATAACTCCGGTGACTGTTCAGTGGTCAGGTTGGTTTCGCCTTCACCCCGAGGAGGGCGCATCTCAGGCGCGGTGCTACATCTCAAGGACGCAAGCATTAAGCCACGGAGTGGCGTCAGAGAGTAGCTCAACGCGAAAGCTGAGATTACTCGCTAAAATTTAACTGTTCGGGTGAGACGTTGAACCGCTAATCTCCGCTCATCTTCGCTGATAAGACAAAGAGCATTCGTCGGTTGGTTCGTTGGCTCGAGGACGTGCGCGACCCCATCTCCATCAGTCTTGTTCCATTAGCGTTTATTATCCGCCACGGCGGGCATCGGTGACCGGCGCGCGCCCTCCTGCTGGGCCGACCACGCGCGCCGCCTCTGGTCTCGCTTTTGAAGCCTTGCGTCCTCCGGCCGGGCAGCGCACAAGTTGACGACAATCTCACCTGCCTTCGTGGTCGACAAAACAAATGGAGAGGGCTAGAAATGCGACGATGAAGCAAAGAGCGATCGAGATGGTGGCGGCGCATCGATTCGAGCCGGGGACCTGGCAGCGGCGCCTGAAATCCATAGGGAGAGCGTCCTCGCGAGTCTGCCTGGCCAGGAGATGGGCGTTGGCCGTGGGTCTCGTCACATCGGCGGCCGGCAGCGGCCTCGCGCCATCCGCTCCTGCGAAATTCACTTCATCCCTGGCGGCCAATCCCTCGAACGATTTCTTTGCCGATGCGCAGGTCGTGGAAGGCTCGATCATCAACTTCGCCCCCGTGTCGGTCGAGGGCGCAACGATGGAACCAGGCGAACCGCTGCATCTGGGAGCGTCACCGCAAAAGAGTGTTTGGTGGAAATGGACCGCTCCCCGTTACGGCGACCTGCATGTCGTTGCGACGAGCGTCTCTATTTCAGAGGTGACTCTGGCGGTGTATCAAGGCAGCGCCGTCGACGCGTTGGGCTTGTTTGGCAAAGGGACGAATGAACTGAACTTCTCGGCGGTGGAAGGCCAGACGTATTACCTGGCCGCGGCCGTCCCCGCCGACGCCATGGGCGAGATCTCGTGCGCGGCACAACAGTTTGGCATGGCGTATCCCGCCACGCTGCTGCCTGGGAATCTGCTGCGCGAGCCGAGCTGGGAAGGAACGCGCCTGGCGCCGCAGTATTGGGGTGTGTCAGGAGACTTTGGCGGCTACGTCAATGAAGGCGGCGGATGCGATGGCAGCACCTGGCCGGCCCTGGGCACCGGCACCCGGATCTGGCAGGACTTCCCGACGATCCCCGGGCACACCTACGCGATCCAATTTGCGGACCTGGTCGGCCGCGATCTGAGTGGCTGTTGCGGGCTGGCGGGCGTGCGCACCCTCTGGGACGACCGCGAGCTGGGCATCGCCTATATTCGCGAGGATAGTCCCGTTTTCTGGCACTGGGAGGTCTATACGGCCGTCGCCAGCAACACCACTTCGCGGATCACGTTCGAGAACATCCATCGCGTTCTTGAGATGGATGCCTTCAGCGTGGTGGATTTGAGCGCGCCGCCCACGATCGTCGCTCAGCCTGCCTCCGTCAGCTCATTAGTGGGCGGCACAGTGGCCTTCAGCGTGGGGGCAAAAGGCGCCGCGCCGCTGGCTTATCAATGGTTTTTCAACCAGCAGCCCCTCGCGGGCCGCACGGCTCCCATCCTGGTGTTGGATTCGGTCACGGCCGCGAACGCAGGGAGTTACTTCGCTATTGTCACCAACACCCTGGGTTCGGCCACCAGCCACGTCGCCTCGCTGGTGCTGGATTTTCCCACCAACGTGACGATCCTCGTTCAGCCGTACGGCGATGTCGTGCCGGTCGGAGGCTACTTCAACCTGAGTGTGGTGGCCGCCGGAGCGATGACGCTGAGTTACCAATGGTTCCTGAACAAGCAGGCGTTGGCCGACGCCACCAATCACAATCTCACGCTGTCCCAGGTGCAACTGACGAATGCGGGCACGTACGAAGTCCTCGTGCAGAGTATCGACAGCAGCGTCTGGAGCCTGCCGGCGAACCTCACCGTCACCACCAACGAAAACGGCGGAGGCCAGATTGACTTCCGCAATCGCTTCCCCACTTCATCCTCGGCCACGAACTACGCCCCCGTCTTTAACATCGACGGATTCACCCCGCTGAGCGGCGACGGATATGTCGCCCAGCTCTACGCCGGGCCTTCGGTCGAAACCATTCGTCCCGTCGGAGAGCCCACGCCTTTTACCGGTCCCGGCGCGGGGCTTTTTGCGCCCCAAATCCTGACGCTGCCCAACGTACCCCCTGGCGGCACGGCTTTGGCGCAGGTGCGCGCCTGGGAGCGCGCCCGGGGCACCAGCTACGAAGAGGCCCGTGCCTTGGGCGGAAGATTTGGCCGGTCGACGCTGCTCGAGATCACGGCAGGAGGCGGAGAGGCTCTGCCCAGCCCGCTGGATGGATTAACCAGCTTCAGCCTTCAGACCGGTCTGCCCACTTTCAACGTCGGCTTGATCAAGTTCGTCGAACGTCAACCTCATGACATCATTGTCTGGGCCCTGCAAGGTGAGGCGGGCTTTCGCTATCTCGTCGAAAAGTCCGTCAGTTCAGCTGCTGTCTGGCGGCCATACGTCGTGCTCACCAACGTCACGGGCACAGTAACGTTCACGGATTCTGCCGACACCGCCGCCCGCGCGGTTCTCTACCGGGCCCGCATTTTGGATTGATGGAGCAACCGCTGACCCTGGAACGGCGGGAGAACTTCGACCAGCATCGCACGGGCCTGGGGGCAGGCCCGGAAAGCTTCGCGGTTCAAGTAGTCATCAGGGCTGACGGGGGGAGACGAGGCGAAAGATCCGGGACGAGACAGCACCATCGGCGGGAAGCGAGCCTTCGACGAGCCGGTTCGTGGACGCAGCGGGCAGGTCGATCATTCGGCGCCATCTCCCGGTCGCAGAATCCAACCGCGATTCCACCGTGTAAGTTCGGTTCGATACCGCCCAGAACCGAATCGCCCAGGCATCGGTTCCCTGGCGGGTGAGGCTTTCCAGGCGAAGGAAACTTTGGGGATCGCCCGGGTCGGTGCCAGAACGGTATTCGTCGAGATTGGTCACGCCGTCACCGTCGGCGTCGAGGGTCGCATCCGCGGCGTTGGTCGGGCTCAAGCCGTGGGCGATTTCCCAGTCGTCCGGCAGGCCGTCACCGTCCGTGTCGGCGAGCACCGACAGCACGGCGTTGCTGCTGATGATGCCGGGCTGGAAATTGGCGGCGTTCTTGATCACCACCCGGTAAGTGCCGGCTTGGTTGGTCTGCACGTTGGTCAGGGTCAAAAAGCTCATGGGATCGCCGGTGACATTCGTCCCGAGACTCGTCGAGCCGCGTCGCCATTCGAAAGTGAACGGCGCCGGGCTGCCGGTGATGGCCACACTCAAGGTCACGTTGCCGCCGAGCACCGCTGACTGGCTGAGTGGCTGGCCAATGATGATGGGGTTGAGGAGGATTCCCAGCACTGCCGAAACGCTCAGCACCGGCCCGTAACCGTTGGACACCACGGCGTCATAGCTGCCGCCAACCGCCAGTTGGGCGTTGGTGACGAGGAGCGTGTCGTTGGTTGCATTCGACAGGTTTGTGCCATTGAACCGCCATTGGTAAGCGATCGGACTGATGCCGGTGGCAACGACATGGAAGAGGATGTTGGATCCGGGACGCACATTGAGACTGCGCGGCTGCTGCAGGATCATCACCGGGCCGGTCAGTTGCGCCGGAGGCGAATTGAACCAGAGGCCGATCTCGGGCTTGGTCATGGTCACCGTATATTTTCCGGCATGTTGAGCCTGGGTGTTGGTGATGACCAGCGTCGCGTTCGTTTCGCCCGGCAGTTCCCTATCGTCGCGCCGCCATTGAAAGTTGACCGGGGGCGGCAGCGTCGTGCTGGCGGTGAACGTGGCGGTGGTGCCAGCCTGAACTTCCTGTGACCGGGGCGCGATGCTCGCATCGGGTTCAATGAGGGTGAGGAATTGACGCGGCGCGATATCGTGAAGCACCTGCACGATGCCGCTGGGCCATTCGATGCGAACGAGGTCAACCTGGGTGGCATCACCCAGGCCGAAGCCGGCGCGCAAATCGTTCTGGCTGCCCAGCCCGCCGCCGCCGGAGATTTCGCGCAACTGCCAGAATGCACGCGAGCCAATTGTCGCCTTCACGCGCACCTTCGCGCCGATCGCGGCCCGATTCGACAACCGGCCTTCCAGTTTCAGCGTCAGCCAGGCGTTGGTATTGCCGTTGTTGCGGTAGAGCCGATTGTTGAAACTGTTCAGTTCGGTCACAAACAAATCGGGAAATCCGTCGTTGTCGTAATCGGCCCACGCGCCGGCCACCGCGTCGGCCCCATCGGTGGGCACGACGCCACTGGTGACGCGAGCGAAAGTGCCGTCCCCGTTGTTGTGGTAGAGGAAATTTGCCCCCAGGCGGTTGGCCACGAACAGGTCGAGGTATCCGTCGTTGTCGTAGTCCGCCCAGCCGCAGCCGTGTCCGTTGCCGATGTCCGTGACAATCGCTGCGTTGGTGATCTTGTTGAAGGTGCCGTCGCCGTTGTTGTGATAAAGAAAATTCCGGGCATTGGGATTGACAACAAACAAGTCGAGGTAACCGTCGTTGTCATAGTCACCCCACGAAGTTCCCTGCCCGACGCTCACGTCGTGGACAATGATGCCGTTTGTCACCGGGGTGAAGATGCCGCGGCCCTCATTGTGATAAAGGAGATTGGGCTCGTTGACTCGCGAGACGAACAGGTCCGGCCAGCCGTCATTGTCATAGTCCGCCCAGGAGCCGCCTTGAGAATTGCCGGTTTTGAGGGCGATGGCGTTGGTCGTGATGCGCGTGAACGTCCCGTCCCCGTTATTGTGGTAGAGAAAATCGTTCTGGTCGGAGTTGGCCACCCACAAATCGAGATAGCCGTCATTGTCGTAATCGGCCCAGCCGCAGTTGTTGGCGTTGCCGCCGCTGTTCACGATCGCGCCGGTTGTTATCTTCGTGAACCCGCCCCGGCCGTTGTTGTGATAAAGCCAGTCGTTGCCGGAGTTGTTCACCCCGACGAAGAGGTCCAGGAAACCGTCGTTGTCATAGTCTCCCCAAGTCGCACCGAAACAAATGCCGTTGTCGGTGGCAACGGGGGCAACGAGAATTTGGGAGAACGTGCCGTTGCCGTTGTTCGAGTAGAGCAGGCTTGGTCCCGTGCGGGTCGAGACGAACAAATCCTGGAAGCCATCGTTATTAAAATCGGCCCAGGCGAAGACCGTCGAGTTGACCCCGGTCACGACCGGGTCGGAGGTGATCGACCCCGGTCACGACCGGGTCGGAGGTGATCCTGGTGAAGGCATCTTGCGCCAGAATCGCCTGGCGGCCGAGCAGCGTGAACAGGAGCAAGCCGAGGGGCCAGTCCCGGCAGAGGCGCGGAGTGGTGAAAACAATTTTCATGTCACCACTTAACCGACACCGAAGGAGAAACCGTACAACCTTGCGCGCGGATGGGGCCGGCGCGGCGCCTTTCAAGGCGACGCGCGGCCAAAGGTTTCGAGAATCTCCACCGCGTTGGTGGCGGTCCCGGCGCGGAGCTGAGTGGTGAGTTTGTCCAACACCACCGTCTTGTGACGCAGCAGGGCGACGCGTTGCGCGCACATCCCGGATGAGAGGCCGTCGAACAAGTCCCATTTCCACGCGCCGGCGGCCTTGACGAAGCGGACCGGGTACCTGGCCATCATGATGTTTGTGGCCGCGCGATCGGGCTGGATGTAACTGGCCGGCTCGGACGGCTGCCAGGCGCACAACTCGCGGAAGGTGGCGTCGAACGTTCGCTGGCGGACATGGAAGATCCGCAGCATCTCCCGGCGGAACAGCGCTTGCGCCCGGACGTAATCCGCCAGCACCGGGCCAAATTGTTCCTCTTGCGCGTCGCGAAAATGGATCAGCGCAACGAAGCCGGCGGGATCCTCCAGGGTATAGGTGCGGTCGATGGCGATCATGAGGTTGCGCACCGAGCGCGCCGCATCCGCCAGCACGGCGGCCTGGGCGGCCTGCCGCTGTCGAATGGCCACCGCCGCCCCACCGATCAGAAGCAGAAACGCCACGATGGCCGTCCCGACGCGGACCACGCGCCTCCAAACCAAACGCCGGAGCAAACCTTCGACGAGGCTCGCCGCCCCCGCGCAACCCGCCAGCGTTGACGCCACCGCGGCGGGCGCGGCTTGCACGGCGTTGCTCAAGAGCAGCCCGCTCAATGCGGTGGCGGATACGGCCACCCCGCGCCGGTGGAAGAACCTGCGCAGCTTCTCCACCGCGCGCACGACGCGCACCCGCGCCGAGTTCTCGTTGCCTCCCAGGGCCAGGCCGATTTCGGCAAAGCTCTTCTTTTCGAAGAATCGGAGCAGGACAGCATGCCGGTCTTTGGTGCCCAGGCCGGCGAGCGCCTCATCCAACAGCGGCGCCAATTGCTCCCACTGGCTTCCGGTTTCGCTGCTGGAGTCGGTCCGTTGCATTTGCGCAGCCTCCTGTTCGCGCCTTTGACGGCGCGCATCAATTTTGCGCGCGTCCAGCGCCGCGAAACGCACGGCGCGGAACAACCAGCCGGCCAGCACCGACTCGCGTCGAACCGACGCCGCCTTCTGGGCGAGAATCGTAAAGACAGCCTGGGCGACATCCTGCGCCATCGCGTGGTTGCCCGTCTGTCGTAACGCGGCTGAATAGACCAGGTCGACGTGGCGCTCCACCAGGCGCGCGAAAGGAGCCTCGGCCCCCGTCGCCGCGTATGCGCGCAACAGTGCCTGGTCGCTCACCTCAACCACCCTGGCCGATTCCGTCAGGGGCTCATGGGTTTCCTGCATGGGCTGCCGTGGAACGCTCCCGGCCCACAGCCAAGGCGCTCTTGACCATGAACGGACGCTCAAGCCCGAAACCGTACAGACAAAATGACCGGGAACAAGCAGAAGAAGCGGGCAGGGCCGGTTCCGCTCCTTCCTGCTCGCCGCCCTGAAACACTGGCAGGTCGAAGAGGAGATGCGGTCGTTGTTGAGCGCGCTCGCCGAGTCGCACGGCCCGCCTTGATGCTGGAGCCACAACTTTGTCAAGCGCCCGCATGATCGCCCCCGGCAATCGGACTTCAAGCCTGCCGGCGAACGAAAGCGAACACGGGCGAAGAAACCTTGTCAGCGATTGTCGGCACTTCGCGGTACTATCCGACCGCCCTTCGCTCCTTGGCGTGTTGGAGGATTTTCGCACGGCACGGGATGCCGCTGAAATCGGTTTGAGGTTGCTGCGGGTACCGTAAGTGCCTACAAGCACTATTATGCATAAGCTCCGACTCCTCCGCAGAGCGTTCGCGGTTGCGTTCATGCTCGAGGTTGGATGGCCAGCGGAGATGTTGGCGGCCAAGCCGGAGGAGGATGTTGCGCGATTCATCGCCGCTAAACGCAAACAGGCGGAGCTGGCAGGGGCGGCGGTTCCACCTGAAATCGAGAAGATGTTTAGCGCCGCTGCATCGGCGAATTGGCGGTCTGTGTCCAACCTTTTCGGGATCCTTCTCGCCAAATACAAGCCATTGCAGGATGGCGGGGCGACCAATCGGCTGGCGCCGGAAGTCTGGTATCCGATGCAGGAGGTGGGCGCGTTTTGCGAGATGTTGACGTTTGTAGAGCCGAAGTTCATACGGTTATTTGCCGGCGAGATTTTCAAAACGGTGCCCGCGGGCAGCGTCTTTTTCGGCGGGACGGACCCGGGCCGGTTTATGATCACGGCCCTGAGCACTTCGCACCGGGAGGGAAAGCCGTTTTTCACCATCACCCAGAATCAACTGGTGGCCAGGGATTATCTGGAGTACTTGCAAGCGATGTATGGGCAGCAGTTGAAGCTGCCAGGCACGAACACTGTGCGGCAATGTCTCGACGAGTATCTGGCGGAGGCTGGGCGCAGGCTGAAACACGATCAGGATTTCCCGGATGAACCGAAGCAAATCCGCGCGGGTGAAGAGGTCAAGACCTTAGACGGTCGCGTGGTGGTCAGCGGCCAAATCGCGGTGATGGCGGTCAATGGTCTGGTCGCAAAGGCGATCGTGAACGGGAATCCAGCGCGCGAATTCTACCTCGAGGAAAGCTTTCCTCTCGAGTGGATGTATCCGCATCTGACGCCAGCCGGGCCGATTTTCAAACTGAATCATGAACTGCTGGACACGCTAAGCGCGGGATGTGTGCTGAATGATCGCGACTACTGGATGGGACTGACCTGGCACCTGATTGGATTTAAAGTGCAGGATGAAACGACCGTCGCCGAGGTGTGCGATTTATCGCAGGAATTTGCCGGCAAGCCGAGGCGTTTTGCCGGGGATCCTGCGTTTTTGCGTGACCAGAGCACACGCAACACGTTCGCGAAGCTGCGCAGTTCCATTGCCGGTCTCTATACCTGGCGCGCGTCGCATGCGAAAAGTTCTGCGGAGCGCCGCCGGATGATCCAGGAAGCGGAACTGGCGTTCAAGCAGGCCTGTCTGCTCAGTCCGAAGAATCCTGAAAGCGTCTGGCGCTTCACCATGTTCCTGGTCGTTGTACTGGTCCCAGGGAAGCTGGAAGTTGATGCGCACCAGGTTCTCCGGATCAAACCCGGGATCAACCCGCAGCAATCGGACGACGCTTTCAATCATCAGACCCGCGCCCGTGAGCAAGACCAGCGTGAGATTCGCCACGTTGGCGCAAACGATGAGCAGGACGAACCCGATGGCCCCGAGCAACCCGAAGAGCGTTCGTTGCAAATCATCGCGCTCGTCGGTGAACTGCGCGCGCGCCGGGCGCACCCCAAAGCCCAGCCCGCCAGGCCGGCGACTCCATTCCCGGGCATAGAACCTGTCCGCCGCGTGATCCCGGGTCAGACGCTCTGCGACCGTGTCGAGCATGACGGTGTCAGGCACCGGTTTGCCTTGCTCGTTGATCGGCACCGCTTCGTCCTTGGCAAAGGTGCGTCCCCACACCGGCGACACGTGCCAGAGCGTGAAGAAATTCGGCGAAACGATGTAACCCTGCTCGCAGGAGGCCCGGGGTATCTGGCCGGGCTCCGGTTATTGCTTGATCTCCTTGAGCAACCCATCCACCGCTTTGTCCAGTGCCTCCTCGCGCGGGCCTTTGAAGCGGATCACGCCCTTGTGGTCGAGCACATAAATCGTCGGCCACCCGGAGATGTTCCACTTCGTGGCAATAAGGCCGCCGGGCTCGCCGCCGTCCCACCACGAGCGCCACGTCATCTTCTCTTTCTTGAGGACTCGCTTCAGGCGGTCTTTAGGATCGCTGTTGACCCCGACGAGGGCGAACGGTTTGCTTTCCAACCGCTTCACGAGCGACCGCTCGTGTGGGTACATGGCCCGGCACGGGCCTCACCAATCGCCCCAGAAGTCGATGACTACGACCTTCCCGCGATAGTCGCTCAACTTGAACTTCCTCCCCTCCACGTCTTCCCCGTCGATGTCAGGGGCGGTCATGCCGATGGCCAGGTGGTGAAGCTCGAACAAGTCGCCCTTGGCCATATCGGCCAGCGTGCTCCGGTAGCCTTTGACATCGGCGTAATTGGCCGCGACGTCTTCCAATAACTTTTCCGCCTCCGCCGCGCCCGCGCCGGAGTTGAGCGCAGCGGCCAAGCTGTAGGCGGCCCAACCTTTGATCGAATGATGCGGGCTGTCCTTCCAGACGGCGCGCAGCCACCGCTCCGTGGCCTCGCTTCTGGAATGGTAACGCATCGATCGCGCCACCTCTTCGAGGTTGGTGCTCTGGAGGTGGTCCTTGAGCAGCAGCTCCAGGCTGCCGTCGCGATCTTTGCCCTGCCGACATTCCGACGCGACCCACGCCAGCGCCTCCGCCGCAATCTCCCCGCCAGGCTGCTCTTTGGCCAAGGCAAGGAAGCGGCCGCTGAATTCCTCGGGCTGCGGGTAATGGAGTTTGGCCCGCTCCGCGTCGTTCCTGGCCTTGTCGTAAGCCGCAGAAAAATCCTTCCGGGCCTCCTCGTATTCCTTCACCAAAGCTTCGTAACGCTCGCGCGGAGTGCCGGTCGTCTTACTTTCCGCAGAGGCGGCTGGATCCGGTCTGCATAAGCCCGCTGCTGCAAGGACGAGCAAGGCGGACAACAACTGAACTGTTTTCATTTGTGCCTCCTTCGGCGGACCGGGCTCGGGTTCATCGGGCCAACGTCTGCCCATCTATTGCTGGTTTCAAGCCTAAAAAAGGGCGGAGCGCGCAGGAAGCGGGCGGTTAAAACGAGCGTCCAGTCTTGCCGGGAAGGTTCTGATTGGTTCTAATGCGGTCCGGATGAGGCTATCAGTCGCCCTGATTGGATTGCTGCTCCCGACACTGTTGTGCGGCGAAACCAACGGTGTTCGCGAACTCCCGATCCAAACGTTCTTCAGAAATGCGGACCTGACACGGATGCGTCTTTCCCCGGACGGAAAGTTTCTGGTGGCCGTCGCACACGACCACGGCAAGGGCCTGTTGTTCGGCATCAATCTGGAAACCGGAAAACGCAAGGCGATCATCGAGGGCGACATCCATGCTTTTTCCTGGCTGACAGATGACCGGTTGCTCTTTTCGGCCGGCGGCATCGGGCTGGGCGGATTATTCGCGGTCAACCGTGATGGTTCCAAGTCCCAGGTGTTGCAACGGCCGTTCGTGGCGCAGCCGCATCTGCAGAATTATCCCTTCCAGGTTGTCCGGGCGCTGGCGGTTCCCGCGGATCGATCCGACTGCGTCCTCATTGAACGAGCTGAAGTATATCCCCATGTTCGACCGGAGCTGCCGCACCCGGAGGTGTGGCGGGTGAACTATTTCACGGGCAAGACCTCTCTGGAAGAAAAGAACCCAGGCAAGGTCGTCACGTGGCTGACGGATAACCGGGGTGCCGTGCGCGCAGCCATCGCCGTGGAGAAAGAAACGGTGAAAGTCTTGTATCGCCGCGACAAACAACAGCCCTGGACCATCATAAGTCAATCGCCCTTCGGGCATGCCCAGATGCGACCTTTAGGATTTTCACCGGAAGACGCCCTGCTTTACGTCGCAGCACGGGGCGGCAAAGATACCAGCGGCCTCTACTCTTTCGACCCGGACAAACGTCAACTGCGGGAATGCCTCTGGCAACATCCTCAATTTGATCTCTGGGCGGGGATTATCAGCGGCCAAACCCGCGCGCTCCTCGGTGTCGTTTACCATGCCAATCGCCCGCAATTTGACTGGTTTAGCGACCGCTTCACCTCTCTCCAGAGCAACGTGGATGAGGCCCTGCCCAACGCCGTGAACTTTCTCGTCAGTTCCAGCAGGGACGAGACCAAGCACTTATTCTTGACCTTCAGTGATCGCTCACCAGGGGCCTACTACCTGGTGGACAGCGTTCGCAAAGAGTTCGGGATCATCGGCAAGGTTGCCGGCTGGATAAACCCCGACCAGATGGGGGAGACCAAACCGATAGTGTACCAGTCCCGTGACGGGTTGACGATTCATGGCTATCTCACCCTCCCGCTGAACAGCGCTGGAACAAATCTGCCCTTGATCGTGATGCCCCACGGCGGACCGTGGCTCCGCGATACCTGGCACTTCGAGCCGGAGGCACAGTTCTTTGCCAATCGCGGCTATGCCGTCCTGCAGATGAATTTCCGTGGTTCGACCGGTTATGGCCTGGTCTTTTACGAGGCGGGCAACAAACAGTGGGGTCGCAAGATGCAGGATGACATCACTGATGGTGTCCAGTGGGCGATCCATCAGGGCGTCGCGGACCGCAAGCGCATCGCCATTTTCGGCGCCAGCTACGGCGGTTATGCGGCCCTGATGGGGCTGATCTCGACTCCGGAGCTTTACAAATGCGGCATCTGCTACGTCGGGGTGACGGATCTCAGCTCGCTCTTGAAACACCGGTTGGCCCACCTGCCGAAACAATTCGAGGCCATTGACGAGGAACGGATTGGTGATTATTGGGGAGAAAAGGAGGATCTCAAGGCCGTGTCCCCCCTACATCATGTCGATCAGATCCAGGCGCCGCTGCTCCTGGCCTATGGCGCCCGGGATCCGATCGTCGACGTCGAACAGGGCAGACAATTGGCCAAAGCGCTGCGCAAGTCCGGCAAGCGCTTCGACATGATCATCGAGGAACACGAAGGCCACGGGTTCCGCAACGAGACAAATCGATTCAACCTTTTCCGCAAAATTGAACAGTTCCTGAGGGCAAACCTCTGACCCTGAAAACGGCAGTTAAACCACGGATGGACACGGATAAAGACCAGAGAGACACGAATTGCACGAATTTGCACGAATCGGGGAAAGAATTCGTGAAAATTCGTGAAATTCGTGTCTTTCCAAATCCGTGTTTATCCGTGTCCATCCGTGGTGTCTTCCTTTTCAACTGCCGGATTTAGGCTGACCTGGCCGCGACCGTGCAGCCTGCGTCGCGCGGCAGACTTGCCGGCGTGAGCAGGCTCAGGATCGTCGCAATGAGAAAGTTGAGGCAAAGCCCGACGAACCCGGCGCTCCAGCCAAAGAAGGGGTCGTGATGGGTGAGGATGAGGACGGCGACGGTGGCGACTCCCGCAATGATCCCGGCGAACACTCCCGGCATGGTGACGCGCTTCCAGTAGAGGCCCAGCACCACGCCGGGGAAGAATTGCGAAACGCCGGCGTATCCCAGCAGGAGGAGGGACACCAAGGTGGCGGAACTATGGGTCGCCAGGTAGAGGCTGATGCCGCTGATCACCAGCACCATGGCACGGGCCAGTTTCGCCACCTGATCGTCCGTCATCGCCGGAGCGAAGATGGGACGGCAGAGATTTTTCACGAAGAGCGTCGCCGCAGTCAGGATCAAAATGGAAGCGGGCACCATCGCGGTCAGGGCGCCCGCACCGCCGATCACGCCGAGCAACCAGGCGGGGAAACCGTTGCGGACAATCGTCAAAAGGGCGAGGTCGCCATCGGGCAGGCCGGGCAGGATCAAAACCGCGGTGAAACCGACGAAGAAGATGAAAGCAAGCGTGATGGTGTAGAGCGGCATCACCACGGCGTTGCGGCGCAACGTGTCGCCGCTTTTCGCGGTGTAGGTGGCCGCAAATCCGTGGGGCCACATGCTGAAACCCAGGGAAGTCAGCAGGACTGTGGAGATGTACCAGGTGTGGCCCAGGTTGGCGGTCGCGCCGGGCATGGTCAAGTGGGCGGGCCGGGCCTGCGCCAAAGCGGTGAACATCGGACCGATGCCTCCATAGTGAATATACGGGATGCCGATCCCGATGGAGAACGCCGCAAAGGCCATCAACACATCCTTCAGCACGCTTACCCACGCCACCGCGCGGACGCCGCTCGCGAACACGAATGCCGCCAACAGCACCACCGAGATCATCATGGCCGGTGTCCGGCCGATGCCATCGAAGCTGGCGACGTTGACGATGATACCCAGTCCCGTGATTTGCAGTTGCAGGTAAGGGATCAGGAAGGTGACCCCTACGACGCACACAAACGCGCCGAGATACTTGTTCCCGTAGCGCATGTTGAAGAAGTCGGATTGCGTCTGCAGCTTGTGCTTCCGTCCCAATTCCCAGATTTCCGGCAGGATAAAGAATGAGACCACATAGGCCAGCGTGATGTAGGCCAGGATGTAGAGAGTTGGACCGCCGCGGGAATAGGCCCAACCGCTGGCTCCGAGAAAAGAGAAGGTGGTGTAGACTTCGCCGGCCATCAACAGGAACATCAACACCGTGCCGAATCCCCGGCCGCCAACCGTCCATTGTTCCAGGTTCATCTTCCGGCGGACTCCGGCCAGGAAGCCAATGGTGGCACCCAGCCCGACAATGGCGAGGATCACCGTCAGAGAAACGGTCCTGGGACTCATGAGTCTCCCCGGTCCTTCTTTTCCCGCGCGGCGTTCACGCGGTAGGCGGCCCACAGGCAGGAACTGGTCAGGACGATCCAGCAAAGCAACCAGGCAAGGTTAAACGGGAGGCCAAAGATCCTCGGATCAATCCGGTCCCAGAGCGCGACCGAGAAACACATGCCAACAAAAGGAATCAAGCCCAGCAGGAGAACAAGGAGCGATGGCTTCTTGGCAGGCACAAGTTCAATCCGCAGCATGGCCTGCCGAAGCAGATTTGGCACGGCATGACGATTCCCGGCTCGAAGCGGCCTGGGCGAAGTGAATCGCGTCCGGGGGAGGATTGGTGTCTGGAGCAGGCATTTTCGAGCCGAGTTCGCAACGGAACCCGGGCGGTTCATAGTGGTTGGGCGGGAGAATAGCAACCAAAACTTTGTTTTTTTAGTTCAACACCGTATCCTCGAGTTCAGCGTATTTACCCATGCTGGACTCGCGAAAAAGCGAGCTGGCCCGTCTTTCTTTTCCAGCGCGGACTCCGCGCGATAGGCGGTTCACATGCACAAGCCAGTGAGTGCATTTCAGCAGAGCAAGCAGGCAAGATCGAACGGGGGCGCATCTCAGTGAGCGGTTCTACATCTCAAGGGCGCGAGCGTTGAGCCACGGAGTGGCGTCAGAAAGTAGCCCACGGCGCCAGCCGTGGGGGTCCGCGTTGAAGGGCAAGAGCCGCGGAGCGGCGAAAGAACTGCTAGCCATTGTTTCTGCCGCCCCTGCCGGGGCTTCGCCTCTATTGCGTCACCTCCCACGGCTCACGCCGTGGGCTACTTTCTGACGCCACTCCGTGGCTCAGAGCTTGCGTCCTTGAGGTATAGAACCGCGCAAAACCTTAGGTGCGCTCGGGCATCGCGCCCGCGGGAGAATTAGATTCTGAGTTTGAAAATCTCGTGATGATGTCTCGCACCTTTTTAGCCGCGAGAGAACGCAAAGAACGCAAGAGAAGACCTTGTTAGCCTACATCCTCTTTGTGCTCCTTGTGTTCCCTTGCGGCAAGTTTCAAATATGTTTGGCGACCGACTGTTGGCAGCCAGCAGCTTCCAGCCGAGTTCTCAGCCGAATTCGGGCGGCTCAATGTCTGTTGGGCGGCAGATTAGCAACCCAAACGGGCCTCAGCTCACGTGCGGGGGGGCGAAGCCTTCCCGGTAATGGCGCGAGAGGATTTCCTGGTTGGCTTTCTCGTGGTTGGTGAAGTGGAAATTGGCTGCGTCCCAGCGCAGTTCCTGGCCGGGGAAACGCGTCGCCTTGACCGCCAGCAATGCCGGCTCGGTAATGCGCCAACCGATGGTCAACGGCGTCCAGAGCGGCTTCTTTGCGCCCAGACAGTTGTCGGCCCAATCCTTCCAGTGGTTGCGTGGAGCGACTTCCGGCAGCGGTTCGTCAGCCACGACTTTGCCTTTGCGGAAGATGGTGATTTTGCCGTCGGCTTCGAGCATCAGTGTGCCTTCTTCGCACACGACCATGGTGTGATTGGCGCCCACCTTGGTCGGCGGCAGGCCGAGGGAGGCGAAGGAGGGCAGGAGCGCGTCATCGTGGTAATGCACGACGAATTTCTCGCGCACGAACTTCCCACCGCCCGGGAAGGTGAGGGTGCTCAGGTTGTGCGCGGTGTGGCCGGTGTTGGAAGGACGCGGCGTGTGCGTGAGCACGGCTTCGGGCGAGGGCAGATCGTAGGCGAAGTAGAGCAAGTCGAGCAAATGGCAGCCCCAGTCCGCCAGCTGGCCGCCGCCCGTTTCCCAGAACGCGCGCCAGCGCCGCGGGGCGAGGTCTTCGCTGTAGGGCAGGTCGGTCTCGATGGGGCCGCGCCAGAGATTCCAGTCGAGATAGTCGGGCACAGGCACGGCCGGGGGATACGCGCTCCAGGGATCGGCAAAATAATGGCCCCGCGCGACGCCGCCGGTCCAGACCCAGGCTTCGATCGGCCGGCCGAGTTGATTGCGGCGCAGCATTTCCACCGACTGCATGCGGCCCGTGTTGCAAGCGCGCTGGTTGCCCATCTGCGTGACGAGATTGGGCCGCGCGTTCAGGCCGTCGCGGACCATGCGCAGTTCCGCCAGTTGATGCACCAGCGGCTTTTGGGCATAGACGTGCTTATTATGCTGGAGGGCGGTGAGGATCATCGGGGCATGGTGGAAGTCCGGCACATCCACGATGACGGCGTCGAAATCGCCGGCGCGATTGGCGAAGGCCTCGCGGTAATCCTTGACCGTCCAGGCGTTGGGATGCTGTTTCTTGATGCTGTCGAGCTCGCGCTGGTCCACGTCGCAGAAGCCGGCCCACTCGACCTGCGGATGGTCCTTCAAGCCGCCGCGTTGCAGGCCGCCGATGCCGCCGACGCCAATCTGGAAGATGCGCAGCTTGCTGTTTTGGTTAATCTGTGCGCGCGCCGGCCAGGAGAGCGAGGCGACGCCGGTGGTGACGATGGCGCCGGTCTTGAGGAAACTCCGCCTGTTGACCGGGGAACCGAAGAGAGACGTTGATTTCGTTTTCATGTTGAATCACGGAGATAATGCAGGGAGAACGCGACATCACAAGCAAAACTCAGTTCACTTTCCGGGTAGGACAGGCGACCCGCCTGTGCCGTCCGGCGACGCGCCGGACGGAACGGGAGTGACAGTGCGAGCCAATCAAGCGCCGTCGTTGTAGTGGGCTTCGTAACGGAGAATGAGATTTGCCTCCAACAACTCGCTGCCCAATCTGGACTACGAACTCCCGCTCAAGATGGCTCGCAAATGGCCCAACTCCGCTTCCACATCCTGCGGGCTGGCGACCGTTTGCCCGACGTGCTCGCGGAGCAGTTCGCCAAAGCGGGAGCGCATCCGACACGCGGCCTGGCGCACCGCGGCTTCGCTCATGCCCAGTTGGGCGCCAGTTTCCGCAAAGGAGCGAGGCGCCTCCTTCGACCCGGAAAGATGCACTTCGAGCGCTTCGAACTGGCTGGCTTTGCCCGACCGCACATATTCTTGTTGGAGTTTTTCAAGACTGAGCCCCAGCACGGTCAGCGCCCACCGCCGATCCATTAACCGGTCCGGCGACATCTCGTTCACCGGTTCGGCCTGGTAGCGATCTTCGGCCAGGGCATCCTCCAGCGGGACAAATGTGTAGTGCCCGCCGCGCTTGAGCGTCTGCTGCTTCTTGCGTTCGTTGCTGAGAAAGTGTTCCACGCATGCCATCACGAAGGTGCGAAAGCGGCCTTTTTCGCGGTCGGCGACACGGAGGTATTGCTTGGCAATCAGGCGGGAAAAAAACTCCTGCGTCAGATCCTTGGCCAGTTCGGCTTCGCTGCCCCGGCGGCGGATGAAGACATAAACCGGATACCAGTAAGCCTCGCACAATCTGCGCAGGGCATCCTCAGCCCGGGGCGAGTTGATGTCGATGGCGGCCAGAACCAAGCTCCAGTGGGTGCTTTGGAAGCCTCCAACTGCCGCGGCCTCTGATTGCTCCAAGCCGGCCATAATCTCCGTCGCTGCTTGTACCTGAAGCCTGGCACGCCAACAAGGACAAATCCTGTCACAACTCACGGCAAATGTTGAAGAGATTAGTGACGGGAGAAACCTTCCGCAAAACCACGAACCGGTTTCAACAACAACAACAACCCATGCACAAAGGGTCAAACCTATGAAATGCACAAAACAAACCATCCTCTCGGTCAGCATTGCCTGGTGGATGATCTCGGCCATCATCAGCTTTTCCACGCCGAGCGCGCGGGCCGATGGGCCTCAAACGGCGTCCGCCAATACGACCATCATCTACTTCACCCGGCACGCTGAGGACGTGCCGGAACTGGTGGGATCGGATCCCAGCTTCACGGTCACATTCAACAACTGTAACCAGGACGGTTCCTGCTGCGAAGAGGACCTCAACCCGCTCGGCAGACAGCGCGCCGCCGCGCTGGCCTCATGGTTTCAAGACAAAGGGATCACGCGAACCCTCACCCACGTCATCGCCAGTCACAAGATTCGCACCCGCCAGACGGTCGCGAAGATCGCCCAGCTGGCGGGCCTGGGCGGCGACCTCAATGGCGACGGGATACCGGACGGCACCGACGTCGATCAGGCGCCTGGCGACGGCGTGATCAACGTCCCGTCCACGCCCCTGGAATGTGATCCAGGATTCACCTCCTCCTCCTCGGCCAGGAAACCGCAGAGTGATTATCTCAAGACCCTGCCCGTGGGCAGCAGAGCAGTCGTCTGCTCCCACAGCCCGGTCCTTTATCCCCTGATGCAGGACTTTGGCATCGACACCAGCGATCCCGTCACGTTTCCGAAGGACGCCCGGGGCCGGGTCAAGGGATTCAACAACTTGTGGATCGTCGAGCTGAAACCGGTCGCGGGCGGCGGAACTGTCACGTATCAGGGCCGTCTTCTTGCACACCTTCTGCTCGATCTGGAATTGGGCGTGTCTCTCACCGAGCGACAGTACGGTCAGGAACCGGAGCGCGGGGCGAAGGACGACGAATAACCAGGGACCTACTGGCCCGGCGTCAGTCCTTCGCTGGCGCCGGCCTTCCGGAATTGCCAATTTGAAACCTCTTCAAGCCAAACGAACCGCACCAGCTCATTAATGATGGCGCGCAGGATTTAGTCCTCTATGTCGTGGCGGACAATCCGATGGGCGAGTCGGTTTACTACCCGGACAGCGGGAAATGGGGCGTGCGTTCCCCGGAGCGCCGGGTGTTTCGCGGTGAAGCCGGACTGCCAATCCACCAGCGTCCCGTAGCAATCGAAGGTGACCCATCGCGCGCTCATTGCACGGAGGAAAGACTGAAGTTTGAACGACCAACAAACAAACACGAAAACAACTGGAAGTGTTCATCAAAGACCTGATTCCGATGATTGACAGAACCTATCGCACGAATGGCAGACTTGGCGTCGGCCGAAGATTCCGCCCGGCGCGTCGTCACGCGTCCGGGCTTCCAGAGGCGAAGCTCTGGGCCGAGGTCCGGACCTCACCGGCGCGGGGGCGAAGCCAAAGGCAGACATCCTCATCGACATCATCGACCCGAATCGCTCGGTGGAAGCGAACTCCCGCATGTGGAACGTGACGACGAAGGACGGTGAGCATTATTCCGGGCTGTGAGACGCGCAATTTCGTCCCGGAGGCGCCGGATTTCTTCCAAAGGCCTTTCGGCTAGGATGGCGAACTTACGAGGCGCCCGCGGCAGCAGCTCACGGCGCAATGCGATGAGGGCACCGTTTATGCGCTCGAGTTGTTCCACGGTTTGTTCCAGCACCGCCGGAGTATTGTTCACAGGCCTAGATTCAAAATACCTTTCCTCAGCCCGGGCCTTTCCCGCACCCGACCGAAGAATTCCACGAGAGAACACTCGTGAACGCCGGCAGGCAGCAATCATCGGAATGGTGCTGAACGGGAACGAGGTCAATCGCTCCGCCGGTGACGCGGATGTCGGCCTGCGCGCGGCCTTCGCGCACCCATTGGATCAGCACCGGCAATTCGACCGGGCCATCGACCATGCCGTCGGTGGCCCAAACCTTGAACAAATCTTGATCGTTGCTGGTGGAATTCATGGTGAGCCGTGGGAAAAGATGGGCTTATTTTCCGAGGCTGCGCAGTTTTTCCAAAGCCTGCCTTGGCACGTCGAAGCCGATGCCTTCCGGGCCGCCCATTTCGACAATGTACCATTTGGTGCCGGAAACGGATTCGCAGAGGTGAAAGACTTCTTTGTAAAAGCCACTATCGAAGGTTTTCTCTTGATGTTCCTTGATGTGAATGGTCCTGGTGCGTCCCGGAAATTCCTTGAGCATGGCGATCGGATCGCCATTACCCGCCAGGCAGTTGCCTACATCCATTTGCATGTTCACCGCGGGATCCGTGCGACTGAAGAGAATCTCCCAGGCAAAACGGCCATTGATCTTATCGAAATCAAACGGGTGAGCGTGATAGCCGACGGTCATTTTGTGCGAGCGGCATTCTCCCGCCGTTTGATTGAGCAACGCGGCCAACTCGGCGATTCCATTTTCTGAGCCCATTTTTTCCTTGGCCGCCGCCACATTGAGGTATGCGCTGCCGAGCGCCTGATTGTTTTCGAGGCTGCGTGGAAGATTATCTTTGTCCAATGCTTTCAGGTCGATGTGCATACCACAACACTTGAGGCCGCACCCGTCGAGCAGCTTCCGCAAATCAGGGCCGGAGTATTTTTGAAAAACGGTCGGAGTGCCGCCATAGCCCCAAAACTCGACGGCTTTATAGCCGAGTTGGCTCAGCCTCTTAAGGGTGTCCGGCACGTTGCGCGTGAATTCGCCGCGCACCGCCCAAAGTTGAAACGCAATCGGAATACTCATCGCTTGAGCGGCAGCCACAGGCAGCATCCGGCCGAGGGTCATAGTGACGGCGCTGCTGACGCCCACTTTGATAAACCGGCGACGTGTAGCTTGCATATTGAAACTATGACAACGACCAAAGCACGAGCCTACGCTGCACAAAGTGCCACCTCACCACTCGCCCTCGCCACGATTCCACGCCGTGAACCAACGCCTCGCGACGTTCGACAAAAACTTGACCAGTTACAAGCCTCCGCAGGCCGGGATCACAGCGCGAAAATCCGGTCCATCCGTTGCGCCAGGTCGCGGGCGGTTTCCACGTCGGCGGCCTGGTTGCCGGGCTGTTCGGAGATCGCCCAACCGGTGTAGCCGGCGTTGTCCAGGGCCTTCATCACCGCAGGCCAGTTGGTGTCGCCTTCGAGCAGTTTGGGCCGGGCGTTCCCCTTGGCTGCCGGGTCCGCGGGTTTTGCACTGTAGTCCTTGACGTGAATGCGGAGGATGCGTTTGCCAATCACCTGAATCCAGCGTTCGGCCGGGCCGACGCGGCCCGCGTTGCCGATGTCGAAATGCCAGCCCACCCACTCGCTGTGGATGGCGTCGAGGTATTCGACCGCCGGCTCGGGTGATGTGATGAAATTGTTGCCGACATTTTCGATGGCGATCTTTACGCCGGTCTCCTTCGCGACAGGAATCGCCTGCTTGATCTCGACGATGGAGCGCTCGAAACACTGCCGGTAGGTGACGCCGTTGCGGGCGACGCCCGGCACCAGCAGCACGCTTGTGGCGCTGTAGGCGTGTGCGTCGCGCAGACTGAGCAAGAGCCCTTCCAGGCCGATTTTGCGCGTCGCTTCATCCGGCGCGGAGAGCGGCTTCACCCAGTGCGTATGGCAGCAGACGCTCGCGGCGTGCAGGCCGGTGGCCTTGAACGCGGCGAGGACTTCGTCACGGTCCATTCCGCCCATCGGCTCGACGCCTTCAAACCCCGCTTCCTTCACGGCGCGGAATTTTTCGAGGACGGTGCCCTTCATGCCGATGGTCGAATACATGATGGCCTTGTGGAGGTTGCGCTTGGGCGCGGCGGCCTGACTGTGCGAGAGAAAAGCGGCCGTGGCCGCGGCACCCGCGGTGAGTTTCAGGAAGGAACGGCGATTCATGGTTTGCATTTGTCTTGAGCCACCACGGTCACGAAGGGCCGGGTAATCCTCGATGCGCCAGGCCTGGTCGCTCCGAACCGTGTGAATAACAGCGTTTCTCTTTTTGTTTAACGACATCGTGCCACCTAGGCTTTCAGGATCCCCTCCCAGCCTTTGCGATACTCGGGCCGCTTGATAAAGGGGTCGGCGGCTGGCGCGTTGGTGGCCCGCATCACCTGGTAATCCCATTCGATCATTTTTCCCGTGCGGTAGGCCACGTTGCCCAGGTGGTTTGTCTCGGTCGTCCAGCCGGCATACTGGAAGTTGGAACCGGGCACCGGACCGTTGCCCTTGGCGTAGTTGACCCACTCCACCCAGTGGCCGGGCGAACGGAGCAGCGTTGCCGGCGGCGGCTGGAAATCCTTGAAGCGCTCCTCGGGAAGGAGCTTTCCGTTGCCGAGCAGCATGCCTTTCTCGCCAATGAACACGCACGAGCGTTTGCCCCACAACTCCACCCAGCCCGGCGGTTTGCTGCCCCCCTGATGCCACACCAGCTTGAGCGCCGGCTGCGCACCGACTGCCGCAAACTGAAAGGTTGCCTGCAGCGTCGCGGGCGCCAGTTCCGGGTGCGGCACCGGCACGTTGGGCGAAACCGCCTCGACGGTGAGCGGGGCCAGCACGCGCCCGCCCTTGCCGTCCGGCCGCCAGAGATCGAGCACGGTGAACGGCACGTCGTTGTCGTGGCTGCCAAGGTCACTCATCGTGCCGTTGCCGAAGTCCCACCATCGATACCACCGCGGTCCGGGCAAATAGGTCGCATGGAACGGCCGCTGGGGCGCGGGGCCGAGCCACAGATCCCAGTCCAGCGTGGGCGGAACGGGCATTTTCTCTTTGAAGCGCTCGACGATTTGGATGCCGTTGTAGAAACCGTGCGGCTTGTCGAATTTCTCCGCCGACGCGGCATCCTGCAGCCCCCAAGCGCGGTCGGCCCAGACATGGACTTCCCGCACCGGACCGATCACGCCAGTGTCCAAGATCTCCCGGATGCTGCGCCGCGCCGCCGAGGCGTGCCCCTGGTTGCCCATCTGCGTGGACAGTTTCGGATATTTCGCGGCCGTTTCGCGGATGACGCGCGTCTCCCAAATATTGTAGGCAAGAGGCTTCTCACAATAGACGTGCCTGCCATGCGTCAGCGCCAGGTAGGTGGCAAACGCATGCGTGTGTTCCGCCGTGGACACCACGACGGCATCGAAGTCGTTCGGCCGATCGAAGACGCGCCGGAGGTCCGTAAATTTCCTAGCTTTCGGGTAACGCTGCGACGCGGAATCGAGCGCAAGTTGGTTGATGTCGCATAGCACGGTGACGTTCTCATCCGGATGCGGCGCCTGTGGGCCGCCCGTATCGGAATCCGCCTTGCTGCCCTGTGGCGCAGCGCGGCCGGGAACGACGGTGAGTTCCGCCAGGCTTGCGTTGCCGCGGCCGCCGCAGGCGATGAACGCGATGTTCAGCTTGTTGTTCAGATTCTGGCCGCGCAGGAACGCAGGCGCGCCGGCAATGACAGCGGCCGTCGCCAGGGTCTTGGCGACAAATTCGCGTCGCGTCATTGGGCTCGGTGGTGGTGCCATCTTCGCAGAGCATTTCATGGGGCTTACCTTCAACGGATAACAGCCTTTCAAGAACGAGTCCAGTATCAAGGACGGGGTTTGAATCGCCTGAACAAGACGCGGACTGCCTTCGCGGAAAGGTTCGAGTAACAACAGTGTCGAGCCCCGGCACGTCCAGATCGAGATTCAGCGATGGTTGATCTTCCGTGACCGGATCCTCGCAACCATTGTAAGCGGCCCAAAATTGTACGGTCTGCAACCCGTCCGGGAACGGAGCGGGATTCGGAGGAAGACCGGGAATGTCGCTGGGCGGGTAACCACCGCCGAAAGCGACAGTGTGCTGACGCCAAGAGTGTTCGTGGACACCTCGCCCCACGCAAGCGCAAACAACGGCGCGTCAACCTGCCGAACACTCTGCTCGCGCAACTTCACTGTCGAGTGCAAGGCCATAGGCCCTATCAGGGCGGAAAACTTTGCACAAAATTCTGCCGCCAAGCCACATCTCGTGGTCCGACGACGCACGCAAAGTTGAGCTTCGTCGAGCTTGTCGGCTTCCCGCACGCCGAGGGCGCGCAGGGGCTGGGTCGCAAGGGGGCCCGGGGGGAACGGGCGTGAGGGAGGCGCCGTCGAAGAAGACCAGCTTGAGGTAGGCCTTGAAGGAGGCGACCGCGAGGAACCAGCCCTGGCCGGGTGTGGATGATCGCCAATCTGGAGCCAGGGAGGATCGGGCTAATGGAGCCACTTGAGAGCCCCTCGAATCAGGGCCTCGGAGAGCAGGTCATTTAGCCGGTTTCACGACGCTCCTCAAGCGCTCTTTGGTCTGTTCTGAGAGCGGACGGGGCCAGCGGTAGCTCGCACCGACGTGTTCAGTGCCACGGCGGCCCGAATGAGCGCCTTCAACGCCTCTTCATCAATCTTGTCGCTTTCTTCATGGTTGGCTCATGGCCGCGGCGCAGTTTACGGAAGCGGTGTCGCCGACACGAGTCTCAAGCCGAATGGGCATGGTTCATGCAAGGATGCCGTCAATGACCGTCCCATGGACATCCGTGAGGCGGCGGTTGATGCCATTGTGGTAAAACGTGAGTTTCTCGTGATCGATCCCGAGCAGATGCAGGAT
>WNGF01000221.1_pt1 | contig 78733 bp, 65 predicted proteins | sample 5400641 | NCBI WGS metagenome assembly WNGF01 (sample SAMN13153371, study PRJNA577476) | soil metagenome | isolation source: 80 cm soil or saprolite under grassland replicate 2 | place: USA:California | collected 2016-06-15
CACAACCGGGCGACCCGCCACATCCGCCGTCATGGCCGGTGATCAAAACAGCCCCACCGATCGCGGTCACCTCGCCACGCCATACCACAGCACACCCAACCCAACAACATGATCAACTTAGGCTACGTGGCATTGGGGCTAGGGGCCAGCCTTTCGGCGCCAAGAAGCGACAATTTGATTGCAGCCATGAGGTGATAGCGCACTGGTCTGAGCGCTGCGTCAACTCTTCGTGTTCGCAACAGCCATTCGACACGATGATGCGTCGCCGCGGCCGTGTAGTAGGCTTCTCGGTGCTGACCGGACTGGAACAGGTCCGTCCGGCTTCGGTCGCTCAGCGAAGGCTCGTCCAGAAACATGGCAGCGTAGGCCCGTATCAATTGTGAACGGTTAATGACGCGAGTCTTCTCGACATCCGGGCGGGCGCTGTACTGCTTCGGGCGTCGCTCGTAGTGCAACCGCTGATCGGGCGGATGTGCGGCGAAGAAGTCCTCTAGGTGCTTGTGGAATTCCTCGCGCGCGGACAGCTCTTCCTCGCTAACTGCGGTTTGGCGGTTGGTCGCTGCGACGATGCCCGCGATCACGTCTTCATCCTCTGAGTGGACGATTCGGACGCTGACGTGAACATCATCGGAAAGGTGCGCTTGTTCGTGAAACAACACATGGCAGGTTTGGCAACCATTGACGATCTGGAAGTCTCTGATGTGGACCTCGTCGCCGACCACCGTTAGTCTGCGGGTGACGATGGTGACGCCATTGTTGAGCACGGCGAAGCGCTGGTGTCGAAGCGGGTCGTGCAGAGAGCGACGGTACCCATGCCACTATTACCGTGTCCGCCTGAACGCGGCCTTTGCCTGCCGAATGTCTGGGCACCGGTAGCCATCCTTATCGCGGTCGCCGGCGCTACGCTGGTCATGATCAGCTGGGGCCAATCGGCAACAACCGCGGTATCCACGACCAGTGCCATCGGTTTGGTGGCCACCCTGGCCGCGCGGCGGGCTCGGCTGAGAGACGCTTGGGCGTCAGTCGCCACTCTGGTCGTGGTTGCAGTATCCACCCTCCTACTCATTCACTGGGACCAACAGCCGACCGCCGCAGTGTCGACCACCAGCAGCATCGGCGTCCTTGCCATTGTTGTTACACGCGGCATGCTCCGGCGGCCCGCGCCGGCGACCAAGCGACAGAACGGCAACGCAGCTCATGGGTCGACCTGAGCGGCATCTTCACGCCGATGACCCGGTGACAGCGTTCGCCCAGTACCTGCGTGCGCTGCGCCGGGTCTCCGGCCTGACGTATGAAGAGATGGCCGTCAGGGCCGGCTACGCCCGTTCCACCTTGTGCAAGGTAGCGAGTGGCCGATCTCTCTCACACTGGCACGCGGTGCAGGCCTACGTTTCCGCATGCGACGGCGACATCGATGCCGCTCGGCGGCGTTACGAGGCTGTTCAGCTGGAACTCGTGACCGGCACACCCAATAGCGACCGTGAACCCGCTAGCAGCGATCTAGGCATATCCGTTGACCTGGCGGTCCAGGATGCCGACGCTTCCTCACCCAGACCGGATAGCGTCAACCAGCGTAGAAAGAGCAAGCGAGTAGCTATCAGGGATGACTCCCGAGAGACCTCACCTTCTAAGCGGCTGAATCCTTCGACCGCGGCAACAATGGCGGAGCTCGCAAGTCTAGTCTGCTCAACGAGCTTCGCCAACAAAATGGCCTTTCGTGGCGCCGGCTCTCCGAGTTATCGCGACAACCATCCACCTCGGCCGCTAGCCGATACTGGCTCGCCCCAAGTACGATACACGACAGTATTGTCAAGAGGCGCGCACCGGGCCGCGACCTAACCAAGCGAGTTGTCGACCTGTGCGGGGGCAATACGGAGGACATCGCCGCATGGGACGCCGCATGGTCACGGATCACCCATCAACAAAGACTTCTCGCCGGCGATCCCCCAAGACCAACAAATGGTCTCTCGTACGCCGGCATGGCACCATGGCGAAATTCAGTCACTTCGCGGCACCTACTCCGTACACTCGTCATAAGTCTGCTCGTCGTCATGCGTGTACTTGCAGCGGCGAGCGTCATTCCATTGATGATCAACCCTGTTGCGAGCCTGGGCGGACCGGACCGGTCTTGGCCATCGGCGGCACCTCCACCGCTGGACATGCCATACACTAACCAGTCGCTGCCAGCAGACAGGGAACTGCTAGCGCTGCGCCAGCTTGCACTGTCGTCCGAGGAACGGTCGCCAGTCGGCCGATACACCTACGTCCGTACCTTGAGCTGGACGGAACAGCCCGCGGGTCCCGAGACGGATCCCCAAACGATCAAGGTAGTAGATGAACAAATATGGTGGGCCACAGACCTATCGGGCCGACGCGTCATTACAACGCTTCCCCCTCAACCGTCGAACCAACAGCTAACGAAGTGGACCAACCATCTCCCACCAAAGACGTCTATCCTATCTGTAGACAACTTTGCACCAGACAAGTTCCCGACCGCGATCAGAACGCCCTCAGACGATCCGCCCATCCTGGCCTCGCAACTACATGACCAGCCAATAGAGCGAGGATCTCAAGGCACCATTCGAGCGATCGCGGACTTGTACGCACACCATCATCTGACTATCCAACAACGCGCCGCTGTGCTGCGTATCCTTGCCGACACGCGGCCGCTCTACTTCGGCGGCGGGGTCGTCGATCGCGCCGGCCGCCAAGGTATCGCCGTCTTCATAGACAGTAACAAGAACACCACACGCGACATCGCAATCTTCGACTCCACCAATGGATCGCTGCTCAGTTATGAGCGGGTAACGCTGTTCAGCGATACTCACTCAAGTGGGCCGGGACGCAGCGTGAACGCCTACATTGTCTACCTAACCAGCCGTCGCACGGACGACCTTGACCGCCCGCCGGCTGTCATTGCCATTGGTAGTCGCGGCTCACGCTAGTCCAACCTGATGCAGAAACATTGGTGTCGTTGAGGCACATCACCCGGAACAGGCCGAGGAGTCCCGTGAAGCCGTGACAGCGGCAGAGCTTTGGCGTGTGCCTCATGGGTTGACTCCTCAGGGAGCTGTCGCGGCGTGCGCAGAGTCGGTCACCTGAAGTCGCAGCTCAGCGAGGTACCGCTCGCCCGCACGGTCAGTGATCCACGCTTGCTCGGGTGTAGGCAGCATCTCGCTGATCGTCACCTGGGTACCGGTACCCTGCGAGTCTCTCGCCGCACGAAGCATCGAGCTGAACGACGCGACGTACAGCGGACTGGTGAAGTCAACATAGAACGGCTTGGTCTCCGTGGCGATCTTCACGAAGCATCGGTCGGGCAGCCCGTGGGTGGCCACGAGCCGCCGGGCGGCCAGGAACCGCGCACCGTCGTCGCCGCGGAGCAGGACGTCGCCCATCTCGTCGACGGTCATCCGCCAGGTTTCCCGGATGAGGACCAACCGGTCCACGCTGATACGCGCCGTGTGGCCGTTCGAGATGAGGCTCTTGTAGGCGTTGACCGCGAGTATCGACAGCGGTATGGCGAAGAACTCGATCAGCGGGAGCACACGCCCTCCCGGCAGCTTTCCTACCAGGCGGTCTCCCGACCGGAAGACCTGAACGGCGCCCGCGGGAACGAGTCGCGGGGGGTCGACGTACTTCGACCTCGTGAATCCGAGCTGCCAGTCGCTCGGCGCCTCTTCGACCTGCACCAGCCGACCCGGGCTTTTCGAAAAGATGATCGGGAACAAGGGCACCACCCGCGGCTGCGCGTAGTCCTGAAGCGCGAATGCCTGCAGGCGACCCGGTTTCGGCCTGAACCAGCTTGCGGCGTGGTTGCCGAGCGTGGCGTAGGCGGTGTGCAGCTCGCTGAGGACGACGAGGAAGTCACCGTCGTTCATGGCATCCGTCGAAGCGGCGCAGACCTGCAGGTCTGGATTGTGAATACGGGCAAGGGACCAGCCGGGCCGCTCGGCGCGGAACAGCTCGGCCACGGGCCCCACAAGCTCTGTGGAGGTGAACGTCAACCGCTTCGTCGCGGCCGGCACGGCGGACAGGCCGAGGAGGGTTCTCCACCGGGTGGCGAGTGTCTGAAGCACGTCGTCGACCGGCTTGCGGTCGTGACCCCAGAACAACGCGACCGCGGGGTACCAGATATCGGCGAGCGAGACGGGCCCACGCCGGTCCTTCAGGTCATCGTAGACGGCGAGCAACGCCCCCTCGTACACCCGCGCGAGCTCGCTGGTCACCCACCGGGCCATCTGCAGCACGACCGCCAGGGCCGGGGCGACGGCGTCGACGAACTGGCGACCGACGACCACCCGGAGGTCCCGCTCGGTGTCTTCGTAGCACACCCCACGTCCGGCATAGCTCTCCCCGGGCCGGCGGCGCGGCTCCCGTCCGGTAACCCTGGTGAACACCTGGTCCAATGTGGCCAGTGCGGCGGCCAGCGCGGGCGGGTCACCGGCTGCCGCGGCTACTGCTGCCGCCGACTCCCGCAGGCGCTGTAGGCCCGCGCCGGCTCGGCGGCGCAGCCCGTCGTCGCCGATCGCCGCGATCCGTTCGTCGAGCACCGCCGCCGTCTGGGGGCCCAGTGGAAGGTTCGCGTCCCACTTCAGCAACCCGCGACGCGCCATGTCGACGAGCAGCCGGAAGCCGTCCCCCACCGTGGTCACCTCGAGCGAGGCATCGGCGACGAGTGACGCGACGATGAGCGCGGCCGGGCGGCGCCCGTCGCACACCGCCAGGGCCGCTGCCTCCTCCGCGGTCAACGTGAGGTTGGGCAGGTCGGGCCGGCGCAGGCAGCGGCCCTCCCGCACGTGGTGCGGCATCGGTGTCGGTGGGAACCACGACTTGAGATCCGCGTCCTCCGCGAGCTTGACCCCGTAGGCCGTGAGCGCCCACGGCTCGAGAAACACCTCGCGACGCCGCAGGAACCCGGCACCCGGGACCGCGCTGACGCGCAGCGTGTTGGGGTCGATCCGGATTTCGGTCGACGGTCCGAAGAACCCGATCGTCTCGGTCTTGGCGCAGTATCGCTGCCAGAACCGTGCGAGCTGCTTTTCACGGTACCGTCGACGCCGGTCCGGCGGCGTCGACGAATCGCCCCGCATCAGCGAGTCCAGGAGCGCCACAACGCCCGGGTTCTGCCAGATGATCGCCTCCCGGAACCTGGGGTCGGCGGCGATCTGGTTGACCTGCTCGGAGCACTCCCGAAGCGTGCGGGCGAACTGGGAGTGGAACTCGTCGAGTGTGAGGGTGCCGCGGAGGTGGGCGTCGGCCGCGGCAGCGCAATGGGGATCGGCCAGCCGATCGAGGCCAGCGACGGGAAAGCCGGTCGTCCGCAGCAACCCGTCGTACCACATCCACCAGGAGGTACCCTCAAGCGGAAAGCGATGCGCCGGTGGTGCGGAGCCGCTCTCGCATCCGGGGCTCGGCGGCGTCGACTCAGGGACGGACCAACGCCTTGACGGCTCGGCGTTCGTCCATCGCGCGGTATGCCTCGGCGACGTCGGCAAGTGTGACCTCCACAGTGAACACGGGCGACGGGTCTACGGTCCCGGTCAGCACGTCGGCCACCAGCGCGTGGAGGTAGCGCCGCACCGGGGCGATGCCCGACCGAAGGGTGATGTTGTCGCGGAAGAACCGATACGGATGCGTATCGAACACGCCGTTCGGTACGCCGACCGATCCGACGGTTCCGCCCGGACGAGCCACCGCCAGAGCCAGATCGAGCGCGGACTGGCTACCGACGCACTCGGCAACCGAGGTCGCGCCTCCACCGGTGTAGTCGAGAATCTCAGCGACGGCCTGCGGGGCATCGCCGCGCATCGTGTGGGTCGCGCCGAACCGCTCGGCCAGCCGCATCCGATCACCGTGGTGGCCGACGGCGAGGACGCGTTCCACCCGAGCCCGGCGCGCGGCAAGCACCGTACACAGGCCGACCGCCCCGTCCCCAATCACGACCAGCGATCCACCGGGCGCGGCTCCGGACAGCGCGACCGCGTGGCAACCGGTGCCCATGACGTCGGTCAGCGCCAGCAGGCGGCGATCGAGGTCGGGGTCGGTGTCCGCGCGGACGGGAACCAGCGTGGCGTCGGCGAAGGGTACTCGCAGAGCCTCGGCCTGGCCACCGTCGCTCGCCCCGCCCCAGATGCCTCCGCGGGGACACGAGGTGTACAGGCCGACCGAACACATACGGCAGGTACCGTCGGCGAACGCAAACGGCGCGACGACCAGGTCTCCGCGGCGCAGGCGACTGACCTGCGGCCCCACCTCCTCGACCGTTCCGATCCACTCGTGGCCCAGCCGGTCGAAGGGCCGGATCTGCTCCTGGCCCCGGTACGCCCACAGGTCGGACCCGCAGACCGCGGCCACCCGCACCCGTACCAGTGCGTCCGTCGGCTCGCGAATGAATGGATCGGCGACGTCGGCGACCACGACGTCGCCGGCAGCTCGCAGGACCGCCGCCCTCATGGCCCGGCCGCCCTCATCGGTACGTCCGCCGCAGCGCACGCGGCGATGCGCGTCAAGACGGCCCCGAAATCGCGCTCACATCGCCGGACCTCCGGCTCGCACAGCTCCGGTGACCGTTCGTCGTCGGCAAGGGTCAAGCCGTTGACGGTCACGTCCTGGGCGATAGCCACAAGACGGCGGAGCAACTGCGCCACGACCTCGTGTCTGGAGACCGTCGCACGGAGGGTCATGAAGTAGTTGTCGTAGATGGCGTGCATCAGCCGCATGTCCTGAACGCGCACATCGGACTGTTGCAGCAGCGACCTGCCATCGGGCACCAGCTTGGCGGCTATCCCGGTGTGGACCAGCTGGTGCAGCCGCACCGCGCGCAGCACATCCTCGGAGCGCATGAAGGCCGGAGTCCTGGCACGGAACAGATCGCGCACGGACACGTAGTCGGGCGCCCAGCTGCCGCTGAAGGCCGGATGCCGCAACCGCATACTGGGCCGGATGAGATTGCGGTACGTGGCGCGCGTGCACGAGCCGGTATACAGCAACATCGTTGAGTATCCGTGGACGTAGTGGCAGACCGCCGCGCGCCCGCTGTCCGGTACCCGCCCCAGCTCGGAGAACTCGTTCATCAGCTGCGCCAGCAGTCGCCACAGAACGAAACTGACCTGGTGGCCGGTGATCCAGCGGAACCAGTAGAGCTGGTCACCGTCGCAGCGCTCGACGCGGACGGCCCCGGCGCCGTTCTCGCTCATCCGGCCCAGCTCGCGGCACGTCTCGTCGTAGCCGGAGACCCGGCCGGACCCCGACATCGAATGCTCCGGCACCGCGTCCGGTGCGCCGGGCGGTGGCAGCGACAACGGTTCGAGGCCGTAGCTGAACCCGCCGTACTCCCACCCGGCACCGGTCGGGAGGTCGGTCAGCACGAGCATCGCGTCACGCGCCATCAACATCGCCGGGCGGCACGTAGGTGAACTCGAACTCGAGCCCGTTGACGTCGTACGTGTAGAAACTCTGTACCCCGTCGGCATCGACGACTATCTCCGTGGGCTCGTCCGGCAGGGCGTACGTGTACCGGCCCGACTCGAACAGCTCGATCCAACGCTCTCGGAACACGGTCAGGTCTTCAGGAGTGTCGACCGCGACACATACGTGCTGAAACTGGGTGATGCTGGTCCCGGGCTGCACCGCGGGATGCCCGGGGCGCTCAAAGAGATGTACCCGAACGTCGCCGACGACCAACTCGCTGAGGCGACGGATGCCCGGCAGTCGCTGGAGTGTCAGGTCCGAGAACGTACTCAACGACCATGTCCGGTGACACTGGAAGAAGTCGTGATACCACGACTCGGAGTTGTCCAGGTCGTTGGTCTGTACGCCCACATGATGGAGCCGCGTTCTGCGGTGTACGCCGTCCGACCGCTGCTTCGGGATGCCACCACCGGCTGACCCACTGTGACTCGCATCCACCATGCGACTCATGCTGGGCGGGGTTGGTACGCCCCGGATACGCGCGACGCACAGCCTCGACAATCACAACATCTGCCGCTCGCCCGGCAGGTCCCGACCGTCGGTGAAGCGCTCCGGCAGCAGACTCGGCGGAATGGCCCGTCGGTCACCCGACACGATGGACTCCGTGAGCATGCGGCCGACGCTTGGGGCAAGCATCATTCCACGGCCGTTCATGCCACCGGCGAGCCACAGCCCCGGGTGACCCGGAACCGGGCCCACGACCAGCTGGTAGTCGGGCGTCACGTCGTAGGCCCCCGGCACTACCTGGGGAAAGCCCACCCCCTCGAGGGGTCCGACGAACCGCCGGAGCATCGCCCCGATCGCCGCCCGGCAGGTGTCGTCGTCCCGCCCACCGTCGCTGCCGTATCGCAGATCCGATGCCAGCACCCGGCCGTCGGCCAGGTGTTTGACGACGAAGTGCTGGTCCTGGAAGACCAGCAACGGCCGGACCAGGAACGGTGGGCGCGGGGTGCTGAAGAACATGTACCTGGGTTCGGCGCGTATCGGTACGCCGACGCCTACCGAGCGGACGATACCGGGGGTGTCCAGGCCCGCGGCGACCACGACGTGTTGCGCGGCCAACCGGTCCCCGTCGCCGAGCTGGACAAGCCATCGGCCCGTACCGCCGTCGATCCGCACCACTGTCGCCACGCGCATGCGTGCCCCGTTCCGAAAGGCGGCGTCCGCGAAGGCGTGGGCGACCGCACGCGGGCGGTCGAAGTAGCCGTCCTCGGGGTTGTACGTGCCGCCGACAAGCTCGGCGGTGGCCAGCCCGTCGACGAGCTTGGCGAGTTCGACCGGGGTGCGTACCGACGTCGGCGTACCGAGACGTCGTTGGCGGTCCGCCGCTCGTTCCAGTTCGGACATCGTCGCCTGCTCGGTGGCCACGAAGACGTACCCGCAGGCGTCGAAAGCGGGCCTGACCCGGGGACGTAACCTACGGTCGATACTGCGATAGAACGCCTGCGACTCCAGCGCCATCCGGCAGGTCTCCTCGGCCGTCCACTGTGTCCGTACTCCGCCCGCCTGTACGTTCGTGGCCCCGCACCCGATCGCGTCTCGCTCCACGATCAGGCATCGGACGCCGGCGTCGCTGAGGTGCCAGGCGATCGACATACCCACGACGCCGGCACCGACGACGACAACGTCCGCGGTCCGGTCATACCCGCTCACCGACATGACCGTGCTGTGCCGGGCCATGCTGTCGATACACGCGCGGTACAGGACCGCCGGGGGTACCGCCCGTGTACGGCATATGTACCGGTGACACCGAGCGTTGAGCCGATCGCACGGCATCGACATCGCCACCAACGCCGGGAAGGTGATTGTGCGCCACGGAGTCGTCATCCTGCCGGAGGCCACGTGGGCGGAGGCGGCCGAGCGGTGGCAACGCGCCGAAGCGGTGGGCTTCCAGCACGCGTGGACGTTCGACCACCTCGGATGGCGATGGCTGCGCGAGGCGACCTGGTTCGCGGCGCTGCCGACGCTGACCGCGGCCGCCGGGGTGACCCACCGGATACGGCTCGGCACGTTGGTGGCCAGTCCAAACCTGCGCCACCCGCTGACGTTCGCCAAGGAGATGATGACCTTGGACGACATCTCGAGTGGCCGTGCGATCTGTGGCATCGGCGCCGGAGCGGATGGATACGACACCGAGGTCTTCGGCGGCTCGCGGCTGGCTCCACCCGACCGAGCGACACGGTTCGCCGAGTTCGTCGAACTGACGGACCTGCTGCTGCGGCAGCCGGAGACGACGTACCTGGGACGGCACTATCAGGCGAAGGCGGCACAGATGCGCCCGGGCTGTGTCCAGCGTCCGCGGGTACCGATCGCGATCGCGGCGTGCGGCCGGCACGGCATGCGCCTCACCGCCCGGTCGGCACAGATCTGGGTGACCAACGGACTTCCGGGCCGGTTCGAGCACCGCCGGTTCGACCAGGCGGCCGCCACGCTGCGCGAACAGCTCGGCCGCCTGGAGGAGGCGTGCGCCGCCGAGGGCCGCGACCCGGCCTCCCTCGACCGGCTGGTCCTGGCTGGTATCCAGATCGGTGGCGTACTCGCGTCGCGGGACGCGTTCGCCGATGCCGAGGGCATGTTCGCCGAACTCGGGTTCACCGACATGGTCGTGCCCTGGCCGCGGCCGGACTTCCCGTTCGCCGGACGGCCGGAGATTCTCGACGAGATCGCGCCGCTGATGTCGCGTGCCGCATCGGACCGGACCCGATGAACGGAGCGCAAGCCCTGGTCGGGACGATGCACGCGGCCGGCGTCAGGGCGTGTTTCGCCAATCCCGGAACCTCCGAGCTGCAGATTGTCGAGGCGCTGTCGCGGTCGAAAGGCGTACGCGCCGTGCTGTGCCTCTTCGAAGGCGTGGCCACCGGAGCCGCCGACGGCTTCGGCCGCATGTCCGATGTCCCGGCCGCCGCCCTCCTGCACCAGGGTGCCGGGCTGGCGAATGGCCTGGCCAACCTGCACAACGCCAAGCGAGCGCACACGCCGGTGGTCGTCGTTGTCGGCGACGGCGCAACCAGCCACGCGGGCTTGGGGTCCCCACTGGAGTCCGACGTCGAGGCGCTTGCCCGTCCGATGTCCTGTTGGGTCCGCACCGGTGCCGACCCCGGGGCCCTCGGCCGGGATGTCGCGGCTGCGGTGGCGGCGGCCCGCCAAGCGCCGGGCGGCGTGGCCACCCTCGTCGTACCTTCGGACGTGGCCGACGGACCGGGCGGGCGGGTAACGCCCGCGATGCCGGTCCGGGGTTACACAGAGCTGCCCGAGGAGCGTGTCAGCCACACCGCCCGCACCCTTTCCGCCGGGCGCGAGGCGGTCACCGTGCTGCTGGGCGGACCGGCGCTGCGCGCCACCGGTCTGGCCACGGCGGCCAGGATTGCCGGGGCGACCGGCGCTCGGCTGTTCTGTGAGGCGTTTCCCAGCCGGCTCGAATGCGGCGCCGGGGTACCACCGATCCAACGTCTCGCCGGGGATCCGGTCCGGGCACGTCAACAGCTCGCCGGGACCCGGACCCTGGTGCTGGCCGGCGCCTCCCGGCCGGTCGCGGCGTTCGCCCAGCCGGGCGGCGTTTCGGGTGTGCTCGCCCCGCCGCGGTGCGAGATCCTGGTACTGGCCGGAGCGGACGAGGACGTGGTGGGAGCGTTGGCCGGCCTTGCCGACCGGGTCGCGCCGGAACCACCGGGCCGGGTGCGCTCCGACCGGGCGAGGGCCGCGTTCCCATCGGACGGCGTCCTGACAGCCGAGCTGGTCGCCGGTGCCGTGGCGGCTGCGCTGCCCGACGCCGCGATCGTGGTGGACGAGACCAACAGCTGCGGTCCGCCGTTCGCGAGCGCGCTCGCTCGGGGCCCGAGACACGACCTGCTCACCCTCACGGGTTTCGCCATCGGCCAGGGACTGCCGCTGTCGGTCGGTGCAGCACTGGCCTGCCCCGGACGACGGGTGGTCTGCCTGGAGGCGGACGGCAGCGCCATGTACACGCTGAGCGGGCTGTGGACACAGGCGAGAGAGGGCCTGGACATCACCACGATCATGCTGAACAACCGCGCCTACGCGATACTTCGCCGGGAAGCCGCACGCGTGCTCGGCGCCGACACCGACCTGCCGTCGTCGCCCCTGTTCGACCTGTCTCGTCCACCCATCGACTTCACATCTATCGCCGCTGGCATGGGTCTGCCCGGGGGGAGGGCGCGCACCGTCAGGGAGTTGACGGATCACCTCCGACGGGCGTTCGCCGAACCCGGACCCTATGTCATCGACGCTCACCTACCGACGTAGTGCCGGTGGCGCGCGAGGCCGGGGCGGCCGGGCCCGACGCCACCGGGACGGACCAAACCCGTCTCGTACGCCATGATCACGGCCTGCGCCCGGTCCCGCAGGCCAAGTTTGCGGCACGCGCTGTAGAGGTGAGATTTGACCGTGGCGACGCTGACGGACAGTTTCTCGGCGATCTCGTGGTTGGCGAGGCCGCCCGCGACCTGTTGGAGTACCTCGACCTCGCGCCTGGACAAGCAGAGCGCCACGTCGGCCTTCCCTTGGGAGATGGGACCGGGGACCATGTGGTCGACAAGATGGCTCATGGCCGGTAACGCGATGACCATCGCGTCCTGCAGGATGCCACGGACCGCCGGCGCGAGAAGTTGCGGTGCCTGGTCCTTGTAGAGGATCCCGCGCACTCCGGCGTGCAGCGCGTCCGGAAGGATCTCCTTCGTACAGGAGCGCTCCAGCAGCATGATCGGCCAAGGTCGCCCGTCCAGCTCCTGGGCAAAACGGACGCCGTCGAAGAACGGCGGTTCATGACCGATCACGATGACGTCCGGGGCCCGCTGCCGCACCGCGGCTAACAGCTGGTCCTGAGCATGGACAGCATCCACCACAGACATGTCGGGTGTGCGCTCGAGGACCGCGACGAGACCCTCGCACACAAGGGGCTGTCGATCACCAACCACAACCTTGACCGTCCTGGCAGTTGCCTTGTTCATGCGCGACCCTCCCCGGCTCACACGCCTCGGGTGGTTCGACTCGCACGCGGCCCAGCACCCCCCGCTTACCGTGTCGCTTCGGCGTCCGCCATCCGGCCCTCCCGTAGCCGGGAGGCGTCTCGCCGTCGGTACCGGCATGGCGGCTCGCCGCCGGCTTGCCACCGGACGATGGCCGGCGGTGCGCCGAGCGAGACGGCACAGCAGGGTTCTGGCGATCAACCCGCCAGTCGACAGCCGGATGGTCGGGTGACGCGCACCCACCATCGAGCTGATCCCCCCCGTTGCTACCTTCAGGACCCACGATAGGCCATTCCGCGAACCGCCGCCATGCGGGACCGACGCAGCTCCGCCCACGACGTGAGGGGGCCCTCATACTCCAGGTGGACCCGGACGGTGCGGTCTCCCATCCCGGGCGGTCCGGCCAGATCTTTCGGCCAGTATGCGCGTCGCAAGAATCCCCACCGAGGGTGGAAGCGGCCATCAACGCGAGCCGATACGGTCTTGATCAGTGCCGGTTCGTTTGCGCCGGACCAGCAACGAGGAGAGGTGTCCTGGCGTCGAAGTCGATGTAGGCGAAGGGTGTCGTATGAAGTACTTCGTCCTGGGACCGCTCGAAGTCGCCGGTGTGGGCGGACGGCCGGTGGCCATCAGAGCCAAACGCATTCGCGCCTTGCTCGCCATCCTTCTGCTGCACGCCGACAAGGTTGTTCCGCTTGATCGGATCATTGACGGGATCTGGTCCGACGATCCCCCGCGCTCGGCTCTCGAGAACGTTCGCACCTACATCTCCCAGTTGCGCTCGACGCTCGCGCAGGCCGGCGACCGGGAGCGGTTGGAGAGCCACCCGGGCGGATACCGGCTGCGCACCGATCCGGAGCAACTCGACCTGCATCGGTTCACCACGCTGGCCGCCAACGGACGGCAGGCATTACGCGTTGGGGACTACGTCAACGCGGTGTCGTTGCTTGGCAATGCGAGCAACCTCTGGCGTGGCGCGCCGCTGGCCGAACTCGAGTTGGGCAGCTGCGTACGGGCCAAGACGATCGCGCTGGAGGAACAGCGGTGGCAGGTCCAGAACGACTGGATCAGCGCCCGACTCGCCATGGGCGAGCGGACCGAACTGGTGGCCGGTCTGCAGGAGATGCTCGGCGAGCGCCCGCTGGACGAGGGTATTTGGGCCTGGCTGATCACGGTGCTGCACTCGGCCGGTCGCACCAGCGAGGCGCTGGCGGCGTTCACCCGGGCCAGAAACACACTGGTCGCCGAGCTGGGGGTGGAGCCGGGTCAGGCCCTGCGAGACGCTCACGCGGCGGTGCTGGAGGGTACGGCGGTGCTCGACGCACCCCGACCGGGTCCGAAGGCGCTGTCCTCGGCGGCGTCAACGCCACACCAACTGCCACCGGCCGTGGCAGGTCTCGTCGGCCGCACCACTGAGCTCCGGCGGGTGCGGTCGCTCGTCGAGCGGTTGGGCGGCTCCGGCATCGAGCATGTGCCGGTCGCACTGGTAACGGGTGCTCCCGGAATCGGCAAGACCGCCATGGCTGTGGCGGCCGGAATCGAGGCGGGCGGCGCCTGCCCGGACGGCGAACTGTACCTGGACCTGCGCGGCTCCACGGACAACCCCCTGGACTCCGGTGACGCGCTGGCCGACCTCCTCGTGGCTCTCGGGCTCACTCCGGAGGCGATACCCGCCACGCTGGAGCACCGTCGGTCCCTGTACCGATCGATGCTTGCCGAACGACGGATGCTGATCGTGCTGGATGACGCGGTCAACGCCAGACAGGTGGCAGGTCTGTTACCCGGGCTGGGGCGGAGTCTGGTGATCGTGACTAGCCGACGTTGGCTCGCCGGCATCGACGCGGACCTCCACCTCGGCCTGGAGCCGCTCAGCCGGGACGAAGCCGTGGAAATGCTGGGCCGCCTCATCGGATCGGAGCGCGTGAACGCCGAATACGCCGCGGCGGTGTCGATCGTCGAAGCGTGTGGCCGGTTGCCGACCGCGATCCGCATCGCCGGCGCGCGGCTCGCCGCGCGGGCCTATCATCCGCTGCGGTTCCTCGCCGCGCGCCTGCGCGATACCGATCGGGTCCTCGACGAACTGACCGTCGACGGTCTGTCACTGCGGCGCCTGTTCGACACCAGCTACCGGGGTCTCGAACCGCTGTTCCGCAGGTTGTTCGGGGTGTGCAGCCTTTCCCCTTCAGAGCAGATCACTGCCGTGAGCGTGGGTCGGGTCCTGCGGCTACCGGTCCACGCGGCGGACCGCCAGCTCGAGCGGCTCGTCCACGAAGGACTGCTCAGCTCGTGCAGACCCGACCGGGGCGTACCGACCTACCAGATGTCGGCGGTCCTGCACCTCTACGCGCGCGAGTGCCTGGATCGCGAGGTCACGCGGCAGTGCGAGCAGGCGAGTTGACGTGGACGTTCTCGACGCCTGGTACAACATCCTGCCCGACCTCGGCTTCGCGCTTCCCGTGGATCTGCCGACGCCGCACCGGGCCGAGGCGACGATGAGCCTCCGGGTGCCCGCGACGCTGATCCGGCACGAGATGAGCCGGGATCGCTGGCTCACGATGCCACACGAGGTGCGCCAGCGGTACGCACAATGGCGGCCCACCCCGCTGCGACGTGCCCGGTCCTTCGAACGGCTGCTCGGTACGCGCTGCCGCATCTACTACAAGTACGAGGGCGCCAACCTTTGCGGCAGCCACAAGCTGAACACCGCGGTGGCCCAAGCGTTCTACTACCGGCGCGCCGGCGCGAGACGACTGGCCGTTGGAACCGGTGCCGGGCAATGGGGCACCGCCGTGGCCGCCGCCTGCTCGATGTTCGGCCTTGACTGCACCGTCTACATGGTCCGGTCCAGCTACCTGGCCAAGCCGTACCGAAAGACCATCATGGAGATGCTGGGTGCCAGGGTCGTGCCCAGTCCCAGTCTCCACACCGAATCTGGCCGGCGTGCCGGTGGGCCATCCCAACCGGGGAGCCTTTCGGTCGCACTGGCCGAAGCGCTCGACGACCGGCAGGACCCGGCGACGCATTTCTGTACCGGCAGCGGCGAAACGTACTCGCTGCTGCACCAGACGGTCATCGGTCTCGAGGCACGGGAGCAGCTGCGCGAGCTCGGTGAGCAGCCGGACGTACTGGTCGGTGCCCTGGGCGGCGGCAGCAACCTGGGTGGCCTGACGCTGCCCTTCATCGGTGCGTCGCTGCGGGGTGAGCCGCCGGTACGCTGCGTGTCGGTCGAGCCGGCGGCGTGTCCGAAACTCACCCGGGGCCGCTACGCCTACGACTTCACGGACGCGTCCGGCATGACGCCGCTGCAGAAGATGTACACGCTCGGGTCGACGTTCGCGCCACCCGACGTGCACGCTGGCGGGCTGCGGTACCACGCCACGGCCAAGCTGATCAGCGCGCTCTACCACCGGCGCTTCATCGAGGCCAGGGCGTACCCGCAACGGGCCGTGTTCGCCAGCGCCGTAGCCTTCGCCAAAGCCGAAGGGATCCTCCCCGCACCGGAAAGCGGACACGCGGTCCACGGAGCGGTGATGGAGGCCCGGCAGGCGGACGAGCAACGCGACAGCCGGGCGATCCTGATCGGCGTCAGCGGACACGGGCTTTTCGACATGGCCGCATACCAGTCGCACCTCGACGGCACGATGGTCGACGCGGTGGCGTCCGAGGACCAGATCGCCGCCGCACTGGCGCGCCTGCCGCAACAGCCGCTGGAACGCGACGAGACCGCTCCCGAAAGCGGCCCAATCGGCACGGCCCGCCGCCGCGCAGCGGCCCGTCGTCGTGACGGCCGACTGTAGCCCGCCTGTACCGCGCGGTGCGAGGTTGGCGTGGCGACCACGAGAGGTCACCCGGACCGCCCCGCGCCATTGACAGATGGGGAACGCACGTGATCAGCGACCAGGAGCTGCACCGGAAGATCCGCGCGCTGCTCGAGTTCTTCGAGCACCCGAGTGCGGACATCGAGATTACGAACGCGACTTCGTTGGGGTTCGGTGGCCTCGAGCTCACCTCGCTGGAACTGGTCCGCCTGTTCGTCGGTCTCGAGGAGGACCTCGGCATCGAGCTGGAGGACGCCGCGATGTTCGACATGAACTTCGACACGGTGCGGGACATCGTGGAGCTGATCCGCTCGTCGCAGGAACGGAACGCCACCTTCGGTCAGGCGGTACCCGGCAGCCGGTGACCGATCCAGCCGCCGACTCACACCAGTGTCTGCGCCAGGTTGGGATCGGTGAGGTGGAGCCGAATCTCCCCGAAGTACCGTCGGCCATCACGATCGCGTACCCAGGTCTGGTCCGGCGTGGGCAGCATCTCGCTGATCGTGACCGCGGTGTCGGCGCCGCCCGACTCCCACGATGCCCGCAGCATCGTGCACAGCACGCCGACGTACGACGGACTCGTGAAGTCGACGTAGATCGGCTTCGGCTCCGTCGCGATCCGTACGAAGCACCGGTCGGGCAGGCCCAACTCGGCCACCAGACGGCGCGCACCGAGGTACCGCGCCATCTCGCCCTGCGCGGTCACCAGTTCGCGCAGCCCACCGAGGGTCGTCCGCCATGTCTCCCGGAAGATGACGAGCCGGTCCACGCTGATGCGCGGGGTACGGGCCTCCTGGGACACGTCGCGGAGGACACCGCCGGTGACGCCCGCGAGGAAGTGCGCGAAGAACTCCAGGAGCGGCCAGGTACTTCCGTCCGGCATGGTTCCGACCAGCCTGCCGCCAGCCATCGACACCGCGACGGCACCGAACGGCGTGACCCGGTCGGCGTGCACGCCGGCTGCGTTGGCGAAGCCGATCCAGCGGTCGCTGGCGTCGTCTTCGATCTGGACGGTCCGACCGGCGTCCTTCGACCAGGCAGGCGGCAGCAGCGGGACGATTCGCGGCTGACCGAAGTCCTGAATCGCCAGGCGGAGAATCCGGCCGGGATCGGGCAGCAACCACGTGCACCACCGGTCGGACAATGTCGCGTACGACAGGTGCAGCTCACCCAGGACGGCCAGGTAGTCCCCGTTGTTGATGGCCTCGACCGAGGATGCGCAGAGATGGATGTCCGGGCTGTGGATGCGGGCGAACGACCAACCGGGCCGCTCGGCGGGGAAGATTTCGTGCAGCCGGTCCGCGAGCTCGGCGGAGCTGAAGCGCAGACGCCGGGTGGTTGTGGCCGCCGACGATTCGAAGAGCGTCCTCCAGCGACGCCTGAGTGTCTCCACCAGCCGGTCGACCGGCCGGTCGCTGTTCTCCCACAGCAGCTTGAGCGCGGGGTACCACAGATCGGCGAGCGTCGGTTGTGGATTCTCCGCCAGTGCGTCCCGGAAGAGCTTCTGTAGCTCGTCTTCGTAGGAACGACCCAGCTCGTTGGTGAACCAGCGCGCCACCTGCAGCGGGACAGCCAGGGCGGGTGCGATGCCGTCGAGTAGCTGTCGGCCCACCACCAGCGTGAGGTCCCGCCCGGTGTCCTCGTAGCAGATACGGCGCCCGGCATAGGCGCGCCCGGGTCGCCGCTGCGGCCGCCGGCCGGTGAGGTCCACGAACGCCTTCTCCAGGGCCGCCAAGGCAACGGCGAGGGCGTCCGGGTCACCGGCGGCCTCGGCAACAGACTTCCGGGCCGCCTCAAGCCGGTCGAGACCCGCGAGCGCGTCAGCCCGCAGCGAGTCGTCGCCGATGGCCGCGATACGGTCAGCGAGCATCGCGCCGGTGTGCGGGCCCACCGGCAGATTCGCGTCCCAACGCAGAAGCTGGCGCCGTGCCAGGTCACTCAGCAGGGCGAGACCCTCGGCCTCGTCGGACAGGCTCAGGCCGGGATCGGCGACCAGCGCCGCGACGATCCGGGCCGCCGGGCGACGACCGTCGCACAGCGCGAGGGTGGCCGCCTCCTCGGCCGACAGCGTCACCGTCGGCAGGCCGGGGCGGCGCAGCCGTGGGCCGTCGACGACGTGGTGTGGTACCGGGGCGGGCGGCAGCCAGGCCAGCGTTCGACGATCGTCGGCGAGGACCGCGCCGTAGGCGGCCAGTGCCCACGGTTCGAGGAAGACCCGTCGCCGGGCGACGAACCGCTCGCCGGGAACGCAGCTCAGGTACGCGACGCCGGGGTCGACCCGTGCCCAAAGCGCCGGGCCGAAGAACCCGATGGTCTCGTTCTTCGCGCAGTAGCGCTGCCAGTAGCGGGTGAGTTGCTGCTCGCGATGTCGTCGCTTGTGGTCGCGCGCCGTCGCCGGGTCACAGGCCGCCAGGTAGTCCAGCAACCGGAGCGCGGCCGGGTTTTGCCACGTGATCGCCTCTCGCAGCCGTCGGTCGGCGGCTATCCGGCTCACCGCCCGGGAGCACTCGGACAGCGTCGCCGCGAACTGGACCTCGAACGCGGCAAGCTCCGTCCCCCCGGCAAGGTACGCGTCCGCGATGGCGGCGCATCGCGGTGCGCCGAGGCGGTCGAGGCCGTCTGCCGGAAATCCGGTACTCCGTAGGAGCGCCTCACGCCACACGAACCACGACGTCGCACCCAATGAAACGCGATGGTCGGCTGTCATCCACATCGACCCTTCATGAGCCCCACAGGTCACGGTCGTCGTGCCGGATACAGGGTTGGCACAGGCCTTGAATCAGGCGCCGACCGCCTGTCAACATGCTTGCTGTAGCCGCTATGTACCGGCGAGGTATTCACGTCGTCGACTCTGCTACGGCACAACCCGATCGATTGACGGAGGAAGTCCGCGTGCGAGCCATCCCAGCCCGAGAGACGACGTGACGTGGCGCCGGTAATCGAGGCGATGGACCTGCGTCGGACGTTCCAGGTGGCCACCGGCACCTTTCGACGCCACCGGCGCACCATCGAGGCCGTACGCGGTCTGACGTTCACCGTCGGGCGTGGAGAGCTGTTCGGCCTGCTGGGCCCGAATGGAGCGGGCAAGACCACCACCATCAAGATGCTGATCACCTTGTTGCTGCCCACCGGTGGCTCGGCCCGGGTACTGGGTATCGACGTGGCGGCGGCACCCCGCGCGGTGCGCCAGCGCATCGGGTACACCTTCGGTGGCGATCGCGGCCTGTACGACCGCCTGTCGGCGCGGGACAACCTGCGATACTTCGCCGAGTTGTACGGCGTGCCACCCAGGACCCAGCGGGCTCGCATCGGCGAGCTGCTGGAGTTGGTCGGGCTCAACGGTCGGGAACGCGAACGGGTCGAGGTGTTCTCGCGGGGCATGCGCCAGCGACTGCACCTCGCCCGGTGCCTGCTGCACGACCCGGACGTGCTGTTCCTTGACGAACCGACCATCGGTATCGATCCGGTCGGCGCGCGGGACCTGCGCCAGACCATCGCCAGGCTCGCCGAGACCGGCAAGACGATCCTGCTGACGACCCACTACATGTTCGAGGCCGACGAGCTCTGCGACCGGGTCGCGGTCATCAACGGCGGTGCGATCGTCGCTGAGGGCGTACCGGCCGACCTGAAGAGCCGCGTCCAGGACGGTCACGTGCTGGAGATCGAGACATACGGCGTACCCGATCCGGTCGTGTCCGCGGTTCGTGGCCTGGACGGCGTACGGTCGGTCACGTTCGAGGAGCGCGGGCACACCCTTGTGCTCGTGGTCCAGAGCGACCCGAAGGTCGAGGTAACCCGTGCCGTGCTGGCCTGCCTCGACGGGGTCCCCTTCGGCCGGGTCGCGTCACGTGAGCCAACTCTTGAGGACGCGTACGTGGCGCTGGTGGGCGGCTGATGACGACCATCCGGCAGCTCCGGCGGTTGACACGGCTGCTCGTCGTCGTGTGGTGGCTGCAGCTTCGCATGCTCGCGGTGTCGGCGTTCGAGGGGTTCATGCAAATCGTCTGGCCGCTGATCTTCGCCACGTCGGCGCTGCTCATCTTCCGGGCGAACGGCGATCAGCAGGTGCTCATCTACGCCGGCCTCGGTGCCGCCGCCATGGGGATCTGGTCGGCGATGGCCACCACCGCGAGCAACATGCTCCAGGAGGAGCGCTGGGCAGGCACACTGGAGCTGCTCGTGGCGTCGCCCACCCCCTTCTCGGTGATTCTGCTGCCCATCGCGATGGCCATGGCCACGATCGGCATCTTCAGCGTCGCGGCGACGTTGCTGTGGGCCCGGCTCCTGTTCGGAATCGTGATTCCGGTCGCGAACCCATGGGCATTCGTGACGAGCCTTCTGGTCACTGTCGTGGCAATGGCGATGCTGGGTTTCCTGCTCTCGGTCTCCGTCGTCCGCTATCGCACGGCCTGGGCGATCGGCAACCTGCTGGAGTTCCCGGGTTGGCTCCTGTGCGGGTTCCTGGTACCGGTGGTCATGCTTCCGGGCTGGGCCAGGCCCTTCTCCTTCGCGCTGGCACCGACGTGGGGCGTGGCCGCGATGCGGGACGCCGCGGATGGCAATTCGCCGTGGTTGCACGCCGGCATCTGCGCCGCGCTGGGCATCGGGTACGCCGTCGTCGGAGCTCTGATCAGCGGCACGGTACTCACGTCGGCTCGCCGGCACGCCACCTTGTCGCTCACCTGACTGGACGGCAGATCATGACCTCGCTGCGCCTCTTCTTCATCGGTGGGATCCTCAGCTACCGCGCGCTGTTCAGCTGGCTCAGTCCCTGGATCTTCATACCAACGCTGCTCATCCTGCCGGTGATGCAGATACTGCTGTTCGTCTACGTGGGTCGCCGCGCCGGGATCGAGTCCGACGAGTTCTTCGTGATCGGCAACGCGGTGCAGTGCTCGGCGACACCGTGCCTGGTGGCGATGGCTTCGACGATCGTCGGGGAGCGCCGGATGCGCACGCTCGGCCTGGTGCTGTCCACGCCGGCCCGCCGGATCCCGATGTTTCTCGGTCGTTCGCTCCCGGTGATCGGCAACGCCTGGTTCGTATCGCTGTTCAGTCTGGTCGTCGGCGGATTCCTGTTGCGGATAAGGATTCCGTCCGGTGCGTGGTTGCCGATCGCGCTCGTGGTCCTCGTCGCCTGCATCTCCTGTACCGGTCTCGCCCTGGTGCTGGCGGCGCTCGGACTGCGGCTGCGCGACATATCCACGTTGTCGAACATCACGTACGGCGTCCTGCTCATCTTCTGCGGGGTGAACGTCCCCCTTCACCTACTGCCCCGATGGATGTCGGCCGTCGCGCAGTACCTGCCGTTGACGCACGCCATCGAGGCCGCCCGGCGGCTGGCTGGTGGCGGCTCCTTCAGCTCGGTCCAACAGCTTCTCGTCCGGGAGCTTGCGCTGGGCGCGATGTACGCCGTCCTCGGTCTGGCCGCACTGCGATACCTGGAAGTCCGCAGCCGTACCAAGGCGACACTCGAAGCGGTGTAGCACCACACCGACCGGATTGCGCGTCGTGCGTCAACGACCGGAGGACGCCGCTGGCTCCACCCGGTCGATGCCGTACCCGACGTGCCACCGTGAAAGACCGTCCAACCGCTGCCACAGCCGCTCACCACGGCGATCCGCGCCCGGTCGGACGTCGCCCTCGGCCGACGCGAGCGCCACATACGCCATGTCACGCAGCCGGTCGCCCAGCGTCGCCAGGTCACCCTCGCCCAGACCGTACGGCGCCGCCGACCTGTACTCGTTCAACGCGATGAGGAACAGACCCGCCTTCTTCGCCTGCCGTGTCGCCGCATGCCCGGCGAGCGCCAGGTCCTCCTCGCCGTACTTCTCACAGATGCACGTGAAGAGAAACAGCTGCGGCTGGAGATCACTGAAGATCCACCACTCCACGGCATGCGCCAGCCGCGGGGAAGGGTCCACCCACCACTGCTGGACCAACCTCGACATGCCCTGCGCCCACCGGACCAGCGGCGGTACGGACGAGGTCACCATGTCGCGAACCTCGAGCGGCGTCGGCGGCCGGCCTGGTTCGCCCGGCCGCAGCACCAGCAGGCGCTTGAACGCCCGTCGCGTCTGGTCGTCGACCGCGATCGAGTCGACATACCCGTTCCGCCGGTCCGCGTCGATGTCCAGATACGTGAGGCGATCGTCGTTCAGCTGGGTCAGCAGCACCGCGTGATCGTAGACATGCCGCCGGCCATGGAACCGGCTGCCCGGCCAGTAGAAGTAGTCCGGCCAGACCAAGGCCGGCTCCCTGTTCCGGAGCTGGGCTTCGATCGCCGGCCAGAGGTCCTCCTCCTGGGATGTGAGGACCCACCGTGCCCGGGAGTTGCGCAATGCGAACCACGGGCTGCCGTCGGCTGGCACCTGGTCAGTGACCGGGCCCCCCAACTCGAACAGGACGTCGTCGTGGCTGAAGCCGCGGCTGTGCAGGACCGCCTCGATCGAGCGAAGGTAGCAGTTCAGGCCATCGAGGGGGATGTCTCGCCATCCGAGGGCTCCGTCCGGCTCCAGCTTTGGCTGAAGGTGCGACAGCTCATTGACCGACATTGGACACCCGCCTCCTTCGGCTGTGCCGGGCGAACAGCTCGCTGACGCAGCTGTGGGCATCTGCGACGCATGGTGAATACGTGTGCGGCTTCGGCAGCACGTGGTTGTAGTACGTCGCGCCCTCGCAGAGGGGACCGAGCACCCACATCCGTTCGTTGACCAGCCCGTCGCGGTCTCGCGGATGCCACCGTTCGTCCACGTCGACGGCGTGGACGTGCGCTGCGCCAGACCGGTGCTTGCGGATCCAGCCCTTGTCTCGAAGCGCCGCGACCAGCGGGCTCGCCGACCCGTCCACGCCCGGTGTCGTGACGTGGCCGGCGACGATCCAGTCGAGACGGCGCCGGTCGGGCCTGGCCAGCCCGGTGGACTCCGCGGCCCAACCGCCGGCCCGTGGACACCAGGAGAACGTGGGGCTGGGACCGAACGGCGCCGCGACCACACCGACGTCCATCAACGCCAGAAGCTCCCGCTGGCGCTCGTAGTACGGTCCAACCGCGGCGCGCCGGATAGCCGGCCCGGTCAGCTCGGTGAACCGGTCGAGTGCGCTATCCGTCAAGCAGTCCTGCCCGACTATGTCCTGAATGGTCTCGAACAGATCCACGAGGACCTCGATGGCGCACTTGAGCGGGCTGCCGGCCGGGTAACTCTCGGCCGCCTGGAGGTCGTCGCGGATGCTTCCGGCCACCCATGCCTGGTAGCCGGCGGAGTCCTTGCGGTCCATGCCCGAGCTGCCGTCGAATGCGGCCCGGGCGTCGAAGTGCCCGAACTCCACCTCCCACTGATCGAGGAGCTGTCGTAGGCCCTGCGTCGACGTGGTGCCGACGAGCTCGTCGACGTCGAGGCGACCGGCGCTCCGGAGCTGCGCGCGCCGGTACGCCAGCCGCATCTCGGCTGAGACCAGAGGCATGACGTCCCGCTCGAAGTCGACGAAGCCGCGGCAGTCGCTCTTGAGTCGCGTGACGGCGTCCGCGGTGAGGAACCTCGGCGGGTGGGACGGACGCGACGCGGCCAGCGGGGGGCGTACCCGGCACGGGACCCCCGAGCGGGAGGCGAGAAGGATCACCGGCTCGTGACCGCTGGGCAGGTATCGGATCCCGGAGCCGTCGGACCTGAAGCGCCCGCCTCGACCGACGGTCATGCTCGTGACCACATCGAGCGCCGACAGGCCGAAGCCGGTGACGCCGACGGACTCCCGAGCGCGTACTGCCGCCGTGGCACCGGGCAACGGGTACGGCTGCTGGACGAGCTGGCGTTGCCTTCCCGACACCGCATCTGCCGGCCGCTGTCCGCCGGCGTACCCGGTCGTGATGAAGACATGCTCGGCGGTGACGACGCGGCCCCCGGTACAGACGACGACGAACCGGTGGTGGCTGTCTCGGTCGATGTCGAGCGCCTCGGCCTCGTGGAGGCGGACGCGGACCTGGGACGGCGCCGTCTGGAGGAGGTGTCCGGTGAACCAGTGGAGATACTCGCCGAGGACCCACCGGGGTAGGAAGTCGGTTCCGCGTACCGGCCGCCCGCGCGAACCCACCGTGAGCCCGTCACGGGCGACCCGGAACCCACTCGAGATCGCCCACTCGAGCAGCGAAGGCCCGGGACTGGCCGTTTCCTGAGGTAGCGTCGCCGAGTCGGGAAACATCGTGATGTAGGCCGCGGGGGAATGCAGGCGCAGATAGTCGGGTTGGTCGCGGACGTGGACACCACGTCCCGAACAGGTCGGGTCGATGACGTCGATCCGCAGCCTGCCGAGAGCGGGCCCCAGACGCCGGGACAGGGAGATCAGGCGTTCGAGCACGCCGAGGCCCCTCGGTCCCAGCCCGATCACCGACACCGACGTCTCAGCAGTCATTGACGTAGTTCCTCCAGCCGCCACCACGCTCAACCGGCTACCGGGCTCGCCCGGAGCACCCGGGTCGCCGCCAAGCAATGTTCCAGCGCGGTCGCGCTGGCTTCGGCGCCCGGAGTGAACTCGTCCACGTTCCGGAGCGCAAACGCGGCGAGCTCGGTGCGAACACCCGAGACGAAGGCGTCGGGCTCGCCAGGCTCCTGCGCCATGTGCCGCACGACTCCGTCGGCAAGCCGCGTCGTGAGGCTCCACGTGGGTACCGTCTGCAGGAACGCCGCGCCCCGGGTGCCGAGGACTTCGACGCGCACGTCGTCGGCGTACCGGCAGTTGAGCGAGAGATCGACGGTGAGCGTGACGCCGCCGACGGTGGGGCTGACGACGGTAACGTTGTCGATGTCGCTGACAGCCGCCACGTTGGCGTCGACGATGAGACCAGGGAACACTGAGGGTTCGCCAATCGGCTGGCAACCGATCCAGCTGGCCATGTCGAACTCATGGATACCGCAGTCAACGATGAGCCCTCCGCTCACCGCCGGGTCGCAGAAGCTTGGCGGAGGTGGGTTGGCATCCCATTGAACCGCCCGTACGGACACGATCTCGCCGAGGTCCGTCTCAGCCGCCGCCCTCAGCATCCGGAACGGCTTGGAGTACCGCCGCCAGAGGCCCACCTGGAGGTGGAGCCCATGATCGGCGGCAAGGCGTCCGAGCCGCCGTGACTGTCCCACCTGGAGCGTCAACGGCTTCTCACAGAACACGTCAAGGCCCGAAGCGAGGGCGACGGCAACGTCGTCACCGTGACGGTTGGACGGCGTGGCGATGACGCAACAGTCCGCCGCCACCTCGGTCACCGCGTCGTGCAGGCTACCGAACACCCTGGGTGCCGGGTCCACCGTCAAGGCCGCGTCCACAGCCGCCCGCCGGTTCACGTCGACCACTGCGACCACGTCGAACAACGACGTCGTGACCGCCTCACGCAGCAGGACCCTGCCCATCCGTCCCAGTCCGGCGAAGATGGCGGCTCGCTTGCGGCTTCCCGCTCCGTCGCCGTCCCGTGACGCGCGTTCTCGGGTCACGCCGGCACTCATTCGTCCAGCACCTTGACGACCGCGCTGGCGATGTCGCTCATATCGCGCTCGTCCCCGAGCAGGGTGCTGTGGTGCGTGACGACCGCATGGGTACCGAAGAAGTCGGCGTTCGGGAACGCGCGGCCCTCATGCAGGTGCATGAACTCCTCGGTGAGCGGCCGGAGCGTGCCCTTGTTCCACGGTCGCAGGAGCGGACTGAGGTGCAGCGGCGCGTCGGTCGGGTAGAACGAGGTACCGAGCTCAGCCGACAGCGCGTTGCCCAGCCGCTCCACCGTCATCCCGCGCGGCAGGTGCTCGAAGATCAGCGGAAGCTCGTAGATCGACATCTTCGTTTGCTGGGGATGCGGCTGAAGTACGCGAACGCCGTCGACGTCGGCCAGCATCTCGACGAGCAGCCGGTGGTTCGCGTTGCGCATCTCGTGCTGGCGGTCGAGGTCGTCAAGCTGCGCGCACAGGATGGCCGAGTTGAACTCGCTCAGGCAGAAGTTCGAGCCCATGATGGAGGCCGTCTCGGCCATCTCGAGCTCCCCCGGGCGACCAACGTCGCGGCGGTAGCTACGGGAATCGGCGCGAAGCTCTTCGAGGAGGACGGCGCGTTCGTCGCTGTCGGTCACGACGGCGCCGCCCTCGCCAGCGGTGAGGACCTTCCCGTTCTGCATGCTGAAACAGCCCAGATCGCCCAGCGTTCCGGCGCACCGGCCGGCCCATTGCGCGCCGTGCGCCTGGGCGCAGTCCTCGACGATGGACATCGCCCGGGAGGACGCGCGCGACGCCAACGCGGGTATGTCGGCCATCGCGCAGGACCAGTGCACCACGACGAGCGCCCTGGCGTTGACGTCGAGATCCAGGTTCTCCTGGGCCATGCATCCGAATACCGGATCGACGTCGACGAGCACCGGTACGAGACCGGCGCGGAGGGCCGCCGTCGCCGAGGCAACCCACGTCAACGCCGGTACTAGCACACGGTCGCCGAAGTCGAGGCCGAGGGACTCCAGCGCGACAACCAAGGCGCTCGAGCCATGGTCCACGGGCACACAGTGGCGCGCTCCGACATAGTCGGCGAACTGGCGGGCGAACCTTCGCTCGAACAGCTCCGTGGAGCGCAGCGGGCTGCTGATCGCCCAGCGGCCGCTTCTCAGCACGCTGTTCAGGTTCTCGGCGACCCCCTCCGCCGGTCGCGGCCACCACGGCCACGTCCGATCCAATGGCCGTACCGGTGTTCCTCCGTCGATGGCCAGCCGGTTGTCTCGCACCTGGGTGACGCTCATGCCTCAACCTGTTCCGGCTCGATACAGGTGGCCTATAGATGCTCTACACCTGGTGTCCGAGGAGTGTGCCGGTCGCCGGGGCCGAGCCGGCGCGGTCGCCAGGTTCGCGTGCGAGGTGCAGGGCGCGTCCGGCGGCCGCGGCGGCGAGTCGCAGCCGGCTCATCAGCTCGCTGAGGTCTCCGGTCGTCAGAGCCTGTTGGCCGTCGCAGCGGGCGTTCGCCGGGTCGTGGTGAACCTCCACCATGATGCCGTCCGCGCCGGCGGCGGCCGCCGCCAACGCGAGGGGAACGACGCGGCGGGTGGCGCCCGCGGCGTGGCTGGGGTCGACGATGACCGGCAGATGCGTACGTTCACGGAACACGGTGACGGCCGTCAGGTCCAGGGTGTACCGGTAGCCGCGTTCGAAGGTTCGGATGCCGCGCTCGCAGATGATGACCTGCTCGTTGCCGTTGGCCAGGATGTACTCGGCGGCCAGTAGCGTCTCCTCGATGGTGGCCGCCGGGCCGCGCTTGAGGACGACCGGTCGGCGGAGCCGGCCGACCTCGCGCAGCAATGGATAGTTCTGCATGTTGCGCGCGCCGATCTGAAGGGCGTCGGCCACAGCGGCCATCTGGTCGGCGGCACGGACGTCAAGAATCTCGGTGACGAAAGGCAGTCCCGTGCGTTCGCGCGCCTCGGCCATCAGCTCCAGGCCGGGTAGGCCGAGTCCCTGGAAGGAGTACGGGCTGGTGCGCGGTTTGAACGCGCCGCCGCGCAGGACGTGGCAGCCTGCGGCACGAACCGCGTCGGCGATGGTGACCAGCTGGTCGCGCGTTTCCACGACGCACGGACCGGCGATGACCGCGAACCCGAACGGGCCGAACGGGCACCCGCCGATGCGTACCACACTGGGGTTGCCGCAGCGGGACTCCACCGCGGCCAGCGGGTAGTCGGCAGCGACGCTGGCCACGTTGACCACCTGCGGCAGCGCGCCGAGCACACCGGCTGCCCGCCGCTGGTCGCCGGTGAGGACAACCATCGTGTCGGTATGTGCGATCACCGTGGCGCCAGCCGCCTCCGCACGCCCGATGACCTCGCTGCGGTGTGCCGGTGTGCTGTCGCCGGCGAGCACGACGACCGTTGTCACACGGCAACCATGCCTCGATCGGATACACGCCGCCTACACGACGCCTGTCGCGGTCCGCCGCGTTGTCAGGCCCGCCGCCAGGTCAGGCTCAGCGGGCCGCCCAGGTAGCTCGCGATGCGCTCCGCTTCATGCTCCAACTCGGTTCGTACGCGTCGGGGAAGCGTCCCGAACGGGATGACGGCAAGCGTGACGGAGCGTCCTGCCACGCGGTGCTCCCACCGCCCGACGACCCGGCCGTCGACCAGTACAACCGGTGACACCCAACCCTGTGGACGGAAGACGTCGCGCACGTGTTCAGCGGGAAGGAACGGCGGTTGGCGGAGGGCGCCCATGACCCAGGGATCGAACGCGGGGAGGAGCCGGTACGTCGGCGGCGCGCTTGCGTCCCGCAGCTCCGCCACCTGCTCGGCGAGCACCCAGGCGGTCGTGCCATTCACGTCGACGGGCACCACCTCGTCGCCAAGCTCGGCGAGCAACCGCTTCCCCACCGCTGTCGCGGGAGGTCCGACCCACCAGCGGGCGATGCTCTCCGGAGTCGCCGGTGCGTACGCGCCGAGGAACCGCCGTAGGACGTCGCGGAGCGCTTGCTCGGGCGGGCTCGGCCGGCTTGTCTCACCCAGCCACGTCGCAGGTGCGGTGAACCGCACCTCGCGGCCCTGGGGAGGGGCGAAACAGATGAGGCCCCGGAACGACGCCGCCTTGAGGTCCGAGCCCCAACTGGAGCGGACCCACGTGGCCAGCTCGTCTGATCCGGTGCGCCGGCCGACCTCCGCCGCGAGTTCCTCGCGGGTCAGCATGCGGCCGCGCAGCGCCTGCCCGACCGCGGTACAGATCTGCTCGACCTTGGGGTGGCCGTTGTTGCCGAACTTCTTCTGCAGGCTGAGCGCCCCCAGCCAGGTCGGCAGGTCCGCCGCCGGCACCAGGTGGAGCGTTCCGCGAGCGGCCCAGAGCTTGACCAGGCTACGCTCGCGCCAGAGCGCGTCGTGGATCGCACTGCTGTCCAGCTTCTCTACGCGGGCGAGCACGGCCAGCTCGGCCGCGCCCATGACCTGCGCGTGCAGGCCGCATAACCGGCCGGCGACGTCAGCAACCTCCTCGGCGCCCGTTCGCGTACCTGAGAAGTGCCGGTTGACCCGCCACGCCAACGCTTCCCGCCAACCGATGCGAACCAACGTCGCACTACCCCGCGGTGAAAAGACAGAACGGGTGTCCGGCCGGGTCGAGCATGACCCGCACGCTCTCCTGCGGCTGCTGTTCGGCCAGCGTGGCGCCCGCCTCCTTCGCCCACGCCACGGCGGCGTCGAGGTCGTCGACCGCGATGTCGAGGTGAGCCATGATCTGCTGCTCACCCGCGACGCTGGGCCAGGTCGGGCGGACATAGTCCGGTTCGACCTCGAAGTTCAACGTCGACAGACCGCCGTCGTCCGGAGACCGGCGCTGCGCCCAGTTGCGCTCGGTCTCGCCCGTCCAACCAAGCAACGTCCCGTAGAAGCGCGCCAACTCACCCGGGTCAGGCGCACCGAGCGTCACCGAGGTAACTCGCAGCTTCGGCCGCTCCATGGTTCTCCTTTACCGCTGCCCGTCTGCCAGTATCGCACTCAGGGTACGCCGCACCTCGGCCATCGGCAGGGTCGCGCGGTGTGCGACCTGATCGACCACCCACCGAACGCCGACGCAGAACGCTTCGACCTCGGCCGACGGGAAGAGCTCGTCGTTGTACGCCACGATGACGCGTCGGCGGTCGGAGCTCACGGCGATACTCGGCTCTCCACGCGCGATCCACACCTGCGGGTGACCCTGCGGGAACGCGGCGCTGGTGTACTCGGAGGTGTAGCCAGGCGGGGACGCGACGGATATCTCCACTGACCGTACGGTGAGCTCGGGCAAGCGGATGTCATGGGGGTCCGGGGCCCAGGAGTACATCCCCCCGTCGACGAAGTTGGCGGCGGGCCAGGGACGTAGCGCGTCGAAGTCCGGATTCACCGCGCGCGCCAGGCTCGTGTAGGAAACGCTCTGGGTCAGTGCCTCCGACAGCGCGTGACGGGTCGCACCGACCAGTTGGAGCAGGTCGTCCTGGTCGCCGACGGGGACGGACACGTAGGGATAGGTCGCGAACTGGAAGACCGCCGACCGGTACGACGCCGTGGACCGTCCGAAACCAGCCGTGGCGACGACGGTGCGCTCCTTGCCGGTGATGGCACCGAGGACGGCGTGATACGCCGCCATCAGGGCGACGAACGGTGTCGCACCGACCCGCCACGCCGTGCGCCGAAGACCTCGTGCGGACTGCTCAGGTATCACGATGTCGACCAGACGGTTGCGCAGGTAGTCGACCTCGCTGCCGGTCGGGCTCAGCGTGAAGGCCGGCGGGAACGAGTGCACGGGGATCAGGCGCCGCCAGTAGTCCAGCCGCTCCTCGGCCCGCCGGTAGCTCGCAAGCTGTGCGGCGTGGATGTCGTGGATCGAAGGCGCGGGCGGTTCGACGAGCGGCCGGCCGTCGCACAGCGCGGCGTACGCCCTGAAGAGGTCGTTGAAGAAGACGGTGCTGGAGTACCCATCCGCGATGATGTGCGACATCGCGACGCTCATCAGGTGGCTGTCGTGGGCGAGCCGCACAAGGAGGGCCTGCCAGAGTGGGCCTCGGAAGAGGTCGTACGTCCGTCGGCAATGCTGGAAGAGCGACCGGTTCACCAGCGAGTCGCGCTGCGCTGGCGGGAGCCCGGCCGTGTCCACGTACTCGACGGCGGGGGTGAAGTCCGTGAGCACACGAACCGTGGGGTCGAGCGATACGGTGTCGAACACCAGACGTAGCGCATCGTGCCGCCGAACCACCCACGCAAAGGCCCGGTCGAGGATGTCGCGATCGAGGTGGCCGTCGAGCCGCCGGGTCTCCACCACGCCAATGCGGGATGCCCCGGGGTCCGCCGGCGACGTCGCAACCATCTCCTCCCACTGGACCTCCTGACTGGGCGCGAGTCCCAGACAGGCGACGCGTGGGTCAGCCCTGGGCGTCGCGCGAGGCTGCGCTCCCACCCACCGCTCCCCACTCGTCGCGCACGTTGGCGTGCGGAAAGGCAACATCGGGCACCTCCTTTCCTAGAAAGCCACACAGCGGTCGCCAACCCTGCCGGACGTCGTACACGAGGAGCCGCTCTCGCGGGACCGTGCCGGTTACCGCTTGGATGTGCGCGTGGAAGGCGCGTCTCACGTGCGCCCTGTTGTGCAACTCACCGCCCAGGCTGCGATGGGTGATCACAGCGTCGGCCATCGCACGCCAGGTCGGCCGGCGGTCGCCGGGGACTACGTGGGCGAGGGTCTGGTAGATCGTCGCGCGCCAGCTTTCGTACCAACCGTCGAAGTCGCGGACGTTCAACAGCACCTTCGCCCCCGGATACGCGAGCAGAAGCTCGCGCCAGAACGCACTGCCGGGCCAGTCGACGGTCGCCGTGTAGGTCCCGAAGACAAGGTCCCAGTCGAACGACGGATCCCTTGTGGCCTCCAGGAACAGCCGCTCCTGACCCGGGTTGTCGTCGACCTCGTTCATATGGTGGCACCGGTACCCGAGAATCGTCAGGGCGAGCATGGTCGAGGTGGTGCCCGTCCGCCCCCAACCGGCGCCGATGACGTCCAATGACACTGCTCCTCCAGTCTCGCGGTCCGCGTTCCTACGGTCCCGGCGCCGGCAGTCGCGCTGGCGTCGCCGACGCGGACAGGGCCGCGACCACCGATCGAAGCTCCCTCTTGTTGATCTTTCCCACACCCGTGAGCGGCATGGACTCGACACATACGAGGCTGTCCGGGTACTTGAACCTCGCCACGCCGGCGCGGTCCATCACCGCGTGGACCGCGGCGAGATCCACGGTGGCGCCGGTCCGCGGCACCACGACGAGGCAGATCGACTCGCCCAGCCGCGCGTCCGGCGCCGCCACCACCGCCGCGTGCCGTACGCCGTCGACCTGATACGCGAGGCGCTCAATCTCCTCCGCCCCGACGTTCTCGCCGCCGCGGATGATGACATCCTTCTCCCGGCCCTCCACAACGAGATTGCCGTCGCCGCGGAGGCGGACGATGTCGCCGGTCCGGTACCACCCGTCCTCGGTGAACGCGCACCCGTTGTACTCACCCGCCCGGTAGTACCCGCGGATCGTGTACGGACCGCGGGTCAGCAGCGCACCAGGTCGGTCCCGTCCGAGGGCACGGCCGTCCTCGTCGACGATCAGCAACTCATCGTCAGGGCAGATGGGTCGCCCCAGGGTCCGGTGCGCGACCTCATCGGGGTCGGCCAGCCGGGTGAACGAGAGGAGCCCTTCTCCCATCCCGTACACCTGCTGAAGGCTGGCCGACAGGGCGGCACGCACGTTCTCGGCGAGTTGGAGCGGCATCGGCGCACCACCCACCTGCACCACGCGGAGCGTGCTCAGGTCGTGCTCGCGCCGGCTCGTCCGGTACTCGACCCACCGCTGGAGGATGGTCGGCACGACCGAGGTGACGGTCACCCTCTCGCGCTCGACGAGGCCCAACGCGGTCCTGGGCGCGGGGCTGCCCGACAACACCACCCGCCCTCCGCTGACGAGCGCACCCAAGATGCCGGGGGTCCCGAAGGCAAAGTTGTGCTCGACCGGAAGCACGGCCAGATACACAGTCTGCTCGTCGAACCCGGAGACCTCGGCGCTTCGTCGGACCACGTAGCCGTAGTCGTCGTGGGTACGCGCGATCAGCTTCGGCGCTCCGGTGGTTCCACCGGAGAGCAGGAAGCATGCGATTGCCTGGGGGTCGGCGAGACGCCGGCCCGCGGGTGTGACCGCAGACCGCGGACCCGGCTCGAGCGCGCAGAGGGCACGAAGGTCGACGCTCCGGCCGTCGATCGCGGCGCCGGCCGCCAACACATGTTCGACGCTCGCCACGGACCGGGCGACCTCATGCGCCATCCGTTCGTGGCGGTATCCACGAAACTCGCTCGCCACGACGATCGCGCGGGCCTCTGCCCGCTCGGCGATCGTGGTGATCTCGTGTGGGCCGAGCGCGGGCACGGCCAGGATGGGTGGCACGCCCGCGCGAAGACAGGCGAGGACGAGAACGACGAACTCCCAACAGTTGGGGAGCTGGACGACGATGCGATCGTCGGCTTCGACCCCGATGGTGGCCAGGCGCGCGGCGGCCGCCTCGGCGCGCGCCGTCAGCTCCCGGTACGTCAACCTGGTGGAACCGTCGACGACGGCCGTCGCGTCGGGGCTGCGGGCCGCGACGCTCCAGATCCGCTCGTCCAGCGACCGACCCTCCCAGTAGCCCTTGGCGACGTATCGGGCCGCATCCTCCTCGGGCCACGGAACGTACCCCTGGACAACTGCGTTCATCGCTGAATCTCCTCCGCCATCCCGGCCGGCTCCCGCGGCACGACATACCGGGCGATGGCAAGTGCCTTCTCACACGTCTCGGTGAACTCCCGCTCCGGGCGGGACTGCCGGACCACGCCGGCGCCGGCGTGCAACCAGGTCCGCCCGCCGCTGCGGAAAATCGTCCGCAACACCGCCGCGGTGTCCAGCACACCGCTCGGCTCGTACGTGAGCACGGCTCCGCCGTAGGCTCCTCTCCCCACCTTCTCCAGCTCGTGGATCAGTTCGCAGGCGGCCAGCTTCGGCGTACCGGTGAGGGTCACCGCCGGGAACATGGCGCAGAAGGCGTCCCACCCGTTCCTGCCGTCGGCCAGCCGTCCTCGTACCGTCGAGGCCAGGTGTCGAAGGCTGCCGCTGGGTTTCACCGACAACAGGTCCTTCACCAGGACCGAGCTCGGATCGCAGACGGTGCTCATCTCGTCGAGCGCCGCCCGTACGGAGATGGCGTGCTCGAAGACCTCCTTGGGATCGCTCAGCAACTCGTCCCGCACGGCCGCCTCGCTCCTCGGGGATCCGGTCTGGGCCCGGGTTCCGGCCAGGAGCTGCGAGGTCACCACGCCCGTGCTGGAGACATGCACGACGGACTCCGGACTCAGACCGGCGGCCTCGAGGCCGTCGAGCGCGAACAGGAAGGACCGCGGCGGCGACGTCACCCGCCGCCCGGCCACCAACGTCTGTGTCAGGTCGACGGCGCTGGACACCGCTATCTTCCTCGCCAGTACCACCTTCCGCAGTCGGCCGAGCTCGATCGCGTTGACCGCGTTGTCGACCGCGGCCTCGTACTCCTGCCGCCCCTGCTCGATGTCGCCGACGAGATCGGAGGCGACCCCGTCGACCGGATGCCGCCGACCGGTGGGACCATCGCGCACAGCTAGCCGGCGTCGAACCCACTCCAGGTCCGCGGCGTGCAGAGCCCGGACGAGGGTGCCAGCCGGGCCCATCCGCACCTCGATCTCCGGGATGACGAGGTGGAGGAACCGGTCCTCGCCGACGAGGTCCAGCCGGCCTTCCTTGGCTGCGGCCAGGTCAAAGCCGGACCAGCCGTAGGCCCGCCATCCTTGGATCCCCACATCGGCGAGCAGTCGGGGAACGCTGCGGATCGACTGCCGATCCCAGGGCAGCTTCGCCTGTCCGTCGGGGCCGCGCATGACGATGTACGCCCGGTCCGCCACCACTTCCGCCGCCCGGCCAACGCCGACGGACCATCCGTCCGCGCCCTCGAAGCACACATAGTCGCGATCGTCGAGGTTCGCGACGAGGCGAGCGAGTACGTCCAGAGGATCCCCGAGCGCCGGAAGCAGCTGTTCCCGGTATCGGTTGCGGGTGTAGCTCAATATTCGCCCTCCCGTGCCGCTCGCCGACGCTATCCGCGCAGCGCTGCGCCTCCGTCGACGTAGAGACACTGCATGGTGATGTGTCGCGCGCGGTCGGACAGCAGGAACTCGACCGCGGCGGCGACGTCAGCCGGCTCGGCCACCCGACCGAGCGGGATACCGACGCGGAACAGGCGGGGAGCGCCCTCGATCGCCGAGGCGACCATGTCCCCCTCCCCCGTCGACCGGAGCATGGTCGTGTCGGTCGAGCCGGGAGCAACGCAGTTGCACCGGATACCGCCGCTCGCCAGTTCGAGGCCCAGGCAGCTGGTGAACGCGGTCGCCGCCGCTTTGGACGCGGCGTACCCGGCCATGCCGATGCGCGGTACCGCCGCGGCGTTCGACGTCACCGTCACGATGGCGCCCTCCCGGCGCGGGACGAGCCGACGCGCCACCGCGCGACTACAGATGAAGACGCCCCGGGCGTTCACAGCGAACATCTCGTCCCACTCGTCGTCGCCGCACTGGACGGCCGGACCGGTGCGAAGAACACCGGCGACGTTGACCAGCCCGTAGATCGGACCGACCTCTTCCTCGACGCGTGCGACGGTGCCGTCCACCTGAGCGCTGTCGGCGACGTCGCAGACGAACACCGCAGCGCGCTCCCGGGATGCGTCAGCCTCGTCCAGGACCGCATCCAGCCCTGGCTTGTCGGCGTCGACGAGGGCCACCCGGTACGCGTCAGCGAGCAGTGTCCGGACCACGGCGGCGCCGATGCCGCCGGCAGCCCCGGTCACCACCACCAGGCGGCCGTCCCGGTTCTGGCTCATCGCCGGCCCCGTCGTTGTTCGTGTGCACGCGATTGCGGTCCGAGCCCGGACAGCAACGTCGCAGTCGAGACGACTCGGGCGCAGTGCCCGGCGGCCCACTCGAGCGCCCATCGGTGGTCCACCAAGGAGAAATCGGCTACCGCGTCGGCCACCAGGAACGCCTGCGTACCGCGCGTGAATGCGTCACAGCACGTCATGAGGCATCCGACATGTGCGTAGACACCGCACACCATCAACTGGTCGCGGCCGGCCCCGCGCAGCGTCTCCTGCAGGGCCGAGTCGAAGAACGCGCTGTACCGGGACTTGCGCACGACGGTGTCGGCGCCCCCTGGCCGAAGCTTGTCCAGAATCTCCTCGTCGGGGCCGGTCGCCATTCCCGGGCCCCAGAAGTCGCCGAGCAGTCCGCGCTGCTCGGGCGTCTGGCCACCGGGCTGGACGCTGTACAGGACCGGGATGCCAAGGCGGACACAGTCCAGGCGCAGTCGTCGCATGTTGGCGATCGCCGTGTCGAGTGCGTCGTGCCGGGTACCGAACGGGCGCGCGAAGTACCGCTGCATGTCGTGGATCAGCAACGCCGCGCGCTTCCGGTCGGCTCGCCACGCGACCCTGGGGGCAGGTAGCTCCGCGCTGTCCGGCATCCGGTACGGCGCGATGCTCGGCAGGCCCGGCCGGAGCTGATCCTGCCGCTGCACGTCGTTCCCCAACATCCGGTTCGCCATGGAGACGGACGACACCCGACCTCCTCCCTCCGGTACGGTTCTGGTCCTGTTCGCTACAGGTCACGCAGCCGCGGTAACGCCTTTGCGGCGATGTCCTCCAGCACCGCCGGGTCACCCGCGTAGACCCCCTCGGCCCGCGGCCACTGGATGATGATCTCCGTGACGCCGAGGTCCGCGTACCTTCGTGCCTGGTCGAGAAACGCCTCGGCGGAACGCAGCAGCTCCCCGGTCACGTCGGTGGTCACCACGATGCGGCCGAGGTCGCCGAACTCGCGGCCGACCCGTTCGCACGCGCGTGCCAGCCCGCGAAGCTGGGCACGGACCGCTTCGCGGAACTCGTCCTGACTCCACGGCCTGGCCACGTCGAGCGGTCCACAGCTGACCCAGGCGTCGCCGTACCGCGCTGCCAGGTCTTGCCCGCGAGGACCCGCGGCCGCGATCGCGATGGGCAGTCGCGGCTCCTGCACACATCCCGGGTACATCCGCGCGCCGTTCACGGCGTAGTACCGCCCGGTGTGGTCTGCGGCCGGCTCGCGCAACAACGTGTCGACCAGCGTCACGAACTCCTGGAAGCGGTCGGCCCGCTCGACGGGACTCAGCGGTGCGGAGTCGACGGCGTATGTGTCGCCGGCCCGGGTCGCACCCGCGCCCATGCCGAGCGTGAACCTGCCGCCCGACACGTCGTCGAGCGTCACCGCGTCCTTGGCCACGATCAGGGGATGGCGGAAGTTCGGCGATGTGACCATGGTTCCGATGCGGATGCGACTGGTGGCGGTCGCCGCGGCGGTGAGGAACGGGAAGGTGGAAAACCACGGTCCCTCGCTGAGACTGCGCCACCACAGGTGGTCGAGCGTCCATCCGGAGTCGAAGCCGAGGTCGTCGACCGTCCGCCATTGCCTCTCGGCGGTCGCCCATGGCGACTCGGGGAGGATCATCACACCCACGCGCATGACGCAACTCCCGCGCGAGGCTCCTGCCGGTTGACCGTCATGCCGCGCCTTGACGGACCGTGGGGTTGTCGAGCGGCGTCGACAAACCCATCTCGCGGCACAGGAGCGCTCCGGCTTCCCGCAACTGCGCGTCGAGCCGACGTGGGTCACTCCCCCACCCGAGTACGTACCCCGCCCGGCCGCCGTCGCTCAGCGGTTCGCGCACCCGCTGCCCGGGCCCCGCCTGCTGGCGAACCACCCGCACGTCCGAGAACCGGGGAAGGATGTGGGCCGGGGGGACGAACCGGCGCACCTGTCCCGCCGCAACAAGGTAGACCACCTGCGCGTGAGGTGCCGTGCCGGTTCCGCTCTTGCGGCGGATGGTGTCGAGGACCTCCTCGGACCTGCCGAGGGCCAGCAACGCCTGGATCTCGTAGAGGTCGATGCCCGACACCCGCTGGGTCAACTCGGGAACGAACGCTCCACCGGGCCGGATGGCGGTCTCCAGGATCACCCACCCGCGATCGGTGACTTTGAACTCGGCGTGCAGGATCGCCTCGTCTATGCCGAGAGCCGTAGCCAGCCGTTGGGCGTTCGCGACCGCGACCGGGTGGTCGTCCGAGACCGAGGCGTATCGACCGGACACGCAGACGAACCCCGGGCCGTCCAGATGATCGGCCGCGGCGACCGAGACGAACACTGGGCGTCCACCGACCACGACCGCCTCGACACACACCTCGCGTCCCGTGACCCGGTCCTCGATGACAGCCGTGCGCGAGCGCGAAAGAGACCGGACCACCGGCCACTGGCGGAGCGCGTCGTCCAGGTCGTGTACGGGGATCACGCCGGAACCGCCGGTCCCATCCACCGGCTTGAGCACTGCGGGCGGCCGTTCCTGTGCGTAGTACGCCCGTATGTCGCCGGGCCCGCGCACGGTGCTCCACTTGGGCGACGGCATACCGGCTTCTCCGCACAGCGCACGCTGAACAGCCTTCGACCTCGCGGCCGCTCCCGCGGCGCGACCGATACCCGGCAGGCCGAGGTCCTCCGCCAGGGCGGCGGCGGTGGCCTGTGAGTCGTCAGCCAAGGTCGTCAGCCCGTCACAGGTCCGCGCCACCGCGGCGATGGCTTCGACGTCGGCCGAGCCGTCCCTGGGGTCGTGAGCCCAGCATTCGTCCGCGAGGTCGTCGTAGCGCGCGGCGGAGACGCCGTCGACCAGGACGATCTCCAGGCCCATCCGGTGCCAGGTGGCGAAGGCCGCCCCTCGCAACGCGCTCGCGCCTAGGACCAACAGTCGCTCGGGCATGAGCGTGACCATCGTCCGCCGGGCTACATCGTCGATACACGGTTCCGGTACGACATTGGCGGGCCGGCGTGACCTCTGCCAGTAGCTGCCGCGTACCGCCGGTGTATCCAGTCGGATGAGCGTGGCGAGAGCGAAGACCAGAGAATCGAGAGGGAGACCGTGACCGCGACGAACAGCGGACGACGCGACGGCGGCGAAGCCGCCGAGAGGCACGCCTCGCCGATCGGATTGTGGCTGAACGGAGCGCGTGGCTCGGTCGCGGTGACCGCCATCACGGGGTTGCTCGCCCTACGGGATGGCTTGGCGCCACCCACCGGGTGCGTCACCGACCACCCGCCGCTGAACCGCGCTCCACTGACGCAATGGGCGGACATCGCGATCGGCGGCCACGACATCGTCGACACTCCGCTGGAGAAGCGAGTTGAGACGCTGGTGGACAATGGCGTGATTCCGCCGCCGGTGCTGTCGGCGGTGCGAGGGGCCGTTGGCGCGGTGGAGTCCGAGCTGCGCATCGGTTACGACCCGGCGACGCATACCGGGTCACAGGCCGACGCCGTGGACAGGCTCGCGGCGGATATCGCGGACTTCCGTAGCCGACACCGTGTCGATCGGGTCGTCGTGGTGAACGTGGCCTCGACGGAGGCGCCATTCCCGAGGTGCCCTGAACACGACGACATCGACGCGCTCAAGGCCGCGGTGTCCAGACCCGGCCGGTTGACGCTGCCCGCAAGCTCAGTCGTCGCCTACGCCGCGTTCCTGGCCGGCTGCGGGTTCGTCGACTTCACCCCGTCGACCGGTGCCCGGCTACCGGCGCTCGCCGCGCTGGCCGAGCGTCAGGCTGTCCCGTTCGCCGGATCGGACGGCAAGACCGGTCAGACGTTGGTACGGACGGCGCTCGCTCCGATGTTCGCCGCACGGGCGTTGCGGGTGCGGTCGTGGGCCGGGGTGAACCTGCTCGGTGGCGGGGACGGCGCCACGCTGGAGGATCCGGCGACCGCCAGAAGCAAGCTCGACTCGAAGGCCGGCGTGTTGCGGGCGCTGCTCGGCGAGGACGTGCAGGCGCCGTTGCACATCAACAACGTGCCGGACCTCGGAGACCACAAGACAGCTTGGGACCACGTGTCGTTCGAGGGCTTTCTCGGGGTACGCATGTCCATGCACCTCGTCTGGAGCGGCGTCGACTCCAGCCTGGCCGCGCCACTGGTACTCGACCTGACCCGCCTGGTCGCGGCGGCCCACGCGGACGGGCGGCACGGTCCGATCCCGGAGCTTGCCTTCTTCTTCAAGGATCCGATCGGTACCACCGAGCATGCCCTCGCCACGCAGTCGCGGATGCTCACCGACTGGGCCGCCACCCTCGGCGCGGGTCGCCGCACCGATCGACCGTAGGTATCCGCCGTAGGCCGTTCTCACCCGACATCGCCAGCGAGGAGAATTCGTGCTCGAAGCGCAGCACCCGTCGCACCGATCGCTCGACGACGTCGACGACTGGGCATCGGTCGCAAAGGGTCTGCGCGCCCACGCCCTGGACTGCCTGCAGACCAGCTTCGGCCTGATCGCCGACCGGGCACACGGCGCGGGAGCGCATCTCGCGATGGGCGCCCGGTGCGGGCTTGAGACACGGGCAGGTAACCGCTTCGACGGCCTGCGCCCGACCCTCGACGACCGGCTGGCCGAGGCCGGCGAACTGCTCGGTCTGCGGGCGGTCGCACGGTGGTCCTCGCTCGACGGTCCCGAGCTGCGCCGGTCGGTTGCCGAGACAACATCGCTGTACGTCGTCGGCGACGCGTTCCATCTGCCGTGGGGGCCATACGCCGGCCACGAGTCCATGGCTCACAGCTTCGTGCTGCTCGCCCAACGGGCTGGCCGGTACACGGTGATCGACGCCTACCACAATGACACCGCATGGGGCCCGGCCCGACCGGGGACCTGGCAACTGTCCGCCGAGGAGCTCGACGCCGCGGTAGCGGCCGGGGCCGACGCGCTCGCGCTCGAGGCGGGGCCGCGTCCCACACTGGAGGTACCAACCGTCCTCGCCGACAACGCCGAGCGGCTGCGGAACGCGACACCGGCCATCCGGCGATACCTGGCGGCGGCCCGCTCCCAGCTCCCCGGCCTCGAAGGCATCGAGCGCCTGGTCCTCGACATCTGGCTGCTGAGCCGAGAGCGGACGCTGCACGTCGAGTGGCTGGCCGACGTCGGCCAGCCGCACGCAGCGGCCGCAGAGCAGGCCCGGCAGTGGCAACGGCTGGCGACACAGAGCTACATCGCACTGCGCCGTGCCCGCCGCGGCGAGCCGGCAGAGCCAGGCGTCCTCGACCGGGTGACCGAGCTGTTCTCCCGCGACGTGGAGCTGGCCGGGCAGCGGGCAGATGTGGCCCGCGCGCACCCGGTACACGAGGCCGTCCTCGACGCCCTGCGCGGTTCGCTGAATGTCGACGACGAGACCGTCCGTACCTCGGCGACATTGCGCGACCTGCCCGGCTTCACATCGTTCCGGCTGGTCGACGTCATCGAGCGGGTCGAGCGCCGGCTGGGCATCGAACTGGCACCCGGGGCGATCGTCGCGGCGAACCTCAGCGACCTAGCTGGCCTCTGCCGGTTGTTCCAGGACGCCTGTCCCGCGCGCGAGCGCGACGGCTCCCCCGGGGAGCGACCGAGCATGACCGAACGCTGGCCTGAGGCGCCATGACCGCCCCGACCCTGCTGCACGAGCTGCTGGACGCGGCCGCCACCGCCCATCCCGAGGCCGCCGCCGTCGGCCACGGTGCCGACGTCGTGACATACGAGCAGGTACTGCGGCAGAGCCGCCGCCTCGGCGGCTGGCTCACCGAGCACCGGGTCGGCCGCGGTGACCGGGTTGTCGTGGCGCTGCCGCCCGACGTCGTCCTCCCCCCGCTCCTGTACGCCTGCTCGCGCCTGGGCGCGGTCTTCGTTGTCGTCCGCGCGCAGGCGCCGGAGCCGGTTCTTGCACACGTCCTCGACGACGCCGAGCCGGTGCTGCTGCTGGCTGACGCACCAGCCGCGCGCGCTCTGGCCGAATCGCGGCGGATCGGGTGCCGCGGCCTGGACGAGGTGCGTCGGGCCGCCGACGGGTCCGCCGAGCCGTCGTCGATCGCGGGTCCGCTCGCGGTCGACCCGGTGTGCTTCGTCTACACCTCCGGCAGCACGGGCCTGCCGAACGCCGTGGTCTGTACGCACATGCAGGTCACCTTCGCCGCTCAGGCGATCCAGTCACAGCTGATGTATCGGCGGGATGACGTCGTCTACAGTCCGCTGCCGCTCTCCTTCGACTACGGGCTCTACCAGATCTTCTTGTGCACGCTGGCCGGTGCCCGCCTCCAGTTGGCCACCGGCGGGGACGCCGGACGGCTCCTCGCGACCGAGCTGTGCCGGGTCGGCGCCACGGTACTGCCCGCGGTACCGCCGCTCGCCATGAACCTGGCGAAGCTGTTGACCCGACCCGGCACACCCGTTCCGCCGCTGCGGCTGCTCACGAACACTGGTTCCGCCATGCCACCGGGTAGCCTGGCCACCCTGCGCGCCCACCTGCCCAACCTGCGCGTGCGGCTGATGTTCGGGCTCACCGAGTGCAAACGGGCGACGATCATGCCGGAGGACGAGGACCTCCACCGGCCCGGGGCGTGCGGCCGGCCGCTGCCCGGCACCGAGGTCATCGCCGTCGACGACGAAGGTGGCCGGCTGCCCCCCGGCGAGGTGGGCGAGCTTGTCGTCCGCGGCCCGCATGTGATGGCGGGCTACTGGCGCCGGCCGGAACTGACCGAACGGCGATTCCACCGCGTGCACGGGCTCTTCCCGCAACTGCACACCGGCGACTACGGCACGCTCGACGAGGACGGATACGTGTACTTCCTCGGCCGCCGCGACGACCTCTACAAGGAACGGGCCTTCCGGGTCAGCGCAGCCGAGGTGGAGGCCGCGACGTACCGGGTACCCGGCGTGGAAGCGGCGAGCGTGGTCCCGCCGGGGTCCGGGCGCGACGGAGCGACCCTGGTCGTGGTGAGCGCACTCACGCCGCACGAGGTGCTGCGCGGGCTGCGGCGCCAGCTCGAAGAGGAGAAGACGCCAGCGCGCTGTGTGGTGGTGCCGCGGCTGCCGCTGAACGGTCACGGCAAGGTCGACCGAGCGGCGCTGGCCAGGCTCGCGGCTAGCGACGCCGATGGATAGCCCGCTGCGGAACATACCCGGCCTCGACGCGATCGAGACGCCGGCCTACGTCTACGACCTCGACGAGGTACGGCGGGCGTACGGTCTCCTGCGCGCGGCGCTGCCCGCCCCGAGCAGGCTGTTTTACTCGCTGAAAGCGAACCCCCACCCCGCGATCGTCCGCCTCCTCGTGGCGTTGGGCTGCTCGGTCGAGGTCTGCTCGCCTGGCGAGCTGGCGGTGGCGGTACAGGCCGGAGTGGAGCGCGCCCGGATCCTGTACACCGGTCCGGGCAAGCGCGACCGCGATGTGGCGGAGGCGGTCCGATCCGGTGTGCAGTGGTTCTCGGTCGACTCTCCGCACGGCCTGGACCAGGTCGACGTTGTCGCCGGGTCGGCCGGGTTACCGGCACGGTGCCTGCTGCGGGTCAACGAGCCAGCACGCCTCACCGGTCAGGCTCTGGCGATGACCGGCCCGTCGGCGTTCGGCGCGGAGACCGCGTGGATCGAGGCCGAGCCGTCCCGGTTCCGCACCCGCGACGCCGCCGCCCTGGCTGGATTCCACTTCTACCTTGGCTCCAACCTGAGCGACGAGGACGCGCTCGTTGCCCAGTTCGCCTCCGCTGTCCGCACCGCGCGTCGGTTGGCGGATGTACTGGAGGTCGAGCCCGAGTTGCTCGACCTCGGCGGTGGCTTCGCCGCTCCGTTCGCCCGATCCGGTGTGCTGCCGTGCCTGGCCGACCTCGCCGGCCGGGTGGCCGACCTCCTCGACGGTGCGTTTCCCGGCTGGACCGACGGTCGCCCGGTGGTCGCGTTCGAGTCCGGACGGTACCTGACCGGGACCTGCGGCTCGCTGCTGACCCGCGTCCTCGACGTCAAGAGGTCCCACGGACAGCCGGTCGTGGTGCTGGAGTCGGGCATCAACCATCTCGGGGGGATGTCGGGTCTGCGTCGGCTCCCGCCGATCGTGCCGGACCTGTACCCGGCCGACCGGGCCGCCACGGCCGCGTCGGATCGGCCGGGCAGTGAGCCGGTGATGACCAACGCGGTCGTCGCCGGTCCACTGTGTACGCCACTCGACACCTGGGCGCGGTCGGCGACGCTGGACACGGTGCGCCCGGGCGATGTCGTACGGGTGCCGAACGTCGGCGCCTACGGGCTCTATGCCAGCCTGCTCGCCTTTCTCGGTCACCCGGCGCCGCGCGAGGTGGTCCTCGACGGCGGTCGGGTCACCGACGTGTCACAGCTGACCCTGGTCAGACGGAGATCCGAGGACGGTACGAGGTGAATGCCGAGTTCGTCGCGATGCTGCGACCGTTTCTGAAGTACGCCGACCACCAGGAGATCACCGAGCGGTCCCGATTGCGTGATCTGGGACTCGACTCCATGCGCGAGATCGAGTTGCTGTTCGCGGTCGAGGACACGTTCGGCGTGACCATTCCCGACGAGCGGCTTGTGGACGCGACGTTCGAGACCGGCGGCAACCTGTGGGCCGTGGTCGAGGCGTTGTTGGCGGCGGGACACGGTGGACGATCATGAGCGTCGATACGCATGTGACGGCTGTCGGCGAGGTCTGCGCGGTCGTCGCCGCTCATGCCGAACAGACCGACCGGACCGCCGTGTTTCCGGCCGAGGCGCTCGCGGCGATGCGCCGCACCGGTCTGCTCGGCCTCCTGGTGCCGGACGAGTTCGGCGGCGGGGGCGGCGGACCGAGCGACCTGGTCGACGTCACGATGGCCCTAGGCAGGGTCGACCTGTCGGTCGCGATGATCTTCGCCATGCACTCCCAACAGGTGGCCGCGATCGCCGGGTTCGGTCGTGGCGAGTTCCACGCCGACCTGCTGCGACGGGTGGCGCGAGGCGAGGCATACCTCGCCTCGGTCACCACCGAACACGGCAAGGGTGGACACCTGCTGTCATCCGAGTCGGCCGTTCGCCTGGCCAAGGGCATGCTGCACGTCGACCGCGTCGCACCGGTCGTGACCGGCGGCACCGTGGCGGACGGATTTCTCATCACCACGCTGGCGCCGGGGGCCACGTCGCCGCACCAGGTCGACCTCGTCTACGCCGCCCGCGACCAGTTGGAGATTACGGTGCTGGGTGACTGGAACCCGGTGGGAATGCGGGCCACCGAGAGCGTCGCGCTGCGGTTGGTCGGCTCCGTACCCGAGGACCAGGCGATCGGAGTACGCGGCGACTTCCGGAGCATCGTCACTGCGCTGTTCGTACCGCTGGCGCACCTCGGTTGGTCTGCCGCCTGGCTGGGGGCGGCGGCCGGAGCGCTCTCGCGGGTGGTCCGGCACATCCGCGGCGCCGACGGACGCAAGCAGTTCGACCACACGTCGGAGCTGTTGCTGGTCCGGCTCGCCGGCGTTCGGGCTCGACTCGATGCGGTGCACGGCCTGTTGCGGCATACGCTGACCGTCGTCGAGGCCGGCGGTGACCTCTCGGCGCCGGCCACCCAACTATTGATCAACGCACTGAAGGTACGCGCGGCCGACGAATGCTTCGCCGCCGTGCACGAACTGGTCGAGCTGACCGGAATGCGCCACGGTTACCTGGTCGGCTCGACGATGTTCCTCGAACGCAGCTTTCGGGACCTGCGCTCGGCCTCGCTCAACTACAGCAACGACCGGCTCATGCTGGTCAACGGCTCCTTGGCACTGCTCGACTCCGGAGCACGCCTTGCCTGACAACCACCGCGATCCCGTGGTTCTCCGAGCCGCGGTGGCTGACGCCGTCGAGTCTGTGGCGGCTGATTGCGAGCTGGACGCCCGCGCCGTCTGGCGGCGCCTGGGTCGGGCCGGTCTGATACGCGAGTTGTACGCCCCAACGCGCCCCGGCAGCTACGAGCCGGATCCGGTACGGCTCGACGCACTGCTCACCGAGCTGGACGCCCGGCTGCCGCCGGGCGTGGTGCTGTCGATCTGCGTGCAGCTTGCCGCCGCACTCCCGCTGGTCGCCCAGGCGGCCGGCGACAGCACCGTGGCGTGCGCCGTCGTGGACGCAGCGCTGGACGGCGAGGCGGCGCTCGCCCTGGCCGTCACCGACGCCGGCGCGGCCGGCTCGGACCTGCTCACCGCTACGACGCGGGTGTGCGTCGCCGACGACCTCGTCGTGGTGGACGGCGGAAAGGACTGGATCACCAACGCGGTCCAATGCGACTACGCACTCGTCCTGTGCCGGCACCGCTCGGCGCGCCACTTCACCAGCTTCCGCTGGGTCCTGACCCCCGCGGGAGCGCCCGGTGTGTCGGCCCACCCCACGACCGGCTCCCTGTTCGCGGGTGCCGGAGTCGGGCATCTTCGATTCTGCGATGTGACGCTCGACCGCCGCCACCTGATCGGTCCACCGGGCCGTGCTCTGGCCGCCTTCACCCGGCAGGTCGCAGTCGAGCGGCTCGCGGGGGCGCTGTGGGCACGAGCGCTCTGCCGTCGGGTTCTCGCCGACACCCGCCGCTGGCTCGCGAGTCGGGCGATCAACGGCGGCTGGCTGTGGGACAACGCGGCCGTGCGCGAACGCTTCGCCCGCGCCCTGGTGGACTATCGACGCATCGAGGCGCTGTGTGTGGTCCACCGTACCGGGATCGGTGCGGTTGGCGTGGGCGGCGGCATGCTGCTCAAGGCGGCCGTGGCCGACGGCGTCGACCGGGTGCTCAGAGCGTGTGCCGACCTCCGGGGTGCCGACGCGTTCCGCGACGGCGGCGAGGCGGTGCTGCGGGCCGAGATGGCCATGTTCGGCGTCGCCGGCGGCGCGACCGGTACGATGCTCGCCGGGGTCGCCGAACACGCCGACGAGCTGCTCGGGACTGTGCGATGACCGGATCGCCGCGCTCGGGTGCCGTGCTAGTCGACGACACGGTCCACGTCGCCGCCACCACCATCGATGCGGTCAGCGAGGGCGACTGTCTGCCCGCGGATCGGCGGGCAGCCGGCCGGCTGCCCGCGTGGCGGGCACGGGAGCACCTGGCCGCGCGAGCGCTCCTGCGCCGCCTGCTGTCCGACGTGGTCGGTCCCGACGCGGCCGCCGAGCCCCTCGCGGTCCGCGACACCGGACAGCCGTACCTGCCCAGACGTCCGGATCTGGCAGTCAGCCTTTCGCACACCGACGGATGGGTCGCCGCGGCCGCCGGGGTCGGTGTCGACGTCGGCGTCGGCGTCGACGCGCAGATGCCCTTCCCCGTCAGTGACGGAATCGTGCGTCGGTGCTGTACAGCGAGCGCGCGGGCCATGTTCGCGACGCTCGCGCCATTGGACCGCGCGCTCGAGCTTGCCTGGATCTGGTCGGTGCAGGAGGCGTGCGTGAAGGCCACCGGGGAAGGCCTGGCCGGTCGCCCATGGCGGATACCGGTCGAGGTCGGCCAGCGGACCGGCCGATGGCAGCGAGTGCGTTGGGTCGCGTTACGCGATCGTTTCGAGCTTCCGGTCAGCTGCGCGTACGGCACGGCGGTACCGCCATGAGTGGCGTCGAACCCATCGGACGGTATGCGGGTCTCACGTGCTACACGGCCAACCTGACCCGCTACCTCGCGAGCGAGCCGGCCATCAGCGGTTCGGGCGCGGTATCGCGAGTGGCCCGGTCGATGCGCCTGGCCGTACGCCAGGAGTCGTCCGACGGACGACTTGCCTTCTCGCACCACGACACTCCACTGCACCTCCTGCCGGACGGCACCGCGTTGGCCTACGCCGCGGCGCCGACCCCCCGAGCGGCACTCACCGACCTGTCGGACGACCTGCGCGAGTACGGCCCGGTGCTGGTGGTCGCCAACAACGCTCGGCTGCCGTGGTCGCCCGCCTATGGCACCGGCGGTGCGGCACCACACTGGCTGCTCATCCTGGAGCACCACCGCGACCGCTGGCATGTCGTCGACGAGTTCACCGGGCTTCTCCCACGCGGCGAACAGCGCCCGTACTCCGGCCGGGTGACGACCACGATGCTGCTCGAGGCGATGCAGGCTCCTCCACAGTGGACGGCAGAGCAGCGGATGCGGAACATGATGGCGTTCGGCCTTCCGGTTCCGGTGCCGGCGTTCGCCGGTGCGCTGTGGCTGCGAAGGGTACCGGGTCACCCCGTACCGGCCCGGCTTTCGAACGGCTGGTTGACCGGTCGGGAACAGGTGCTGCTGTTCTTGTCCGAATACGTCACGACGCACGGCGTACGGGCCGATCGACACCTCGACGACATCTGGGCGGCCGCCGGGCACCAGGCGTACGCGTACCGCTGGCGGCTGGCACGGGTCGCCACCGACGATCCGGCACGGGCCGCCATCCAGGAGGCCCTCACCTGTTGGGTTCGGCTCCCCCGTGCCTGCTGGTTCGTGGTCGAGTCCGCGCGGCGTGGCAGACCACGCCCGGCATCGCTGCGCACCGCGGTGGAACAGCTGTGCGTCGCGGAACTGGCGCTGCAACGCGACCCGACGTCGATCGGCGGAGATGGCCGATGACACCCGTCGTCGATCCCACCGGAACGCTCGATTCCTGGTTCCGCCGCGCCGTCGCCAGGTACCGCGACACGACCGCCATCGAGGTGGCCGGTGACGGATTGACCTACGGGGAGCTCGACGGGTTCGTGGCCTCCGCCTCCCGTGCGCTCGCCGCGGCCGTCGGCGGGCGGCCACGAGCGGTGGGTCTCCTCGCCTCGCGCAGCATCGCCGCGTACGTCGGCTACCTCGCGGCCCTGCGCTGCGGTGCCCGCGTGGTGCCGCTCGGTGTCGACCATCCAGTGGACCGCGTCCGCCGACCGTGCGCCGCGGCGGCGGTTGACGTCGTCGCGCTCGACGCGGCCGGAACGCAGCGGACCGCCGCCCTGCCCGCGCACCTGCCCGTTGTCACGATCCGGCGGACCGACGATCCCGGGTGGCCGGCCGCCCGGACCCGGATCGGGCCGGCTCCCGACGATGTCGCGTACGTGTTGTTCACCTCGGGCTCGACCGGTGAACCGAAAGGCGTGCCGATCCGTCATCGACAGCTGGCCGGCTATCTCGCCTACTGCGTCGAGCGGTACGAGGTTCGGCCCGGCAGCCGGGTGTCCCAGACGTTCGACCTCACCTTCGATCCGTCGGTCTTCGACATGTTCGTCGCCTGGTGCGGGGGCGCCACACTGGTGGTCCCGCAGCACGACGAGCTCCTGACACCGGTCGGCTTCGTCAACGACCGGCGCATCACCCATTGGTTCTCGGTGCCGTCCGTTGTCTCGATCGCCCATCGGCTGCGGTCCCTCCGGCCCGGCTGCATGCCAGGCCTGCGGTGGAGCTTGTTCGCCGGCGAACAGCTCACCATCGCTCAGGCTCTCGCGTGGGCGGGCGCGGCCCCCAACGCGACGATCGAGAATCTCTACGGACCGACCGAGCTCACCATCACCTGCACCGGCTACCGGCTACCACGCGACGTGGCCCGATGGCCGGCGACCTCGAACGGCACGGTCCCGATCGGCCGGCCGCTGCCGCACTTGCAGGCCATGGTGCTCACCGAGGCGGGTACCACCGGAGCAGAGGGCGAGTTGTGTGTACGGGGACCTCAGCGGTTCGACGGATACCTCAACGCCGAACACGACCGCGGGCGGTTCGTCCGGTGCGTCGAAGGCCGGGCCCGCCCGGTGGACGGGTCGCCCGTGGCCGACGACTGGTACCGGACCGGCGATCGCGTGCGGATCGAGGACGGCGAGCTGGTCCACCTCGGCCGCTTCGACGACCAGGTGAAGATCCTGGGGTACCGGATCGAGCTCGGCGAAATCGAATCGGTGCTGCGGCGGCACCCCGGCGTACTTGACGCCGTCGTCCTCGCGGTTCCCGTCAGCAATGAGATCGGCCTGTTCGCATGGCACACCGGCGACGCGGGGCTGGAGACCGAGTTGGCCGACCTGGTCCGGGCCCACCTGCCGGCCTACATGCTCCCGCAACGGTTCCTGCACCTGGACGAGTTCCCGACCGGCGCCAACGGAAAGGTCGACCGGACCGCGCTGCGGAAGCTGGCCGGCGATCCTGTGGCCGTTCCCGGGAGCCCGGTGTGACAGCGAGGACACCGACCGACGCCGACCAGAGGCACGGCACATTCCGGTCCGTCGCCGGCCGGTTCCCGACCGGGGTGGCGGTGGCCACCAGCCGGGTGGACGGACAGCCGATCGGCATGACGGTCAACTCGTTCACGACCGTATCGCTCGACCCGACGCTGTTGCTGCTGTGCCTCAGCCGGCGCTCGCGTCTGACCTCCGCGATACGGCGAGCCGGCGTGTTCGCGGTGACCGTGCTCGCTGCCGATCAGGTCGACTGTGCGCGGCGGTTCGCACTGCCGAGCCGGCCGATCGGGCTCGCCGCGTTCACCGGCATTCCCACCTGCGACGACCCGGCGACCGGCTGCACACTGCTCCGCGACGGCGTCGCCTACTTCGGTTGCGTGGCGCACCGCCGGTACCCGGGTGGCGACCACACGATTGTCCTCGGCGAGGTTCGGTCGTATGGCCTTCTGCGCCCGAGCCCTCCGCTGCTGTTCGTGGACGGCCACTACGCGACACTTCAGACTGGCCCACGTTTCGACGGAGTACACAATGGACGCCTCACGCGCCCGGCGCTCACCTTGCCGCCCGAGTCATACGAGTCTGCGGATCCTCACCCTCGAGGCCGCGCGAGCGGGGGCGTCGGCGATCAAGCGGATCGTTGACGGTCGCCAGATGACGGTCGGCTTCAAGAACGGATCCTGGAGCGATCCGGTGACCAGCGCAGACCTGGCGAGCGAGCGGGCCATCCGAGCGGTGATCGAGACGCACCGCCGCGACGACGCGATCCTTGCCGAGGAGTCCGGCAGGCGGTCCGGCACGAGCGGCCTGTGCTGGATCATCGACCCGCTTGACGGTACCGTCAACTTCGCCCGCGGCCTGGACCGGTACGCGATCAGTATCGCGGTCGAGTCGACCGACGACGGGCGCACGGTCGCGGCCGCGGTGCTGCAACCAGCGACGGCACGGTGGTTGGCGCTCGATGCTGATGGCATCGTCGCAAGCCCTGCCCGGACCGGTGTGAACCAGAACGTGGAGGCTTCCCGCCAGCTGTTGGCCTTCGCGGTGCCTCATGGACCGGCCGCCCGAGGCGAGGCGTACCGTGCGCTGGCGCACCTTGCGGCACGGGTACAAGACCTGCGCAACTCGGGCTCGACCGTATGCGACCTCGCCGCGGTCGCAACGGGTGAGCTCGATGGCTTCGTCACCTTCAACCCTGCGCCCTGGGACATCGCGGCCGGCCTCGCCATCGTGCGGGCGGCCGGTGGTCGTAGCCGTCGGTGGACGGGTCGCGGCGGCCTTGATGTCGTCGTTGCAGGCAGCGATCGGGTCCTGGAAACTGTCGCCGACGCGCTCCGACACGCCGGTTGAAGGCGCCCTAGATCTTCTCCCTCGCCCGGTACCCCCGGAACCGCCGCCCCAGCTCGACCGCCCAGTCGCCCGCCTCCGACCAGTGCGTCTTCGCGCAGTAGTAACCCAGATGGCGCCGCATGACGTCCATTGTGGACTCTTCGAAGTAGATGTAGCCGTCCTCGATCCGCGAGATGCCGTCGTGGACCTGGCCCTGGGTGTTGATAGAGACCGCGTCCGCCTCCGACATTCCGGGTGGCAGGTCCAGGGAAATCTGGCCGTCCTCGATGAGGAGGGGGTATCCACCGGGCAGTCCCGCCGGGCCAGGACCGTGGACATACGCGCGGGTACGGTCGACGATCGGCTCGATCACGCTGAGTGCCGCCGCGGAGACCATCGCCTGACCCGCAAGGCCACCCGCCCGGCGGTACTCACCCGACAACGGGCCGAGCAGGGCCTCCAATGGCGCCTGTGCTGTCACGTCCGTCGCACTCCGGCTCACGGTAAAGCCCACGGGCGCCGACCCGGTGTGGCCGTGTCGCATCCGGAAGCTCGCATAGTGATGTGCGACCAGCCTGAGGTGAATCTCGTCAAGGTCGCAACCCAGGCGCTGCGCGGCGATCGTGCGCAGGGCCGGGACATTGTTGGCGACGTTGCCGATGCCGACGTGCGGCGACAGCCCGGCGTCGCGAAGCGCGGGGTGCACCGCGTCCGGAAACGCAGCATTGACCACGACGGCGTCGCTCGACGCCGCGCGTACCGCCATCATCGCCGCGGTCACGGGCGCGAGATGCATCGGAAGCCACGGACCGAAGTTCGCCTCCGCGAGCGCCTCGGCGTATGGACGCGGAAGCGTGGTGATCACGCGCCACGACTGGCGGCTTACCGCGAGGAAGATGACGTCCGGATGGACCCTCGAGATGATCTCGGCTGTCCGGTCAACATCCTCCAGGTCACTCACGGAGTACGAGACGTCCTGCCGAATGCCGCGCTGCAACGCGGAGAACCGCGCGAGATTGGCGCTTTCCACCACCTGGTCGACGTTGCGGCCAAGCAGATGCAGCACACGTGAACGCGGCGTCTGGGCGAGATCGTAGAACACCCGGGCACCGATCACGCCTGACCCGATCACCAAGATCACCGGCATCTCATCCACTGCGGCATTCTCCTTGCCTAAGGCCGTCGGCGCCGTGCGCCTCAATGCACCGGTAGCGAATTGATCAAGTCGGGCAGAGCGAGCATGGACGTGAACACGGGTACGCCGTGTCGGTGCGGGGCGGTCCGCTCGCCATTGCTGAACTGGAGTACCGGCATGCCGGCCGTCACCGCCGCATCGACGCCGACAGCGCTGTCCTCGATGACGACACAGTCCTGTGCCGCGACGCCATGGTCGGCCGATGCCCAACGGAACAACCGGGGATCGGGCTTCCAGGCGTTCGCGTCGTACGCCGAGTAGATGCCGTGCTGGAAATGGTGCCGGATGCCGGCAGCCGCCAAGCGTCGCTCGATGATTTCCCGCGGGCTGTTGGACGCGACGACCTTGATCGGCGCTATCCGGTCAAGGGTCTCCACAACACCTGGCACCGGGCGCAAGTCCGACCCGATCGTCGTCTCACACCGGTCGCGCACGATCGCCACGGCGTCGGGTGGAGCCTGGGACCCCGACATCTCCACGAGCATCCCTATGCAGTCGTGCAACCGCTTTCCGGAGAACAGATGCTGTGCGCGGCGGGGGTCGATCGTCAGTCCCATGAGGTGAGCGAGGAAGACGAGAGCCTCGTTCTCCGCGTCCTGGGTGTCGACGAGCACCCCGTCCAGGTCGAAAATCACGAGCTTGACGGCGCTGCGGCACCGCAGGGTCTTCATGCCGGCACTCGAGTCACTCATATCGGATCCAGTCCGCGTCTTCGATCTCCGCGACGGTCTTGGCCAACTCGTCGTGGTCGTCGGCGGTTCCGCACACTCCGGCCACCCCGCTGGTCGATCCCAACCGCCAGTGGACCGACCTTCCGACCCGCGCCGAGACCTGCACCCGGTCGACGTTCCGCAGCCTCCGCAGGGCCATGACGTTGTGGATCGAGGCGACCCGACGAGCCGACAAGGGTGGTATGACGAGGTAGTTGAACACGATTGGGTACCCGCTTTGCAGACGCGGCGGCGGGAAGTCGCGGCCGAGCGCGCATTTGATGGCGACGTCCACCGGGTCGGCTGTACCCGAGCGAACCGCCAGGTCATCCACCCAGCCCCCCAGGCGTCCGTTGACCTCGATCACCCGTGGTCCATCCGGCGTGAACTTGATCTCCGCACCGGCCAGGCCGTGCCGGATCCCGAGCGCCCGCAACGCACGGCACGCCAGCTCCTGCGCCTGCGCCAACAGCCGTTCCTCGACGACTGAGACCCCGCCGTACCCACCTCGTTCACGGTAGGGCTGTGCCAGCTCGAACTTGCTTGTGACGAACAACGGCTGCACATCACCCTGGTGGGCCACGCAGTCCACTCCGACGTAGTCACCCCATGGCGACTCGGTGGGCCGCCCAGGAAGGAGCTCCTCGAGCAGCACCGCGCTCTCCAGGGCATCACCCCGGCCGTCACCACCGAGCAGGTCCGCGACCCCCTGCTGGCAGTGCTCCCGCGTCGATACAGCGAAGGTGTTGCGGCTGGCGACGCCCGAAACCGGTTTGATGATCGCCGGAAGGCCGACGAACTCGACCGCCTCAGCCACCTCGCTCATCGCCGTGATCGTCCGATGCCTGAGGCGCTCGACTCCCGCGATGGCCAAACGCCGGCGCTGCACGTCCTTGCGGACTATCGCCTCGATCGCGGCCACGTCCTGATAGGGCAGGCTCAGAGCCTGGGCGAGGCGCGCCGTGCGGGCCAGCTCCACCTCGCTGAAGGTGAGGATGCCGTCCGGTCCAAGCTCGCGCAGTTGCGCGACCAGGGCACTCTCCGAACAGACGGCCGCGTCGATGACTGGGCCGAGCCGCTGCAGGACGGGGCGCATCGCGCGAGCGTGTGGCGATTCCGCCTGAACGAACACGATGTCGCACTCGTTGCCAGCCGCCGCTCTGGCCACGCGAGTCGGTGAAACGCTACCGAAGTCGTAGACCATCAGCAGAATCGGTCTACGAGACACAGGCCGCTGCCTCGACATGTGGGGAGATCCTGGTCAGCGGTGCCGCGGCGAATGGCGCCCGGTCGGGATCGACGTCATGGCGCTCACATTCGCGAAGCTACGTACATCGCCTGTACATCATCGGTACCGGCCGGTACCAGCGGCTGCGACCGGACCGTCCGCTCACCCGATCCGGGCGTGGATGAGATCGGCCAGCTCCTCGGTCGGCCGGTGGCACGCCTTGCAGTACCGGGTGAACTGCGGGAACCCATGCGTCAGGTCGGGATTGTGGACGTACGTGAGATGCCGTTACCCGCGGCGGCGTTCGTGATGACCGAGCCGCCGTAGGAGTGCCCGACGAGCACGATCGGCCCGTGGATGGTGTTGAGAAAGGCGGCCAGGTCCGCCATGTCACCGGTCAAGCCACGCAACGGGTTCGCGAACGCCCGTACCGCATACCCTTGCTGCCGTAGGCGTTCGACCTCGCCGTTCCAGCTGGACGTGCCAGCCCAGGCGCCGTGGACGAGTACGACTGTCGGTTTCGCGGTGCAGGCGGCTGCCGAGCCGGCCGGCCCGACCGCCGGCGACGGACCGGCCGCCGCGTTCCCAACGAGGCCGAGCCAGGCGATGAGCACGGCCACCGACGCGAGCACCGTGGCGTTGCCAACCTTACGGAACGTCGTCATGTCAAGTCTCCGCTCCGTCGGAGGTACTGCGCGATGTTCCTTCCTACGATCGTCCGCCACTCGGGCGACCCGATCGGTCACCCGCTGCGAGTGACACAGCGCCGCGGGGCGCCACGATTCAACCGTTGGGGCAGACGGCTTGAGCCGACACCGGCTCGACCGCAACGGGAGGATGGGAGCGTGACTGAGGTCTCTATTGAAAATGGTGGCGCGGTCGGGCCGATCGCAGGGCACCACGATCAGCCGATGCCCTACCGCTGATCCGTCGGCCAGGATGCCCACCTCGTCCAGCAGGAAATGATCGCCGAGGTCCAGTCCGGAGCCGCCAATCTCGTGGGTAACGACCCGCCCCCGGTACGTGGACGTGTCGCTCCCCATGAACCGCGCCTCGACGACGAGGTGCCCGCCCGGGCGTACCAGCGTCGCCCACCGCCGTAGCAACGCGAGCCCTTCCTCACGGGGGAAGTGGTTCAAGCTCTCGTAGGCGTTGATCGCCAGATCGAACCTGTCCTCCGGATAGCTCTCAGGCACGGTGATGTCGGCTCGCACGAACTCGTACGTGTCGGGCAGTTCGGCGATCGATCCGGCGTGCCGGACAGTCGCGGTCGCGTAGTCGATACCCAGACAACGCGGTACACCGTTGCGGTGCAACGCCTGCGCGAAAAGGCCGGGACCGCACATCAGATGCAGGACGCTGTCCACCGCTCCGATGGTGGTTCGCAGCCATGCCATCTGTCGGACTATCACGCCAAGCCGCCGGGGACGACTGATCCGTGGTCTGATCAAGTTGCTGGCTGAGCACCCGACGGTTGAAGTCCGGACGGGAGAACGGAAGCCGGCTGAGCCGGCGCGCCTCGGCAGCGGTCAGCGATGCGAGCGGCTTCAGCAGCGGGATGGCGGCGTGCAATCCGTCTTCCCGAAACCGGGTGGCGAGCGCCGCGGACCAGCCTCGGTGAGCTGGTCGAGACCAACTTCGCGGGTGTCACCTTGGGCGATCGTGTTCGTGGCAAGCAGCCCGGTGCGACCAGTCGGCGCTATCCGAGTGGCCCGCAGGAAGAAATAGCTAACAAGGTCCGCGTTGCCTGTGCAGCCGTTCGCGAGCCATCGCACGAGATGCTCGCGGTAGTCAGTGCCGCTGGCGCCGGATACCCGCTTGCCGCCCTGGAACGGCGGGTTTCCGATGACTGCCTGGAATCCGCCGCCGGACATGACCTCCGGGAACTCCAGGGGCCAGTGGAAGCACTCCCGGAGGGGCGCGGCCGCCGGCCGACCGGCTTCCAGCCATTCCCACGTCTGCCGGGCCAGCGCCGCGTCCGCCTTCGCGGCCCCAGCGAGCACTCCTTCGGTGTGCACCCGGACTGAATCCAGCGCCGCCTCGTACTCTGTCATGGGCCGATCGGCGCGGACCAACGCCGCCGCGACCACCCCGTCCGCTATCAGCCGGAGCGCCCGCGTGTGTCGCTCCGCTTCGGCGAGCAGGTCCGCCTTGGCCTGCGCGTCCCGCACGTCGAGGACCGCGATCGACTCCAGCTCCCGCCGACGCTCCTGCGCCTCGCTCACCGCCGCCGATATCGCCCCGGCCGCGTCGTCGAAGAACGACGCGTGCCCCGAGAGCTTGCGCCCGAGGGCCGGATCGAGGTGGAGGTACAGGAGCTGGTCAAGAGAGGTGATGCCGAGCAGCGAGTCCCCCCGGCGCAGCGCGTGGTCGAGGAACTCGAACGGCCGTCCGGCGGCTAGGGTCACGAGCCACATGGACAGCTTGGCCATCTCCACGGCCATGTCGTCGCGGTCGACCCCGTACAGGCACCGGTCGGCGACCAGCCGCTTGGCGGCAACCAGCCTCTCCTCCTCGGCGTCGCTGCCGCCGCCGGCTGGCACACCTTCGGGTAACCCGTCGCGCTGCCACGCCTTGACCACCAGATCAGCGAGGTAGCGGCAGGCCGAGACCAGGAACGCCCCCGACCCCATGGCGATGTCGACCACTCGCAGCGCCAGCAGTTCCTCGGCAGGCCGTTCCCGCCAGTCGTCCTTCGCTGCGCCGTCGGCCGGGCCGGGCGAATAGCAGAGCGGATCAAGGGTGTGCTTGACGATCTCCTCGGCCAGGAACTTTGGCGTGTAGTGCGCTCCGGCGGCACGCCGATCCCCCACCTGGGTCACGTAGACGGCGCCTTCGCCGTACACCAGTGGTCCGCCACGCAGGTCGGCGCGCAATAGGCCCCAAAACGGCTGCACCCGTGCAGTGATTTCGTCGTCGCCGCCGCAGGCGGCGCGCAGGGCGGCCTGGGACGGCGCATCGGGCTCCTCGGTCAGCCACCGCTGCACCTGGGGGGCGGTCACCTTGCGTTTGGTGCCCAGCGACATCCGCTCGACCAGCAAGTCGACCAACTCGTCGCCCGCGCGGGACTCCAGTGTGGATAGTGCGATCTCTGGCTGGGCCGGCCCCTGCAACGCGAGCACGGTCTCGGCGGCCCGCACGCCGGAGTGGTCGAGCAGCCCTTCGTAGACGTATCCGATCTGCTCGACGTCGAGCGAACGGTACGACAGCCGCTGCGCCTCGATGCTGGCGCGGCCGCGGCGGCGCAGCGTCAGCAGCATGTCGAGCACTCGAAGCATGGTGCGGTCGTCGACGCGGGTGGCCTCAAACCACGGGAACATCTCGGCGGCGAACAGAGATCCGCCGTAGGGCCGCAGGCGCAGGGCGTCGTGCTGCACCCCGGCGTGCACGGCCCGGGAGGTGGCCAGCAGCCGCCCCCACGCGGTCGACCGGCGCTCCAGAATGTCCTCAGTCAGCCGGTCCGCGTCGGCGCGCAGCGAGTCGAAGAGCGTGTGCATCGCGTACGACTCGGCGTAGAGCTGGTCGTTGATCGGCAGCAGGTTGCGGTCTTCGGCGTAGAGGAGGAAGACCATCCGCATGGTGGCGGTGACCGCGCCACGGTAGACGTCGCGCGGCGTAACCTCAGCCAGCAGCGTGCCGCCAGAGTCGCGTTCGACTCGGGAGAAGGAGTCGACCAAGTGCTCGACGGCGGCGCGCACCTGTGCGCCGAGCTGCCCGGTGACCGCCTCCTCGCGGTTGGCGCTCTCGCCCAGCAGGACGCTGAGGTGCTCGTCGTCGGGCCGGCTAAACCACCGGTATGCCCCAAGCAGGTCGGCGAACGCGGCCAAGGTGACCGGCTCGTCGACCCAGATCTCGGCGTCGAACGTCGCCACGCCCGCCGGCAGGTCCTTGGCGGCGTGCACGACGGCCCAGCGCCAGCCATTGGTCACAACGCCGACCGCGTTGCCGGTGGCGCGGCACAGCTCCACCATCCGGTCGACCGGCGACGCCGCCCATGCCTGGTCTGGCACAGCCCGGTCAAGTGGACTGGCCGCCGGCCACCGGGTGAGCAGCACCAGCGGGGACGCCCCGCCAGTCAGGACGATGTCGGGCCGCAGCTCGTCTCCGGCCGCAGGCGGGCGGTAGGCGAGCACGGCGGGGACGGCGGCGCCACGCACCGCCGCGCCGTTGCCTGGGTCACCGTCGAGATCCCACTGGAGCACCTCGCGGAGCACGAACTCGACGAAAAGCTCTACCTTCGCCGGCTCGCTGCGCAGCTCCTCCACCGCCAAGCCCAGCCGGTCCCGGGTGGCAACCGGAACCGGTGCGCAGCCCTGCGGAAGTGCCGCGTCAAGCACGTCCAAATCGAGGAACGGCTCGACGGTCTCGACCAGTGCCAGCCACTCGGCGTGCGGGCTGATCCGGGCGGATGCCTTGCCGCGACGGGGTCGGCCGGTCATCGGGCCAGCCTCCTCGGCACCAGGAACTCGACGGCGACCGGAAAAAAGCGCGGGGTCGGATCGGCGTAACGTCGGCGTACCGCTTCCTTGGTCTCCTCGATATCGTCCGGGATGCGTTCCAGCCGGCGCCGCAGCGCTTCCACGTCGCGGTCGAGCTGGGTGCGTTCCTCGCCGGACAGGTCGAACAGGCTCATCTGCTCGTAAGGACTGTCGGCCAGAGCCGCCCTGATCGATACGGCCAGCTCGGTCAACGCGTGCTTCGCGGTCTGTTCTTCGTGGCTGGCGTTGTCGGCCAGCATCCGTCGGATGCCCGCCTGCCGGTCATCACGACGCCGCTCCATTGCCCGCACCAGCCGATCGCTGATCGCCGGCAGCAGCGCGACAAGCCGCTCGGCAAGCTCGGGAGGCGGCGGGGCGCTGCTTTCCCGGGCGGCCACGACTGCCCGGTCGATCTCCCGCACCGTGCCGAAGGAGGCGAACCGGCCCTCGCGGAGCCAGCCACCAGCGGTGATGATCTGCTCGTGCAGGCGGGTCCCCGCGCCGCCGGTGACGACGAGCCGGCCGTGGGCCAGTACGGCGGGTTCAGGTAGGGCGGCGTCGGAGACGAGCCGCGCGGTCACCCGGGACAGCTTCGCCTCCCGCCCGCCGGACCACACTTCGGCCCGCAACAGCCGCAGGCACTGCTGCACCAGCGGGTGTCCCAGATGCAGATGCACGATCCGGCGACGGTTGCGGCCCTCCGGGTCGCGCAGCGAGTCCCCGTCGAAGGTGATCGGGCGCGGCTTGCCGGTGGTCGGATGGGGCAGGTCGGCAACCGCTCGGGCCCACGCGTCGACAAGCGGAGGAACCGTGAAGGTCGGCGCGTCCACGCCGGAGATGGTGGTGGGGGTAAGCGGCTGCTGGCGGCCGAGCACCAGGCCCGCAGCGACCACCCGCTGCACCGCCTGCGGGGTCAGGCCCAGCTCCACCCGGCTGCTGTGCAGCTCGGCCGCGAGGTCTTCCAGATCGCCGGCGAGCTGCCTTTCCACCTTGAGCATTACCTGCTTCGCCGCGTCGGCCTCGGCCAGTGTGGTGTCCAACCGTTCACGACGGCGGCCGAGCATGGCGTCGGTCACCTGTCGGCGATGACCGGGCCGACGCTGCCCAAGTCAGTGCGGATCTGCTCGACCTTCCGCACCGCCTGGGCCAGGAAATGCAGGTCGCCGTCGAGCGAACCGGGCTTCACGTCGGCGCCCGACTCCGCGTCGGCGTAGCCGGCACTGACGAAGTGATGGATCAGCACCTCCGGCGCGCGCTGACCATGTCGGTCGATGCGGCCGTTGCGCTGCTCCAACCGGTTCGGATTCCACGGGATCTCCCAGTGCACCAGTCGGTGGCACTGCTCCTGTAGCTCGATGCCCTCGCTGGCCGCGTCGGTGGCGAGCAGGATGCGGATCGGGGACTCGTCCGGGGGCGCCAGGAACAGCTTCTTGATCTGATCCCGCTCCACGGGGTTGAGCCCGCCGTGCAGCAGCGCGATCCTGCCGTCCGCGCCGTAGCTCCGTGCCTCCAACTGCTCGTGCAGCCAACGCTGGGTGTCGCGGTACTCGGTGAACACGATGACGCGCTCGTCACCCCACTGCCCGGCGGGCCGCAGGACTCCGTCGAGCCAACCCAGAAAGACGGCACGCGGACCCGGTCGGGTGCTGCGCTCCCGCAGCCCCGACATGGTCCGCCAAGAGATCTACGGCTACCTGCTTGACCCACTACGCGATCAGCGCCCTGATCTGCCGCGCCGCCACCGAAGCCGACATCGACCCCGACCGGGTCAAGTTCCTCCGCACCGTACGCAATCGTGCGCCGCCGCATCGACGACCCGGCGCCGTTTTCCCCTGACCGCCTCAACGATCTGCTCGCCAAGGTCAAACGCGAGATCACCACCCACCGGCACCTGCACCACGCCCGGCGACACCGCTCCTACCCACGCGTCGTCAAACGCGCCCGCCACAACAGCTACCGGGTCAAGCAACCCAGCGACACCGGCACCCGCCACGCTGGACCACCCACCATCGACCTGGTCAACCTCCGACCCCTGCACCACGCCACCACTTGATCAACTTAGACTGAGTGGCGTTGGGTCTCGGCCCGCCGGGACGCCGACGCGGCCCAGCGGTTCTTCCGCCGGGCATTGACGGTGCCGAAAGTGACACTTAGCGGGGTGGTCACCGACGCTGCAGCGGTCTACCCCGCGGTGCTCGACGAACTGGTCCCCTCCGCCTGGCACCACGTCGAGCGGCACGCCAACAACTCGATAGAGGCTGACCACAGCCAACTCAAACACCGGCTACGACCGATGCGCGGACTACGGACCCACCGGACCGCGCAGGTAGTCATGGCCGGGCACGCCTTACTAAGGAGATCCAAAGTAGCCGGACGGTCCACTTAGGACCTCCATATGATCTGACCTGGCCAGATGTCAACCCGGATTTCCTCGGGTGAGTCGTTCTACCAGCCTGCGCCTTGGTAATGCAGAACCTTCGACGCGGACACTACGAACTCGGACTCGATGCCCTGCCCCGGATGCGAGTCGCCGCGGCGTTCAGCGACCCCGGACGCTGTGACCACCGACTCGACCGTGGGGTTCAACAAGTCCACCGATCAGACAACGCATCAATGCCCAAGCGACATCCCTGCCGCTGCCAGCCCCGATCGCACTGGCGCGGCGGGTTCGACGATGAAGGCGCGAAACCCGCCTCGATAATCCCAACGATGCGGCAGCGGTCTGGGCAGCCGCCGGACAAGCGTCGGCATACGTGGCGGCTGCCCGAACCCGGCCAGAAGGTCAATAACGTAGCAAGAACAAGACCCAGCCGTCCGGGCCAGAGTCGCCGGGGCTGCCCAGCGAACCGAAGCTGCCCGCATCGCCGGGGCGACCGTTATCGCCCCACCTGCCTGATAGCTGGCAGCCGGATCCACATACGCCGGGGGCTTGGCCGAGGCCGGGGCTGCCGCCCTCGCCGTAGCCTCCGGGTGGCCCGGGGTCACCGGGGTCACCGCCCCGCACGTCGGTTCTGATCAACGACGTGTCGTAGCCCAACGGGACCGAGACAAGGATGTCCCCGCCGGTGCCGCCGGTGCCGCCGGTGCCGCCCCTGCCGCCGGTGCCGCCGTCGCCCCCGTTGCCCCCGTTGCCGGCGTATCCACCGCCGCCTTGGGGTGAGCACGCGCCGCCCCTACCGCCGTTGCCGGCCGGTCCGCCACGCCCGCCGGTGCCGCCGACACCTCCCGTGCCGCCCTTGCCGCCGCGAGCCTTGAGGTCGTACGAGTTGGTGTCGAAGTCCCCGATGGACACGACGATGTAACCGCCTGCACCGCCGTCGTACCCCTCACCGCCGGTGCCTCCGCCGCCGGCGCTGTCACCGCCGTCGTCTCCGTTCTTGCCGTCGAAGAAGCCGGAGTCTGGCCCCACATCCTGCGTATAGCACGCGTCGCGCTGCTGCGGCATCATCTCGGGGCCAGGGGCGCCGTTGTTGCCGGGGCGGCCGGTCGATCCGGTCGATCCTATAGGCCCTTGCTCGCCCTGCTGCCCGGACTGGTCCTCGGACGCGTCGATAGTGATCCGTGCCGGAGCGCCCGTCCCTGTCAGTCGCGGGGCTTTGACCGGAAACAGGCTGATGTCGTGGCCGTGGGTCGTGATCCAGACGTCACCGGTCAAAAGGATCTGGTTGGCCACGATCGTGGTGGCGCCGGTCAGCTCGACTTTCGCGGGTACCCGCAGCGTGCCGGCCACGATCAGCCCGGACGACCGTGATGCCAACGTGCGGTCGGTGCGCATCTCCGGGAGCCGCGCGAGGTCCGCGGCAAGGGTGGCTCGCCAGCTCGTGGCCGCCAGTCGTTTCGGATCGCTGAAGAGGGCGGCCGCGGACGGCCCGCTGCCATCGGACCCGACCGCCCCGGCAGCCACGCCGGGCGCGCCGGCGAGCACCGCAGCCGCTCCAACAAATACGGTGAGGATCCACCGGGTTGTTGTCTTGTTCATTTGCCACTCCTTTCAATGTCTGCCCGGCCAATGTCCACCGGCCAAGGTCTGGCTGGATCGTCTGGGCAGCACGAGGCGAGGCTACGTTCGCGCGATAAGCCAGCACTGACCCCGTGCTGACTTCGACCACCGGTCGGCGTTCATACCTGCGGCTAGACTTCGCCCAAGTCGGCGTTGACTTTCCGGTCGGGCGGGGGCGGCTTATATGCGTTTTCGGCTCCTTGGGCCGTTACGGGTGTGGAGCGGCGATGCCTGGTCGCAGGTCAGCGCCGCCCAACAGCGGGCAGTGCTCGCCGTGCTACTGGTTGAGGCCGGTCAGGTGGTGACCGTCGACCGCCTCGTGGACGAAATCTGGGGGTCAAGTCCACCCCGTACCGCGGCAAACACGATCCAGGCGTACGTCTCGCGGCTGCGGCGGATACTCGACAGTGGCTCGGCCGAGACGTTGCTGACTTGCGGCGGAGGATACGAGATTGTGGTCGCCGACGGCGACCTCGATACGAAGGCGTTCAGGCGGCTGGCGGTGAGCGCCCGGCGCAACCTGGCGGAGGGCCGGCTTGCGGTGGCTGTGGCTGAGCTGTCCGAGGGCCTAGCACTCTGGCGGGGTCCGGCGTTCGCGGACGTGCCTGCGACGCGGACCGTGGAAGCCGAAGTGGCCCGACTTGACCGACTGCGGCTGACCGCGTTGGAGGACCGGATCGGCGCACAGCTTGGGCTCGGCTCACCCGGCGACGTGGTGGACGAGTTGTACGGCCTCGTCGGCGAGCATCCGCTCCGTGAGCACCTGTGGGCGCTACTCATGCGGGCGTTGCTCCAGTGTGGTCGACGCCCGGAAGCGCTGGAGGCGTACGGTTGCGCCCGTCGCCTGCTCGTGGAGGAGTGCGGCCTGGAGCCAGGCCCACAGCTGCAGACGCTGCAGCGGTCCGCGCTCGCCGACGAAGCCGCCGAGCCGCTTGCCACTCAGCGTGGCACCGTCGTCGCCAGCCGGCCCGGCAGGATACGACCAGCGCAGTTGCCGGCCGACGTCGCTGGCTTCACCGGCCGGGCTGAACACCTGCGGCGGCTGGACATGCTGCTGCCCGGTACCGACCAGCCGCAGACGGCATTGGTACTCGCCACGATCGTCGGCCCTGCCGGAGTCGGAAAGACCGCACTCGCGGTGCACTGGGCGCATCGCGTCCGCAACCGGTTCCCCGACGGCCAACTGTGGGTGAACCTGCACGGGTACGCGGCCGGACGGCCGACCCGGCCGGTCGAGGCGTTGGCCGGATTCCTGCAGGCACTGGGGGTGGCTCCCGAGGATGTCCCGGCGCGCGAGGATGACGCGGCCGACCTGTACCGCAGTGCGATGGCCGGCAAGCAGATGCTTGTCCTGCTCGACAACGCACACCATCCAGACCAGGTCCGCCCGCTGCTACCCGGCAGCCCGGGCTGCCTGGTGCTGGTAACCAGTCGCGACAAGCTGCGTGGGCTGGTCGCCGCGGACGGTGCCGCCACGCTGTCCCTCGATGCGTTCACCGCCAACGAATCCGGTGCGCTGCTTTCCCGCTTGCTCGGAGTCCGGCGGATCCGCGAGGAGCCACAGGCGGCCGCGCGGCTCGCCGGCCTCTGCGGGCACCTGCCGCTAGCGTTGCGGATCGCGGCGGCCGATCTTGTCACGAGCAGGCAAACTGTTGCCGGGTACGCCGCGCGACTGGCGACCGGTGACCGCCTCAAGGCCCTGCAGGTTGACGGGGATCCCCATGCCACCGTGCGAGCCGCCTTCGATCTGTCCTATATGGCGCAGCCGGCCGACGCCAAGCGACTGTTTCGTCTACTGGGCCTCGTGCCCGGTCCGGACTTCACCGCGCCGGCCACCGCTGCCCTCGCCGACGTCTCGACCGGCGACGCGGCATCAATACTCGATCGGCTGGCCAACGCGCATCTGATCGACGAGCACGGCGCCGGCAGATACGCCTGTCACGACCTGATGCGTGCGTACGCGGCAGGTCTCGCCGCCGCCGAAGAGACCGACGCCGACCGGGAGGCTGCCGCCGGCCGCTTGTTTGACCACTACCTACGGACGGTGGCCGCCGCCGCGCAGCGGCTGTACCCGGAGGTTCTCCGGTTGCCGCAGCCCACCGCCGACCGGAGTCCGCGACCTGCGTTCGGCGACCACGTCGAGGCCTCGACCTGGCTCGACGCCGAGCGAGCCAACCTGATCGCCGCGATCACGTACACCTCTGAACATGGTCCGCGCGAGGTAGCGTGGCGACTCGCCGATGCCCTGCGCGGCTACCTGTGCCTGCGGATGCGGACACTGGACTGGCTTACCGTAGCCAACGCCGGGCTGGCGGCGGCTCTCGCCGACCTCGAACCCAAGGCACAGGCCGCCGCGCACATGAGTTTGGCTGCGCTACACCTGATCCAGGATCGCCACGACAAGACGACCGAGCACTACACCCTGGCGTTGAGCTTCACCCGAGAGGCCGGCTGGGTTGAGGGTGAATCGACGGTCCTGGGCAACCTGGGTGTCGCGTACTACGACCTAGGACAGTCCACAATGGCCGTTGAGCACTTGGCCACGGCGCTGACACTTGACCGGCAGACCGGCTGGCGCGCCGGCCAGGCGATCAAGCTGCACAACCTGGGCCTGGCGTATACGCAGCTGGGCAAGCTGGGACAGGCCGCCGCTCATCACGCAGAAGCACTTGAGGCGTTCTGCGAGGTGAAGTCCCGAGCCGGCGAAGGGCTTGCGCTCGCCGGCCTGGGCCGGGTGTACCACAAGCTCGGCCGTCTCGGCGATGCGATCGCCTGCCTGGCTCAGGCGATCGCCGTCGACCGGGAAGTTGGCGATGCGAACAACGAAGGCTATGCCACCCGCGTGCTGGCCGAGGTACACCACGACGCCGGCCGGCAAAACGAAGCCCTCAACCTGGTCAAAACCGCGCTCACCCTGGCCCGCGAGACGTCCGATCGTTGGCTTGAGTCTGACGCGCTTGCCACCCAGGCCAAGATCGACATGTACCTGGGCCGACCGCTGCGAGCCCTCGATGGCCACCGGCACGCGCTCGAGCTGGCTCGTGACGTCGGTGACCGCTACACCGAAACCGAAGCGCTCATCGCCCTGGCCACTACCCATCTCCACAACGGCGGAGTGGACGAGGCGATCGTCCATGCCGAAGCGGCACTCGCCATCGCCCAGCACAGCGGCTACCGGATGCTCGAGGGCAATGCGCGCACCGTCGTAGCGGCCGCTCATCTCAACCTGGGCGACACCGACCAAGCCGTTGCCGACGCCCAGATTGCATTGGCCGCACACCTCGAAACCGGCCACCGCCTCGGCGAAGCCCGTACCCGTGTCCTCCTTGGCGAAGCCATGCGCCGCATCGGCGGGGCGCAGGACGAGCAGGCCCACCGAGCACAGGCGACAGCCACCTTCGTGGAGATCGGCGCACCCGAACCCGACAACGTCCGTGTCCTACTCGACAGGCCCGCGCTGGTTGACATACGGCAAGAAGACGCTCCGGGCAGGGCGGACGGAGCGTGTGGGGTGCCTTCCTGAAGGGGCAGGGGCGGTCAACTCCCTGAGACCGGGAAAAGTTGTGGCGGTCTTTCCGGAGTCCCGGGGCAGGTGGTAGCAGGTGTCATCAAGGAGTCGGGGTCAAACTCGCCCGGAGGGCGTGTGCGATGTACTGCCAATTCTAGCGTCGATGCCTTTGAGCTGCTGTTTTACGTTGGTGGTCAGGCTGCTCGGCGGTACTCGTTGATGACGCCGCCGCGCACTTGTTTCGCCGTACGGGTGCGTCGATCGGGATGACCACGCGGGGTCATGAGCTACCGGGTCAAGCAACCCAGCGACACCGGTGTTACGCGGCGCTCTGAATGAAGACGTAGCGCCGTGCTTGCGTCATCGGCGGTGAGGACGTTCGGCGGCCGGTCTGGGGCGGCGTGCTCGTCATGACCCTGAGGACGAAGGCGGTCGCCCGAGCGCGGCGAGCGGGGGACGCCATAGCACCATCCCCACCGTGACCAACGTCATCGGTCGATGCGGTCTGTCGCATGTGGACGGTCGAGACCGACCGCGATCAACACCAGGTGACCCCTTCCCGGCCGTGGCGTGGTAGACAAGGCTTTCCCAATGCCAGGAGCCTGTGAGGTGCAGATTCAGCCTTCGGGGTGTGAGCAGGCATGATGTTGGCCTGGCAGGCTGGTGTCGTGGTCGTTCGCACGCTCGCCTTCGTGATCGTTCGGCGGCTGATGGGGCTGGTCGGGTTGGGTCCGGCGCCGGACGCGAAGGATGTGGAGATAGCGGTGTTGCGGCACCAGTTGATGGTGCTGCGTCGCCAGGTGGCCCGGCCGCGGTACACCCCGACCGACCGGATGGTGCTGGCCAGCCTGGCCAAGCTGATGTCCCGGGAGCGGTGGGCGGTCTTCCTGGTCACCCCGGCGACGTTGTTGCGTTGGCATCGGGAGCTGGTGTGTCGCCGCTGGACGTATCCGGGAGGTGGCCGGCCGGGTCGTCGCCCGTTGGAGCCGGCCATAGTCGAACTGGTGCTGCGGCTGGCACGGGAGAACCTGCGCTGGGGATATCTACGGATCGTGGGAGAGTGCCGCAAGCTCGGCGTGGCGGTATCCGCGACATCGGTGCGTACGATCCTGCGCCGGCATCGTCTCGGGCCGGCACCCCGGCGCAACGGTCCTACGTGGACACAGTTCCTGCGGGCGCAGGCCGCCGGGATCCTCGCCCGCGACTTCCTGACCGTGGAGACGGTCGGCCTGACCAGGCTGTACGTGTTGTTCTTCGTCGAGGTGGACCGGCGGCGCGTGCACCTGGCCGGGGTCACCGCGCACCCGACCGGGCAATGGGTGACCCAGCAGGTCCGCAACCTACTGATGACCCTGCAGGACAATGCCGGCCGTGCCAGCCGCTGGCGGTTCCTCATCCGGGATCGGGACACCAAGTTCACCGCCGCGTTTGACGCGGTCCTCGCCGCCGAGGACATCGAGGTGGTCAAGATCCCGCCGCGGGCGCCACAGGCCAACGCGTACGCGGAACGGTGGGTACGCACCGCACGCACCGAGTGCCTGGACTGGGTATTGATCTGGAACCGTGGCCATCTGCACCGGGTGTTGACAGCGTTCGTCGCGCACTACAACACGGCCCGGCCGCACCGCAGCCTGGATCTCGACGTTCCCGCGCCTGCCACCGATGCCAGCGTGACGACGTTGCCGACCGTTGGGCGGGTGGAACGCGTCGACGTCCTGGGTGGATTGATCCACGAATACCGTCGCGCCGCCTGACCGTTCGGAGGCCACGCACCTCCCGTCGGCCCGTTTGAGCGCAATGCCACGTCCGCCACGCCGACGGCCAGCTTCGGACCGCGACTCGCGGTTCGAATATCAGGCAAGTACCGGCCGACCACTGCGAAGCCTGTGAGGCGCGCCTCGCAAGGGCTCGACCGCGATCTTGCACCCCACAGGATATGGTGCGGACCTGGGCGCCGGATGAGTTGTGGCAGGTGGCGCAGCCGTTGATTCCGGTCCCGCCGCCTCGGCCGCAGGGCGGCGGCAAGCGGCGGGCCGACGACCGGGCGGTGTTCGCGGCGATCGTGTACATGGTCCAGGCCGGCTGTTCGTGGCCGAAGCTGCCCGGGGTGTTGTTCGGCTGTCAGCCGGGCCACCGTGCACCGTCGGTTCACCGCGTGGACCACGGCCGGGCTGTGGGAGCGGCTGCACCAGCAGTTGCTGCACCGCCTCGGCGTGATCGGTGAGATCGACTGGTCGAGGGAGATGGTGGACTCGATCAGCGTGCGGGCCGAAAAAGGGGCGCTGAAACCGGGCCGAACCCGGTCGACCGTGGCAAGCCCGGCTCGAAGATCCACGTGCTGTGTGACCGGCGCGGTGTCCCGTTGACGGTGCTCATCTCGGCGGCCAACGTGCACGACTCGCAGCGGTGTTGCAGCGCCAGATCTGCGGACAGCAGGTCCGGTTCGAGTCGGCCGATCGGGCGTTGCTGGCCGCGCTGTTGCACCCGCCGCCGCGGCTGACGTTGCGGGCCTGCGGTTGCTGGCGCGGCCCGACACGATCCTCAAGTGGCACCGCGACTTGTAGTGCGTCCGCCACACCGCGGTGCCGCGTCCTTGGCGGCGTGGCCGGCCTGGCACGCTGCGCTCGATCCGTACGGTGCGCCGGTCACCCGGACCTGGTCGGTGAGCGCGGCAGCCTGGCCGGCGAACCGGGAAATGCCGACGGTCGGCTGATCTTTCATGCCCGTATGACCGTACCGTCCCATTGGTTGGTTCGATTACGGTGCGTGCCGCGAGCAAGGGTCCACGGCGTCGGACCATGGCGGTGTCGGTGCTCGGTGGCTGGCCGACCAAGGCGTTGCCTGGGGTGGCCGGCATAGGCAATTACCATGGGAGAACCGGTCGTCGACCTTTGACGGAGCGCCGTGACCAACCCTCCTGATACCGACGGTGGTGTGCTCGGCGCGCTGCTGACCGACGCGGTGACCGGTGCGTTGGCGCGTGGTGGCCTGGATGGCTGTCTGGACGGGGCGGTTGAGCGGGCGCGGCTGACGGGTGGCTGCTGTTCGGTGTTCCTGTTCGATATCGATCATTTCAAGATGGTCAACGATGCGTACGGCCATGCCCGGGGTGATGGCGTGCTGCGGTTGATCGCCGAGCGGACGATGGCCGTGGTCCGCGCCCCGGACGTGCTGGTGCGTTATGGCGGGGATGAGTTCGTGCTGGTGTTGCCGGAGACGGCTGCGGTGGAGGCGATGCGGGTCGCGGCGCGGTTGGTGGAGGCCATTGGCGGTGAGCCGTTTGCGGGGGATCCGCCGTTGTCGGTGTCGATCAGCCTGGGGGTGGCGACCTATCCCGACGACGCGACCGACCGGGAGGGGTTGATCGAGGTCGCCGATCGGCGGAACTATCTGGCCAAGCGGCGGGGCCGCGGGCGCGCGGTCGGTGATGACCTGCCGGCGGGTGGGACCGGGTGTTCGGGTCGGTTGTTGGAGCGGGACGTGGCCCTGGCGGTGGCCCGGGAGTTCCTGGTGCGGTTGGACGCGCGGGGGCGGGGTGCGTTGCGGGTGGTCGGGGAGCGGGGAGCCGGGCACAGCCGGTTTCTGGCCGAGGCGGGCAAGCTGGCCGGGCTGCGTGGGTTTGTCGTCTGCGGCATCGGCGACGCGGTCGACGGTGCGGTTGATGGCGGCGTGGATGCGGTCGGGCAGGCCGGGCGGGTGTTGGTGGTGGCCGACACCGACGCCGACACCGCCGAGGTGGGTGGGCTGGTGCGGCGGCTGGCCGAGCCGGGTGGGGCGCGGGTGGTGGGTCTGCTACAGGCGGTGCACGATCCGGGTGGGCCGGTCCCACCGGTGCCGCTGCTGGGCACGGTGGTGCTGGCGCCGCTGTCCGGGTCCGGGCTGCACGTGTGGCTGCGCTCGACGTTGCGTGGCGAGCCGACGCCGGAACTGGTGCGGTGGCTGGCCCGGCGCAGTGGTGGGCTGGTCGCCCGGGCCGAGCGTGAACTGACCCGGCTGGCCGATGGTGGGCATCTGGAGCAGGGCGGTGACGGTGGCTGGGGGCTATCGGCGGCGGTGCTGGCCCGCGCCGAGCGGGCGCGGCGGCGGCTGCCGGCGACGGTGAGCAGCCTAATCGGTCGGGAGCGGGACACCGCGCGGGTGGTCGACCTGGTGGCCGGGCGGCGGTTGGTCACCCTGACCGGGGCGGGTGGGATCGGTAAGACCCGGCTGGGGTTGGCCGCGGCGAACGCGACGGCGGAGGAGTTCGCCGACGGGGCGGTGTTCGTGTCGCTGGCCGAGGCCACCACGACCGACCTGGTCGTTTCTACGCTGGCCGGGGTGCTGGAGGTGCCCGAGGTCGCCGACGAGCCGCTTTCCGACACGGTCATCCGGGCGCTGAGCGGGCTGGAGCTGCTGCTGGTGCTGGACAACTTCGAGCAGGTGCTGCCCGCTGGCCGGTTCGTGGCCGACCTGCTCGCCGCGGCACCGGGGGTGCGGGTGCTGGTCACCAGCCGGCAGCGGCTGCGGCTGTCCGGCGAGCAGGTCTACCCCGTGCCGCCGCTGCCGGTACCGGATCTGGATCGGCTACCCGACAGCCTGGAGGAGGCGGCCGGGGTGCTGGCCGCCTCACCGGCGCTGGCGCTGTTCGTGGCCCGAGCTGAGGAGGCGGTCTACGGGCTGGCGTTCACCCCGGCCGACGTGCGCGCCGCCGCGCAGGTGTGCTGCCGGCTGGACGGCCTGCCGCTGGCCATCGAACTTGCGGCGGCCAACTGCGACGTGCTCCCGCCGGCTCAGATCCTGACCCAGCTGAACCAGCGGCTGGACCTACCGGCCGCCGGGCCGCAGGACCTACCGGCCCGGCAACGCACGCTGCGGGCCACCATGGACTGGAGCTTCGCCCTGCTCGACCCCGACGACCAGAACCTGCTCACCCGCCTGGCCGTCTTCGCCGGCGGCTGCCCAGCCGAAGCCATCCCCACCGTCTGCCTGCCCTCCGACGCGGATACCGACGCGAACCCTGGCGCGCTCGCCAGGCGGCTGTCCGGACTGGTCGACCGCAACCTCCTCGGCGTGCGGGACACCCCGGACGGACCCCGGTACACCATGCTGGAGACCATCCGCGCCTACGCGGGCGAACGGCTCGCCGCCCCGGGCGACGACCAGGTACCCCGCCGCCACGCCGCGTACTTCGCCGCGTTCGCCGAACGCGCCTACCACGGGCTGGCCAACGCCGAAGGGGCGACCTGGTATGCGCGGGTCAGCCGCGAGTACCTCAACCTACGGGCCGCGTACACCCGGGCGATGGCCGATGGCGACACCCCCACCGCCGCCCGGATCGCCCTCGGCATGCGACGGTACTGGCGGAAAGGCTGGCACATCCGCGAGGGCCGGCAATGGCACCACCGGCTGCTCACCACGACGACGGGCCGGCCACTGCCGGACGACGTGCGGGGATGGTTGATGGAGTCCGCGGCATTCCTCGCCGTGATGCAGGACGACTACCCGGCCGCCCGGCCGCTGGGCGAGCAGAGCCTGCGACTCGGTCGCCAGCTGGCCAACCCCGACCTCGTCGCGAGGGCGCTCAACACCGTCGGGCTCATCCTCAATGCCACCGGTGACCTCGACGGGGCCCGTGGCTGCTTCACCGAGTGCGTCGCGATCCAGCAGGCCCGCGGGCACCACGACAGCCTGCTCGCCGCGGCGCGCGGCAACCTGGCAGACATCGCGGCCTTCGACGGCGACCTGGACACCGCCCACGAACTGTGCCTGCGCACCATCGAGCTGAACCGGGAGCTCGGCAACCTCCGCGGGCTCGCGATAAGCCTGGCCATCCTTGGCAACATTCACCTGCAGCGCGGCGACCCGGCCGCCGCCCGGCCACTGCTCACCGAAGGCATGGCGATCAGCCGGCAGATCGGTGACCCGACGGTCGAGGGGTACTTCACCCGTGACTTCGGTCGGCTGGCCCGGCTGGAGGGCGACCCGGTCGGGGCCTACCGGCAGTTCATCGCGGCCATCCGGCTGGGTCACGAAGTCGGCGAGCGGGTCGTGGCCCTGACCACCTTCGTCGACCTCATCGACCTGCTCAGCACCACCGACCCGGCCCGGGCCGCCCGAATGCTCGCCGCCGCCGAGGCGATCCGCGACCACCACGGCATGCCCATGACCAAACGGGAACGCACCACCCGGGACACCACCCTGCACCGCATCCGCACCACACTCACCGAAACCCAGCTGGCCGCCGCACTCGCGGCCGGGCACGCCATGGACCTCGATGCCCTCGTCGCCGACGCCAGCGCGGTGGATCCAATCAGCTGCGCCTAGCCTGCGTCTTTCGCGGTGATCACGTTGTAGGGCCGGGTTTCGGCGTGTAGATAGACGGAAGTGCCGCTCCTGTAAGGGAAACTGTGATTGCGACATCGACAGTTCTCTCAACGGGAGGGGCACTTCCAAGGTGCAGTTTACGGCGTGGTCGAAGGATCTGCGGGTGACTGGCGACGGGTCTGGCGTGGCGTCGCATGTTGGGGTGGTGCTGCTGCGGTCGCTCGCCGACCGGGTCGGGCTGACCGGCACCTTGTCGAGGGCGTTGGTCAAGCGGGGGTTCTGGCCCGGGCATGACCGGGGTCGGGTGCTAACCGACGTCGCGGCGATGATCGCTGATGGTGGGGAGGCGATCGCCGACATCGACGTGCTGCGCCACCAGGGTGAGGTGCTGGGTCCGGTGGCCGCACCGGCCACGGTGTGGCGGGCGTTGGACGAACTCGATGGGCCGGCGCTGCGGAAGGTGGCCGGGGCGCGGGCTGCGGTCCGCGCGCAGGTGTGGTCGCAGTTGCCGGTGTTGCCCGGCTCTGGCTGCGCCGGCGGCACGATCGACGGGGTGGTCGTGCTCGATGTGGACGCCACGCTGGTCCTCGCCCATAGCGAGAAGGAAGGTGCGGACAAGACCTATAACCGTTAACTGAACTACTCCTGGGTTCTCCCTGCTTGGGGAGGCGGAGAGGTCGGGCGAGGACTACGGTCGCCGTCCATGACCGGTGGTGATGTTGATGAGCGTGATCTGGCGGCGTTGGTGGTGGCGAGGGTCGGCTCGGTTGAGGAGACCGGGGACGTGTGGCAGCCGTACCGGTTGAGCGATGTGGCGGGTGCCTCGGTCGTGGCGGTGACGGCGTTCTTGATGGAGTTGCAGGCGTCGGGTCGATCGGCGGCGACACAACGGTCGTACGCGATGGACTTGCTGCGCTGGTTTCGTTTCTTGTGGGCGGTGGAGGTGCCGTGGGGGCGGGCGACTCGGGTCGAGGCCCGTGACTTCTGCCGCTGGCTGACGTTGTGCGACAAGCCGGCCCCGGGTGGGCGGGTCGCGTCTGCGGCGGCGGGCGCTGGCGGGGTGCGCAACCCGGTGACCGGCAAGCCGACGTTGGCGCGCACGTACGCGCCGGCGACCCGGGCACACTGCGAAACAGTGGTGCGGGGCTTCTACACGTTCCATCAGGAGGCAGGGTCCGGGCCGATGGTCAACCCGTTCCCACTGGTCGCGCAGCGGCGGGAGGGGCGGGCCCACGCGCATCACAATCCGATGGAGCCCTGGCGCCAGGAGCGGTCGGGGCGGTATCGGCCCCGGTTGGCCCAGCGGATCCCGCGTTGTATCCCGGATGAGCGGTTCAACCAGCTGTTCGCCGAGTTGGGGTCGCACCGTGATCGGGCTCTGGTGTCGTTGTGGGTCTCGACCGGGGCGCGGGCAGCGGAACTACTCGGGGCGCGCTGCGGCGACATCGACGCTGGGCAGCAGTTGGTCACCGTGGTCCGGAAGGGTTCGCGGGCGGTGCAGCAGTTGCCGGCGTCGCCGGACGCGTTCGTGTGGGTGCGGCTCTACCAGTGCACGTTGGATGCATCGACGCGCGTCGGCCGCGACGATCCGTTGTGGTGGACTCTTCGGCGTCCGTTGCGGGCGTTGACTTATCCGGCGGCGCGGGCGATGTTCACCCGCGCCAACCAGGCGTTGGGCGCGAACTGGTCGTTGCATGACTTGCGGCATACGGCGGCCCACCGGATGGCTCGCGATCCGCAGCTACCGCTCAGCGACGTGCAATGGGTCTTGGGACATGCGCACCTGTCCACGACACAGCTGTACCTGACGCCGATCCCCAGCGAGGTGATCGCCGGTGTGCTGGCCCACCACCGACGCGTTCCCCATAGCCCACCGCCCTCGCCTGCACACGACTGCGCGGGCGCGGGCGAATACCGTGCGGAGTCCCTGGACACGCTGTTCAGCCGGCGTTCGTCGTGAGCCCGGTGAGCCTCGCCGAGGTCAAGCAGCGCACTCAGGCTGCCGCGCTGGTACTGGGCGCGGACATGCAGCAGCTGTGGCAGCGTTTCCCGCCACGCACACCACCATCGAGGTGGCCGGCCACCGAAGGCGACCGCGACCAGGTGCTCGCCCGGCTGCTGGCGCCGCCGTTCACGGTCGATGCTGCCGATGCGCAGGAACGCCGACGCCGCGGTCTGATGAGCGTGGTGAACTGGCTGGCCGACCAACCCGGGGCGACCTGGCAGCAGCGGTGGTTGGCCAGCGGGGCTGAGGCTCTGGGTAATGCGGACTGGTGGCGGCCCTGGCTGGGGCATCTGCAGTCGGGCAGTCAGCGACGCGGGCAGTCGGTGACGGTGACCAGCAACCTGCGGGTCTGTCTGCTGTTGTTGGTCTGCGCGGAAGTCATCCGCCCCGGTGTGGGCTGGCTTCTGACCCCTCGCGCACCGCAGAGCCTGGTGACCGAGCTGGCCCGCACCCGTGACCCTGACGGCTTCGCCGAACTCGCGGCCCTGTGCGACGCATCCCCGACGGGGCGGACGATGACGATGAGCGCCATGCGTCGAGTGGCCACCATCGTCGCGGTCAAGGGCGGCACCGTGCGCGACATCACCGTGGGCGACTGTCTGGAGTTGAGCCTGACCCTGGACGGTGACACTCGGCGCAAGAACAAAGGGCTGGGCTTCTACCAGCTACTGCACCAGATGGGGGTCTTCGCTCCGCACGCGCCCTCGACTCTTCGGGCGTTCGCCACCCAGGGGCAGCTCAGCCCCGCGCAGATGCTGGAGCCTTATGGCATCCAGTGCGTCCCGATCCGCGAGCTGATCCTCGCCTACCTGCACGAGCGCCGCCCGACGCTAGACCACACCACGCTACGCAGCCTGGCCTTCACCCTTGGCCGGCTGTTCTGGCGGGACTTGGAGATCCATCACGCCGGCATCAACTCCCTGAACCTGACCGCCGAGGTCGCCGCGGCCTGGAAACAGCGGGTTCTGACCAGAACCATCCGCACCACCGGCCCCCGACGGTCAGACCGTCGAGGAGCGCCGGCCTCGCGCCGACGGCCGCAGCCAGCTCACCCTGGTCCGGGCCTTCTACCTCGACCTGGCCCAGTGGGCGATGGAAGAACCGACCCGATGGGGGCCGTGGGCCGCCCCGTGCCCGGTGCGCCGGGAAGACCTGGTCCGCACCAAGGAATTGCGCCGACGCAAGTCCCGCATGGACCAACGCACCCGCGAACGCCTGCCAGTCCTACCCGCCCTACTCGCTCGGGTCCAAGACGAGCGCGTGGCCAACGCCGCGCGGCTGAGCGCGGCCCAGGCCGCCACCCCCGGGGACACATTCACCGACGCCGGGCGGCTGCACCGTCGAGCGGCGATCAACAGCGGACCCGCCGCCCGGGTCTGGGTCGAAGACCCCGACACCGGCACACGCCAGGACCTCACCGGCCAGGAAGATAGAGCGTTCTGGACCTGGGCCGCGGTGGAAACCCTGCAGCACACCGGGGATTCGCATCGAGGAACTGACAGAACTCAGCCACCACAGCCTGATCCAGTACACCCTGCCGACCAACCGGGAACTCATCCCGCTGCTGCAGATCGCACCGTCCAAGACCGACACCGAACGTCTACTGGTCATCAGCCCCGAACTTGCCGATGTCCTGGCCGCCGTCATCCACCGCATCCGCGACTCCACCGGAGCGGTGCCCTGCGTGACTTCCTACGACCCACACGAACGCCAATGGAACCCACCCCTGCCGCTGCTGTTCCAACGCCGCTTCGGGCTGGGAACCCGGTCGATCCCCGCCGGCACCCTCCGCGACTGGATCTTCGGCGCCCTGGACGGCAGCGGGATCACCGACGTCACCGGCAAGCCGCTGCGGTTCACCCCGCACGATTTTCGGCGCTTGTTCATCACCGACGCCGTGCTACACGGCATGCCACCACACATCGCTCAGCTCGTGGCTGGGCACCGGGACATCAACACCACCATGGGCTACAAAGCCGTCCATCCCGAAGAAGTCATCAACGGCCACCGGGCCTTCATCGCACGGCGGCGCGGGCTGCGACCCGGAGAAGAGTACCGCGTGCCCACCGACGCCGAATGGCAAGAATTCCTCGGACACTTCGAACGCCGCAAGGTTGCTCTTGGCACCTGCGGACGCTCCTACTCCACCCCATGTATTCACGAACATTCATGCTTACGCTGCCCACTCCTGCGGCCAGATCCCGCCAGCCGCACCAGAATGCAGGAGATCCGTGACAACCTCCTCGCCCGCATCGACGAGGCCCGACGCGAAGGCTGGCTCGGCGAGGTCGACGGACTCCAGATCAGCCTCATAGGAGTCCGCCAGAAACTTGCCCAACTTGACCAACTCGTCGCCCAACGCCAGACCGTCAACCTCGGCCTGCCCAACTTCTCCAGCATCGCCGGGCGCGGCTCCTCGACCGCCGAAAACTCCTAGTTCGGAGAACAAGTCGACGTTCGGGTTCCACCCCCTCGCCGTGTGGTGCGACAACACCCGCGAATGTCTGGCGCTCAAACTGCGGCCGGGCAATGCCGGCGCCAACCATGCCGGGGATCACCTCGACGTGCTGGGTGAGGCGTTCGCGCAGATCCCCCGCGCGCACCGCCGACGTCTGCTGCTCCGCGCCGACTCGGCCGGCGCCTCGCACAAGGTGGTGGACTGGCTCACCGCCCGTAACACGCCACGGCGAAGGGTCGAGTACTCGATCGGCTGGCGCATCGACGAGGACGAACGCGCCGCGATCACCGCCCTGCCCGCCACGGCGTGGAGCCCAGCGTTGGACGCGGACGGCGAGCTACGCGACGGGGCGGACGTCGCTGAACTGACCGGCCTCCTCGCGTTGACCGGCTGGCCGGCCGACATGCGGGTGATCGTGCGGCGGGAACGCCCGCACCCCGGCGCCCAGCTGGACCTGTTCGAGACCCGCGACGGCTGGCGATACACGGCCTTCATCACCAACACCACCACCGGAACCCGGCAGTGGCTGCAGGTCCGCCACCGCGCGCACGCCAGGGTCGAGGACCGGGTTCGCTGCGCCAAGGACACCGGCCTGCGCCGGCTGCCCTCCCGCGAGTTCGCGATCAACGAGGCCTGGTGCCTCGCCGCGGCGATCGCCTGCGACCTGACCGCCTGGCTGCAGCTGCTCGCCCTCACCGGCGACCTGGCCAAGGCCGAACCGAAACGCTGCGCTACCGCATCCTGCACGCCGCCGCCAGGGTCACCCGCGGCCAGCGCCGCCGCTGGCTGCGCATCCCGTCAACCTGGCCCTGGGCACAGGCCATCGCCGAGGCATACACCCAGATCATGGCTATCCGGACACCGGGATAGCCGCACAGACCCGCCGAACCGACGACAGGAGACCTCAAGGAGCCCACGCCCACGGCGCGACAGCCGCCGATCCGCTATGCCCAACGACCAAACACATTCATCAATAGCGATGAGACCGAGTTGGGCGCGACACAACGCCACACCCGTGAATGATCGAGGCTAGTGTCGCGTGATCCCGGCTCCTTTATGTTCGGCAGGCAACCGTCACGAACCTGACCAGGGCAAACGGCTGGTCACCAAAAGAACGCCAGCACGATCACGCGACACTAGCGCCACGTATCCGAGCTCTATTCGCGATTGGCACGACACTGGGGCGTAGGAGCCGTGCAAGGACGGTGGATTCGGGTAGGTGTGATGCAGACGGGTCAGGTGTTCGTGAGCCATTGTGCTTGCCGGAAATCTCATCCGGGCAGGTCAGGCGGCATGTTCGTACTCGTGCAGGATGCCGCCGAGACGATCGCGTCGGCGGATGTCGAGGCGGGCGAGCCGGTCGGGTCCGTGATCGATTCGGGTAGCGGCTCGCGTGGTCTGGCGTTAGCGATGCCTTGGTGCGGCCGGTGTTCGTTGTAGAACTCCTCGTATTCCCGCAGGACGTGCAGGAGATGGCGCTGGTTCCAGATCAGCGTTCGGTCCAGCAGTTCCCGGCGGCAGGTCCGTACCCACCGTTCCATGATCGCGTTCATCCGGGGGATCTGGACGCCGCTGCGCACGACCGTGATCCCGGTGTCGGCGAGGACCGCGTCGAACAGCTCCGGGTACTTGCCGTCCCGGTCGCGAATCAGGTACCGGGCGGTCGATTCCACGTCCTGCAAGTCCATGACGAGGTTGC
>WNGF01000222.1_pt1 | contig 78706 bp, 71 predicted proteins | sample 5400641 | NCBI WGS metagenome assembly WNGF01 (sample SAMN13153371, study PRJNA577476) | soil metagenome | isolation source: 80 cm soil or saprolite under grassland replicate 2 | place: USA:California | collected 2016-06-15
CCGAGCACCCGCTCGGAGTGTCCGGTGCCGTAGACGTCGGCCGTGTCGAACAGGGTGGCACCCAGCTCGAAGGCCCGCCCGATGGCCCGCGCGGACTCGGCGTCGTCCACCTCGCCCCAGCCCACCGGATGGTCACCGTAGCCAAACGGTCCGCCGATTGCCCAACAACCCATCCCGATCGGGCTGACCTCGGCACCGCTGCGGCCCAGGGTCCGGTTGCGCATTATCGCTCCTCCCGCCGGTAGTACTCGATCTTGTGGTCGACCACCCGGAGCGCCTCGCGCAGCTCGGCCATCCTGGCCAGCACCCGCTCCCGGTGCTCCTGGAGGATGCGCAGCCGCTCCGTCTCGGTCGCCTCACCCTCGCGCGCCAGCTCGGCGTAGCGGCGCATCTCGCGTACCGGCATGCCACTGTTGCGCAGGCAGTGCAGGATGCCGAGCCAGTCGAGATGGTCGTCGGTGTAGACCCGTCGGCCCCCGCTGGTGCGGTCGACGTCGTCGAGCAGGCCGATCCGCTCGTAGTAGCGCAGCGTGTCGAGGCTGAACCCGCTGCGTGCCACGACCTCGTGCGGTGCGTACGTCGTCATGAACCCAAGCCTGCTACCTGGAGCGCACTCCAGGTCAAGCCGGCGCTCACCAGCGGCCGAGGCGGGCGGAGAGCACCGCGAGCGCCGACACGCCGGCGGTCGAGGTGCGCAGTACCTCGGGACCGAGGCGTACCGCCACCGCGCCGGCGGACTCGAAGGCGGCCAGCTCCTCCGGCGCGATCCCGCCCTCGGGACCGACCACCACCACGATCTCACCAGTGCTCGGCAGGTCCACTGTGGACACCCGGGTGCCGGCTTCCCCGTGCAGCACCAGGTGCACACCATGGCGGCACAGGTCCACAGTGGACGCCACCGGCGTCACCACGGGCAGCCATGCCCGCCGCGCCTGCTTGGCCGCCTCGCGCGCGGTGGCCCGCCACCGGTCCAGCGAGCGGTCGCCCCGCTCACCGCGCCACTGCGCCACGGAACGGGCCGCCGCCCACGGGACGATCTCGTCGACACCGGCCTCGGTCATCGCCTGTACGGCGAGCTCCCCCCGGTCCCCCTTGGCGATCGCCTGGGCTACGACCAGCCGGGGCGACGGGGCCGGTGCGAAGCGGCGTTCGGAGACGGCCAGGTCGAGGAAGCCCCGCCCGGCGGCCGCCACCTCCGCGCAGGCGATCCCGCCCCGCCCGTCGCCGAGCAGCAGCCGTTCCCCCGGCCGCAGGCGCTGGACGTCGGCCGCGTGATGCCCCTCGGCGCCGTCGAGCCGGAACCGGTCGCCAGGCGGCAGCGTGTCGACAAAGAACAGCGGGAGCGTCAAGCGTGCCCGTTGAAGGCGTCCCGCATGCGGGAGAAGAAGCCGCCCTGCTTGGACAGCTCGGCGACCTCCTCGCCGCGCGAACGGGCGAACTCGCGAAGCGTCCGCTCCTGCTCGGGGTCGAGCTTGGTGGGCGTCCGGACGTCCAGGTGCACGAACAGGTCACCCCGCCCGGAGCCGCGCAGGTGAGGCACACCCTTGCCGCGGATGCGCAGGGTCGCACCCGGCTGCGTGCCGGCCCGCACGTCTACGGTCTCCTCGCCGTCGAGCGTCTTGATGGTTAGCCGGGTGCCGAGCGCGGCGGCGGTCATCGGCACGGTCACGCGGCAGTGCAGGTCGTCGCTCTTGCGGGAGTACACGTCGTGGGGGCGCTCGTGGATCTCGACATACAGGTCGCCGGGTGGGCCACCGCCGGGGCCGACCTCGCCCTGCTGGGCGAGCCGGATGCGCATGCCGTCTTCCACGCCGGGCGGGATCTTGACGGTCAGGCTGCGGCGGGTGCGGATCCGGCCGTCACCGGCGCAGGTCGGGCACGGGTGCGGGATCGTCGTACCGAAGCCCTGGCAGGCCGAGCACGGGCGGGTCGAGACGACCTGCCCGAGGAAGGTGCGCTGCACCGACTGGACCTCGCCCCGGCCGCCGCACACGTCACAGGTCGCCAGGTGGGTACCGGGGGCCGTGCCGGCGCCGTTGCACGTGGTGCACAGCACGGCGGTGTCGACCGTGATCGGCGCCTCGATGCCGAACGCGGTCTCGTGCAGGTCCAGGTCCAGCCGCAGGATCGCGTCGGCGCCAGGCCGGATGCGCGGGCGTGGACCGCGCGCGGTCGTGGTGCCGAAGAACGCGTCCATGATGTCCTGGAACCCGACGAACGGGCCGCCGCCACCAGGGCCGGGACCGCCACCGGTCGGCGCCAGCGGATCTCCGCCGAGGTCGACGATCTCGCGCTTCTTCGGGTCGGAGAGCACCTCGTACGCCGCGTTGATCTCCTTGAACCGCTCCTGCGCCACCGGATCGCCGTTGACGTCCGGGTGGTACTCCCGAGCCAGCCGCCGATAGGCGCGCTTGATCTCGTCCTGGGAGGCGTCCCGGCGTACCCCGAGTATTGCGTAGTAGTCCTTAACCACTGCGTCCTATGCCCTCATGTCCGTCCCCGATCCAGCCGCCTTGTCGCGGCTGTGCTGCGCCGCCGGACTCAGCTGTGCGCCAGCAGGTCGCCGACGTACCGCGCCACGGCGCGAACCGTGGCGATATTGCCCGGATAGTCCATCCTGGTCGGGCCGAGCACGCCCATCCCACCAACGACGGTACTGCCTGGCCCATAACCGGTGGCTACCACCGACGTGGTGCGCAGGTCCTCGATCTCGTTCTCGTCGCCGATGCGCACGCGCATCAGGCTCGGTTCGATCTGGCCGAACAGCTTGAGCAAGATGACCTCCTCCTCCAGCGCCTCCAGGATCGGGCGCAGCGAACCCTGGAAGTCCAGCAGGCCGGCGCGGGTCAGGTTGGCGGTGCCAGCCAGCACGACCCGCTCCTCACCGCGTTCGACCAGGGTCTCCAGCAGGACGGTGGACAGCGCCGTCATCGCCGGGCGCAACGTGACCGAAATCTCCTCGACCAGCGCCTGGACCGCGGGCGGGGCCTCGGTCAGGTTGTGCCCCACCAGCTTCTCGTTCACGGCGCGCCGCAGCTCGGTCACGTCGTCGGCCGAGATCGGCCGGGGAAGGTCGACCTGGCGCTGCTCCACCCGGCCGGTGTCGGTAATCATCACGACCAGCAACCGGGTGGTCGAGATCGGCACGAGCTCCAGGTGGCGGACCTTCGAACGGGACAGGCTCGGGTACTGCACGACGGCCACCTGCCGGGTGAGCTGGGCGAGCAGGCGGACCGCGCGGTGCACCACGTCGTCGAGGTCGACCGCGCCGACCAGGAAGCGCTCGATCGCCCGGCGCTCGGCCGGCGAGAGTGGCTTGACCCGGGATAACGTGTCGACGAACAGCCGGTACCCACGGTTGGTCGGCACCCGCCCGGCGCTGGTGTGCGGCTGGCGGATGTAGCCCTCCTCCTCCAGGACGGCCATGTCGTTGCGCACCGTCGCCGGCGAGACCGGCAGGTGGTGGCGCTCGACGAGGGCCCGGCTGCCCACCGGCTCCTGGGTGGCGACATAGTCCTCGACGATGGCGCGTAACACGTCCATCTTGCGTTCATCGAGAGACACGGCACCTCCCAGCTGGCACTCCGGCGTAGTGAGTGCCAGTTTACGTCCCACCGGTCCGGCATGCGATGAGCTCAAGCGGCAGGAACGGTGCCGCGATCGCCACGAGCGACCTGTCGAAAATTGGCCACGCCGTGTCGCTAGCGTGACTTGATCCCTACCCCTACCGTGGCCAGCATGACCGAACCACCTCGCCCCCCAGGCGACGAGCCCAGCGAGCCCAGCTCGCCGCCTCAACCACCCCCAGCGTCCTACTCGATGCCGGGCGAGGCGCCCGCTCCTGGATATGCCCCGCCTCCGGCAGGAGGACCGCAGTACAACGCCCCGCCACCCGGCGGCTATCCCCCGCCCGGCGGCTACCCACCGGCGGGCGGCCCGGGCACCGGCGCGCCGCCGCCGGGATATCCCAGCGCCGACGACAAGACGTGGGCGCTCATCGCGCACTTCGGCGGAGCCGCCGGGATGCTGGTCGGCGGCGGTGCCGGTGGCTGGGTGGCCCCACTGATCGCGCTGCTCGCCAAGGGCAACCAGTCGCCGGTGGTCCGCGCGCACGCGCTGGCCGCCCTGAACTTCCAGCTCACCTGGTCGATCGTGGGCCTGATCGGCCTGGTCACGACGTGCATCGTGATCGGGTTCATCGTCTTCCCGATCGCGATGCTGATCGGCCTCATCTTCGGCGTGGTCGCCGGCGTCAAGGCCAACGAGGGCCAGCTCTACCAGTACCCGCTGTCCGTCACCATGGTGAGGTAACCAACCAACCAACGCGTCGAGGGCAGCCCGATCGGGCTGCCCTCGACGCGCTCTAGACGAGCCGGCGTATCACGGCGTCGGCCAGCAACCGCCCGGGCAGGGTCAGCACCGCCCGGCCGGTGGCGAAGGCGGCCGGTTCCAGCAGACCGTCGTCGCGGGCCCCCGCCGCGGCCGTCCATCCCTGGTTGTCCAGTGTGGACAGCTCAAGCCCGTCGGCCAGGCGCAGCCGCAGCATCACGTCTTCGGTGTGCCGCTCTCCGTCGGTCAGCACCTCGCGGGCCTGCGCCGGGGAGGTACGGGCGGCGAGCCGACTACCGTACGCGGCCGGATGCTTGACGTTCCACCACCGCACGCCGCCGACATGGCTGTGCGCGCCCGGCCCGAGCCCCCACCAGTCCCCGCCGGTCCAGTAGAGCAGGTTGTGCCGGCACCGCGCGTCCGCGCTACGGGCCCAGTTGGACACCTCGTACCACCGCAGGCCGGCGCCGCCGAGCGCGGCCTCGGCGGCCAGGTAACGGTCCGCGGCCACGTCGTCGTCGGGGTAGGGCAGCTCACCGCGCCGCATCCGGGCGGCCAGCCGGGTGCCGTCCTCCACGATCAGGGCGTACGCGCTGACATGGTCCACGCCGGAGCCGATGGCCGCATCGAGGGAGGCGGCGAAGTCCTCGGGGCGCTCACCGGGCGTACCGTAGATCAGGTCCAGGTTGACGTGGTCGAAGCCAGCCGCACGAGCCTCGCCCACGGCGGCGATGCCGCGCCCCGGGGTGTGCTGGCGGTCCAGGACGGCGAGCACGTGCGCGGCGACCGACTGCATGCCGAGCGAGATCCTGGTGAAGCCGGCGCTCCGCAGCTCCCGCAGGGCGGCGGGGCTGACCGACTCCGGGTTCGCCTCGGTGGTCACCTCGGCGTCCGGGGCCAGTCCCCACGTCTTGTCGACGGCCTCCACCACGCGGCCGAGGTCTGCCGCAGCCAGCAAGGTCGGCGTGCCGCCGCCGACGAAGACAGTGTCCACATGCGACGGTGGACCGTCGGCGAGCACCCGGGCGGCCAGCGCCAGCTCGGCGAGCACGAGGTCGAGGTACCCCTCGCGGCCCGTGCCGAGCTCCGCCGCCGTGTAGGTGTTGAAGTCGCAGTACCCGCAGCGCGAGGCGCAGAACGGCACGTGGACGTACACCCCGAAGCCGCGCCCGCCCAGGGCCGTACCGGGCCGGAGGCCGCCGTCGGCCGGCGCCGGCTCGCCGTCGGGGAGTGCGCTAGGCATGTAGTCCAGTATGTTGCCCGGGTGACGGATCGCCTTGTCCAGGTCACGCACGCCCGCGGCGTGGCCACGCTCACGCTCGACAGCCCGCACAACCGCAACGCCCTGTCCGGTGCGCTGATCGGGCAGCTGCTCGACGCGCTCGGCACCGCGTCGGCCGACGACCGGACACGGGTGATCGTGCTCTCGCACACCGGACCGGTGTTCTGCTCGGGGGCGGACCTGAAGGAGACCGCGCAAGCGACCGGACCGATTCCGGCCGCGAGGATGGGCGAGGTGCTCGCGGCGATCTGGGAGAGCCGCAAACCGGTGGTGGCGCGGGTGGGCGGGCCGGCGCGGGCGGGCGGCCTGGGCCTCATCGCGGCGGCCGACATCGCGGTGTGCGCGGCCGAGGCGACGTTCGCGTTCACCGAGGTGCGCCTCGGCGTGATCCCGGCGGTCATCTCCGCGACCGTGCTGCGCCGGCTCCATGCCCGCGCCGCTGCCGAGCTGTACCTGACCGGCGAGGTGTTCGACGGTACCCGGGCCGCGGCGGCCGGCCTGGTCACCGCGGCGGTTCCGGCCGCCGACCTCGACGCCACCGTCGAGGCGTACGTGGCGGCCCTGGTCCGCGGCGCACCGGGCGCCCTGGCCGGCACGAAGGCGCTGCTCCGGCGCTCTCCCGCGGTCACGGTCGCCGACGATGTCGCCGAGTTGACGGCGCTGTCGGTGGGGTACTTCGGTTCTCCGGAGGGCATCGAGGGCATCAGCGCGTTCCGGGAAAAACGCGATCCGAGCTGGCTGCCAGCCGACTGAGGCGGGTGGCCACGACGGCGTACCCTGGCTGGACCAGCTTCGCGGGGGTGACCATGCGCGTCCGGACCGCGGTAGCGGCGGTCACCACCTTGGTCGTGACCGCCGCCATCGGTGGGTACGCCCTGTGGTGGCGCACCGGCCAGCCGCCCCTGCGGCTGGCGCTCGCCCAGCGGTGCCTGGTCAACGGGGACGCCGTCGACGGCAACGGCGCCGACGGCAACGGCGCCGACGCGGGCGGCCAGGTCAGCCTCGACCCGGAGCAGACCGCCAACGCCGCCACGATCTCGGCGGTCGGCATCCGCAGGGGCGTGCCGCCCCGGGCGATCGTGGTCGCGTTGGCGACCGCGCTGCAGGAGTCCAAGCTGCGCAACCTGGCCGCCGGCGACCGGGACTCGGTCGGGCTGTTCCAGCAGCGCCCGAGCCAGGGTTGGGGCACGCCGGAACAGATCGCCGACCCGCGCTACGCGGCCGGCCGGTTCTATGCCTCGCTGCTGCGGGTGCGCGGCTGGGAGTCGATGCGCGTCACCGAGGCGGCGCAACGGGTGCAGCGCAGCAAGTACCCCGAGGCGTACGAGAAGTGGGCGGACGAGGCGGCGGTGCTCGCCCGGGCGCTGAGCGGCGACGTGACCGCCGCGGTGGCCTGCACCGTGGTCGACGAGCCGGCCCAGCGCGGCGCCGTAGCCGCGACCGCCTTGGCCGAGGGGGTACGGCTGGACTGGGGCGATATCCGCGCGGTCGCGAGCCCTGACGTGGTCGGGCTGACCCTGACGCCGCGCGACCAGAAGGCCGGCTGGCAGTACGCACACTGGCTGGTCGCCTACGCCGCCGACCGGGGAGTGCGCCGGGTCCGCTACGGCGACCAGGAGTGGACCGCTGCGAGCGGCTCCTGGACCCGCGTCACGTCCGGTTCAGCGACCAACCGTGAGCGTGTGGTCGCGGAGGTATACCGGCGGCTGAGTTATGCCAAGTAGCCCACAGGTGTGCAACCGCCCGGGGGCGCCGGTGCGTTCTCTTCCCTAGATCTTGTGCCCGACGGCCACCGAACGGCCACAGAGGGGGAGGCAATGCAAGCTTGGCGTGACTACGGGGCGCCGACCGGCTACGAGCCGATCAGCGACGCCGACCGCAACACCTTCCTGGAGCAGGGTTTCCTCCTGCTGCGCAACGTGTTAACCGACGAGCATCGCGAGCGGCTCCTGGACGCCGTCGACCGGGTGTACGCGCAGGAGGGCGCCGCCGAGAACCTCAAGAGCGACGGCACCCTGCATCTGCTGGGCTTCCTGACCCGGGACGAGCTGTTCGGCGAGCTGCTCACGCATCCGACGACCTTCCCGTACGTCTGGAGCCTCGCCGGCTGGAACATCTACACCCATCACAACCACCTCGACGTCACGCCGCCGGCGGCGGAGAAGGAGCGGCCGTTCTGGGGCTGGCATCAGGACGGGTACCGGCAGAACTCCGACCCGGAGAGCATTGACCCGACGGTGCCGCGGCCGATGCTCTCGCTGAAGGTCGCCTACGTGCTGTCAGACATGTCCAAGACCGGCCGGGGCGCCACCAAGATCATCCCGGGCAGCCACCTGTGGAGCTCCCTGCCCCGTCCGGCGGACACCACGGTGTACCACCCCGACCCGGACGGGACCGTCGAGATCACCGCCAACCCCGGTGACGCGTTCCTCTTCGACCGCCGCTTATGGCACTCGCGCTCGCCGAACTGCTCCGACGTCACCCGCAAGATGCTCTTCGTCGGGTACACCTACCGCTGGGTCCGCAGCCTCGACGACATGCCGATCGACTACACGGGTGAGTGGTGGGCCAACCGGACGCCGGTGCAGCGCCAGCTGTGCGGCGAAGCGACCCACACCGCGAACTACTGGGGCATCAACTGGGACGGCTACATCGACGAGGAGGTCCCGCTGCGCAAGGAGCTCAAGACCCGCGGGCTGCTCGACCGCTCGGTCCCGTGGCTGCGCTGAGCAGGAACGTGAGGCCCCCGCGTTGACGCGGGGGCCTCACCGATGTCGTCGGGTACGACGTATGCGGCGGCGTACCTGCCGTGGGCTACGGCAGCGTGCGCCGGCCACGGCCGCCCACGCCGACCACCAAGCCCACGCCAACGGCCGCCAGCGCAACCTGGATCAGGATCTCGATCCAGTCAAATCCGGACGTGTCGACGACGTTGAGGGCTCGGGCGATCACCGTACCGAGCAGGGCCGCGACGATACCGATGAGCATCGTCAGCCAGATCGGGATGGCCTGCCGTCCGGGTACGACCAGACGTCCAAGGGCGCCGATGATCAGACCGATGATCAGAGCGGAGATAACACCGGTGATGGTCACTGTTTCCCTCCTTGCCGGGGGGCACGGTTGAAGTTGCCCCTGTAGTGCCCCACCGGTGTTGGGATCAAACGCGCCAGTCACCGCCGTGGCTTGTCCGCCCCCGCAGCAGTGTCCGCAGTGGACAGGGCCGCGATGAAGGCTTCCTGGGGCACCTCGACCCGGCCGACCATCTTCATCCGGCGCTTGCCCTCCTTCTGCTTCTCCAGCAGCTTGCGCTTGCGGGTGATGTCACCGCCATAACACTTCGCAAGTACGTCCTTACGCAGCGCTCGTATTGTCTCGCGGGCGATGATGCGGCTGCCGATCGCCGCCTGGATCGGCACCTCGAACTGCTGGCGCGGGATGAGGGCACGCAGCTTGGCGGCGATCGTGACCCCGTAGTTGTACGCCTTGTCCTTGTGCACGATCGCCGAGAACGCGTCGACCGTCTCCCCCTGCAGCAGGATGTCGACCTTCACCAGGTCGGCCCGCTGCTCGCCGGAGGGCTCGTAGTCCAGGGAGGCGTACCCCTTGGTCCGGCTCTTGAGCTGGTCGAAGAAGTCGAAGATGATCTCGGCGAGCGGCATAGTGTAGCGCAGCTCGACCCGGTCGGCCGACAGGTAGTCCATGCCGAGCAGCTGGCCGCGCCGGCCCTGGCACAGCTCCATCGCCGCGCCGACATAATCGGTGGGGGTCAGCACGGTGGCGCGCACCACGGGTTCGAAAACCTCCGCGATCTTGCCGGTTGGGTACTCGCTGGGGTTGGTCACGACGAGCTCGGCGCCGTCCTCCATGACCACGCGGTACACCACGTTGGGCGCGGTGGAGATGAGGTCCAGGTTGGACTCACGCTCCAGCCGCTCCCGGATGATCTCCAGATGGAGCAGGCCGAGGAAGCCGCAGCGGAAGCCGAAGCCGAGCGCCGCGCTGGTCTCCGGCTCGTAGTGCAGCGCGGCGTCGTTGAGCTTGAGCTTGTCGAGGGCGTCACGCAGGTTGGGGTACTCCGAGCCGTCGATCGGGTACAGGCCGGAGTAGACCATCGGCTTGGGATCGGAGTACCCGCTCAGCGGGCTCGCCGCCGGCTTCGCGTTGATGGTGATGGTGTCGCCGACCCGGGACTGGCGCACGTTTTTCACGCCGGTCATCAGGTACCCGACCTCGCCGACCCCGAGCGCGGGCGCCTTGATCGGCTCCGGCGAGATCACGCCAAGCTCCAGCAGCTCGTGGACCGCCCCGGTGGACATCATCCGGATCCTGTCCCGGGCGCTGATCCGGCCGTCGACCACCCGGACATAGGTCACCACGCCGCGGTACACGTCGTAGACCGAGTCGAAGATCATCGCACGAGCGGGCGCGCTAGCGTCGCCGGTCGGGGCCGGGAACTGCCGGACGATCTCGTCGAGCAGGTGCGATACGCCCTCGCCGGTCTTGCCGGAGACCCGCAGGCAGTCCGCCGGCTCGCAACCGATCAGGTGGGCGAGCTCCTCGCCGTACTTCTCCGGCTGGGCGGCCGGCAGGTCGATCTTGTTGAGCACCGGGATCACATGCAGGTCGTTCTCCAGGGCCAGGTACAGGTTGGCCAGCGTCTGCGCCTCGATGCCCTGGGCGGCGTCGACCAGGAGCACGGCGCCCTCGCTGGCGGCCAGCGAGCGGGACACCTCGTAGGTGAAGTCCACGTGCCCAGGTGTGTCGATCATGTTGAGCAGGAACTGCTCGCCCGCGTGCTCGCCGGCCCGGACGCGCCACGGCATGCGTACCGCCTGGCTCTTGATGGTGATCCCGCGCTCGCGCTCGATGTCCATCCGGTCGAGGTACTGCTCCCGCATGCTCCGGGCGTCGACCACCTCGGTGAGCTGGAGCATCCGGTCGGCCAGCGTGGACTTGCCGTGGTCGATGTGAGCGATGATGCAGAAGTTGCGGATGCGGTCCGGGTCCGTCGCACCGGGTGCGACGGACGCGGTACTGGTGGCGCCGGGATCGGGCCTCGGTGGCACAGTCGTCCGTTCGTGTGCGTGGTAGCGGTACTCCATGGTCCCATGCCGGCGGCGCCTTCCCCGGTACGGGCGTCACGCGCGCCTTGCGACACGGCACTACGCTCGTTCGCGTGATCGAGCCGGGGCGACGGGCCGGCCGATGGGCCCGGCGGTGCGCCCGGCTCGCGTTCGTGGCCGCCCTCGCGGCCGCGGCGTGCACCTCACCTGGCGGGCCGGCGCCGAAGCCCACGGCCCACGTGGTACGACCCTTGCCGGCCGTCCTGCCGACGCGACCGCCGCCGAGCACGGCACCGACCGATGGCTCGTCGGATCCGGCACCGGACCCGGTCTATCCCGACCGGGGCAGCCCGTCCATTGACGTACGGCATTACGACCTGGCGCTGGACTGGTCTCCGCAGACCACGGTGCTGACCGGCGCGGCGAACCTGCGCATCCGCGCCGTCTGGCAGATCTCCGAGATCGTGCTCGACCTCGGAGAGTGGTACACCGTTGACGGAGCGACCGTCGACGGCGCCGCCGTGACCGCGAGCCGGCGCCGCGACCACCTCGTCCTGATCACCCCGCGCCCACTCGCCGCCGGGGCCGAGGTCCTGGCGGCCGTGCGCTACCACGGCATACCGCACCAGGTGACGTTTCCGGGCCACCGCTCCGATGTATCGAACATCGGCGCCCGTGCGATGTCCGACGGGTCGCTCTACGCCATGGCGGAGCCCTACGGGGCGTTCACCTGGTTCCCGTGCAACGACCACCCGTCGGACAAGGCCCTGCTCGACATCGCGATCACGGTGCCGAGCGGCTGGTCGGGCGTGGCGAGCGGGCGGTTCGCCGGCACGAGCCCGGCCGGCACGGGTCGCACGAGCTTCCGGTGGCACAGCGGCGAGCCGATCGCCACATACGTCATCGCGCTGGCGGTCGACCGGTACGACCGGGTCGACGACGTCGGCACGCGAGGCCTGCCGATCACCTACTGGCTGCGCGCGGACGACAAGCCGCTCATGCTGCCGCTGGTACGGCGTACCCCGAGCATGATCGCCTGGCTGGAACGGCTCCTCGGTCCGTACCCGTTCGCCAGCGCCGGTGTGGTCGTGGTGCAGGACCGGTCGGCCATGGAGACCCAGTCCATGGTCACCCTCGGCACCATCACCGGTAACCGGGGCACCACCGTGCTGCTGCACGAGCTGTCACACCACTGGTTCGGCGACGCGGTCACCCCGCGCACCTGGCGCGACGTGTGGCTCAACGAGGGGTTCGCCACGTACGTCCAGATGCTCTACGAGGTCGACCAGATGGGGGTCGCGGAGGAGTCCGTGCTGTACGGCTGGCGGGTGGGTGACGCGAGGTCGCGGGCCGAGGCAGGCCCCGCTGGCAAGTTCTCCTCCGGCTACTTCGCAGCCAACAACGTCTACTTTGGACCGGCGCTGATGCTGCACGCGATCCGCGACCAGCTCGGCGACCCGGCGTTCTTCGCGATGATGCACGACTGGGTACAGCATCACCGGCACAGCAACCAGGATCGAGGCTCGTTCGTGGCGTGGCTCAACGGGTACACCGGCCAGGACCTCACGGCCCTGGTGGACCGGTGGCTGGACTCGCCAACCACCCCCACCTCGTGAAAATGGGGGCGGTGCGGCCGCCCCCATCCCGTGTTCGGAGCACCTGCGTTACAGCAGCGCCCCTTCGTCGTGTAGCCAGTCCACGAAACCCAACGCCACGGCGGCGGCGCAGTCGACCAGCTCCACCAGCAGGGCGTCGTGGGCGCCCGACCCGAGCGGTACCTGCATCTCGGCGTAGATCGGTAACTGGCCACGGTCGGTCGGATCACCCACGTACGCCTTGCAGAAACGGCGCGTGTGGTTCCATTCGTTGACCACCCGGTATGACCGGTCGGCCCAATCCGGCGGCACTGTCGCATGTGGACGTGCCCGGATCACGAGGATCTCGTCGTCCGGGCCTTCCAGGGCGAAGAGCACCGCATGCCGCTCCCATAAGGCGAGCAGCGTGCCGCTGCCGTCGGTCAGGTAGCGGATCTCGAGCTGGTCGAGGGCGGACCCGACCCGTTCGAGCGTCACTTCCCTTACCGGTGCGGCAGCGGGTGTCGTGTCGTGCACGGCCGTCACCTCTGACCGCGCCGACTCACCTGAGGGCGTGTCGGCTTGCCCGGCACGCCATGGCCACCATGGCATGGCCCCGTGCTCCCTGCTCCCCGTGCGCCTCGCTCTCCCCAGCGGCCCCTCCCCAGCGGCCACCCGCGGATCAACCGAACCGAACCCAGTCGCTGGTGACGGCCCCAAGAACGGCGGTTGACCCGAGGCACGACGGTACCCGTTCGGCCCGATTTCGGCAGCCCCCCTAGCTGTTACTGAGGGTCAACGGTGGGGACCTGGTCCAGCCGTTCGGGTGTCCGCCACAACATCGACATAACGGGGCAGAGCGTGCGTAACCAGCTAGGCCCTGGGCTGCAACCGGAGCGCGGCGTTACGGGGCAGATACCAAGCCGTACCGAAGTCCGCGACGAGGCCGACCCACGGCCCGTCGACGCTGACCCGGACCGCCTCGCCCTGGCTCGGCTCGCCCTGGCTCGGCTCGCCCTGGCTCGGCTCGCCCTGGCTCGGCTCCGGGCCGAGGAAGCCCATCCGCACGACCGCCTGGACCAGCCGCTGGGGCACCTCGATCCGGCGACCTTCGGCGTTCACCACAATGGGTACATGGTCGAGCAACGCGTCGCGCAGGGCCCGTGAGCCGACCGGCCGCCCGGCGACCCCGCTGGCCGCCGCGGTTCGCACGGTGCCGGCGGCGGCCAGCGCCACCCGGCGTACCTCGGCGCTGGGAAGCCGCTCCACCACCCTGGCCCGCCCCGGCGGCAGCGGCCACCGCCAGGCGCTGTCCTGCCGGCTGGGCAACGACGCCGCGTCGGCGAGGCCGGCGAGCAGGTCCGCCGCGCGTACCGTCGCGTCCGTGGCCACCGCGGCCACGACGGTACGGGAGACCAGCACCCCCCACGGCAGGCGCGCCCAGAGCGCGACCAGACCGGCGCCCGCCGGCCGCAGGCGAACCAGGGCGCCCTCGTCGAGGCGCAGCAGGCGGGCCAGGAACGCGCCGGCGTCGGGCACGCTCGTCGGGTCGACCAGGGGGCTCACGGCAGCCACGGCCGGAGGTACTCGGCCTCCTCCTCGCTCAACCGCCTCGGGCGCCCGGTACCGAGGTCGAACGGTACGCACACCGTGCGCGCCCGGCTCGCCAGGACGTCGGCGTCGAACATCTCGTACCCGACCGTGAAGCGGCTCGGCCGGATCTCCTCGATCCAGGACTCGATCCGGACGGGGTCTGTGTAGTCCACCGGTCGCAGGTAGTCGATCTCATGCCGGGAGATCACCACGCCGTCACGCAGCGACGCCAGCTCGCGGAAGAGCATCGCCACCCGGGCCTCCTCGTAGAGGGTGAGGAAGCGCGCGTTGTTGACATGGCCGTACACGTCCATGTCGGACCAGCGCAGCGGGCAGCGGTAGGTGAACCGCAAGTCAGTCTCGCATCAGCTTGCGATAGGTCACCCGGTGTGGCCGCGCCGCCTCCGCGCCGAGCCGGTCGACCTTGTTCTTCTCGTACGCCTCGAAGTTGCCCTCGAACCAGAACCACTTCGCCGGGTTCTCGTCGTCGCCCTCCCAGGCCAGGATGTGCGTGGCGACCCGGTCCAGGAACATCCGGTCGTGCGAGATCACCACCGCGCAGCCCGGGAACTCCAGCAACGCGTTCTCCAGCGAGGACAGGGTCTCCACGTCCAGGTCGTTGGTCGGCTCGTCCAGCAGGAGCAGGTTGCCGCCGATCTTCAGGGTGAGCGCCAGGTTGAGCCGGTTGCGCTCGCCACCGGACAGCACACCGGCCGGCTTCTGCTGGTCGGGACCCTTGAACCCAAAGGCCGCCACGTACGCACGGGAAGGCATCTCGACCTTGCCGACCATCAGATGGTCCAAGCCGTCGGACACGACCTGCCAGACCGTCTTGGTCGGATCGATGCCGGCCCGGTTCTGGTCCACATAGGACACCGAGACCGTCTCGCCGACCCGGATCTCGCCGGCGTCCGGTTTCTCCAAGCCGATCAGCATGTAGAACAGCGTGGTCTTGCCGACGCCGTTGGGGCCGATGATGCCGACGATGCCGTTGCGGGGCAAGGAGAAGCTGAGGTGCTCGATGAGCGTACGGCCGTCGAAGCCCTTCGCCAGGTCCGTGACCTCGACCACCCGGCTGCCCAGCCGCGGACCGGGCGGGATCTGGATCTCCTCGAAGTCGAGCTTGCGGGTCTTCTCGGCTTCGGTGGCCATCTCCTCGTAGCGCTCCAGCCGTGCCCGGGACTTGGTCTGGCGGGCGCGGGCGTTGGAGCGTACCCACTGCAACTCGTCTTCCAGGCGCTTTTTCATCTTGGCGTCCTTGCGGCCCTGGACCGCCAGCCGCTCCGCCTTCTTCGCCAGGTACGTCGAGTAGTTCCCCTCGTACGGGTAGGCCCGGCCCCGGTCGAGCTCGAGGATCCACTCGGCGACGTGATCGAGGAAGTACCGGTCGTGGGTGATCGCCACCACGGTGCCGGCGTACTTGGCCAGGTGCTGCTCCAGCCACTGCACGCTCTCCGCGTCGAGGTGGTTGGTCGGCTCGTCGAGCAGCAGCAGGTCGGGCTGTTCGAGGAGCAGCCGGCACAGCGCCACCCGGCGGCGCTCGCCACCGGAGAGCACCCGCACGTCCGCCTCTGGCGGCGGACAGCGCAGCGCGTCCATCGCCAGCTCCAGCTTGGAGTCGACGTCCCAGGCGTCGGCGTGGTCGAGCTCCTCCTGTAGCTGGCCCATCTCGGCCATCAGCTCGTCGGAGTACTCGGTCGCCATGAGCTCGGCGATCTCGTTGAACCGGGCCAGCTTCGCCTTGGTCTCGGCGACCGCCCCCTCGATGTTGCCCAGGACGGTCTTGGACTCATCGAGCTGCGGCTCTTGGGCGAGGAGCCCCACGGTGTACCCGGGCATCAGGCGCGCCTCGCCGTTGCTCGGGACATCGAGCCCCGCCATGATCCGCAGCAGGCTGGACTTGCCGGCGCCGTTGGGCCCGAGTACGCCAATCTTGGCGCCGGGCAGGAACGCCAGCGTGACGTTGTCGAGGATCAGCTTGTCCCCGTGCGCCTTGCGGGCCTTTTCGAGCACGTAGATGAACTGGGCCACGGTGTGCCCTACCTCCGCCATGTGTGATTCGTCCGCGACGCCCAGTAGCAGGGCCGGCCGCTGTCCAGCCTCAATCTTTCCAGGCGCGCGGCGCGCGGCGTCAGCGGCCCGGCGCGAGCGTCAGCGACCCGGCGGGCGGCGCGTGGCGTCAGCGGCCCGGCGGGCGGCGCCACCGGCCACGGATCTGTCCGGCAACCTGTCGATCACGTCCCCGAAACCCGAGCCGGACACACTGCAGCGGGCGAAACGGCCAGGGAAAGTAGTCTGAAAGGACGACCGGTTGGGGGGAGGAACAGCACGCGTGGCGGGTGCGAGCTCATTTGTCGTGGTGGCTAACCGGCTCCCGGTCGACCTGGTGTCGGCCGACGCGTCCACCGAGGGGACGGCGATCGGGCCGGGCGGTACCAGGTGGCGGCGCAGCCCGGGAGGGCTGGTCACCGCGCTGCACCCGGTCCTGGTGGCCCGGCAGGGCACCTGGGTCGGCTGGTCGGGGTCGGCATCCCCGGCGCAGGCACCGCCGCCGGAGCCGTTCGAGCTCGACGGCATGCGCCTGCACCCGGTACCGCTGTCCGCCAGCGAGATCGAGCGCTACTACGAAGGCTTCTCCAACAGCAGCCTCTGGCCGCTCTACCACGACGCCGTCGAGCAACCGGTGTTCAAGCGGCGCTGGTGGGAGGAGTACCGCAAGGTCAACCAGCGGTTCGCCGACGCCGCCGCCGAGGAGGCGGCGCGGGGCGCCACCGTCTGGGTCCACGACTACCAGCTGCAGCTCGTGCCGGCGATGCTGCGCGCCAGCCGACCGGACCTGCGGATCGGGTTCTTCCTGCACATCCCGTTCCCGCCGGTCGAGCTGTTCGTCCAGCTCCCCCGCCGGATTGAGATCCTGCGTGGTCTGCTCGGCGCCGATCTGGTCGGCTTCCAGCAGCCGCTCGCGGCGCAGAACTTCCTGCGGCTGACCCGTCACCTGCTCGGGCTGCGGCCGGAGGGCGACAGCGTGGTGGTCAACGGCCGGGTGGTCAGCGCCGGCGCGTTCCCGATCTCGATCGATGTCGCCGAGATGGAGGAGCTGGTCTCCTCCCCGTTCGTGCAAAGCCGCGCCGCCAAGATCCGTAGCGAGCTCGGCGACCCGAAGACGGTGATCCTCGGCGTCGACCGGCTCGACTACACCAAGGGCATCCTGCAGCGGCTCAAGGCCTACCGCGAGCTCCTCACCGAGGGGCAGCTCAGCGTCCCGGACGTGGTGATGGTGCAGGTGGCCACGCCCAGCCGGGAACGCGTCGAGCACTACCAGGCGCTGCGGGTCAAGGTCGAGCGCGAGGTTGGCGGCATCAACGGCGACCACGGGCGGGTCGGCGTGCCGGCGGTACATTACCTCCACCAGTCGTACAGTCGGAGCGAGCTGGCCGCGCTCTACAGCGCGGCCGACGTGATGGTGGTGACACCACTGCGAGACGGGATGAACCTGGTGGCCAAGGAGTACGTCGCGGCGCGGATCGACCTGACGGGCGCGCTCGTGCTCTCAGAGTTCGCCGGCTCCGCCGCCGAGCTGCGGCAGGCCTTCCTGTGCAACCCTCACGACCTCGACAACGTGAAGGATGCGATCAAGCTGGCGGTCCAGGTCGACGAGGCTGAGGCCAACCGACGGATGCGGGCGATGCGCCGGCATCTGTGCACCCATGACATACGGGCCTGGGCGCGCTCGTTCCAGAAGGCCCTGGGCGTGACGGACCCGGCATGAGCGAGGAGCCTCTCGATCCCGAGCTGCGCTTCGCGGTAACCCGGGTCGCGCGCGTACCGGTGCTGCTGATCGCCTGTGACTATGACGGCACGCTCGCGCCGATCGTCGAGGACCCCACCAAGGCCGTGCCCCTCCGGGAGGCGGTCGCGGCCGTACGGGCACTGGCCGCCCTGCCGCAGACGACGGTCGCCGTGATCTCCGGCCGGGCGCTGCGCGACCTCGCCGTGCTGTCCCGGCTACCCGACGAGGTCCAGCTCGTCGGCAGCCACGGGTCCGAGTTCGACCTCGACTTCGTCGATGCGCTGGAGCCGCAGGCCCAGCAGCTGCACACCGAGCTGAGGGACACCCTTCAGGCGCTGGCGCGCCGCCGCTCCGGAGTACGCCTGGAGGTCAAGCCGGCCAGCGTGGCGGTGCACCTGCGCGCGGCCGAGCCCGGCGTGAAGCAGGTCGTGCTGGACGCCGTGCGTACCGGCCCGGCGACCTGGCCGGGAGTCGTGGTGACCCACGGCAAGGAGGTCATCGAGCTGTCGGTGATCTCGACGCACAAGGGGACAGCGGTGGACGCGCTGCGCGCCCGGGTCGGCGCCAGCGCCGCGGTCTTCATCGGCGACGACATCACCGACGAGAACGCCTTCGCCCACCTGCACGGCCCGGACGTGGGCATCAAGATCGGTCCGGGCGAGACGCGGGCCCGGCACCGGGTGGACGGCCCCTACGAAGCCGCCCGCGTGCTCGCGCTGCTGCTGGAGCACCGGCAGCAGTGGCTGTTCGGCGAGCGGTCCATCCCCATCGAGCGGCATTCGATGCTGGCCAACGGGCGTACCGTCGCGCTGGTCACGCCCGACGCGCGGATTAGCTGGCTGTGCCACCCGCGGCCGGACTCCGGCGCCCTGTTCGCCGACCTGCTTGGCGACTCGGCGGCGGGGCATTTCACGATCCGGCCGGAGCACGCCGGCAAGCCGCTGGGCCAGCGGTACCGGCCGAACACGATGACCGTCGACACCCGCTGGTCCGGGGTCACGGTGACCGACTGGCTCGACATGCACCCGCAGCCGCAGGGCGCGCAGCAAGCCAGCTACACGAGCACCCTGGTCCGGGTCGTGACCGGCAGCGGGAAGGTCCGGGTCGAGTTCGCGCCCCGCCCCGAGTTCGGGCAGCTGCCGATCCGGCTGCAGCCGCTGGCCGGCGACGGCCTGCTGGTGCTCGGGTCCAACGAGCCCACGGCGCTGTACTCCCCTGGCGTCGACTGGACCATCGCCGCCGAGGCCGGCGGGCACACCGCGCGCGCCGAGCTCGACCTCGCGGCGATGGGCGGTACGGCGACCTTCGAGCTGCGGCTCGGCTCCGACGGCCTGGACGCCCACCCGATGTCGGTGGCCAAGCGCCAGGAGCTGACCGAACGGCGCTGGCAGGAGTGGGCCGAGCGGCTGGTCCTGCCCTCGATGGCCGGCGCCGCCGTGCTGCGGAGCGCGCTGGCGCTGCGCGGGCTGTGGTACGAGCCGACCGGCGCGATCATCGCCGCCGCCACCACATCCCTGCCCGAGCAGATCGGCGGCGTCCGGAACTGGGACTACCGGTACTGCTGGCTGCGCGACTCCTCGATGACCGCGCAGGCGCTGGTCGAGCTCGGCTCGCTGGAGGAGGCCGAGGCGCTGCTGGCCTGGCTGGTCCGCGTCGTCGAGTCGACCGGCGGGCACCCGGAGCGGCTCAGCCCGCTCTACGCGGTGGACGGCTCGGAGACCGGCGCCGAGGCGGTCATCGACACCCTGCCCGGCTACGCCGGCTCCCGGCCGGTACGGGTCGGCAACCTCGCCAAGAACCAGCTGCAGCTCGACGTGTTCGGGTCGGTGGCCGACCTGCTCGCCGCGGTGTGCGCGCGGCGCGGTCCACGGCCCGAGGATGTCGTGCTGATGGAGGCGATGGTCGCCGCGGTGGAGCGGCGCTGGCACGAGCCGGACTACGGCGTGTGGGAGTTCCGCCGCCAGCCCGAACACCACGTGTACTCCAAGGTGATGTGCTGGCTCACCGTCGACCGGGCGCTTCGGGTCTGCACCCTGCAGGGCGAGCCGGAGCGCCCCGACTGGCTCGCGCTGCGCGAGACGATCGCGAACAGCGTGCTGGACCACGGCTGGAACGACGAGGTGGGCGCCTACACGAGGGCGTACGCCCGGACCCAGCTCGACGCGGCGTCGCTGTGGATCGGGCTGTCCGGGCTGCTCGCCGACGACGACCCGCGGTTCCTGGCGACCGTGCTGAAGATCGAGGCCGCCTTGCGCAGCGGGCCGACGGTGTACCGGTACCGGCTCACCGGCGACTGGGACGACGGCCTGCCGGGCCACGAGGGCGGCTTCCATCTGTGCACCGCCTGGTTGATCGAGGCGTACCTGCGCACCGGCCGGCGGGCCGACGCCGAGGAGCTGTTCGGCCAGATGCTCGACTGCGCCGGGCCCACCGGACTGCTCCCGGAGCAGTACGACCCGGAGGCGGAGCGGGGCCTGGGTAACCATCCGCAGGCGTACAGTCACCTCGGCCTGATCCGCTGCGCGGTCCTGCTCGATCGTCGTCCATAAGCGCAGTTATCAACGTCGCACGGGGCTGTCGGCGTGGTGGCTGTGCACTACGGTCGTGCGTCGTACAGTGCTCTGCCGGGGCGCCGCGAACCGCGGCGCCCCGGCTGACGGCGACCTCGACGTGGGAACGGCATGAACGACTCAACGACCGCCCAGGACCTGCGGCCTGGCCAGGACAACGCTGGCCCGGAACAAGCTGGCCCGGAGCAACCTGCGCAGCCGATCGATGCGCAGGTGCGCGCGGCCATCAAGCGCATCGCCCGCGTACCCAGGCTCCTGGTCGCCTGCGACTACGACGGCACGCTGGCGCCGATTGTCGAGGTTCCGACCAAGGCCGTGCCGCTGCCCGAGTCGGTCGCCGCCGTCCGGTCGCTCGCCTCGCTGTCGGACACGACGGTGGCCGTGATCTCCGGCCGGGCGCTGCGCGACCTGGCGGCGATGTCGCGCTTGCCGAGCGAGGTGCATCTGGTCGGCAGCCACGGGTCGGAGTTCGACGTCGACTTCGTCGACGCGCTGGACCCCGAACACCGGTGGCTTCGCGACCAGCTGCAGGAGAAACTGACCCGCCTGGTCCGCGATGAGCCTGGGGTTCGCCTGGAGCTCAAGCCGGCCAGCATCGCGGTGCACACCCGCGGCGCCGACCGGGCGGTGGCCGAACGCGTGGTCGCGGCCGTCGAGGCGGGACCGGCGAGCTGGCCGCGCATCCAGGTGACCCGCGGCAAGGAGGTCATCGAGCTGTCGGTCATCGAGACCAACAAGGGCTCGGCCGTCAACGCGCTGCGCGGTCAGTTCGCGGCCGCCGCCGTCATGTACCTCGGCGACGATGTCACCGACGAGAACGCCTTCCGGGTGCTGCACGCCCAGGACATCGGCATCAAGGTTGGGCCGGGTGAAAGCGTGGCCCGGCTGCGGGTGGCCGACCCGGTCGAGGCGGCCCGCGTGCTGGGCCTGCTGTACGAGTACCGCAGCAAGTGGCTGCACGGCGAGCGGGCGGTGCCGATCGAGCAGCACTCGATGCTGTCCAACGGCAGGGCCGTGGCGCTGGTGACGCCCGACTCCCGGATCACCTGGCTCTGCCATCCCCGCCCGGACTCCGGCGCGGTATTCGCCGACCTGCTCGGCGGCACGACCGCCGGCTACTTCTCGGTACGCCCGGAGCGGGCCGACCGCCCGCCGCTGGCCCAGCGGTACCGGCCCGGGACGATGACCGTGGAGACCCAGTGGTCAGGCGTGACCGTGACGGACTGGCTCGACCACGAGCCGGCGAATGGCGAACCCGCCGGCGGGTGGGCGCTGACCGAGGCGGGCTCGGCTTCGGGCGGCACGACGCTGGTACGCATGCTCACCGGCACTACCCGGGTCCGGGTCGAGTTCGCCCCGCGCCCCGACTTCGGTCAGGTGCACGTCACCCTGCAGGAGGTCGGCGACGGCCTGCTCGTGCTGGGCTCCAACGAGCCGATCGTGCTGCGCTCTCCGGGCGTCGACTGGGAGATCACCGATGACGGCACCGGCGGGGTCGCCTCGGCGGTGATCGATCTGTCCAGTATGGACGGTCCGGTCGTCGTGGAGCTGCGCCTGGGCAGCAACAGCGTCGAGCCGCACGTACAGCCGCCGAGCAAGCGGCAGGAGATCTCCGAGGGCCACCGGCAGGACTGGGTCAAGCGGCTGCGGCTGCCCGGCACCACCGACGACGTACGGCGGTTCCTGGTCCGCAGCGCGCTGACGCTGCGCGGGCTGTGGTTCGAGCCGAGCGGTGCGATCCTCGCCGCGGCCACCACGTCGTTGCCCGAGGCGATCCCGGGACAGCGCAACTGGGACTACCGGTACTGCTGGCTGCGCGACGCCGCGATGACCGCCCGCGCCCTGGTCGACCTAGGGTCCACTGTGGAGGCTGACGCGCTCCTCGGCTGGATCATGCGGATCGTCGCCGGTACCGGCGGGCACCCCGAGCGGCTGCACCCTCTGTACACATTGGACGGTTCCGAGCTGGGCTCGGAGGCCGTGATCGAGACCCTCGCCGGCTACGCGGGGGTACGGCCGGTGCGGGTCGGCAACGCCGCCAACCGGCAGGTCCAGCTCGACGTGTTCGGGCCGGTGGCCGACCTGATCGCCGAGCTCGCGGGCCACCGTGCGCCGACCGAGCTGGACATCGAGCTCATGGAGGCGATGGTTTCCGCGGTGGAGCGGCGCTGGCACGAGCCCGACCACGGCATCTGGGAGGCGCGGCTGCCACCCCGCCAGCACGTGTACTCCAAGGTGATGTGCTGGCTCACCGTGGACCGTGGTCTTCAGATGTGGCGGCGCCTCGGCCGGCCGGAGCGGCTCGACTGGGTGCGGCTGCGGGACACGATCGCCGAGCAGGTGCTCACGCGGGGCTGGAACGAGGCGGTCGGGGCGTACACCGTCGCCTACGGCGAGAACGACCTCGACGCGTCCGCACTGTGGATCGGCCTGGCCGGCCTGCTGCCCGACGACGACCCGCGGTTCCTGTCGACCGTACTCAAGATCGAGGCCGACCTGCGCAACGGCCGTACGGTCTACCGGTACCTGTTCAACGACGGGATCGCGGGCCTCGATGGCGGCTTCCACATCTGCACGGCGTGGCTCATCGAGGCGTACCTGCGCACCGGCCGGCGTACCGAGGCCGAGGAGCTGTTCGAGCAGATGCTCGACTGCGCCGGCCCGACCGGGCTGCTGCCCGAGCAGTACGACCCGGACTCCGCGCGCAGCCTCGGCAACCATCCGCAGGCCTACAGCCACATCGGCCTGATCCGCTGCGCGATCATGCTCAGCGCCGCGCCAGCGACGAGCTAGGAGCGTCCTCCGGCGCCGGGGCAACCGGCGCCGGGGTAGCGGCGAGCGCGGACAGGAAGTCGCGGCCCCAGCGCTGCACGCTGTACCCGCACACCGTGGTCCGCATCGCCCGCATCCGGGCCGAGCGCTCCCAGGGGTCGGCGCGGATCGCCCGCCACAGGGCGGTCCCCAGCGTTTCGATGTCGAACGGGTTGACCAGGTACGCCTGGTCGAGCTGCTCGGCCGCGCCGGCGAACTCGCTGAGCACCAGCGCTCCGTCCTCGTCGACGCGGGCCGCGACATACTCCTTGGCGACCAGGTTCATGCCATCGCGCAACGGGGTCACGGCCATGACGTCGGCCGCGAGGTACAGCGCCACCAGCTCCTCCAGCGAGAACGCCCGGTCCCAGTACCGCACCGCGCCCGCGCCGAACTCGGTGTTGATGGCGTTGACGTAAGCGCCGACATAGCGACGCAGCACCCGGTACCCCCGGATGGCCTGCCGCGACGGCGGCAGCACCTGGATCATCACGGTCCTCGGCGAGCGGACCCGACCCTGGGCGAGCAACCAGCGGTAGGCCTCCAGCCGCTGCACGACCCCTTTCGTGTAGTCCAGCCGCTCGACCGCCAGGATCACCGAGTCGGGTCGACCCAGCGCCTCGCGAATCTCCGCCGCCCGGTCCCGCACGTCGAGCCGGCTCGCCAGGGCCTGGATGCGGGCCACCTCGACCGAGGCGGGGAAGTGCGCCACCCGCACCCGCCGCCCGTCGACCACGATGCCGCCGTCATCGACATCGGCGCCCTGCACCCGGCGGGCCAGCCGCAGGAACGCCTGGGCGGACGAGGCGCACTGCACACCCACGAGGTCCGCGCCGCAGATCCCGCGCAGGATCTGCTCGCGCTGCGGCAGCCGGCGGAAGACCTCGGCCTCGGGCACCGGGACGTGCAGGAAGAAGCCGACGCGCAGGTCCGGGCGGCGTCCGCGCAGCAGCGCCGGCACCAGCTGCAGGTGGTAGTCGTTCACCCAGACCGTGCCGCCCCCGGCGGCCTGTGCCGCGGCGGTGTCGGCGAAGTGCTCGTTGACCCGGACGTACGACTCCCACCAGTCGCGCCGGAACGCCGGTGGCGAGACGCAGTCGTGGTAGAGCGGCCAGATGGTGGAGTTGGCGTACCCCTCGTAGTAGCCGGGAAAGTCCGCCTCGGGCAGGCCCACGACGAACATGCGCAGCCCGTCATGGTCCAATGTGGACGGCTGCGAGGTTCCCGCGTAGCCGACCCAGATGGCGCGCGTGTCACGGACCACGGGTTCGAGGAGCGTGACCAGCCCACCCGTGGTGGTCCGCCATCCGGAACCGCCGTCCCCGACGGCCACCCGCTCGACCGGCAACCGGTTAGCGAGCACGACCAGCTGTTCCGGACCCCCGCCCGCCACCATCGATCAGCGCCCCCTTTTCCCAGATAATAGCGGAGCGCAGTTACTCGTATCTATCCTGTAACCGAACCACGTCACCGATGACCACGACGGCCGGCGGGCGCACCCCCGCCCGGGCGGCGTCGGCGGCGATCGAGGCGAGCGTGCCCCGGATGACGCGCTGTGCCGCCGTCGTGCCCTCCTGCACGATGGCGACCGGCGTGTCGGCGGGTCGTCCACCGTCGCGCAGCGCTGCCGCGATCGCATCCAGGTGCTTCAACCCCATGAGTACGCACAACGTGCCCCGCAGCTGCCCCAGCGCCCTCCAGTCGACCAGCGAGTCGGGGTGCCCGGGCGGTACGTGACCGGAAACGATCACGACCTCGTGCGCCACTCCACGATGGGTCACCGGGATGCCGGCGGTCGCCGGTGCCGCGACCGCACTGGTGACCCCGGGCACGACGCTCACCGGTACCCCTGCCGCCAGGCAGGCCGCCAGCTCCTCACCGCCGCGGCCGAAGACGTACGGGTCGCCGCCTTTCAGCCGTACCACGAAACGGCCCTGCCGCGCCCGGTCCACCAGGATCCGGTTGATCTCCTCCTGCGCCTTGGCGGGGCCGTACGGGATCTTCGAGGCGTCGACCAGCTCCACGTCCGGCCGCAGCTCGTCGAGGAGCGCGCCGGGTGCGAGCCGGTCGGCGACCACCACATCGGCGGCGGCGAGCAGGCGCCGGCCACGTACCGTGATCAGCTCCGGATCGCCCGGCCCACCGCCGACGAGCGCCACCGACCCGCGCCGGCCGGCGGGCTCCGCTTCGCGCTCGCCGCCGCCCAGCGTGCCGTCGAGCAGCGCCGCCCGGATCGCGTCACGCAGCGCCATCGACCGCCGCGGATCTCCCCCACCGAGCACGGCGACGGTGACCGGGCCGTGGCGCACCACAGCTGGCGTCCACGCGGTGCCGGCCACCCGGTCATCCGCCCGTACGCAGAAGACCCGCCGCTCTAACGCGGCGGCGCTGACGGCGGCGGCGGCGAGCCGGTCGTCGACGGCGACCTGCACCAGCCAGGCTCCGTCCACATCGGACGCCTCGAACCGCCGCGGCAGCCATCGCAGGCGCCCGGCGTCCGCGAGCGCCCGCAGCGCCGGAGTCACCTCCGGCGAGACGAGCACGACCTGGGCACCGGCGTCCAGCAGTGCCGGCACCCGCCGGGTCGCGACCGCCCCGCCGCCGACGACCAGGACCCGGCGCCCATCCAGCCGGAGCGCCAGGGGGTAGAGCACGTCGCTCACTTTTCACTCACACCGGCCGAGTCGAAGGTGGCCACCTCGTGCAGGACCCGCACCGCCCCGGCGACGATCGGCACGGCGAGCAGGGCGCCGGTGCCTTCACCGAGCCGCAGTCCGAGATCGATCAGCGGCGTGAGCCCGAGGTGGGCCAGTGCGACCGCCGCCCCCGGCTCGGCCGAGCGGTGGCCGGCCACCATGGCTCCCACGGCGTCCGGGGCCAGCGCGACTGCGGCGAGCGCCGCCGCCACCGCGTTCACGCCATCCAGGACCACCGGCGTGCGGCGGGCGGCGGCGCCGAGCACGAAGCCGGCCAGCGCGGCGTGCTCCAGCCCGCCGACCGCGGCGAGCACCCCGACCGGGTCGGTCGGGTCCGGTGCGTGCCGCCGGAGGGCGGCGCCGACCACCGCCACCTTCCGCGCGTACGTCACGTCGTCCACGCCGGTACCCCGACCGGTCACCGTCTCGGCCGCCGAACCGGTGAACGCCGCGATCAGAGCCGCCGCAGGCGTGGTGTTGGCGATGCCCATGTCGCCGGTGATCAGCAGGTCGGCGCCGGCATCCACGAGCCGCCCGGTCACCTCGATGCCGGCGGCGAGCGCAGCGAGCGCCTGGTCGCGGGTCATCGCCGGTCCCTCGGTCAGGTCGCCGGTGCCGAAGCGGACCTTGCGGTCGAGCAGGCGTTCCGCGGGATCCAGCCGGCTGGCGACGCCGACGTCCACCACTGTCACGGACGCGCCGACCTGGCGCGCGAACGCGTTGACCACCGCCCCCCCGGCCAGGAAGTTCGTGACCATCTGCGCGGTGACCTCCTGCGGCCATGGCGTCACCCCCTGGGCGTGCACGCCGTGGTCGCCGGCGAAAACCGCCACCGCGGGCCGCTGCGGCAGCCGGGGCGGGCACGTGCCCGCCAGCCCGGCGAGGCGGGTCGCCAGCTCCTCCAGGGCGCCGAGCGAGCCGGGCGGTTTGGTCAGGCGCGCCTGCAGCGTCCGGGCAGCGGCCATCGAGACCGGGTCCAGGGGCCGCACCGCGGCCAGCGTCTCCTCCAGCATCAGCACTCCTCGCTGAGTACCGCCGCGAACGCGGCGACGAATGCGTCCGTTGTGGCGGTGTTGCGTACCGCCAGGCGTAGGTAGTCCGGCCCGAGCCCGGGGAACGTCGCGCCCCGGCGAACCGCGAAGCCACGCCCCCGCAACGCGGCGTGTGTGGCGGCTCCGTCCGGTACCCGGATCAGCACGAACGAGCTCGCCGGCTGCCCGGCGACCACGACACCGTCGACTGTGGACAGCCGAGCCATCAGGTACGCCCGCTCGCCGGCGAGCCGCTCGGCGATCGCCCGCTCAGCGGCGACCGCCACGGGCCCGGCGCACGCCACGGCGGCGGCCAGTGCCGGCGTCGACACCGTCCATGGTGGACAGACAGCGGCGAGCCGGGCGATGAGGTCAGCTGGGCCGAGGGCGTACCCGATGCGCAGGCCGGCCAGGCCCCAGGTCTTGGTGAAGCTGCGCACCACGACCACCCCGGAAAGGTCACGCCGGGCGGACAGGGAGGCGGGCTCGCCGGGCACCGTGTCCGCGAACGCTTCGTCCACGACCTGGACCCGCCCCGGACAGGCCAGCGCGGCCACGGTCGCGGCTGGGTGAAGTACCGACGTCGGGTTGGTCGGGTTACCGATGACGACCAGGTCGGCATCGGTGGGTACGGCGGCCGGGTCGAGGCGGAACCCGTCCGCCTCGGTCAGCAGGACCCGGTCCACCGGGTAGCCGGCCCTGCGCAGCGCCGCCTCTGGCTCGGTGAACTGCGGATGGACGAGCACCGCGCGGCGTGGCGCCAAAGCCCTGGCCAGCAGGGTGAACACCGGCGCCGCCCCGGCTGTGATGAGGACCTCGTCGACCGAACGCCCATGCCGGTCGGCGACGGCTTGGCGAGCCGGACCGTCGTCGGGGTAGTGGGAGAGGTCCTCGACCGCGTCGAGAATCGCCGCGGTGAGCCAGGCGGGACGGGGCTCATGGCGGACGTTGACCGCGAGGTCGACCAGCCCCGGCGCCAGCTCGGCGTCGCCGTGGAACGAGAGGTCACCCCCCGCTGTAGCCCCCGCCTGGCTCACCTCGTCATGATCGCTGTTTGTGGGCAGATTGTGCAGTGCGACTGCACATCCTGTCCGGAAACAGCGATCATGACGAGGGGCCGGCATGGTTCGATCGTCCATGGCCGGCCGCCGGGGCTGTACGGCGGGGAGCAGCATCCTGATTCGCCCATCTTTGTTCCACTACACCGCGACCCACGCGGGCCAACGCCGATCCGGTCAGTTACCGGACGGCGCCCAGGACCGGGTCGCGCGCTTGAGCGCGGCTCGCCCCGATGCGATGCTCCTGAAATCGAAGGACCTTCGACAGGGGGTACGCGGTGGCGGAGCGCCGGACGGACATTCGCGCTGCCGATGTCGACCGGAAGTTCGTGGCCGAGCGGCTCAAGGTCGCCTTGGACCAGGGGCGGCTGTCGCTGTCCGAGTACGACGAGCGGCTGGCGACGATTTACGCGGCAAAGACCTACGGCGACCTGGACGTGGTGCTCGCCGACCTGCCGGAGACCACGCCTGCCGAGCGCGCCCAGCTCGTCGTGCCCGCCGGGTTCGACCTGGCGCCAAGGCGGGGACTAGCCGCCTATCCGTGGTGGGCATGGCTGATCGTGGCCATCACCATCATCATCGTGACCTCGATCGTGACCGGAGCGCTGGTCGCGGTTGCCGACCGGCCGCCCGGGGTTCCCTGACCACACCTCCCGCCGGGGCACGCCTCGTTCAGCGCAGGTCGGCGGCGACCAGTGACCAGAGCTGCAGGTCGACTCGTCCACTGTGGACCTGGCCGGCGTTGCGCAGCACGCCCTCGTAGGTGAAGCCGGCCTTCTCGGCCACCCGGCGCGAGGAGAGGTTGCCGGACGCCACGCGCAGCTCGATGCGCTGGAACCCGTGCTCCAGCACCAGTGCCACGGCGAGCGCGTCAACCGCCTCCGGCGCGATGCCGAACCCACGCGCCTCGGCGGCCACCACGTAGACGATCTCGGTGGTACGCGCCACCCAGTCGGTACGGTCGGTCCATAGGCACCCGATGAGCCGTCCGTCCTCGCGGCGTACCACCCCGTAGTGGTCGCCGGAGCCGCTGTCGCGGCGTTCCTCGGCGAGCTTGGTGCACCAGGCGCCCGCCTCGATCGGCCCGTACTCCTGCGGGAACGGCAGCCAACGTTGCGTCTGCCGGTCGGCGAAGATCTCGGCGACCTGCGCGGCGTCGTCGACGCCCAGCGGCCGGACGTGCAACCGCGGCGTGGCAACGGTCAGCTCTGGGAACCGCCGTACGGCAACCGGCCAGGTCGATGCCATCATGCGGCGGCGGCGTCGCCGAGGTTGGTCCGGTCAGGCCTGACCCGGGCGCCGTCGCCGCTGTTGGACCCGGTGGCCGCGATGAACCGGGTGGCGATCTCGGGTGTGCCGACCCAGCTCAGGCAGAGGTAGGAGCCGTGTACGCCGCCGCGCACGAACCCTTCCGGCTGGCCACCCGACCACACCCACGCCGGGTTCGCACCGGCGCGCGGAGAGACCTGGGTGCGGTGCATCTTGTGCCCGACGACCCGAGCGCCGGCCCGCAGCAGCGCCGAGGAGCCGGGCGCGGTGGCTTCCCGGTACCCCACCACCAGCGTGTCGGTGCTGCGCGCGACCGCGTCGAGCACCCCGCACATCGGGCGGCCGTCGAGCTCGCGACACAGCCACACCAGACCGGCCGCCTCGGCGGCGATCGGGCGACCGGCGGCGGCCAGGCTGGCGATCGCGCCGCGTAGCCCTTCGTTGGCCGACAGCTCGTCGAGATAGGACTCGGGCAGGCCGCCGGCGAGCACCAGCCCGGCGGTGCCCGCGGGCAGTCTCTCGTCGCGCAAGGGGTCCAACGGCGCGACGTGGGCACCGGCCGCCGCCAGCAGCTCCGCGGTCTCGGCATAGGCGTACCCGGTTGTCACCGCTACCACCGGCCGCCGCTCGTCGCCGACGGGCGCCGCGGCCATCACGTCTCCCGTGGGCGCCGCGCCGAGCACGGCTTCCCGGGGATCCCAGGCCTCGGTGACCAGCGGCGCCGCCGAGCGCGCCATGGCCAACACGCGGTCGATCTCGACGCCTTCGGCGATCACCTCGCCGAGGAGGCGCACGGCGCGCAGAGCCTCCGCGCCGCGGTGCACGGCGGGGACCACCCCATGAGTACGGGCGGGCAGCGCGGCGGCCGCCGTCGAGAGCACGCGGCGGTGCAGCGCCCCGAACACCGGTACGCCGATGTCGGCCAGCGCCTCCCGCAGCACCTCCTCGTGCCGGTTGGAGCCGACCCGGTTGAGAATCACCCCACCCAGCCAGAGCAGCTCGTCATAGGACCGGAAGCCGTGCACCATCGCGGCTACCGACTGCCCCATCGCGCCGACGTCGACGACCAGCACGACAGGCGCCCGGAGCAGGCCGGCGAGCTGCGCCGTGGACTCGGTGTCGGTGCGCCCGGCGAGCCCGTCGAAGAGCCCCATGGTGCCCTCGACAACGGCGACGTCACTGCCGCGCGCGCCGTGGACGAACAGCGGTCCGAGCCGCTCGGCCTGCACCAGCTGCGGGTCGAGGTTGCGTGCCGGCCGGCTCGCGGCGAGCCCGAGATAAGCGGCGTCGACGTAGTCCGGCCCGATCTTGAAGCCGCTCGCCCGCAGCCCACGTGCGGCGAACGCGGCCAGCATGCCGACGGCGACCGCGGTCTTGCCGTGACCCGACGAGGGCGCGCTGACCACCAGACGAGGGATGCTCATCGCCGAACGCTCCTCCCGGGGACGATGCCGACCCGCACGATACCGAGCTCCCGCCACGCCGTGGCCCCGATCGGGCGCGCCACGCCCCCCGGTACCGTTTGGTTGTGTACCGGGTCCTCGCCACGCCCAGATGGCTCGGCCTCGCCGTGCTCGCGATGCTGCTGGCCGCCACGATGGTCAGGCTCGGCGGGTGGCAGCTGCACCGCTACCACGAACGCAGTGCGGTCAACGCCCGGATCGACGCGTCCGCCACGGCCGACCCGGTGGCGCTGGCAGCTGTGGTGCCCCCGCCCGGCACCGCTGGCCGGGCCGGGCCGCCGCCCCCGCCGGCCGCCGCCTGGACCCGGGTCCGGGTCACGGGACAGTACGACACCTCGCGCGAGATCCTGGTCCGCAACCGGACGGTCGAGGGTGTGGTCGGGTTCGAGGTGCTCACCCCGTTGGTGCTCGCCGACGGTTCTGCGCTGCTCGTCGACCGCGGCTGGCTGCGCGCGCCCCCGGGCGGTGCGACCGCCGTGCCCCAGGTGCCGCCGCCGCCCTCCGGTCAGGTGAGCGTCGTCGGCCCGGTGCGCCTGCCGGAGAGCCGCGCCGACCCCGCGGTGCGTCGCGGCGACCATCTCGAGGTACGCCGGATCGACCCGGCCCGGGCGGCTCCGGCGCTGCCCTACCCGCTCTACGGCGCATACGTCATCCTCGACACCCAGGAGCCGCCGGGCGCCGCGGGCCTGCGCTCCATCCCCCCAGAACACCAGGACGCCCTCCAGAACGCCGGCTACGTGGTGCAGTGGTGGCTCCTCGCCGCCCTGACTCTGGTCGGCTTCGGCTACCTGGCCCGCCGCGAGGCTGCGCACCGCGAGGCTGCGCACCGCGAGGCTCAGCGCCTCGCCGAGCCCGCCGCCGCGGGCTAGACCACTACCGTCCACTGTGGATTGCCCGTACCGTGTCGATCGTGTCCGCCTCGGCGGCTGGCTTGTCCTCGCGGTAGCGCAGCACCCGCGCGAAGCGCAGCGCCACGCCGCCGGGATACCGCGGCGAGGACTGCACTCCGTCGAAGGCGATCTCCACGACCAGCTCGGGCCGCACGCGCACCACCCAGTCGCCGCGCTCCACCGCGAGCTCCAGGAGCCGCTCGGTCTGCCACCGCAACATCTCGTCGGTAAGCCCCTTGAACGTCTTGCCGAGCATCACGAAGCCGCCACCGGCCGGGTCGCGGGCGCCCAGATGCAGGTTGGACAGCCAGCCGCGGCGCCGCCCGTGGCCCCACTCGGCGGCCAGCACGACCAGGTCGAGGGTGTGGCGCGGTTTCACCTTGACCCAGGCCGCGCCGCGCCGACCCACGTCATAGGGCGCCTCCGCGGCCTTGACGACCAGACCTTCGTGGCCGGCGTCGACAGCCGCCGCGAACGCCCGCGCCGCGTCTTCCACAGTGGACACCGGAGCCCGGCCGACGAGCAGCTCGCCCGGCAGCGCCCCGCTCAGCGCCGCCCAGCGCTCGCGTGCGGGCGCGTCGAGCAGGTCGCGGCCGTCGAGGTGGAGCAGGTCGAAGAAGTACGGCACCAGGGCGGTCGGCTCGCCACCGGTACGCCGCGCGGCCCGGCTGGACGTCTCCTGGAACGGCAGCGGCCGGCCGGCCACGTCGAGGCCGATCGCCTCACCGTCAAGCACGGCGCTGTGCAAGGGCAACGCCCGGACCGCGGCCACCACACCGGGCAGCCGGGCGGTCAGGTCGTCGAGGCTGCGGCTGAACGCGGCCACCTCATCGCCGTCGCGGTGCACCTGGATGCGTACGCCATCGAGCTTGACGTCGGCGGCGGCTGGGGTGCCCGTCGCGGCGACCGCCTCGTCCACTGTGGACGCGCTCTGCGCGAGCATCGGGGCCAGGGGGCGGCCGAGCGTGAGGCTGAACTCGCCCAGCGCGGCAGCACCGCCGCTCAACGCCGCGGCGGCGACCTGCTTCAGGTCACCGGCGAGCAGCAGCGCCCGGCGAACGAGCGCGACATCCACCTCAGCCGCGCGGGCGACGGCGTCGACCAGCAGCCCGGCCTGGGCCCCCTGGCGCAGCTCCCCGGTGAGCAGGCCGCGCAGCATGTGCTGCTCGTCGGCGGTCGCCGCGGCGAACAAGCCGTGCAGGAGCCGCCGGCGCTCGGCCTGCGAGCCGGGGCCGGAGACCGCCGAGATGCGCTGGACGGTCTCGTCGACCGTGCCCACGTCGAGGGTCGCGACCGCGGCCGGCTCCGGCACGTCTCGAAGGCTCGCCCACCCGACGCCGGTTTGGCGCTGCCGTAGCTCGCCCGCGAGGTATGCCGCGCCCGCGGCCAGGACCCGGACGTCGCCGTCAGCGGCGAGCCGGCGCAGCGAGCCGGCGAGCAGGTCGACCTTGGCTCGCCGAGCCGAGGTCGAGGTGACGGCGGCTGAGGTCGCGGCCAGGTCGGCGAAGAGCACACCGGCATCCTGACAGCAGCCACCGACACTTTCCGCCGGCGGGCCGCGGGTTGGTCACCGAAGCCCGCCACCGGCGGCAGGGCCGCCGGACCCGGCACCCGGCCTGGCACCGGGCCCGGCGGGTGGCCCCGGCCGGCGTAACCCGCTGGCCGGGCCGGTCGCCGCTCAGCCCACCTGGTACGGCCGCATCATCTCGTTGTCCTCGTGGTCGATGATGTGGCAGTGCCAGACGAAGCGCCCGGGGATGTCGAACCGGGCCTTCAACCTGGTGACCTCCTCCGGCAGGGCGACGACGGTGTCCTTGGTACCGGTCTCCCAGCGCTGCGGCGGCCGGGCCGTCGGGGCGTCGAACGGGCGCCGGTCCAGCACCTCGAACTGCACCTGGTGCAGGTGGATCGGGTGGGCGTCCTCGGTAAAGTTGTGCAGCTCCCAGATCTCGGTGGCGCCCACCGCCGGGTTTTCGGTGACCCCGGCCCCCCACGGCAGCGGGTTCGGCTCGCCGGCGGCGGTCAGCGTGCCGAGCATGCCGGCGATCGGCGCGTCGAACTGCTCGTTGGCCAGCTCGTTGAGGGACAGCTTGCGGGTACGCGATGCCGGGCCGAGCCGCTGGAGCGCCGGCAGCGTCAACCGGTCCGGCGGAACACTGCTCTCCGCCTCCGCCGACACCGCCCGGCGCACCACGAACTTCATCACCTGACCGGTCGTGGTCGGGTCGGCGACCATGAAGTCGGTACCCGGCTCGCCCCCGCCGAACGGCTCGTCGGGCCCCTCGTTGATGAGGAAGAGCGCGGTGCCTTCCGGTACCCGGCTGAAGTCCACGATCACGTCCAGGCGCTCGGCCACGGCCAGCTGTACGCCGTCCAGCCGCACCGGTGCGGGCAGGAACCCGCCGTCGGCACCGATCACCCAGAACGGCAGGGCGGGCGTGGCCGGCCGCCGGGTCAGCGGGTTGGTCACGATCTTCAGGATCAGCACGCGCGTGTTGCTGGCGTTGAGCAAGCGGAAGCGGTACCGGCGCGGCTCGACCTCAAGCACCGGCCAGGTACGTCCGTTGACCACCATCGTGTTGCCGAAGAACTCCGGGTTCCAGATCGGCGGGATGTCGCTGCGCGGGATGAAGGGCCCCTCCGGCGGTACGTCACCGAAGAAGCCGCGGTTGTCCGGGAAGAACAGTGACCCGTCCCGGTTGAACGACCGGTCCTGGATCACCATCGGTATCTCGAAGCGGCCCCGTGGAAGCACTCCGGGGGGCAGGTCGGACCGGCCGCCACGCAGCAGGTAGAACCCGGTCAGGCCGGCGTAGAGGTTGACCCGGGTCAGGCCCAGCTCGTGGTTGTGGAACCACAGTGTGGTGGCCCGCTGGTCGTTCGGGTACTGGAAGATCGCGGCCCCCCTGGGCCAGACCACCCCGTGGCGGCGGCGCGCCTCGTCGCGGAACCGGTCGTAGAAGGAGCCGACCCGGGCGAAGCCGGCCGGGATGTCGCGCGCCACCGGCAGGTACCACGCCTCGGGGTACCCGTCGCTCTCCTCGGTGACGTGCGCCCCGTGCAGATGGGTGACGAAGGGCACCGGTCCCCGGTACGGGCCGGGCGTCGATTTGAACTCCGGCCGCATGTCCCGACCTGAGTTTCCGCCAGGCGGGTTGGCCCAGTGCAGCGTCGGATCGATGGGCAGCAGGTGCGGCCGGAAGTTGCCGGTACGGGTCACCAGCTGGTTGACCCACGTCACCCGTACCGGCCGGTTCGCCCGTGCCTCGATGACGTGCGCCGGATAGTGGAACGTTGCGGCGTCGGCGATTGCCCCGTACCCGAACACGGCCGTCCGGGGCAACCCCGGCGGCAGGATCTGCTGCGAGAACTGGCGTACGGCGATCTCGTACCGGTCGACCCCCGGCGCCGCCGGGCGGGCCTGCGGCATCACCGGCAGGATGAACAAGGGCGTCACGTACTTGGGAATCGACAGCGGGGGTAGCGTGCCGCCCGGTACCGGAGCCGCACCTGCGGAGCGTGCCCGCAACGCGGCCGGGACGAGCAACGCCGCACCCGTCACTGTCCCGGCTTGGATCAACTGCCGTCGTGTAAGCATCGATATCCCCCAATCTCGTAAATGCCAGTCAACCGAGCGTGTTGGGCGCACGGCGATCGCGTATCTCCCCCAGGGCGAACAAAATCCCCCAAGGGTTAACTCAGGGGACGCAACTGACGTGGGAGTTTCGACCACGAACGACCAGCGGCACAAGTCGCGTGAGCGAGGTTTCCGCGTTCCTTCGCCCGCGGTTCACCCGGCGGGGCCGGCCGCCGGGTGGCCGCCTAGCGGAACGGTCAGGACTTCTGGCGGCCGGGCTCCAGGCGGCGCAGCGCCAGCCGGGCGGCCACGGTGAGCAGCGCGCCCTGGACCAGGAGCAGCAGGATCGAGCGCCACCACGCCGCGGCGTCGTGCTTCCACAGGGGATCTTCGATCGGTACCATCCTCAACAGGTCCACAGTGGACGCTCCGGCAGCGAAGCCCCAGCGGGTGGGGGAGACCCACGAGACGATGTCGAGGATCCGCTCGGCGTGCAGCTCGAACAGCCCACCGGAGAGGACCAGCTGGGTCATCACGGCCACCACAAGGACCGGCGTGGTCTGTTCCGGCGTACGGGCCAGGGCGCTCACCAGCAGGCCCAACACCGTGGCGGTGACGGCGACCAAAGCGACCGCCACTATGATCTCCCCGGTCGGGGAGCCGAGCACGAGCGCCTGGCTGGGGCCGCCCCGGCCGAGCAACGAGAGGTACACGAAGATCACGACCTGGATCGTGTTGATGACCGCGAACACCGCGAGCTTCGACGCCAGGTACGCGCTGGGCGATAGCCCCACGGCCCGTTCCCGCGCATAGATGGACGCCTCCCCGACGATCTCCCGGATCGCCGCGGCGATGCCCAGAAACGCCGCGCCGACGACGAGCACCACCAGCAGGCGCTGCGCCTCCAGGTCGAAGATTTCCCCGGTCACCAGGGCGAGCCCGTGCTTGCCCGGCACGGCGTGCGTCAACAGCGCCAGGGCCAGGGGTAAGCCGAGCAGGAACAGCGTGTACCCGCGGTCGGCGCCGATGACGGCGAGCATGCGCAGGCACAGCGTGGCGAACTGGCGTAGCGGCGCCGTCGGATGCCGCGCCCGGCCACCTAGCGGCGGGTCCAGCCGCGGCCGCCCGACCCTCGCCCGGCCGACCGCCCGCCGGACCGCCGGGGGTGCGGCGGCCGTCGCCGCCTCAGCGGCCGCCCGGGGCGCGGGCAGCGGCCGCTGCGCCTCCAGCTCCTCCAGGGTGTCGCCGATGTAGCGCCGGTACAGCTCCGAGTCGCGGTACGCCCTGGCCCAGCGCGCCGGTTCGTCGGTCACGTCGGAGAAGACCTCGGCGTAGTCGTCCGCCTTGAAGAACCCGAGCACCTCGTCGGGCGGCCCGAAGTACGCCAGCGTGCCACCGATGCCCAGCACCAGCACCCGGTCACACATGTCCAGGTGCAGCACGTTGTGGGTGACCACGATGACGGTACGGCCGGTGTCGGCCAGCTCCCGAAGCTCCTCCATGACCTCCTTGTCCAGCGCCGGGTCCAGCCCGGAGGTCGGCTCGTCGAGGGTGAGCAGGGACGGCTCGGTGAGCAGCTCCAGCGCGACCGACGTGCGCTTGCGCTGGCCGCCGGAGAGCGTGTCGATGCGCTGCCGCGCCCGCTGGGCCAGCCCGAGGGTCTGCAGCACCTCCTCGACCTTGGCCGACCGTTCGGCGCGCGGCACGTCGTCGGCGAAGCGCAGGGCCGCGGCGAACCGCAGGGCTCGCTGTACCGTCAGCTGCTTATGCAGTACGTCATCCTGCGGGACCATGCCGATCCGGTACCGCAGCTCGGCGTACTGGGCGTAGAGGTCGCGGCCGTCGTAGCCGACCCGGCCCCGGTTGGCCGGCCGCAGCCCGGTGACCGCCTTGAGGAGGGTGGACTTCCCGCAGCCGCTCGGCCCGATCACCGCGAGCAGGCTGCCCGCCTCCAGCGCGAAGCTCACGTCATCGAGCAGGATCTGGTCACCGACCAACACGGTGAGCCGTTCGGCCGACAGTGACACCGGGCCGGTGTCCTCGAACTCGATCAGCCGCTGGCCGTCGAAGACGAACTCGTGCCGGCCGACCGACACCCGGTCGCCCGGGTTGATCACCGACCGGCGGACCTGCCTGCCGTTGAGGAACGTGCCGTTGCGGCTGCCCAGGTCGACCACCTCGTGGACCTCGCCCGTACGCCGTACCTCGGCGTGGTTGCGGGAGGCCTTGAGGTCGGTCAGCGCGATGTCGTTGCCCGCACCGCGACCAATGCGGATCCGCTCGGCGGCCTCGTGCTCGGCGGTGGGCATACGGACCGACACGGCGGGCACAGCGAGCGCGCCCGATGAGTCGGCGCCGTCCTGCGTCATCTCGGCCGGGTCGCGGTGGACGAACGCGAACCGCACGATCGGACCTTGCTCGGCGTTGCCGAGCCGGACCTCGCCGCCGTCGGTCACCGCGACGTAGGCACTGCGCTGGCCCTCGACGAAGGTCCCGTTGCGGCTGCCCAGGTCGCGCAGGAGCCAGCCGTCCTCGGCGAACACGACCTCGGCGTGCCGCCGGGACACCAGCGGATCGTCGACCACGAGCTGGCATCCGCGCTCGCGACCGATCACGAGGGGCTGGTCCGGCCGGGCCTGCGCCCGGGCCGAGCCGCTACGCACCTCTAGCACCACGACGCCGCCGGTGGTCATCTCGACCTGCTCGCTGCTCTCCACGCGCACCATCATCCCGGGCGTGTCCAGCCCGCGGTGTCAACCGGCGGACTACGGCGTCGACCTGAGCACGGCAGGCAGCGCCGGATAGGGGTCGACGATTGGCGCACGCTGTTCGCGGCAACGCCCGCGCAGCTCGGTCAGTACTTCGCCCGCGGCATAGAACCGGCCCCGCGTAGCGCCTTGACCATCGAGCATGCCGATCTCGACCAGCCGAGCGAGATCGCGAGTCGCCGTCCGCTGGTCGATACCGGCACTCCTCACGTAGCTCGACCGGCGGAGCCGGTAGCCGAGAACTGCCTCATAGAGCAGGTTGGTAACCCGATCGGGAAGATGGTGATGGGCAGTGAGGCGGTCGAGCTCGGTCCAGATCGAGGACGTTTCGTCGGCCCGTCTCGCCACAGTCTGTGCCTGCATGTGATGGGCGCGCAGGTTGAACGAGACCCACAGATCCGCGGCGCGTTCTGGTTGCCACGATCCCCCACCGGTGGGCGCGAGCACCCGGTAGTACTCATCGGTGTTTTGCCCCAACCACTCCTCGATGCTGGAGAAAGCTGGTTCGACGATCGCCTGTCTGGCGAGAACGAGCGTCTGCAAGGCTCGCGCCATCCGACCGTTTCCATCGCGGAAGGGATGGATCATGACCAAGTTGAGGTGGGCCATGGCGCCTCGCAGGATAGGGTCCGTGTCCTGGCCGGCGCGTAGATCCGCGGCGAGCGCCTCCATCAGCCCGGGAACGAGCTCGGCCGCCGGGCCCTCATAGACGGTCTGGCCGGTTCGGTCGTCGTGGGCGTAGATCTGCCCAAGGCGGTACTGTCCCGGACTCTTGGACAGGTCATGGGCCAACATCATGTAATGCATGCCGCGCAGCACTGACGCGTCGAAGATGAAATGTGGGTCGCTGGCCATTTGCAGCACGTAGCCGAGTGCGTGCCGGTAACCGCGGACCTCAGCGAAGGTGCGCTCGTCGGCGCTGATCGGTTCCTCATCGGCAAGGACCGCGGCCGCATCGTCTTCGTCGACAACGTAGCCCTCGATACCGTTCGAGCCACGAATCGCGCGCGCGAGCATTGTGCGACGAAGCTCTCCTTGCCATCGCTTAGGGGCCCGGAGCAAGTCAGCGAGTGCTCGACGCATCTCATGAATCTCGGCGAGGACGCGGCGGTCCTCCTCCGTAAGGAGCGGCGTGGCGAAGATCATCAGATGTCCCGTTGTCTCCAATATTAGAGACAACGAGAGCAGGTCGTCGCTAATGCTAGAGACAACAGGACATGTACGGCCGACATCAGCCCAGCTCGGCCAGCCTCCTCAGTTCGTGCCTCGAATCACACGCGACCGCCATCCGAAGACCCGACGGATGGACGCTCGGACACAGCTCACGGCACTACGGAGGCCGCCATGTCCCATCTGAACGTCACCACGGTACGGTGCGAAGCGCTGTTCGCCTCTGCGCTCCAACGCTCGCAGTCCCCCACGCCAACGCAGGTGCGGCAGGCGATCATGTGGACGGTCCGTGACTTGGGCAGCCAGGGCTGTGCCGAGCGGGTCGCGCAGGAGTTCGGCGACCACCCGGAGACGGCGGTAGCTCGGATGCGCTGGGCGCGCCAGCTGGTCGCCGAGGCGTTCGCTCCGGCCCGGCGCGACCAGACCCGCCACGCGTACCCGCTCGCCGCCTGATCGGCACGAGGCGCCTGGCCGGCGCCGGGTCCGCGCGCCGGGCGCCCGGAACTCGGTGGTACCGCGCGCGGTCCTGCGCGAGGCTGGTCCGCGAGGCTGGTCACGGCCGCGAGGCGGGAGCTGGAAACCGGTGGAGCTGCACGAGTACGCGAGCCTGGACGCGGTCGGCCTGCGCGAGCTGATCCGCGCGGGCGAGGTGAGCGCGGCCGAGGTCGAGGCGGTTGCCCGGCGCGCGCTCCACCTCGCCGACGCCGACCTCAACGCGTTGGCCCTGCCGTTGTTCGAGCCGGCGCTCGACCACGAGCCAGACGGGCCGCTGGCCGGCGTACCGTTTCTGATCAAGGACAGTGGACCGTTCGCGCGGGGTGTGCCGTTCGCGCTCGGCAGCCGGAGCATCCGCGGTGCCGTCGCGCTGGTCGACCACGACCTGATGGCCCGCTTCCGCGCCGCCGGCCTGGTGACCCTCGGTCAGACCACCGCACCGGAGCTGGGGCTCAGCTTCTCGACCGAGCCGGTCAAGCACGGACCGACCCGCAACCCCTGGGCGCTCGACCGGGGCGTTGGCGGGTCGAGCGGCGGCTCGGCCGCGCTCGTCGCCGCTGGCGCGGTGCCGCTCGCGCACGGCAACGACGGGGGCGGATCATTGCGGTTACCGGCGTCGTGCTGCGGGCTGGTCGGGCTCAAGCCGAGCCGCGGCCGTACCCCCAGTGGCCCGTACGTCGGTGAGAGCGGGTTCGGGCTCATCGTCGAGCTCGGGCTGACCCGGACCGTTCGGGACACCGCGCACCTGCTCGACGCCGTCGCCGCGCCAACCGTTGGTGAGAAGTACACCGCGCCGCCGCCGACCCGCCCGTACGCCGACGAGCTGCGCGCCGACCCCGGCCGCCTGCGGGTCGCGATCACGACGCGCGCCTGGTCCGGGACACTGGTCGACCCGCAGGTCGCCTCCATCACGGTCACCGCGGGCAAGGTGCTGGAGTGGCTCGGGCACGTGGTCACCGAGGCGAGCCCGGACATCGACGCCGACGCAGTCGTCGAGGCGGCGATGCTCGGCGCGGTCGCGACCGGCGCCGCGTTGCTGATGGCACCCCGCCGGCCCGACCGGTCCCTGCTGGAGGCGGTGTCCCGGCAGGTCCTGGCCGAGACCGAGGCCTTCACGGCGCTCGACCTCATGGCGGCGATCGACGCCCAGCACCGGGTGACCCGCCCGGTCGGTCTGTTCTTCACCCGCCATGACCTGCTCGTCACGCCGACGCTCGGACAGCTCCCGGCACCGCACGGCACGCTCGACTACGACAACCCGGACCACACCGTGCGGTCCTGGCTGCGGCGCATCTTCGAGTACGGGCCGTTCACCGCGCCGTTCAACGTCTCCGGGCATCCGGCGATCAGCCTGCCGCTCGGGCAGAGCCGCGAAGGGTTGCCGATCGGCGTCCAGCTCGTAGCCGCCTATGGCAGGGAGGACCTGCTGCTGCGGGTAGCCACGCAGCTGGAGGAGGCCGTGCCCTGGAAGGACCGCCGGCCCCCGGTGTCGGTCGACGCGCTCTGACTCCCGGAACGCCTACTTCTTCACGATGGCTGCGAGCATCGCGCGGACCTGTGGGCCGCTCTTGTCGGGCGTGAGCCCCGTGAAGATGAAGCCGAGCAGCGCCTGGTTGCCCGCCCACGCACACATCGTCATGGTGACCCCGAGCCCGTTGACCTTGGCGCACTCCGCTTTGCCGCCCACCGACCCCGGATCCGTGGCGACCCGTTGGCCGAGGCTGCCGCCGCCGAGGTTCTTCCCCGCGCTGGTGAAGAACGCGTCCAGCTGCCGCTCCGAGCCGCCGGCGCCGAACGCCTTGCCGGTGCCGCCCCACACGATCGCCGTGCGGCCCGGCGAGGTCGTGTCTTCGTAGATGACGGCGAACGGGTCGTCCATGCCGGCGTTGCGCATCTGGTCGCGCATGGGAGCGACCTGCGACTGGTCGCTCATCTTGCGCAGCGAGCCGATCTGGTCGGGCGCGGTGAGCGTGACCGTGGCGCCGGTTGGCGAGGGGGGCCGGGCGCTGGCCGAGGAGGTGGTCGTGCTGCCAGCTCCAGTCGGAGTCCCCTTGTCCCGCCGGCTCAGCACGACGGCCGCCGCGATCGCACCCACGATGACAAGCACCAACACGCCGACGAGGACCGCGATGAGGGGACCGCGCGAGCGCCGTCGGGGCGGCGGAGGGCCGTACTGGTAGGGCTCCCCCTGGTACGACGACCAGTCCTGGTCCCCGGGCTGCTGGTACGGCGGGCCTGACTGCTGGTACGGCGGACCCGACGACTGGTACGGCGGGGGCGACGATGGATAGCCGGGCTGGGGGTAGCTGGGCTGCCCGTAGCTCGGCTGCCCCTGGGTGGGCTGTCCCCCGTAGCTCGGCTGCCCGTAGCTGGGCTGCCCGTAACCCGGCTGCCCATAGCCGGGCTGCCCGTACCCGGGCGACGGGTAACCGGGAGCCGGTTGACCGGATCCGCCCGGCTGCGACCAGGGTGAGGGTTCGTTCGGCTGTCCGGGCGGACCGTACGGGTCAGACATGAGGGCTCCTCCGCGCTCCCGATGAGCGGACCCTCGGAAGGGTATTGCGCTGGCTCTGAGCGCGCTGTCCCCTAGCGCGGGTTCGCGCAGTTTGAACCCAGCGAGCGTGACATGCGTCACCGACAAGAACAAGGATGCGAGGATGGCCGACGACCCGCTCGACCCACTACGGCACATCTGCCGCACCTTGCCGGATGGGACGAGGTCGCGGAGCTGATTACCGACGGTAACCTGCTGACGGCACCCTGAACGGCCGGCCGAACAGGTGTCGAACGAGCGTCGTCACCTGGCCCGCCCACCGGCGAATGAACCTTTGGCGAAGCCCGCTACGTTGTTTCATATGCGGTGACCGATGTCCGAGGGGGTTTGTGGGCAGGCAGGAACGACCGTTAGACCCGAACGCAGGACCGGTCGAGGCCTTTGCAGCGGGCCTGCGGCAGCTACGGCGCGCCGCTGGCAACCCGGGGTACCGGACGCTGGCTCGCCGGGCCGGGTACTCAGCGTCGGCGCTGTCGTCGGCGGCGGCCGGGCGGGTGCTGCCGTCGCTCGCGGTCACGCTGGCGTACGCGGGCGTGTGCGGCGGCGATCTCGAAGAGTGGGAACGACGGTGGGAGCAGGCGGCGGCGCAGCTCGCCGAGGAGGAACCGCCGGTCGTGGTCCGCCCGTCGGTCGTGCCGCGTGAGCTCCCGCTCGACGTGTACGGGTTCACCGGCCGCTCCGAGGAGCTGGCCGAGCTCGACCGCCTCCTGGCAGCCACACAGGCCGACTCGTCGGCGGTGGTGATCTCGGCGGTCGCCGGTGCGGGGGGCGTCGGCAAGACGGCACTCGCTGTGCACTGGGCGCACGAGATCAGCGACCGGTTCCCGGACGGCCAGCTCTACGTCGACCTCCGCGGCTACGACCCCGACCAGCCGCTGGAGGCGGCCGACGTGCTGGCCAGCTTCCTGCGCGCGCTGGGCCTCGACGGCGCGGAGATCCCGTACGACGAGGGCGAGCGGGCGGCCAGGTTCCGCTCGCTGGTAGCCGGGCGCCGGATGCTGATCCTGCTGGACAACGCGCTGTCGGCCGACCAGGTCCGGCTGCTGCTGCCCGGGACACCCACCTGCTTCGTGCTGGTCACCAGCCGGGACAGCCTCGCCGCGCTGGTGGCCCGCCACGGGGCACGCCGGGTCGATCTGGATCTGCTGGCCTCGCCCGAGGCGGTACGGCTGCTGCGTACGCTCATTGGGAGCCGCGTTGACGCCGAGCCGGCGGCGGCGGTCGCGCTGGCACAGGCCTGCGCCCGGCTCCCGCTCGCCCTGCGCCTGGCCGCCGAGATCGCCGTCGGACGCCCGACCGCCCGGCTGGCCGAGCTCGTCGTGGAGCTGGCCGACGAGCACAGCCGGCTCGACCTGCTCGACGCCGCCGCCGACAACCGCACCGCGGTACGAGCCGTCTTCTCCTGGTCCTACCAGCACCTGCCGCCGGACGTGGCAGGCGCCTTCCGGCTGCTCGGCCAGCACCCGGGCGGAGACTTCGACACCTACGCCGCGGCCGCCCTCGTCGACACCGATCTTGACGAGGCGTCACGCCTGATCCAGGCGCTCACCCGCGGGCACCTGCTGCAGGAGAGCGCGCCCGGCCGCTACCGGATGCACGACCTCATCCGGATGTACGCGGCCGAGCTTGCCGGCGACGACCCGGCCCCGCGGACCCGTCTGTTCGACCACTACCTGTCCACCGTGGCCGCTGCCATGGACACCCTCTACCCCGCCGAGCGCTACCGCCGTCCGGTCGTCGCCCCGCCGGCGACTCCCGCGCCGGACGTGGGGGACTCGGCGCTGGCCCGAGCCTGGCTCGACGCCGAGCGCGCCAACCTGGTCGCCGCCACGACCCACAGCGTCACACACGCCGGACCCGTGGCCGCGACCATCGGCCGCTACCTGGACACCGCCCCGCATTACAGCGAGGCGATCACCGTACACAGCCACGCCCTGCTGGCCGCCCGGCAGCTCGGCGACCGGCGCGGGGAAGGCGACGCGCTGCACAACCTCGGCGCGGTGTACTGGCTGTGGGGGCGCAACAACGAGGCGGTCGAGCACTATCGACAGGCCCTGGCCATCCGCCGCGAGATCGGTTACCGGGTCGGTGAAGGGCACACGCTCAACAACCTTGGCCTGGTCTACCGGCGGTGGGGCCGCTACGACGAGGCGGTCGAGCACTACCTGGAGGCGCTGGCCATCCAGCGGCAGATCGGCGACCGGGCCGGTGAGGCGCTCGCGCTGGGCAACCTGGGCGTCGTGTGCCACCAGTCCGCCCGGTACGCCGAGGCCCTCGACTACCACCAGCAGGGCCTGGCGATCTGTCGGGAGCTGGGCAACCGGGCCGCCGAAGGGCGCAAGCTCGGCAACGTGGCGATGGTGCGGCAGCGGCTGGGCCATCACCGCCAAGCGCTCGACAGCTACCAGCACGCCGTGGCGATCTTCCGGGAGTTCGGCGACCGTGGCGGCGAAGCTGGCGCGCTGTGCGGCATCGGGCTCGTGTACCGCCGCCTCGGTTGCCCGGAAGATGCGCTCGACCAGCTCGCGAAGGCCTTCGACTTGGTGTGCGAGATCGGCGACCGGTCCGGTGAGGCCGACGTGCGCGACGCGCTGGGCACGCTGCACTGCGGGTCCGGGCGCCCCGAGGCGGCGCTGGAGGAGCACCGGCAGGCCTTGCTGATCGCGCGTGAGATCGGCTACCGGAGCCGTGAGGTCAGCGCGCTCAACGGGCTGGGCGACAGCCTGTGCCGCCTCGGGCGGCTCGACGAGGCGCGTGGCCGGTACGAGGCGGCGCAACGGCTGGCCCGCCAGATCGGCGACCGGGACCAGCTGGCCCGCGCGTTGACCGGGCTCGGCGATGCCTGGAACCTGGCGGGCAACCGGCGCCAGGCCCGCGAGTACTGGCAGGACGCCTGGTCCCAGTACGCCGAGCTCGACGTGCCGGAGGCCGACGAGGTGCGGTCACGCTTGGCTGCCCTCGACGCCGGCGTGGAGCTCGACGCCGGCGTGGAAGGCGTGCCGGCGTAACGGCCGCCGGCTCAGGTGCGGCGCGGGCTGACGAAGAGGCTCTGTACGGAGCGGCCAAGCTGACCCTGCTCGTCATACAGCGCGGTGTCGGCGAGCCCGATCCCGGCGCCGTCGATGGACGTCACGGCCTGCAGGCAGACCCACTCGCCGGCCGGGTACCGGACAAGGTGGACGGTCAGGTCCGGGTTGACGAACAGGTAATCGTGGAAGTCGAGCACGTTGCTGATCCCGTTGCCGGAGTCCGCCGCGACGAGCACGCGCGTCAACGGGCTTGGTTGCTCGCCTTCGACCAGCGGCATCCGCATCCGCAGCCAGGCCGTCGCTGGACCCGGCTCGCGGAATGATCCCGCGGTGAACCGGACCTCCATGGCGGCGTGATAGCCAACCTCGTAGGGCACCGGAAAGAACGGCTTGCTTTCGGCGCCCTCGAGACGAACCGGCGGGCTCGCGCCGTTGTCCGGTGCCGCCTTTTCCGAGGCACGGATGAGCAACGCGGTACACCGCACGTACGGCTCGATCGCAGCCTCGACGATCATGGTGCTGCGCCCTTCACGTACCACCGAAGCCGTGACGTCAAGCGCGGCGATCGGTACCGGACGCGCGATGTCGAACGTCAGCCGGGCGACCCGCATGTCCGGCCGGGCTTTCGCCTCGACGGCCCGGCCGAGTAAGGCGGCCGGCGGTCCGGCGTGTTGCGAGTAGGCGTCCCACGGGCCCCGGGTGTGCTCCGTGGACTCGAACCGGTCGTTTCCTACTCGCGAGTAGAAGGCCATCCCCTGATCCTATGGACCCGGCCGGGCGCCGACCGCATCCCTCTAGCATCGGGGCATGGGCTTCGATGTGGCTTCGGTGCGGGCGCGCTACCCGGCCCTGCGGGACGGGTACGCATGGTTGGACGGTGCCGCCGGAACGCAGGTACCGGAGTCGGTCATCGACGCGATCGCCTCGACGTACCGCGCCGGAATCGGCAACGTCGGCGGCGCCTTTCCCGCCAGCCAGCGCTCGACGGCGATCGTGGAGGCGGCCCGGCACGCGGTCGCCGACCTGGTCGGCGCGGACCCGCGGGGCGTGGTGTTCGGCCCCAACATGACCACGCTGACGTACCGGTTCGCGGCGACCCTGGCGCGGACCTGGCGTACCGGCGACGAGATCGTCCTGTCGCGGCTGGACCATGACGCGAACGTGCGGCCCTGGCTGCAGGCCGCTGAGCGCGCCGGTGCGGTCGTGCGCTGGGCCGAGGTGGAGCTGCCCAGCGGTGAGCTGCCGACCGAGCAGTACGCCTCGCTGGTGGGTGAGCGGACCCGGCTCGTGGCGGTGACGGCCGCGAGCAACCTGCTCGGCACAATGCCTGATGTGGCGGGCGTGGCGAAGATTGCCCACGAGGTGGGCGCACTGACCTATGTGGACGGTGTACACGCCACCCCGCACACGCCGGTCGACATCGGCGCGCTCGGCGCTGACTTCTACGCCACCAGCGCATACAAATGGTCCGGACCGCACCTCGGTGCGGTGGTCGCCGACCCGGCCCTGCTGGCGAACCTGCGGCCGGACAAGCTGGCGTCCTCGCCGGACGCCGTACCGGAGCGGTTCGAGACCGGTACCGCCGCCTTGGCCGACCTGGCCGGCGTGGTGGCCGCCGTCGAACACCTCGCCGGGCTCGACCCGGCGGCGACCGGCAGCCGGCGCGCTCGGGTGCTCGCCTCGATGGCCGCTGTCGAGGCGCACGAGCAGGCGGAGCTGGCGTACCTCGTGGCCGGGCTACGGGCCATGGCACACGTGCAGACCATCGGCTCGCCGGCGCGCCGCACCGCGACGGTGTACTTCAGCGTGGCCGGTCATCCGGCCCGCGAGGTTGCGCAGTTTCTGGCAAGCCGGCGGATCAACGTGTGGAGCGGCCATTGCTACGCCTGGGAGCTGACCGGCGCCCTGGGCATCCGCGACACTGGTGGGGCGGTACGCGCCGGGCTCGTGCACTACAACGACCGGTCCGATGTCGACCGGCTGTTGGCCGCGGTGGCCGAGCTCGCCCCATCGTGAACCGGTTGCCACACCTGTTCGGCGACCCGGCGGAAGTTGCCGCCGAGGATCGCGGTGACCGCCTCGGCTGGATAACCCCGCTCGCGGAGTGCGTCGTCGACCCGCAGCAGGACTTCGGGAGGCATGAAGTTGATCGCGCCCCAGCGGGTGTAGCCGTCGGGAAACAGGTGTGGGTTGGCCGCGAGCTCGCGGTTGAAGTCCTCGACGTCGAAGGGGAAGTCGGTGGCCAGCCCGACGTGGTCGGCGCCGACGAGGTCGACGGCGTAGTCGATGTGCCGGCACAGCGCGTCCAGCGAGGCGTCGTTGGCGCCGAGGAAGATGCCGACGCACGCTGTATGGAAATGTGTCGATTCGTGGCGCGACTCTGAGTACATTGACGACCACGAGCGCGTGAGCTCGGCGCCGGTGCGTCGCAGCGGGGAGAATTGAGACATGACACAGGCAAACGAGGCGCCGACGGTGACCCTCACCGGCGACGCCGAGATGCCGGTCGTCGGCCTCGGCACCTGGCAGCTGCAAGGCCGGCGCGGCTACGAGGCCATCCGCTTGGCGCTCGAGGTTGGATACCGGCACATCGACACCGCGACCATGTACGGCAACGAGGCGGAGGTCGGACGCGCTGTGCGTGACAGCGGGCTGGACCGCCGGGAGGTGTTCATCACCACCAAGCTGCCGCCGGAGCGCGCCGGCCGGGAACGGGAGACGATCTCGGCGAGCCTGCGGACACTGGGTACCGAGTACGTCGACCTGTGGCTCATCCATTGGCCGCCCAGCCGCCGGTCCGGCACGCAGGCCTGGCAGGAGTTTCTGGCGGTACGAGACGTCGGCCTGACGCGAGCCGTCGGGGTGAGCAACTACAGCACCTCCCAGATCGACCAGCTCGTCGAGGCGACCGGCGAGGCACCCGCGGTCAACCAGATCCCGTGGAGCCCCCGCTCGCACGACCCCGAGAAGCTCGACGAGCATCGCAAGCGCGGCGTCGTGGTCGAGGGGTACAGCCCGCTGAAGGCCACGAACCTGCGGCACCGGGTGCTCGTCGAGATCGCGGAGCGTCACAGCGTGACACCGGCGCAGGTGGTGCTGCGCTGGCATCTTGAGCACAGCATCGTCGTGATCCCGAAGTCGGCCACCCCGCAACGGATCAAGGAGAATCTCGACCTCTTCGGCTTTTCGCTCACCGAAGACGAGATCGCGCGGATTGCCACGCTCTCCGAGTATTGACAAGAGACTCATCCTACGTTTTCGATAACCGACCGCCCGAGCGGCTTGACCTCCATCGGGCGGTCATGTCACCCTCCATCGAGGCCGGTCACTGAACGGCCGGCGGGTCAACGTACCGTGCCAGAACATCGTGGTCTTCGGCTGCCGCATGAACGGCAACTGGGGCGCGATCACCTGGACAGCTTCACGGGCACCCTTGAGCGGTCGGTCGCGTTCGTGACGAGCACGTACAACAACCAGACCGGCAGCTTCCTGCCGCGCTTCGGCCCGTTCACCATCTCGAGCTCGTCGTGCACGCACGCCGGCCGCAAGGCCTTCGACGTCAGCGGCCTGAGCAACAGCCACATCCGGGGCTTCACGGTGCGCAACGGCGACTTCCGGGGCGTCGCGGACACCACCAACACCTGGCGGTTCGTCGACGGCCTCAGCCTCACCAACGTAAAGATCAACGGCAGGACCGTCACCCGCTGAGCTAGCCGGCAGCCGCCTCCGCGGCTAGCTGACCTGCTGGGCGCCGGTTAAGGCCTCATCGAGGGCCGGCGCCGGTGCCCGCTTGCGGCTGCGGGCCGCCAGCTGCTCGGCGGTCAGGCGCCGGCCGTACGCGAAGAAGTACCACCGCAGATAACCCGGCAGGAACCGGCCGAGGTCGAAGCGGGACTCGCCGAGCTGCCGGTCGAGCCAGATGGTCGGGATCTCGGCGATCGGCAGCCGCAGCCGGTTCGCCTTCGCGGTCAGCTCCAGGCCGATCTCGAACCCGGTCCGCGACTCGATGCCGACGGTCCGGACGAACTCGGTGTTGTACGCCTTGAAGCTGTTCGTCGCGTCCCTGGTGCCCACCCGTGCGAACGTGTGCAGGGTGCGCCCCGCCCAGCGCGACATGAGCCGCTTGAGCCGCGGGCCGCCGACCTGCTGGCCCCCCGGCATGTACCGCGACGCCGCCGCGACCACCACGCCCCGGTCCACGAGGCGGGCCAGATCGTCGACCTGGCGCGGGTCGTCGCAGCCATCGGCCATCGTCACCACGGTCACCGGCGCCTGGGCCGCGTCGATGCCGAAGCGGATCGCATTGGCCGGGCCGCGCCCGTAGGTGTTCAGGATCGGCCGTACCCGCGGGTCCCGCGCGGCGACCGCCAGCACGTACGGAACCGTCGTGTCCTCCGGCATGTCGTGAACGATCAGGACCTCGCTCGGCAGCATCACCTCGCGCAGGATCCGGTTGAGGCACGCGACGATGGCTTCACCCTCGTTGTAGACCGGGATGACGATGCTGACCTGGGGCTTCACGGACATGGTTCTCCCGACCGACGGTTGGGAGCAGGCTACACCGCGCTACGCGCCGCCCGGTGTCGGAAACCGGACCTCCGTCAGCGGTTGTGTTTCCGGACACGGGCGCGGGTATAGGTCTCCAGATGAACCTGTCCTTCCTCCGCCCGCTCTACGACCGACCCGGTCCATGGGTGTCGGTCTATCTAGATGCCTCGCACGACACCGAAGACGCCGACAGCCGCCTCGCCCTGCGCTGGCGGGCCACGCGCGAGCAGCTGGCAGAGGCCGACGGGGCCACCCTGGACGCGCTCGAACGGGCCGTGCTGGCGCACCCGCGCCGGCCGGGCCAGTACGGCCTTGTCGCCTTCGCGGTGGGCGGCGAGGTGGCGTACGTCGAGGCCTTGGCCGCGCCGCCGGACCGGGAGATCGCCGAGCTGGCGCCGCTGCCGCACGCGATGCCGCTGGTCGCCGCGCGTGGTGAGCACATCCCCTGGCTGCGCGTCGTGGTGGACCGTACGGGCGCCGACATCACCAGCGCCACCGAGGGCGGGTTACCGCGCACCGCGCAGGTCGCCGGCGGCTACGAGTACCCGCTGCGCAAGGCCAAGCCGGGGGGCTGGTCGCAACCGAGGTACCAACGCGCCGCCGAGACGACCTGGCAGCGCAACGCGACCGAGGTCGCGGAGGCGGTGACCGACCTGGCCGACGCCATCGGGCCGGACGTGTTGGTGGTGGCCGGCGACGTACACGCCCGGCCGCTGGTGGTCGAGCACCTGCCCAAGCGCTGGCGTTCCCGGGTGGTCGAGTCGGAGGTCGGTTCCCGGGCGCCGGGCGCCGATCCCGAGCCGCTGGACGAGGTGACCGTGCGCGCCGTGGCCGAGCTCGCCGCCGCGATGACGGCCGACGTGCTGGACCGCTTCGGCGTCCAGCGCGGCCGGGATCCCGGGGCTGGCAACGGCCTCGGCGCGGTCGTCACCGCCCTGCAGCGGGCGCAGGTCGACACCGTCCTGCTGGTCAACAACCCGTCCGCCAAGCACGAGCTCTGGATCGGACCGCAGCCTTCGGACATCGCGCTCACCGCGGACGAGCTGCGCGCCGCCGGTGTGGAACACCCGCAACAGGTACGGGCGGATGCCGCGCTCCTGCGTGCGATGGCGGGCACCGGCGCCGACCTGGTGCTGGTGGAGCCGGGCGCCGTGGAGCTCGATGGCGGGATCGGCGCCGTGCTGCGCTACGTCGACGAGAGCACGTCGAAGCACTCGACCGGGCGGTCCGGCACGGTCGTCGGCGACTCCAGGTGATACGCGCCGCTGGGCACGATCCCGGCGCCGCCGTAGTCGGCGAGCAGGCGTAGCTGTACCGCCACGTCCTCGCCCGAGTGCTCCGGTGGTACCTCCGGCCAGAAGTCGTAGCCACCGACGGCGACGAGCTTGGCGCGGTCGTACAGCACGCAGGCACCCAGCCATGCCACCTTGTACGCACGCCACTCCCCCGGCGCGAGCCGCAGCCGCTCCGTCACGTGCAACAGGTTGGCCGCGGCGTGCACGCTCGACCGCGCCCACTGCGGCCCTCGCGGCTCGATGCGTTCCGGCCTGGGCCGTCCGGTCCACTCCTCGTACCCGCGCTCCTGGTCCGGCCGATGGTCGTCCACATAGGACAACCCATGCGGCGCGTTGCCCACGAACCCGGTGCCCAGCGTGACGATCGCTTCGAGCAGCCGGCGCACCGTACTGGGCTCCAGCCACACATCGTCGTCGAGGAAGAGCACGAACCGGGCACGCGAGCGGGACAAAAGGAAGGCCCGGTGCTCGGCCAGGCCGTGCCGCGGCCGGTGGCGGGTGAGGAGCACGGGATGGCCGCGGTGGCGCAGGATGCGTACCACCCCTGCGACGCCCGGATCGTGCCACGTCGGCTGGCCGTCGGACTGGTCGCTCACGACCACGCCGAACTCCACGTCCTGCACCGCCAGCCCGCACAGCGTCACGGCCAGCTCGACCGGCCGGTCCCGGGTCGGCACGAGTACGTCGAGCTCGCGTTCCGCCGGCCGCGGATCACCGAGATCGAGTGGCCGGGTGGCCGCACACATAGCTGTCTGGTTACCCGGCGGCACCGGATGAAACGCGGCCGCTACACCTCCGGTCCGGCGACCGGTTCGGTCGGGGTCGGCGTCCGCGTGGAACGGATCCGCTCGATGATCTTCGAGGTGGACTTGTCGGGCACGTAGTCCAGGGTCCGCACCTCGCCGCCGAGCTGGCGCACCAGTGGTGCCTCCGGGATCAGCTCCGGCGGGTAGTCACCGCCCTTGACGTACACGTCGGGCCGGACCTCGGTGATGAGCGCGGCCGGGGTGTCTTCGTGGAAGACGACCACGTGGTCCACGCAGGACAGTGCACTGAGGACGGACACCCGATCCTCCACCGGGTTGACCGGACGGTTCTCGCCTTTGAGCCGGCGTACCGACTCGTCGGAGTTGACCGCGACGATCAGGATGTCGCCCAGCTGTTTGGCCTGCTCCAGGTAGCCCACATGCCCGCTGTGCAGCACGTCGAAACAGCCGTTGGTGAACACGATCCGCCGCCCGCGCGCCCGGTGCGCCGTCACCTGCACACTGAGCGCCGCGGAGTCCAGCACCCGGGAGTCGCCCGCATCGGCCGCGGTGAGCAGGTCGCCGGCGGGGCAGACGGCGGTACCCAGGCTGCTGCTCGCCGTGCAGGTGGCCACGGTCGCGGCGAGCTGGGCCACGTCGGCCGCTTCCGCCAGGGCGGCGCCAGTGCTGAGCGCGAGCGTGAACGCGGCGACGTAGGCATCGCCGGCGCCCGCCGCGCGGCTCGCCGACACCGGTCTGGCGTACGTGCGATGAGCCGGCCTGTTCTCGCGTAGGACCACGGTGCCGTCGACGTCCAGGGTCACCGCCATCGCACGGGCCTTCGCCCGGGCGAGCAGCCGGTCGGCCGCCCCCGCCACCCAGTCCGGCCGCGACACCGACAGCTGGTCGGAGTGGGCGCCGAGGAGCCGGAGCGCTTCGGCGAAGTTCGGAGTCACGAGGTCCGGCTGGACGTCAGCCCAGGGCTGCGTGTCATGCGCGTCGACGACGAGCAGCGGTACTTCGGCCCGGCGGTCGCGCAACAGCTGGCGAACCTCCTCGCCGACCGTGCCGGCCTCGTAGTCGCAGACGATGACCGCGTCCGGCTTGGCGTCGAGCGCGTCGCCGACGGTACGCACCAGCTCCCGGGCCGCGGCCGGGGTCAGCGGCGTGGTGTCGCCCTGGTCGAACCGCACCAGGATCTGCTCGTCGGCCATCACGCGGCGCTTGGCAACGGTACGCCGGCCGGGCACCGTGACCAGCCGCGCGTCGACCCAGGCCTCCCGGAGCCGGGTGCGGAGCCGGGCGCCGTCGGAGTCGTCGCCGACCACGGCGGCGAGGACCGCCCGGCCGCCGAGCGCGGCGACGTTGGCGGCGGCGTTGGCGGCGCCGCCGCAGGAAAAGGTGATCCGGTCCAGACCCACGACCGGAACTGGCGCCTCCCGGCACAGCTGGCGCGGAGTACCGGCGTACCAGCCGTCAAGCAGTGCATCGCCGAGCACGAGCACCGTCGCGCCGCGCCATTGAACGGACAGATCGGTCAACGTCATGCGACCCGCCTTACCCCTTTTACGGCGGTCAAACATGCATGTATACGAATCAGGCGACCCCAACCAGCTGACTTCACCCTAGCTGGGGGAAGCGAGTGAGTTGTTCACAACCTAACTTTCTGTCCATGGATCGGGAAATTGAACAGCTCTTCGTCCGCCGAGTGGACGTCGGCGTCGCCAATATGGACGTTTCTGCCGACGACGGGTTCCTCAGCACCCGCGTGGTGGTCGAACGGGTCGACGCCGCCGACCGCAAGACCGGCCAGGACCGCGAGCTCCTGCTCATCTACGGCGCGCAGGAGGTGCAGGCGGTGGCAAACGCGCTGCGCGAGGCGTCCGAACGGGCAATCTCGGCGCAGGCATAGCGGGCCGGGATGGAGCCGCCGGAATGGGTTTGACTCTCCAGCGACGGGAGCTCATAGCGTCGCCGTGTGGCAGCACAGAAGAAGATTTCCCGTCAAGTCACCCTTGAGCTCGACGCCGGGAACGCCGCGATGGTCGACATCGGCAAGATGCTCGGCCCGACCGGCATCAACACCCGGCAGCTGAAGCTCGACTACGACGCGGCCACCGCCGCACAGCGCGGCGCCGTTGTGCCGGTCGTCGTCACGGTGTTCGAGGACCGCTCGTTCACGCTGCGGTACAAGGCGCCGCCAACGGCGTACCTCATCCGTAAGGTCCTCGGTCTAGCCAGCGGCGCAGGCCTTGCCGGGCTCGCAGGCGGTCGCGAAGATGTCCCGCCAGCAGCTGCGCGAGGTCGCCGAACGCAAGCTGCCCGACCTCGACACCGACGACCTGGAAGCGGCGATGCGGCAGGTCGCCGGTACCGCCCGGTCGATGGGTGTGCTCATCGCCGACTGACAGCCCCGCGGCGCGAAGCGACGCGAGCACCAACCTGCATGTGAGGACCGGCCGGCCGATGGGTAGGAGGGACCCGGCGCAAACGGCGCCCGGACCGTGCGCCAGAGGGGGAACAGCCATGGGCGAGCTCCACGTCGTCGAGGTCGTGGGGCACCTCCGGGAGCTCACCGCAAGGCTCATTAACAGCGAGGACCTTGACCAGGCGCTGGGCAGCCTGGTGGAGACCACCGCGCGGGCGGTGCCGGGCGAGGCCTGGTGCGGCATGACGCTCATCCGCGAAGGCGCGCCGACCACGGCCGCCGTCTCCGAGAAGCTGCCCCCGGAGGTGGACGAGCTTCACGAACCCGGGGTGGATGGGCCGTGCCTGACCGCCATCCGTACCCGAGAAATGATCATCAGCCAGGACCTGACCACCGAGTCGCGGTGGCCCGACTGGTGCTCGCGGGCCTGCTGCGGTGGCATCCGGGCCGCGATGTCCGTCCCGTTGGACATCGACGACCAGGTGGTCGGCGCCCTGACGCTGTACGCCCGCGAGCCCGCCAGCTTCTCCCCGGAGGTACAGCTCACGGCGACGCTCATCGGCGAGCACGCCGGCCTGCTGCTCGCGGCCGTGCTCGACCGCGACCGGCTCGCCACCCTGGCCGGCGAGCTGGCCGCGGCGCTCGCCGAGGGCGAGAAGGTCAACCAGGCCATCGGCATCGTGATGGCGCAACGAGGATGCAGCTCCGACGAGGCGCTGGTGGTGCTCACCCAGGCGGCTCAGTCGCTACACGCCCCGCTGCACCAGATCGCCGACCGGTTGGTCCGTACGATCGACAGCCGGGCGGACAGCGTGCAGAGTTGAGAGTCGAGATCGGGGAGTGTGCGGCCCGCTCCCGATGCCTAGGCTCGGGTACCGTGAGCGACGAGGCATTCACGGTTGTCGAAATCTCGGTCGGCGCCCTGGAGGCGATCGACCGTGCCGAGTCGGTCGCGCGCTGGCTGCTCGACACCGGGGTCGTCGGGCCAAACCCGCAACGCGACCGGCTGCGGCAGCCCAGTGCGCTCCGGGCCGGCCCGGCCGTCCGCCGGGCCGCGCCGACCTGGGACGACGCCTACGCCTCGCGCACCAACAACGGCGTCGACGTGCTCGCCGAGCGGACGCTGTTCCACCCGATCGCCGCGTACGCGCCACCGCGCTGCCCGAGCTGCCAACACCCGCTGGACGAGGAGCTCCATGACCGGCTGGTACGGCCCTGGCTGGAGGGGCACGAGCCGGCGGTCACCTGCGCGCACTGCGGCGCGACGCACCCGCTCGGCGACTGGCCGGACAGCTACCAGGTGGGCGAGCTGGCCGTACGCTTCAACAACTGGCCGCCGCTGGCTGACGACTTCCTCGCCGAGCTCGGCGCCCACCTCGGCCCGCGCTGGCGAGTCGTCCACGAGCGGTACTGAAGCCCATCGACGACCGGCAGAGTGCACAATCAGCCGATGCGATCATCCTCGCCCAGCGTCCCGCGCTGGATCCGGCCGTTACCCGCGCCGGCCACCACCCCGCCCCGGCTGACCGGGCCATGGGCCCCGCTCGACACCCGGCTCGACGAGGTCGAGCGCTTCCCGCTGCCCTCCGGCGCGGGCCCGGAGGACGTCGCGGTGGATCCGGCCGACCGGCCGGTCAGCGGCGACTCGCTGGGGCATCTCTGGCGCTGGTCCGCCGACCCGCGTCCGGGCCAGCCGCCCGAGCTGTTCGCCGACACCGGCGGCCGGCCGTTGGGCATCGAGGTCGACCCGCGCGACGGCACCCTCGTGGTCTGCGACTCCTTCCGCGGGCTGCTGCGGGTCACCGACGACGGCGTGGTCACCGAGCTGTGCACCGAAGCCGCCGGCCGGCCACTGCGCTTGTGCAACAACGCGGCGGTCGCCCGGGACGGCACGGTCTTCTTCACCGACAGCTCCGACCGGTACCCGGTGACGCACTACAAGCGGGACCTGCTGGAGCACCGCCCGAACGGCCGGCTGCTGGCGTACCGACCGGGCGGGTCGACCGAGGTCCTCACGGACGGGCTCTACTTTCCCAACGGCGTGGCGCTGACCCCGGACGAGTCGGCGCTGCTGCTGGTCGAGACCGGCAGCCACCGGTTGAGCCGGATCCCGCTGGCCACCGGGGTTCCGCAGATCCTCGCCGACCTGCCGGCGTACCCGGACAACGTGAGCGCGACCGGCGAGGGCACGTACTGGATCGCGCTGCCGAACCCACGGATGGCGCTGCTCGAGCGCCTGCTCCCGTATCCGCGGCTGCGCCAGCTCGCGGCGTTCGTACCCGATCGCCTCCAGCCCCGGCCGGCGCGCCACACGATGGTGGCGCTGGTAAACGGCGACGGTACGGTGCTGCGGACCCTGCACGGCCCGGCCGGGCGGTACCGCATGGTGACCGGCGTACGCCAGCACGGCGACGCGCTGTGGCTGGGAAGCCTGGCCGAACGCGGCATCGCGAGGGTGCCGCTGTAGCCTGACGCCAGTACGCGCTGTGCGGGAGGTGTCGGTGGCAGAGCCTGGCCGGTGCGTCACGGTCCGGGTCCTCGGCCCCGTCGACGTCTCGGTCGACGGGCGCCGGGTCGCCATTCCCGCCCCTGAGCTGGCGCTCATCGCCGTGCTGGCGCTCGCCGACGGCCGCGCCGTGACTGCGGCGAACCTGGTCGACGCCCTGTGGGGCGAGACGCCGCCGCCCGGGGCTCGGGCCAGCCTGCCGAACCTGGTCGCAGCGCTGTGCCACGCGCTGGCCTCGGCCGGCGCCGATCCCGAGCCGGTGTGGGCCGAGGCCGGCGGGTACCGGCTGGCCAGTGCCGCGGAGCCGGACATCGCGGCGTTCGACCGGCTGGTCGCCGACGCGCGGACCGGTATGGCCGCCGGCCGGCTGGAGGAGGCGGCCGGCTCGTACCGGGCGGCGCTGGGGCTCTGGCGGGGCGCCGCGCTGGCCGAGCTCACCGCGGCGTTCGCCGATCTTGAGGCGGCGCGGCTGGAGGAGCTGCGGTTGTGCGTACTGGAGGAGCGCCTTGACGTCGACCTGAAGCTGGCCCGGCACGAGCAGGTGCTCGATGAGCTGGCCGGGCTGGTGGCCGACCACCCGCGGCGGGAGCGGTTGCGAGCCCAGCTGATGCTGGCGCTGTACCGCTGCGACCGGGTCGCCGACGCGCTGGCGGCGTACCGCGCGGCGCAGCGCTATCTGCAGGAGCCGGGTATCCGGTTGCGGCAGATGCACCTGGCCGTGCTCACCGGCCATCCCAGCCTGCAGCCGCCGCGGCGGAACGAGCGCTCGAACGAGCCGGTACGCGCCGACGACACCGCGATTGTCGAGTAACCGCCAGCGCGGCAGCCGCTATTGCGGCAGCGCGGCCGGCCGGGTCCGTCCTGAATGGACGCATGACGCCGACCACCGAGACCCGGCTACCGATCTGGCAGCTGCGGCGCACCGACCTGTACTGGCTGCTCGCCTACCCGCTGTACCAGATCCTCGGCACGATCCGCCACGAGGGCAGCCACGCCCTGGTCGCCAAGATCGAGGGCGCGACGATCGACAAGTTCGTCTTCATCCCATCGACCGACCTGGGCCGGTTCACCTGGGGGTACACCCAATGGACCGGCAAGACCGACTGGGTGGTGACCTTCGCGCCGTACTTCTGTGACCTGCTCTGGTTCGCGGGGTTCTTCCTCATCTGCACCCGGCTCCGGCTGGTGTACCACGCGCTGTGGCTCAACCTGGTCATCATCGGGCTCGTCTCACCGCTGGCGAACTCGCTCGTCCAGTACATCGTCGGGTTCTTCAGCCCGCAGAGCGACGTGGCCAAGCTGTACGACGCCCTGCCGGACGGCCTGGTCCACCTGTACTTCCTGGTGACGCTGGCGGCGTACGGCGTCGGCCTGTGGACGGTGTTCCGGCGGTCCCCGCGCGCCCTGCTGCCCGACCCGCCGGTGGAGTAGCCGGAACCGGGACCGCCGACCGCACGTCGAACCGGACATGCGACGCCGAACCCTGCTAGCCGCCGCCGGCGCCTCCCTCGTCGCCTCCGCGGGCGCCGCCACCGCCGGCTGCGCCGGACGCGCGACCCCAGGGCCGGCCGCCGGCGCCGGCGCCGGCACGCGTACACCTCCTCGCGGGTGCGGCTGGTGACCGCCATCCTCAGCCCGGAGGCGACCCACAAAGCCACGCCGCAGGCCTGGCCGGCCGACGTTCCGGAACCGAGCATCGGCCAAACCGGCTGCGCCACGGTCGACCTCACCGGCTCGCAGGCGGCAGCGGCAGTCGCCCACCTGTCGCTGAACCCCGAGCCTGGCACCTGGCCCACCTATCGTGGCCGGACCAATAACGGGATCGTGCGAGCCGCCGTGCGGTACCTGCTGCCGCACGAGTGACCCAGGTCGCGGGACCTAGGCTGGCTCGGTGGTCCTGGAGGAGCTCTTCTCGCTGTCCGGCCGCGTGGCGCTGGTGACCGGTGGCAGCTCCGGCATCGGCCGGTCGATCGCCGTGGCCCTTGCCGGCGCCGGCGCGCGCGTAGTCCTGGTGGCTCGCGACCAGGAGCGGCTCCGGCCGGTCGCGCAGGAGATCGGGCCGGCGGCGGCGTACGTGTCCGTGGACCTCGGTGACCGCGCCGCGCTCGCGGCGGCCCTGCCGGAGATGGTCCGGCCGTTCGGCGATCCCGACATCCTGGTCAACGCCGCCGCCGTGAACCGCCGGCCACATCTGGACGTGCTCAGCGTCGACGACTGGGACGTCACGATGGCGGTCAACCTGGCCGCGCCGTTCCTGCTCGGGCAGCATTTCGGGCCGCGCATGGCGGCTCGGGGTTGGGGGCGGATCATCAACATGGTCTCGCAGCAGGCGGTGCGCGCGTTCGGCAACAGCGGGGCGTACGGCGCGGCAAAGGCCGGCCTGGCCGGGCTGACCCGGTCCCAGGCCGAGGCCTGGTCGGCGCGCGGCGTGTGCTGCAACGCGATCGCCCCGGGGGTGGTACGCACACCGCTGACCGAGCAGAACTTCGCCGATCCACAACGGGTCGCCGCGATGGCGGCGCGCACCATGGTCGGGCGCAACGGCGACGTGGCCGACTTCCGCGGCCTGGCGGTGTTCCTGGCCGGCCCGTCGAGTGCCTACCTGACCGGGCAGACGATCTTCCTCGACGGCGGCCTGTCGGTCGCCTGAGGCCGGTTCACCGGCGCACGGTCAGCGCGACCCCCGCGACGGCCGCCTCGACGCCGGCGGCCAGCGCATGCAGGTAAGGATGCATCGGTTCGGTGACCCGCGCGATCAGCTCGCGTACCTGCTGCCGTCGGGTGTCCACGAGCACGGTGTGTTCGAGCTTGCTCGCGCGCACCAGGGCGGCCAGCGCTGCGGTCTGCTGGTCCAGCGGCTCGTCGCGGTCGAGGAGGAAGCGCAGCCGTACCCGCGGCGCCGCCGCGTTGATGGCGTCGATCGCCGGGTACCGGACCGTCGTGCGCAGCGTGATCCCGCGCGACTCCTCGCGGGTGACCACTCCCGCCTGTACCAGGCGACCGCCGACCATGTCGCGCACATCGGCGCGCAGGTACTCCACCCAGGCGCGTACCGGATGGTTGTCCGGCTGCTTGACGATCTCGGCCAGCGCGGCGTCGCTCACGACCTCGCCGTACGGCCGGTCGTCGCGCACCACGACACGGTTGTCGGCGATGGCAACCCGCCCCGCCAGCAACAGCTCACCGAGGACCGCGCCGGCCAGGCCGCTGTCGAGAATGGCGTGGTTGACGTGAGATTTTCCCGTGTACTCGTCGTGGCCGATCAAGAAGAGCTCGTCGGCTAGCGGCAGAGTGCGCATGGGCTCCTCGGTCAGCCGGCTCCAACGGCACGCCCATGGAGCGTCGCGGCGGCGCGCGGACTACGGGTTTGTTCGCTGCCGAACGTTACGCGATCTATGCGGTCGGCTCAACGGCGGCGCGCCCGCCCCTCGACGCTGTCGACGTGCTGCACCAGCTGCGCCAGCACCCCGCCGAGCTGGTCGAGCTGCTTGCCGCTCACCCCATGCAGCAGCAACGCCTCTTCGGCCTGTACCGCCGGCATGATGCGACCCACCAGCGCCCGGCCCGCACGGGTGGCTTCCAGCAGCACGAGCCGGCCGTCCTTGGGATGCCCGCGCCGCCGCAGCAGCCCGCGCTCGACCAGCGCGTCGACGACACCGGTCAGCGTCCCCTTGGCGATACCGGTCTCGGCGGCGACCACGCGGCTCTCGACATCCTTACGCACGGCGGCCTGCCGCAGCACGATGAACGCGGTCCAGGACAGTCCCGCCGGTCGCAGCACCGTCTGCTCCACGTGGTGGCGCACCACCGCGGCGGCGAGGTGGAGCCGCACGAGCAGATCCCCGCCAGCAGGTCGGACGGCGCGCTCGATCGCGCGATCGTGACGCGTCGCCCGCAGCCCCCCAACCCCTGCTCCCGTACTCTGTCCCTGCTGGCGGCCTCGACCGGTCCGCCGCTGGTCGACAGTCATCATCCGCCCTTCAGCGGCCCCCCTATGACCATGACCCCACCGATGCTCACAGTACGTGGTGACCGCCACCGTGCGTATCCGACGAACTGCTTATTGGCGCGCCCGGATGGGGCGCGCCCCCCTCGGGAGGCGCCTCGTTCGTATCCGTACGATCCGGTTCGCCCGTATGACGCGAGGAGTTGGGATGGGATCGCAAATCGTAGGCTCCGGCCACGAAGGGCTGGCCCGGCGCCGGCTCGGTGTCGGGCACATCTTCTTCTTCACGGTGGCGGCATCGGCGCCGATGACCGTGCTCGGCGGGCGGATACCGACGGCGTTCGCCGTGACCGGGGTGAACGGCGTACCGCTGGCATTTCCCATCCTCGCCGTCGCGCTGGCGCTGTTCGTGGTCGGCTACGCCGCGATGAGCCGGTACGTCTCCAACGCCGGCGCCTTCTACTCCTACGTCGCCACCGGGCTCGGGCGCGCCTGGGGGGTCAGCGCGTCGTTCGTGGCGTTAGTGGCGTACAACGCGGTGCAGATCGGTCTGTACGGGCTGTTCGGCGTGGCGCTCGGCGGGTTCGTCACGGCGAAGACCCATGGCCGGGTCGCGCTGGCGTGGTGGATCTGGGCGTTGATCGCACTCGGCATCGTCGGCCTGCTCGGCATCCTCGGGGTCGACCTCAGCGCGCGCGTCCTCGTCGTGCTGGTCGTCCTGGAGGTCGTCGCCGTCGCCGTCTTCGGCGTGGCGGCCCTCACGCATCCGGCCGGCGGGGCGATCTCCGCCGCGGGCCTCGAGCCGAAGAACCTCTTCGTCCGCCCGCTCGGGGCGGTCCTCACGTTGGCCATAGCCGCCTTCATCGGCTTCGAGTCCGGCGCCACCTACAGCGGGGAATGTCGCGACCCGAGGCGCACGGTGGCCCGCGCCACGTACTTCATGCTGGCCTTCACCGGTGTTCTCTATGCCGCCTCGGCGTGGGCCATGACGGTGGCCACCGGCCCGGAGAACGTCGTGGCGGCCGCTCAGGACCAGCGGCTGGGCGTCGTGTTCGGCACGATCGGCAAGCATGACGGCGCCCTCGCCGCCGACGCCGTCAACGTGCTGCTGGTCATCAGCGTGTTCGCCGCGCTGCTGGGCTTCCACAACGCCGTGGCGCGGTACTTCTTCGCGCTGGAGCGCGAGCGGGTCCTGCCCGGCTTTCTCGGCCGTACCGGCGTGCGCTCCGGCGCCCCGGTATCCGGCTCGCTCCTGCAGTCGCTGATCGCGATCATCGCGGTCGCCGTGTTCGTGATCAGCAAGCGGGACCCGCTGTACGACCTGTTCACCTGGTTCAGCGGCATCGCGGCCACCGGGGTGGTGCTCCTGACGGCCGCCAGCTCGCTGGCGGTGATCGGCTTCTTCTGGGGCCGGCAGGCGGAGGAGAGCCGCTGGCAACGGTTCATCGCGCCGTTGCTTGGCGCGTTCGCGCTCTTCGGCATCCTCGCGCTGATGATGCTCAACTTCGACTCGCTGCTCGCTCCGGGCGCAGCGGCGTACCTGCGCTGGGTGCTGCCCGGCGTCGTGCTCGCCGCCGCGGTGCTCGGGCTGCTGTGGGGGCTGGTCCTGCGCTCGACGCGCCCGGCCGCGTACGCGCTGATCGGCCGCGGCGCCATGGAGGCCGCCGTACCGGATCAGCGCTCGTCGACGGGTACGTAGCTCCGTTCGGGGTGGCCCGTATAGACCTGTCGCGGGCGGCCGATCTTCGTCTCCGGGTCGGCGATCATCTCACGCCACTGGGCGATCCAGCCCGGCAGCCGACCCAGCGCGAACAGGACCGTGAACATCTTGTTGGGAAAGCCCATCGCCTTGTAGATCAGGCCGGTGTAGAAGTCCACGTTCGGGTAGAGCTTGCGCTCGGTGAAGTACTCGTCGGCGAGCGCGATCTCCTCCAGGCGGACCGCGATGTCGAGCAACGGGTCGGCGTGGGTCACTCCCCCCAGCACCTCCTGGGCGGCCTTCTTGATGATCGCGGCGCGCGGATCGTAGTTCTTGTACACGCGGTGGCCGAAACCCATCAGCAGGACGCCCCGCTCCCGGTTCTTGACCCGCTTGACGAAGCTCTCCGCGTCGTCACCCTCGGCATGGATGCGTTGCAGCATCTCCAGAACGGCTTCGTTGGCGCCGCCGTGCAGCGGCCCGAACAGCGCGTTGACGCCGGCCGACACCGAGGCGAACAGGTTGGCGTGCGCGGAGCCGACCAGCCGTACCGTCGCTGTCGAGCAGTTCTGCTCGTGGTCGGCGTGCAGGATCAGCAGCATCTCCAGCACGCGGGCGTGGACCGGGTCGACCTGGTACGGCGTGGCCGGCACGCCGAACGTCATGCGCAAGAAGTTCTCGACCAGCCCAAGCGAGTTGTCCGGGTAGAGCATTGGCTGGCCGATCGACTTCTTGTGGGCGTACGACGCGATGGTCGGCACCTTGGCGAGCAGCCGTACCGTCGAGATCTCGACCTGGTCGCGGTCGAACGGGTCCAGGCTGTCCTGGTAGAACGTGGACAGCGTGCTGATCGCCGAGGAGAGCACCGCCATCGGGTGGGCGTCGCGCGGGAACCCGTTGAAGAACTGGCGCATCTCCTCGTGCAGGAGCGTGTGCAGGCTCACCTGGCCGGTGAAGTCCGCCAGCTCGTCCTTTGTCGGCAGCTCGCCGTAGATCAGCAGGTACGCCGTCTCCAGGAATGACGACGACTCGGCCAGCTGCTCGATGGGGTACCCCCGGTAGCGCAGGATGCCGGCGTCGCCGTCGATGTAGGTGATCTCGGACGTACACGCCGCGGTGTTGACGAACCCGGGGTCGAGCGTCACATGGTTGGTCTCCTTGAGCAGGTGGCCGATGCCCAGGCCGGCTGCTCCCTCGGTCGCCGCCTGCTCCGGCAGCTCAAGCTCCCCGCCGTCGTACTTGAGGACGTAACTCATCTCGCCCACCTCGCTCCCTGAACCTGTACTCAGTCTGCAACAGCATGCGAGGTCGGCGCTCTCGGGCGGGGGTCCCCGCTGGCTGAGGACCCCCGCGCGGTGGGATCCGGGACGACGCTCGCTGGCCGAGAGGGGTCCCGTCCGTGGCCGGTCAGGTGGTGGCCGTCGACAGCCCCGATGAGGGCAATATATGCCTGGTGAAATCTCTTAGTAAAGTTTCCTAAGGTTTTTGTTCGCGAAGCTGCAGGCCACCGAGGCGGTGCACCGCTTCGTACGCCCGCCGCCTGGACCAGCCGGGTAGCCCGGCCAGCGCCAGGGCGAGGGTCCGGCCCGACACGCCCTGGCCAACCAGGGCCGCGAGCAGCGCCTCGTCGGCGTCGTACCCGCCAGTCTCCGCGCCGGTACCGTCCAGGCAGCACACCACGTCGACCTCACCCCGGACCGCGCCGGCCAGGCCGGCGAGGGGGCCCCAATGCACGTACTCCCGGCTCCAGACCGGCTCGGCGAGCACGGCCGCGGTCGACGTCCCCCGCTCGCGCTCGGCGGCGGCCAGCAGGTCGGGCAGGCGGACGGCTGGGACCGTGACGACCAGCTGGCTGGCGGCCGGGACCGCACGCAGCGCCCCGCGCAGGTCGCGCTGGCGCAGCCGGCCCGCCACGTGTACGGGCGCGCGGCGCGGTGAGCCGGCAGCCGCCGCGTACCCCACCGGAAGGCCAGCGACCTCGACGGCGACCGCGTCCGGCGTACGCAACGCTGCCGTTGCCGACGCACCGGGCAGCTCGCCGGTCGCGACCAGCAGGACGCGGCCACCGCCGGCGAGCACCTCGGCCACCCGCGCGGGCGGGCCTGATTCGACCAGCGCCGCTTCGACCAGCGCCGCTTCGACCAGCGCCGCCGCGGGCTCGTCCTCGGCGACCACCAGGTCGGCGGCGTCCACCTCGGCGGACAGTCGCGGGCCGGGAGCGTCCGGTGGGACCCACAGCAGCACGAGCCCGGCGCGACCGTCCGGGCGACGGTCCGCCCGTTCCATCACGACGTCGATCTCGGTAGCCGGGTCGGCCAGGCGGGCCACCAGCTCACGAGGCAACGCCACCGCCGCGAGGTCGGCCTCGGTGGCGATCGTGTCCGGCGTCCGGTTTCGGCTGCGACGGACCACCATCGGGGCGCCGGGCCGCCAGTACGGGTTGGCGACCGCCCGGATCGCCGCCTGGTGGTCCCCGGCGCTGATCCGGATGCGTACCGGCCCGGCCAGCCGGCCGTCGGGCACGGCCGTGAGCTTCGCATCCACCCCAACAACGCACGTCGCCCGCGCACTGATCGACGGGTCGGCGGTGAGCTCCAGCGTCTTGTCGTGGGTGGCGCGGATGGCGGGGTGTCCGCGGCAGCGCAGGCGCAGCAGAGGCTCGCTCACCGGGCGGTCGCCCTGATGTGCATGAAGCGCGTCCGGGGGCGGCTACGGTCCGAAAGCCGCCGTCCCCACGAGGAGGCGTGGGCGCCGCTGCCGCCGGGCTCGGCGCCGCTGACCAGCTCGGCGGTCTCGACGCGCCAGCCGGCTTCGGCGAGGCGCGGGCGCAGGACCTCCTCGACGTACTCCAGCGTCAGCTCGGGCAGCTCGCGGATCTCCACCGGTACGGGCTCGCGCCAGATATCGGTGCCGACGGTGACGTCCAGCGAAGCGCCCGGCACGGCCATCCGCCGCAGCCCGCAGCACAGCTGCCGCTCGCCGAGCACGAGGCCGGTCAGCAGGCGGCCCCACGGGAGCATGACGTGCAGCTCGTCGGCCACGCCGGCCAACGGCGGCGGTGGGTCTTCGGCGACGCCCCGGACGTACAGGGCGTTGGGCGCGCCACCCTTCTCCGGCTTGCGCGCGCTGCGTGCCGCCATCTCGACCATGCGCCGCCACGCCGGGTCCAGCCCGATCACCAGCCACCGGGGATGCGCGCGCGCGAGGCGGTAGACGGCGCGGCCGTCGCCGGCGCCCACGTCGACGACCGTCCGGTCGTGGCTTGCCCGCAGGGCGGAGAGCTCCTCGGCGGTCAGGGTCCCGGCGGCCTTGCCACGAACCACCGGCGGCTCGTCTGCGCGTTCGCCAGTGGTCCGCATCAGACCATTGTCGGTCGCGTTATCCACAGGTCGCAGTCTGGTCTGGTGGTGTGCTCCTGATGATCGGGAGGCTGGCTGCCGTGGTACGGCGGCCGTCGATTCCACCGTCGCTGCGGTTTGTGCCGTTCCGCGGCCGCGTGGCGGTGGCATCCGGGCTGGTCAGCCGGCGCCAGCTGGCCGGACCGGCGTGGCGGCGCCTGCTACCCGACGTGTACGCACACGTCGATGCGCCGCTCGACCGCCTTGCCTGGTGTCAGGCGGCGGCGCTGCTTCTGCCGCCGGGAGGTGCGATTAGCGGCAGGTCAGCGGCGCTGCTGTTCGGCGCCGACGTGCTGCCACTGGACGCCCCGGTCGAGGTGACCGTGCCTCGCCCGGCCGCCATGCGGCAACACGCCCGGTTAGTGGTGCGCCGGGCGGTCCTGCCACCTTATGAGGTGACCCGCCGAAACGGCTTACCAGCAACCACGCCAGTGCGTACCGCCTTCGATCTCGCTCGCCAACCCGACCTGGTGGAGGCGGTCGTCGGGGTCGACGCATTGCTCTACCGACGGGTGGTCAAGCTGGAGCAGCTCGCCACGTACAGTGCCGGCCGCCGCGGTTGGCGCAATGTCAGGCAGGTGCCGCGTGTCCTGTCACTCGCCGCGACCGAGGTCGAATCGCCGATGGAGACGCGTACCCGCCTGGTGATCGTGCTCGCCGGGTTGCCGGCACCGGTGGTGCAGTTCGACGTGCTCGATCGTGCCGGTCGCTTTGTCGCGCGCGTCGATCTGGCCTATCCGCACATCCGGCTGGCCATCGAGTACGACGGCGACCACCACCGCGAGCGCGCGACCTTCCGGCGTGACGTCGCTCGCCTCAACGCGCTTCGCCTCGCCGGCTGGACCGTGCTCCGGTTCACGGCCGACGACATCCTGCGCCACCCCTCGCGGGTCGTCGCACAGGTGCGCGCCGCCTTGATGGCGTCGACGTCTACAACAGCCACCGAATAACGGCCCCATTCCGTAGCTCACGTAGACCTGATCATGGAAGGCCGGGGATGGTATGTGGTATGTCCGACCGAGCGCTGCCCCGACGGGGGATCTTGCGCATGGCGCTGGTGCTGCCGGCAGCTTTAACGGTCGCTTGCACCGATGGCAGCGCGCCCCCGCCCGCGGCGCAGGGTTCCGCCGACCCGACTCCGTCCTGTGTGGACGATGACGACGAGACGCCGGCGCAGACCGAGGGGCCCTACTTCTCCCCCGGCTCGCCGGAGCGGACCGACCTGCGCGAGGCCGGCATGGCCGGTACGCCGCTCGTCCTCACCGGTTTCGTCTACGACACGGCGTGCCGCCCCGTCGCGCACGCGCTGCTCGACTTCTGGCAGGCCGACAGCACCGGACGCTACGACAACAGCGGCTTCCGGCTGCGCGGGCACCAGTACACCGCATCCGACGGCTCGTACCGGCTCTCCACCATCGTTCCGGGGCTCTACACCGGGCGTACCCGTCACATCCACGTCAAGGCGCAACTTCCCGGCGGACCGGTCCTGACCACTCAGCTCTACTTTCCCGGCGAGGCGCGCAACGCCGGCGACAGCATCTTCAACGAGGAGCTGCTGCTGACCGGCTACCGGGACCAGGACGGCGGCAAGGCCGCCTCGTTCAACTTCGTGCTCCCGAGCTGAACGGAGTCCGCCAGGCCGCGCGGTAATCGGATGGATACCGTGCGTCGCCTAATAGTTGGTTAACACTCATTTAAGGCGGAAACTGTCCGCCAGGCGAAAGGCGCCGCCTTTCATCCTCTATGTCCGTTGACGCGTGATCCCTCGGAGTGCTCTCATCTGCCAGGACATCGAAAGGAGACGATTGTGTCCGAGCCTCATGCTCCTCGCCGTCGCGCCCGCCGAGCCGTACTCGGCTCCCTCGCCGTCGCCGCCGTTGGCACGCCGCTGCTACTTTCCCGTGGCCCGGCCGGTGCCGCGACCAAGGCCGCGCCGATCACACCGCTCGCGCCGAGGCTGATGTGGAGCCCGAACCCGGCGAGCGATGGCCTGCGGGCGTTCGAGGGGATCGAGGACGACCGGTCCAACTCCCACATGATCGGCAGGGTCCACGTGAAGCACATTTACGTGCAGAACGGCGTCTACCGGGTCGACATGCATCGGATCGACCGGGACGGCTCCGACCGGCAGCGCAGCGAGGTCAAGGGCATGCAGGCGGCCGGTCGCAACCTGGAGATGGACCTCGGCCAGACCTGGCGGATCACGTACGACCTGTTCCTGCCCGAGTCGCTCAAGGGCTGCGACCACTTCTGCCACATCTTCCAGCTCAAGCGGCCGGGTCCGGGCAGCAGCCCGCTGGTGACCATGTCACTGCGCCGCCGGAGCGGTCGGGAGGAGCTGGCCCTGCGCTCCTTCGCCTCGGGCGGGGACATCGGCAGCACCGCCCTGGCGCCGCTGCGCAACAAGTGGATCAACGTCGACATGACCTTCCGGATCGGCGACGCGGGCAAGGGCATGGGCCGGCTGGTCATCACCGACGGCGCGCGAACGGTCGTCAACAGCACCCGCGACCGGATCGACATCTGGCTGGGCGACCGTATCCGCCCGAAGTGGGGCATCTACCGGTCCGTACGGAGCTCGCCCTCGCAGATCCTCGACACGTTCCTGCTGATGCGAAACATGCGCGCGTTCCTGGGTAGCTGACAGCGGCTCGCGTGGCGGCCTTCCATCGGCCGGTGGCGACCTGGCACCATACGCGCTACCGGGCAGGATGATCGCGTAACGAGGACACCATGGACACTGGCGAAACGACCCGACCCGCGGCCCGCCGGCCGACCCAACCGGTGAGCGGCTTCGATCGGTACTTCGAGATCACCGCGCGCGGCTCGACGCTGGGTCGCGAGATCCGGGGTGGCCTGGCGACGTTCTTCACGATGGCCTACATCGTTGTGCTGAACCCGTTGATCCTGGGCTTGTCAACCGACGGCGATGGCGCCCAGCTCTCCCAGACCGCGGTGGCCGCCGCCACGGCGCTGGTCGCCGGCATCATGACGATCCTGATGGGCACGGTCGGCCGGTTCCCGCTGGCCCTCGCGGCCGGCCTCGGCGTGAACGCGCTCGTGGCGCTGGAGATCGCTCCGAAGATGACGTGGGCCGACGCGATGGGTCTGGTCGTCATCGAAGGGATCATCATCGCCATCTTGGTGCTGACCGGGTTGCGCGTCGCGGTCTTCAACTCGGTACCGACCCAGCTGAAGGCCGCGATCGGCGTCGGCATCGGCCTGTTCCTGACGTTGATCGGCCTGGTCGACGCGGGGTTCGTCCAGGGCGGCGGGGTGTCGCCGCCGCTGAGTCTCGGTATCGAGGGCAAGCTGCTGACCTGGCCCGCATTCGTGTTCGTGGTCGGCCTGCTCGTCACCATCGTGCTGGTGGCCCGCCGGGTCAAAGGCGCGATCCTGATCGGCATCCTCGGCTCGACGGTACTAGCGATCATCGTGGAGGCGATCGCCAAGGTGGGAGCCTCCGCCGGCGGTGACGAGCCGAACCCCTCCGGCTGGGCTCTCAACGTGCCACGCTGGCCGGACAAGGTCCTCGACGTACCGGACCTGTCCCTGGTCGGCAAGTTCAACGTGCTCGGCTCGTGGGGACGGGCGGGCTGGCTGGTCGCGTTGATGTTCGTCTTCACGCTGATGCTGACGGACTTCTTCGACACGATGGGCACGATGGTCGCGGTCGCACAAGGGGGCGGCCTGCTCGACCGGAGCGGCACGCCGCCGCGCACCCGCGAAATCCTGTTCGTGGACTCGCTCGCCGCGGCGGCGGGTGGTGCGGCTAGCACGTCGAGCAACACGTCGTACATCGAAAGCGCCGCGGGCGTCGCGGAGGGCGCCCGGACCGGGGTGGCCAGCCTGGTCACCGGCGTCCTGCTCCTGCTGTCGATGTTCCTCGCGCCGCTGGTGAGGATCGTGCCGTTCGAGGCGGCATCGACGGCCCTCGTGGTGGTCGGTTTCCTGATGATGACCGCGGTACGCACCATCGACTGGACCGACTACGAGATGGCGATCCCGGCATTCCTGATCATCGTGTTGATGCCGTTCACGTACTCGATCTCCAACGGTATCGGTGCCGGCGTCATCGCCTACGTGGTCGTGAAGCTAGCCCGGGGCAAGGCACGCGAGGTGCATCCGCTGCTGTACGCGGTAGCGTTGCTGTTCGTGCTGTACTTCCTGCGTGGCCCACTGGAAACGCTGATCGGATGAGCGCGTTGCTGGCGCCCGTCCTCTCCTGGGTGCATACCAACCCCGATGCGCTGGCGGTCGGGGCGGAGCTCACGCGTCGCGCGCCACGCGTCCGCGGGTTCGGCTTGCTCGGCACCTGCTGCTGCCTGCTCGTGGTGCTCATCGCGGTCATCGTCATCCTGGTTGTGCGGCGGTCGCAGCGGCGTCCTCCGGGGCCGGGACCGGGACCGGGATCGGGATCGCCGCCGGGGTAGCCGGCGTAGCCGCACCTAGCCTGCCTAGCCCGACCTAGTGCGGCCGACGCGGGCAGCTCGCGCCCGCTCCTGAGGGTTGTCCCGAGGCGAAGAACGCGAGAACTTCTCGCGAAAACCTTCTCAAGCCGGCGGATCGTTGATAGATGTATTCGCCATGGTGGATACCCTCGACCGCAGGACCCTGCTCCGCACGGCCACGATCGGCGCTGGAGCAACGCTTGTGGCGGGCGCGACGGTCGCCGTCGCCTGGCCCGCGGCCGCTGCGACATCAGCGTTCCAGCACGGGATCGCCTCCGGTGACCCGCTGCCAGACGGGATCCTGCTCTGGACCCGGGTCACCCCGACCGCGGAGTCGGTGCCCGGATCGGGGCTCGGGCCACGGGTCGGCGTCGACTGGCAGGTGGCCCGTGATCCGGGGTTCGGCGCGGTGGTGGCCACCGGTACCGTCCAGACCGGTCCGGAGCGCGACCATACCGTCAAGGTCGACGTGCGCGGCCTCGCTCCAGAAACGGCCTACTGGTACCGTTTCCGGCTCGGCGACACGTGGTCGCCGGTCGGGCGTACGCTGACCGCGCCGCCCGCCGACGCGATGCCGTCGGGCCTGCGGCTCGGTGTGGTCTCCTGCTCCAACTGGGAGGCCGGCTACTTCGCGGCGTACCGCCATCTCGCGGCGCGCGGCGACCTACAGCTCGTCGTCCACCTCGGGGACTACATCTACGAGTACGGCACGGGACAGTTCGCCGCTGCCGGCCGGGTGGTCCGCCCGGCGCGCCCGGCGAACGAGATCCTCACGCTCGCTGACTACCGCATCCGGCATGCCTTATACAAAACCGATCCGGACCTGCAGGCGCTGCACGCGGCGGTGCCCTGGGTCATCACGTGGGACGACCACGAGGTGGCCAACGACGAGTGGAGCGACGGAGCGGAGAACCACAACCCGGCCACCGAGGGCGACTTCGGCGCGCGCAAGGCGGCGGCGCACCGGGCGTACTGGGAGTGGATGCCGGTACGCATGTCCGACGAGAACACCATCTACCGCCGCATCCGCCTCGGCCGGCTGGCTGAACTGTCCATGTTGGACCTTCGGTCGTACCGGTCCAAGCAGGTGTCCGGTCCCGCGGTCGACGACCCGGCGCGAAGCATCACCGGCGACACGCAGATGGCCTGGCTCACCTCGGGCCTGGCCACCTCCACCGCCCGGTGGAAGCTGGTCGGCAACCCGGTGATGATTTCCCGCCTCGACGTGGCGACCCTGCCCGCCTGGCTGCTCGGCCCGCTCGGCAAGCTGCTGGGCATCCCGTCCAACGGGTTCGCCGTCAACACCGACCAGTGGGACGGCTACAACGCCGACCGGGAGGAGCTGGTCAACTACCTGCGCGCGCACAACACCCGAGACGTCCTCTTCCTAACCGGCGACATCCACACCTCGTGGGCCAACGAGCTGACCACCCGGTCCACTGTGGACATCCCGGTCGCCGCGGAGTTCGTCGTACCGTCGGTAACCAGCGACAACGTCAACGACTTCCTCCATGTGCCGGCGGGCACTGTGAGCCCCTTCGGCGCCGCGCTGATCCGGGCGGCCAACCCGCACGTCAAGTGGGCGGAGCTGGACGGCCACGGCTACGGCGTGCTCGACGTGCGGCCCGACCGCTGCCAGATGGACTGGTACCACCTGACCGACCGCACCCGCCAGAGCTCGGGGGTACGCGCCGTGGCGAGCTGGTCGGTGGGCACCGGTTCGGCGCACATCCGCCGGGGGGCCGGCCCGGTCAGCTGACGCCCGGTCAGGTGACGCTGGCCGGCCCGGTCAGCTGACGCCCGGCTCGCCGAGGAAGATGGGGTTCGTCATCGCGACCATCGTGTCGCGCGTGGTCTCGGTGGGCTGCGGTCGGCGTACCTCGGCTCGCACGTACCCGGCGTTGCGGGGTGTGGTGGTCCACGACACCGTTCCCGCGCCGTCCGCGGGCAACGGGGTGAGCATCCGACCACCCTGGTCGGTCACGAACCGGACCACGCCGCAGGGTGCGCCGTGCACGGTCAGCGTCACGGTGACTGGCGTGTCGCCGGGGACCGCGAGGCGCTCGCCGATCCCCGCGCGTTCGCCGTTCCCGGCGCGTTCGCCGTTCCCGGCGCGCTCGCCGCCGGCAGCCGCACCGAAGGACAGGTCGACGCTCGCCGACTCGGCGAGCCACAGCCGGCCGGCCCGCACACCGTCCAGAATGGATTGTCGGTCCAGGTCTCGCGCGTACACGACGTTGTGCGGCAGGCCGATCGCGTTCTCGCGGCTGTGCGCGTCGCTGTTGCCCACGGCCGGCAGCCAGGAGCGGGTCGGGCCGGCCGCCACGAGCTGCCCGTCCCAGGCGGCGACGGCCGCCTCGTCGTCGAGCGTCCAGGGACCGTTCCAGACCTCGACGGCGTCGACCTCGGCGTACCCGAACTTCCAGGCGCACCCCAGGCAAGGAGCGAACGGGTGGGCCGCCACGGCCAGTGCGCCGAGGCTGTGGATCCGTTCGACGTGCTGCCCGAAGATCCCGTCGGCGGCCCGGTAGCGCCAGTCGATCCAGGCCCCGGCGGGCAGCCCCAACGCCAGGTAGTGACCGTTGCGCGTGGTGACCTCCTCGCCGTCGATGAGCAACAGGTCGGACCCGGCGTAGGCGCCCCACGCCCGGCTGGCGCTGGAGGTGTTGTGGTCGGTGGAGACGATGTAGTCCAGGCCGGCGGCGCGCGCCTCGGCCACGACCTCGGCCGGCGTCCGCTCACCGTCGGAGTGCACCGTGTGCAGGTGCATGTCGCCGCGGTACCACGACGGGCCGCGGCCGGCGGCGCGCTCGCGCGCACGCGCCGGATCGGATGCCCCACCCGGCTCGGGCGCGGCGTCCGGGACACCGGGCCCGGGCGGGCTGGCCGGGCTGGCCGGGCCGGAGCGCAAGGTCACCTCGACCCGCCAGGTCATGCCCCGCGGCGCGACCGTGTACGGCCCGAGCAGCACGTGCCAGGTGCCCGGGTGCACCGGGCCGGCCAGGTACCCCGGAGTGGCTTCGGTGGCGGTGATGGTGAAACCGTCCCGGGCACCACCGGACCAACCACGAAACTCGGCGCGGCTGTCGAAGACACCGAGATCGAGGGCATTGCCCGGCACGCCAGGGGGAACGGCCGGCCTGTCGTAGCGATAGGTCACCGAGATCTCGCGTACCCCGTCGGGCACCTCCACCGGCACGTACAACCAGTCCGGCGCGCCCGGCTCGAGGTATCCGCTCAGCGTACGAGTGTGCTCCGCCATGTAGCTCCCCTCTCGGAGGCGGCGCGCCCGGGGGTTGGCCGACGCTTCACCAGTACGATGCGTCGGTCCACGGTTCAAAGTCGGCGAACTCGAGCGGGTCGTCGAGCGGATCCAAGCGGGGAAGCTGGAGCCACACGTACTCGCCGATGTCCAGCGGTCCGTACAGTGATCCGATGGCCTTGTAGTCGGCAGGCAGCCGCAGCCCGAGCCACGACTCCACCACCGCCCAGTCGATCGGGACCGGTGGGCTTTGCGGCGGCCCGAACAGGTCGACGAAACGCGAGCCGTCCATGGCCAGGCATCATTCCACAGCCACCGACACGGCCGGTGCGGCCACCGGTGCCGCGCGCCGGATTGGCGCACGGCACCCGCCGGTGGGCCGGTCGCTGGCGACCGCAGTTGCCGCCGGCGGCCATCTCACACGGCGGTCGTGAGCCCCGGTGCGGGTCGCTGTCCGTCCCTCCACAGAGGACAGCACCACCGTCCCGATCCCGGGCTTTCCGGGATCGGGACGCTACCCCGGATTCGTGCGGATCACGACGACTGGCATCGGTGGCGCAGCGCACTGTGCCGATGTGCACATTTCGGCGCGCTGCCTTCGGCGCGGGCGAGGCGGGAACATCGTAGGGTGCATGGATGCCGATCAAACCTGTCGACGGCACGGACCCGCTGCCGTTGAACGAGCCCGGCGACGTGGCGGTGCTCGTCGACAAGCTGCGCAGCGCAGGTGGGAAGAGCCGGTTCTCGCCGGGCCTGGGCGACCACTTCGGATACCTGGCCGGCGTACACCCGGAGTGGTTCAAGCCGTACCAGGAAGAGGTCATCACCGAGCTGCTCGACCAGTTCGGCCCGAGCTTCGGCGACCACTGCGTCCTGCTGCACGGCGCTCCTGACCGGTGCGTGGGCCACCTGATGGCGCGGATGAGCAACGGTTGGGACTTTCACGACGCGTGGACCCTGGCGGCGATCGGCACCGAGGCCGCCCTCGACGCCGTCGCCTGGCACGTCCGCAACGGCGGTGACCGCGCCACCTACGAGCAATGCGGGGTCTGGATCCCGGAGTCCGGACCAGCGCAGTACCGGTTCACGCCCCAGCGGCGTGCCGTACGGCTGCTCCCGATCACCGATGCGGCCGAGCTGGCGCAGGCAGCCAACCCCGTCGGCCTGCCGATCGACCAGGTCGCCCGGGACCCGCAGCGCACCCCCATCACCTGGCACTACCTGTCATTGCGCGTCGCTGAGGTGCCGGGCCTGCCCGCCTGGCCAGTCGAGCGGGTACACCTGGTCAGCCCGCGGCACTGGTGGTTCTGGGCGCTCACGGCGCGGTTCGACGAGTCAGGGCGCTACCACAGCGAGCGGGTCGAGTCCGATGACGACCCCGACGCCGCCGAGCTCGACGAGATGCTGGTCGACTTCGAAACCTACGGCGGCCGCCTGGGCGCGGTGGAGCTGCGCCCGTACGACGCGGATCTGGTCTACTGCAACGGCCACATCCAGCTCACCCCTGACGTGGTCGGCACCGCCGGCGGGCCGCCGATCGCGATCTACGACAACCCCAGCTGCGAGGACTGCGGCCGGCTCATGTTCCACGTCGTGTCCGTCGAGCATCACGTGCGTGACTACGGCGACGGCTGGCGCAGCCTGTTCGTCTGCGCGGACTGCCAGCTCGTGACGTGCAACGCGACCGGCTGGAACTAGTGCGCACCGGGCGAGCGGAGCGAGCGCCAGCCAGTTAGCGTCTTCCGTAGAGCGGAAAGGCCCGGCCGGGCCAGGTGGCCGAACCGTCCGGCTCCGGGCTAGGTTTTTCCCGACGGACACGACCAGGGAGACCACGCATGACCGGCGCCGACCAGGGCATGAATCCGTACACGGGCGAACCGGCCGGGCCACCCGTGCCACACATGAGCACCGAAGAGGTCGACCAGATCGCCCGCACCGCCGCGGCGGCCGCACCGGCCTTCGCCGCCCTGCCGCTGACCCAGCGCGCCGAGTTCCTACGCGACGTGGCGGCGGCCTTGGAAGGGGCCCGCGAGGAGATCGTGGCGCTGGCCGACGCCGAGACCGGCCTCGGCGCCACCCGGCTGGGCGGCGAGCTGACCCGTACCCGCGTGCAGCTGGAGATGTTCGCAGACGTCGTACTGGAGGGCTCGTTCCTGGAGGCGATCATCGACCTCCCCGACCCGAACGCGCTGCCGGCACCCCGTCCGGACCTGCGCCGGATGCTGCTGCCGCTGGGGCCCGTCGCCGTCTTCTCGGCTAGCAACTTCCCGCTGGCGTTCTCGGTCGCCGGTGGCGACACCGCGAGCGCCCTGGCCGCCGGCTGCCCGGTCGTGGTCAAGGCGCACTCCGGGCACCCCGGCCTGTCCGTCCTCTGTGGACGGATTGTGGCCGCCACGCTCGCCGAGGCCGGCGCGCCGGAAGGCACGTTCGCCGTGCTGCACGGCACCGACGCCGGCCGGGCGCTGGTGCGCCACCCAGCGATCACCGCAGCCGGGTTCACCGGGTCGCTCGGCGGCGGGCGGGCGCTGTTCGACATCGCCAGCTCCCGGCCTGACCCGATCCCGTTCTACGGCGAGCTCGGCTCGCTCAACCCGGCCGTGGTCACCTCCGGCGCGATCGCCGCCCGGGGCGCCGAGGTGCTCCAGGGCTTCGTCGGCTCGTTCACCCTCGGCGCCGGCCAGTTCTGCACCAAGCCGGGGCTGCTGTTCCTGCCCAAGGGCCATGGCCTGGACGACGCGCTGGCCGAAGCCGTCCGGCAGGCCACCGTCGGCCCGTTGCTCAACGCCCGCATCTTGAAGGGGTACGCGCAGACCGCCGCCAGCCTCGCCGCCACGCCGGGCGTCCGGCAGGTGGTCGCACCGTCCGATGTGGAGGGACCCGGGTACCGCGTGGGGCCGGTGCTGCTGGCCGTCGGCGCGACCGACCTGGTAGCCCGCGCCGAGACGCTGCTGGAGGAGTGCTTCGGCCCGGCCGCGCTGATCATCGAGTACGGCTCCCCCGACGAGCTGACCGCGGCGCTGGGCGCGCTTCCCGGTGCGCTGACCGCGACGCTGCATGCCGATCCGGACACCGACGCCGACCTCGCTACACGGCTGCTGGACCATTTCGCGACCCGTGCCGGCCGGCTGATCTGGGACGGCTGGCCCACCGGGGTGGCGGTCACCTGGGCGATGCACCACGGCGGACCCTGGCCGGCGACCACCAACCCGCTGCACACCTCGGTCGGGGCCACCTCGATCCGGCGGTGGCTGCGCCCGGTCACGTACCAGAACGTGCCGGACGCGTTCCTGCCCGAAGCGCTGCGCGACGCCAACCCGTTGGGGATTCCGCGCCGGGTCAACGGCGTCCTGTCCCTCGACGGGCGGCGGTGATCCGCTCGGCCTGAGTCAGATCGGCAGGGCGTCGGCGATCAGGTTGGCCACCGCTACCCGGGGCCGGTCCGGGTTGGCCCGGCGCCAGTCGGGGTGGGCGGAGTTCGTCAGCAGGACGAGCACCAGCCGGCGGCGCGGGTCGACCAGCAGCGAGGTGCCGGTGAAACCGGTGTGGCCGAACGTGGTCGGGGCGGCGAGCCGGCCCATGAACCAGGGTTGGTTCAGCTTGACCCCGAGACCCTGCCAGGACGACCACCCGGGCCGCGAGCCGTGGTACGGGTCCACCGCGGGAGTCCGGGGTTGGCGTTGGTCAGCATCCGTTTGACGGTGGCCTCGGCGAGCAGCCGCTTTCCGGCGTACTGCCCATGGTTGAGCAGCATCTGCCCGACGACCGCAAGATCGGCGGCGGTGCTGAACATCCCGGCGTGGCCGGCTACGCCGCCCAGGACGTCGGCGTTGCTGTCGTGCACGATGCCGCGTAGCAGACCGCGCCGGCTCACCGCGTCGGTGGCGACCAGCCGGGTCGCACGGGCGTCGGACGAAAGCCACGTCAGCGGCAGGAACCCGGTATCCCGCAAGCCCAAGGGACCGGTCACGTTAGTGCGGACGAGTGCGTCGAGCGGCTGGCCGGTGACCTTCTCCAGCAACAGTGCGAGCGTCATGTAGTTGAGATCGGAGTAGCGGAACACTGTGCCTGGGACCGCCCCGGACACCAGGCCGGCGCGTAGGATCACCGCCCGCCGCTCGGCGATGCTCGGCGTGCTCGACAGCGAGATGGCGTCGGGCAGGCCACTGGTGTGGGCGAGCAGCATGGCCGGGGTGACGGCATCCTTGCCGGTGCCGGTGAACTCGGGCAGGTGGCTGGCCACCGGGGCGGCGAGATCGATGCGACCCCGCTCCGCCTGCTGCAGCACGAGCAGCGCGGTGAAGACCTTGGTGATCGACGCGAGGTCGAAGATCGAATCCGGGCGCATGGCCACCCGGTCGGCCGTACCCAGGTCGACCGGACCTGGGCCGTATCGCAGGGCGTGCCCCACCGCCCGGTGCGCGGTGACCGCTCCGTTGATTGTGGTCAGTACGACGGCGCCGGCGTAGGCGGGGTACTTCGGGTGGTCGGTGGTACGCGCCAGATAGCGTGTGAGGATGTCCGCCAGCCGGGCGGTGTATCCGGACGGTGCCGGTGAGGTGGTTGGCGAGGCATTCGGACCGCTCGACGGTGCGGACGTTGCCGACGGCTCCTCGCTCGGCGCGTTCCAGCCGGCCGGAGACGGGGACCGCGGCCGGTTGCCGCAGCTGGTCAGCATGCCAGTGCCCGAGGCGAGGCCGGCCTTCAGGATGCTGCGGCGGCGCAGGTTCACCGGAACAGTTCCGATAAGGCCACCGGGCGTAGCCCGCGGGCGCGTAGGCCGCTGAGGATGGCGGACAGCGCTTCGTCGGTGTACTGCGCGTTGGCCTCGGTGATGTGCATGATGACGATCGAGCCGGGCTGCACCCGGGTGAGCACGGCGTGGATGATCGGCGCCGCGGCGGTGGCGTAGGGGTCGCCGCTGACCACGTCGCCGTGGATGACCGTGACGCCGAGCGGGGCGAGCGCCTTGAGGGCGATGTCGTCGTAGCACAGTCCTGGGAAGCGGAAGTAGCGGGTCTGCCGGCCGCCGAGCGGGGTGATGATGCGAAACGTGTGGGCGACGTCCTCGGTCATGTTCTGCGGTGCGATCGGCGGCAGCGTGTAGCAGGGGGACTTGAACGCCTCGTGCCGGTATGTGTGGTTGCCCAGTTCGAAGCGCGGGTTAGCGGCGAGCCGGCGGGCGAGGTCTGGGTAGGTTTCGACCCATTCGCCGGTGAGGAAGAACGTGGCCGGGGTGCGGGTCTGTTCCAGGATGTCGATGACCTTCCGGTTGGCGAAGCTGATGCTCGGGTCGGCGGCCAGCCGGTTGCGCATGGCGTCGGTCATGTCGGCGTCGAAGGTCAGCGCGACCCGGTTACCGATCCGTGGTCCGTTGTCGATGACCGGTGGGATGGTGCCCGGTCGGGTTGCACCGGG
>WNGF01000682.1_pt1 | contig 78329 bp, 82 predicted proteins | sample 5400641 | NCBI WGS metagenome assembly WNGF01 (sample SAMN13153371, study PRJNA577476) | soil metagenome | isolation source: 80 cm soil or saprolite under grassland replicate 2 | place: USA:California | collected 2016-06-15
TGGCTGCTCGCCGGCCCGAGTATCTCCCTGCGCCGCACACCGTACGACGTCCATGCCGCGGCGGAGCGCATCCGCGCGACGGGATATCCCAACCTGGCTTATCTGGACGAGCTGGTGATGGAGGATCCGTCCCGCCCGGAGCGGATGAGCGCCCTGATCGAGCAGGCGGTCTGATGCCGCTCGCGGTCTGCGCCACGCCGATCGGGAACCTGGACGACGTCACGTTGCGCGTCCTCGACGAGCTGCGCCGCGCCGGCGTCGTCCTCTGCGAGGACACGCGCCGCACCTCCACGCTGCTGCGGCGGCACGGCGTCGAAGCGCGGCTCGTCAGCTACCACCGGCACAACGAAGCCTCGCGGACGGCGGAGCTCCTCCCCCGCCTACTCGCCGGGGAGGAGGTGGCGCTGGTGAGCGACGCCGGTCTGCCTGGCATCAACGATCCGGGCGCCCGGCTGGTGGCGGCGGCGCTCGAGGCGGGCGTTCCCGTGACCGTGCTCCCGGGGCCTTCCGCGGTCGAGACGGCGCTGGTGGCGAGTGGTCTCGGTGCCGAGCGGTATCAGTTCCTCGGCTATCTGCCGCGGGGCGAGCGCGCGCTCGCGGCGTTGTGGGAGGAACTTGGGCGCTGGCCGCATGCTGCGGTCGCATTCGAGTCTCCGAAGCGGTTGCCGAGGACCTTGGCGAGTCTTTCGCGCGGCCTTCCCGAGCGGCCGATCGCGGTCTGCCGTGAGCTGACCAAGCGGTTCGAGGAGGTCGTCCGCGGCTTCCCCGGCGAGGTGGCGACCCGGTTCGCCGAGCCGCCGAAGGGCGAGATCACGCTCGTGATCGGTCCGGGCGAGGTCGCGGCGGACGGCGCCGGCGAGTCGGAAGCCGCCGCCGCCGTCGCCGAGCTCGTTGGCGCCGGAGTGGGGCGCAGGCGGGCGGCAGACGTCGTCGCCCGTCTCACCGGCGTGTCGCGCAATAGCCTGTATCGCGGCTCTCTGTAGCCAGCTTTGACAACGTCCGACCGCGTTGCTAGCGTGGCCCGGCTCGTTTTCAAGCATGACAACAGAGAGGCTGGTGAAAGTGATGAAACGACTCCTGCTGATGACGGCGGCGGCGTTCGCCGTCCTCGTCTGGGCCCCGGTGGCCGGCGCATGGACGTGGCCCGCCGACGGGGCGCTGCTCCAACCCTTCGTCTTCGACCGGACCCATCCCTACGCGGCCGGGCAGCACCGTGGAATCGACGTCGCCGGCGCGTCCGGCTCCGATGTCCGCGCGCCTGCGGGCGGGGCCGTGTCCTTCGCGGGATCGGTACCGAGCAGTGGCAAAAGTGTGACGATTCAGACGACGGACGGGTACTCGGTCACCCTGACCCATCTGGGGACGATCGGCGTCGCGCGCGGCGCCACGGTGACCGAAGGCGCTTCGGTCGGCTCGATCGGCCCCAGCGGAGACGTGGAGTGGCCGGAGCCGTACGTCCACATGGGCGTCCGCATCACCGCCGACGCGCAGGGGTATGTCGATCCGCTTGCCTTCCTTCCCCCGAGAGCTGTCCCCGAAGCGAGCCCCGCTCCTCCGCCGGAGGCGACCGGTCAGCCCGCGGACGTCGTGCCCGCTCCGCCGCCGATCGTGACCGACGCACCTCCATCGGACCCGGTCGGTGCGGCGCCGCCTCCAGCGGTCGCGCTCGAGCCGCCGGTCTCCGAGTCGAGCGCGGTGACGCCGGCGCTCCTCGATCCGGTCACCGACGACCCGGCCGCAGTCGGGATCCAGATCCCCGCCACGGCCGAGGTCGGGTTGAGCCGGCAGGAGTCGGCTCCCGGCGGCGATCCGCTACCCGTGGAGGCCGATCCGAGCGTCTCCGGCACCGGGACGGCACCGGCCGTCACCAGCGGGGATCCGGCCGAGGGTCCACAGCCTTCGTCCTCGGAGGCTCCCGCGAGCTCGGAGGACACAGCGCCCGTCGCCGTGCCTCCTGTCTCCGGGCCGAGCGAGCCTGCGGCGTCCGACCCCGGCGCAGAGCCGGTGGCTTCGGTGGAGGATCCAGCTCCGGCGCCGGACACGACCGTGTCTGCCGAGGCCCCTACTCCTGACGATTTCCCGTCCTCCGCGCCCGGAGACGTGGGCCAACCCGAGGCGTCGCCCGTGGAGCCGGCCGCTGAGGTCGATCCGGCCACGGCGGAGCCCTCCGCCGAAGCTCCTGCCTCGGACGATGCGTCGGCGCCGGTCTCCGAGAGCGTGAGCGAGCCCATCGCGGATGCCTCCACGGTCGGAGCTGAGTCGCCTGCGCCGGATCAGGTCCTCACGGACACGGCCCTGCCCTCGCTGCCGGCCCCCGCACCTCCGGCGGTGATCGCCGACCCACCGCTTCCGCCCACGGCTTCGGGTGCGGGAGTGATGGGACCGTCGGTCGACTCCGGCGCAGCGCCTGGTCCGACACCCGTCGAAGCTCCAGCCGCGCCGGTGGTGCCTCCGGAGGCGACCGATCCGCCTTCGCCGGAGCCCGTCTCCGACGCGCCGCCGGTCGCAACCGCCACGCCGGCTCCGATCGCCGAGACGGTCGACCTCCCGCTCGCCGCGAGCAAGCCGGTTCCTCCGGCCGGCGCCATCGGGAGCCCCGCGGGCGAAGCGAGGCCTGTGTCGCGGCCCTCCTTGGCGGCAACGCCGGGGCCGGCAACCAAAGCGGCGGACAGTCCCTCTGGGCGGCACTCGAGCCCGACCACGGGCTTCGGCCCGGGCGCGCGACCGCCGAGGGTCGAGCGCGACGACACCGATTCGCACGCCGCGCGGCACGAGCCGGCCCATACGCGGGCAAGCTCCGCAGCGATCGCCCGCGGAGCCCGCTCGCACACCCATCTGCGCCCCGGCGGCTCCGCATCCCACCACGGCGGTGGCAGGACGCACACAGCCTCCGGCCTGATCCCGATCGCGCTGGGCGCCGGTCTCGCGCTGCTCGCCTTCCTCGGCGGCGGGCTCCTGTTCGCCGGGCGCCGCCTCGATCCGCCCTCACCGGCTTCTCCAGTTGAGGCCGCGATGGAGGCCGTCGACGACCGCGCAGGTGTTGAGCAGGAGCCACGGTTTCCCGAGGCTCTAAGGTGGAAGGATGCCCCCCTCGTCCGAGCGGCGCCGAGAGCGAATCCTCGTCGCAGTTGCATGGCCCTACGCGGCCGGGCCCCGTCACATCGGCCATGTGGCGGCCTACGTTCCGTCGGACGTCTTCGCCCGCTATCACCGACTGCGCGGGAACGACGTGCTGATGGTCTCGGGGACGGACGAGCATGGGACGCCCGTGATGGTTATCGCGGACGAAGAAGGGCTGTCGCCGCGTGAGGCTGCAGACAAGTACAGCGAGCTCACACGCAGCGATTTCCGCACGCTCGGACTCAGCTACGACCTCTTCACGCGGACGACGACGCCGAACCACTATCGCGTCGTCCGGGATCTCTTCAAGACGCTCTACGAGAAGGGGTTCATCTTCGAGAAGACCACGCTCGGAGCGTTCTCCGCCACCAGTGGTCACACCCTTCCCGACCGGTACATCGAGGGTACGTGCCCGAACTGCGGATTCCCGCAGGCGCGCGGGGACCAGTGCGACAACTGCGGAAAGCAGCTCGATCCAACAGACCTGATCGACCCACGCTCGAAGATCGACGGGACGACTCCGGTATTCCGCGAGACGCAGCACCTGTTCTTCGACCTGCCGGCGTTCCAGGACCGGCTGCTCGAGTGGATCGAGTCGAAGGACTACTGGCGCCCGAACGTCCGCAACTTCTCGCTCGAGCTCGTGAAGGAGATTCAGGAGCGTCCGATCACGCGCGACCTCGACTGGGGTGTCCCGGTGCCGGTGCCGGGTTACGAAGAGAACCCGAACAAGCGCATCTATGTCTGGATCGACGCCGTCGTCGGTTATCTCTCGGCGGCGATCGAGTGGGCCGATGCGCGAGGCACGCCGGAGGCGTGGCGGGACTGGTGGCAGGACGCCGAGGCTCGCCACTTCTACTTCATGGGGAAGGACAACATCGTCTTCCACACGATCATCTGGCCCGCGGAGCTGATCGGCTACGGGACGGGGGGTGACATCGGTGCCGGCCGTCCGCTGACGCTGCCGGACAACGTCGTCGCATGCGAGTTCCTGATGATGGAGCGCCAGCAGTTCAGCGCCAGCCGCGGGGTTGGAATCTTCGTCAAGGACTTCCTGGCCCGCTACGACGCGGACGCGCTCAGGTACTACCTGACCGCGGCCGGGCCGGAGACGCAGGACACCGACTTCACCTGGGCGGAGTTCGTCCGCCGCAACAACGACGAGCTCGTCGCGACCTGGGGCAACCTCGTAAACCGGACGCTGGTGAGCGCCTACCGGAACTTCGGCGCGGTTCCCGAGCCGGGAGAGCTGAGCGAGGCCGACCGGGAGTTGCTGGCGGAGGTCGAGAGCGGGTTCGACGCGGTCGGCGAGCAGATCGAGGCGGCGCGGTTCAGAGCGGGGCTGGCCGAGGCGATGGGGCTCGCCGCCCGCGTGAACGAGTACACGAGCGAGCAGGAGCCCTGGGCCCTGGTCAAGAGCGACCGCGAGCGGGCCGCGACCGTCCTGTACGTGGCGCTCCGCTGTATCGACAGCCTCAAGATCATGTTCACGCCGTTCCTCCCTTTTGGCTCGCAGAGGCTGCACGAGCTGCTCGGGTACAAGGGCTGGATCGCCGGGCCGCTCGAGCTCCGCGAGCACGAGGACGGCGACGGGCGCTCGCACGTCGTCCTCACCGGCGACTACGCGAGCTGGATCGGGCGCTGGGAGCCGAGCGCACTTCCGCCTGGACAGGTGCTGCGGGAGCCGGAGCTCCTGTTCAGGAAGCTCGATCCGGAGCAGGTCGTGTCCGAGGAGCTCGCGCGAATGGAGGACGCTTCGGACGCCGAGCATGATTGACACGCACGCGCACCTCGACGGCTGCGCCGATCCTCCGGAGGAGATCCTCGAGCGCGCCCGGGCCGCGGGCGTCGACCGCGTCGTCACGGTCGGCTCCGGGATCGACTCTTGCCGCGCGGCGCTCATCGTGGCGGAGCGCGAGCAGGGCGTGGTCGCGGCGCTCGGAATCCACCCGCACCAGGCAGGGGGAGACGAGGCGGGGCGGGTGGAAGAGCTTCGCCTCCTGCTCGGCCACGAGCGCGCGGTCGCCGTCGGCGAGACAGGGCTCGACTTCTACCGCGACTATGCGCCGCACGACGCCCAGCGTTTGCTGTTCCAGCGGCAGCTCGAGGTTGCTCGCGAGCTGCGCAAGCCCGCCGTCATCCACACGCGCGACGCGGACGAGGCGACGGCCGAGGCGCTCGACGGGTTCGACGGCACGGTAATCCTCCATTGCTTCTCCTCGCCCGGCCTGCTGCCGGTCGCGCTCGAGCGCTCGTACTACGTCTCGTTCGCGGGCAACGTCACGTACCCGAAGGCACCCGAGCTCCGCGAAGCGGCGGCGCGTGTGCCTGCCGACCGCATCCTCGCCGAGACCGACAGCCCCTACCTCGCTCCGCAACCACTCCGCGGCCGCCCGAACGAGCCCGCAAACGTCGTTCATACCATCGCGGCCCTGGCAGAGGCACGGGGCGAGGACCCGGCGGAGCTGGCCGCTCGCATCGACGCCAACGCGACGGCGGCATTCTCGCTCGGATGACACGCCTGCCGGTCACGGCGAATCGCGAGCTCGGCCAGCACTTCCTGGTCGACGAGAACATCCTCGGCGTGATCGGGCGGCTGGCCGAGCTCGGCCCGGAGGACGTCGTGCTCGAGATCGGGCCGGGGCTCGGGGCGCTGACGGGCTATCTCGCCGATCGCGTCGCGCACGTCCATGCGGTCGAGCTCGACCGCGCGCTGGAGCCGTATCTGGCCGAGCGGCTCGCGGGTCGCGGCAACGTCGAGCTCCTGTTCGGCGACGCGCTTGCGGTCGATCTCGCGGCGCTCGACCCGCCGCCGGCGAAGCTGGTCGCGAACCTGCCCTACAACGTCGCCACGCCCGTCGTCGTCGAGAGCCTGGACGGGCTCCCGAGCGTGCAGCTCTGGTGCGTAATGGTCCAGCGCGAGGTGGCGGATCGCTTCTTCGCCACGCCGTCGACGAAGGCCTACGGAGCCGTCTCCGTGCTCATCCAGCTCGCCGCCGAGCGGACGGGCTTCCACCCCGTCTCGGCATCGGCCTTCCGCCCCCGGCCGAAGGTCGACTCGGCGCTCGTCTCCTTCCGCCGGATCGCGCTCCCTCCCTCGTTCGCACGTGTAAAGGAGCTCGTCACCGCCGCCTTCTCGCATCGGCGAAAGACCTTTGCGAACTCGGTCGAGCTGTCGGGGCTCGCGTCCAGAGCAGAAGCAGCCGACGCGCTCGGGAAGATCGGACGCGCGGCAAACGTGCGCGCCGAGGCGCTCGCGCCGGACGAGTTCGTCGCGCTCGCCGACGCCCTCTCCTAGGCCGTGGCGCCCGCCCCGGCGAAGTTGAACCTCGCGCTCGTCGTCGGGCCGCGCCGAGGGGACGGCAGGCACGAGCTCGTCAGCGTGCTGCAGCCGCTCGCGCTCGCCGACGACATCGACCTGGAACCGGCGGAAGGGCTGTCCGTGACGGGCTTCGCCGGGGACACGCTCGTCCGCGGCGCGCTCGAGTTGCTCGCGCGCGCGAGTAAAAGCAGGCCGCGCTGGAGCGTCCGGATCGAGAAGCGGATCCCGCTCGCGGCCGGGCTCGGCGGCGGGAGCGCCGACGCCGCGATCGCGCTGCGACTCGCCAATGAGACGCTGCCTCAGCCGCTCGATCCGGGCCGGCTTCACGAGCTCGCCGCCTTACTCGGCGCCGACGTCCCCTTCTTCCTCACCCCCGGGCCAAAGCTCGCCGAGGGGGACGGAACGATCCTGCGTCCGCTGGAGCTGCCCCAGGACTACGTCGTTCTCTTGCTCTCGCCCCACGACGTCGCGAAGGAGTCGACCGGGGCCGTGTACGACGCGTTCGACCGGCGTGGGGGGGAAGCGGGCTTCGAGGAAAGGCGCGCCGAGCTCGAACAGGCACTTGCACGCGCCGAGCGGGCCGCCGATCTCGACGCTTTGCCTGCGAACGATCTCGCGTCCTCGCCGCTCGCCGGTGAGTTGATTCAGGCGGGAGCGTTCCGTGCCGATGTCACGGGCGCCGGGCCGACCGTGTACGCGCTGTTCGAGAAGCGTTCCGCGGCCGAGGCGGCCGAGCGTCGAGTCCGCGCTCTCGGCCGGACCTGGATCACCGAACCAGCTTGGTAACGTTGCGCGATGGCGACCGAGCGTCCGGAGCTCGAGCGGCGGCGGGGCGACGTCGTCGAACACGGCTCGAGCCGAGCGGGGCGATGGCTCCAGGAGCGGCGCGTCCGCATCGCCCTCTGGATCGCGGTGGTCGAGGGCCTGCTCGTCGCCGTCCACGTGATCAACCGCTGGGTGGCGATCATCATCGCGGCTGCGGCCGTCCTGGTCTACTTCTTCGCCGGACGGGAGTCGCGCTCGCACGCGGCCCGGCAGGTGAGCTGGATCCTCGCCACCTCGCAGGCGGCCGTCGTCCTGATCCCGTTCCTGCTCATTCTCGTCGGCACCTTCGCCCTGATCGCCGTCGGCCTGCTCGCGATCGTGGCCCTGATCGCCCTCTTTTCCGAACACCCCTGACTAGACTCCACCTCGTAAACCGCACTGGGGCGTAGCCAAGTGGTAAGGCAGCGGGTTTTGGTCCCGCGATCCCAGGTTCGAATCCTGGCGCCCCAGCCATTACGGTCGTCCCCCTGATGCCATCCGAAATCGCAGCTGTCGTCATGGCCGGAGGGCTCGGAACGCGCATGCGCTCGGCCACGCCGAAGCACTTCCATCCCCTGCTTGGCAGGAGGATCGTCGACTGGGTGATCGAAGCCGTGCGCGCTCTCGAGCCCGATCCGCTCGTCGTCGTCACCTCGGCCGCGAACGCCGGTGCCTACGACGACGTGGCGGTCGCGGTTCAGGATCGCCCGCTCGGAACCGGGGACGCGGTTCGAGCCGCCGCCGGCCTGCTCGCGGGCTTCGACGGCGACGTGCTCATTCTGAACGGGGACGCCCCGGCGCTCCGGGCGGATGTCCTGCGCAGCTTGCTGGACGTGCATCGACGCGAGCAGGCGACCGCCACCGTTCTCTCCTTCGAGCCGGACGAGCCGCGCCACTATGGACGGATCCTCCGGGACGGCAACCGGCTTCGACGCATCGTCGAGGCCGTCGACGCAAGCGAAGAGGAGCTCGCCCTCGGCGAGGTGAACTCCGGCATGTACGTCATCCGCTCCGACGCGCTCTGGCCGGTGCTGGAACAGCTCGAGCCGCACAACAAGCAGGGCGAGCTCTACATCACCGACGCGGTCGGCCTCCTCGTCGACGACGGACGCCCCGTGGCCGTCCACAAGGCACCGGATCCGCTGGAAGCGGAAGGAATCAACACTCGCGCCGAGCTCGCTGCCGCGGCCGCGCTCCTGCGCGATCGGATCAACACCGAGCACATGCTTGCGGGGACGACGATCGTCGACCCGGCGACGACGTGGATCGACCACGGGGTCGAGCTCGAGGCCGACGCGGTCGTCCATCCGTTCACCGTCCTTCGGGGCCAAACGCGTATCGGTGCCGGGACGGAGATCGGCCCGCACGCCGTGGTCGACGGAGCCGAGATCGGGCCCGGCGCGCTGGTCGGGCCGTTCTGTTACCTTCGCCCCGGCACGGTTCTGGCGGCAGGGGCGAAGGCGGGCACGTTCGTGGAGATCAAAAGCACGCGGGTCGGCGAGCGCAGCAAGGTCCCCCATCTCTCGTACCTGGGAGATGCGGACGTCGGCGACGACACCAACATCGGCGCGGGCGCGATCACCGCCAACTACCCGCACGAGCCGGATCGCCCGAAGCAGCGCACGAAGATCGGCAAGGGCGTCAGGACCGCCGTCCACAATGTGTTCGTTGCTCCGGTCGAGATTGGCGACGATTCTTGGACTGCGGCGGGCTCCGTCATCACGGAAGATGTCCCGCCGGGATCCCTCGCGGGCTTCCCGCCCCGCCGGGCTCGAGGTCCAGCAGGCAACGCCCGAGCTGAAGCCGGAGCACTGGCTGGAGCGCGCGCCGGGCAAGCGCCTGATGGTCTTCTCGGGCCGCTCGCACCCTGAGCTCGCACACCGGATCGCCGACCAGCTCGGCGTCGAGCTCGGGGAGATCGCGCTCGAGACGTTCGCGAACGGCGAGACGTATTGCCGCTACCTGGAGTCGATCCGCGGCGCCGACGTTTTCCTCGTCCAGACGGGCTGCGAGCCGGTCGACCAGAACCTGATGGAGCTGTTTTTCATGATCCAGGCGGCCCATCTCGCGTCGGCCAAGCGGATCACGGCCGTCATCCCGTGGTTCCCGTACTCGCGCCAGGATCGCAAGGCGATGCCGCGCGAGCCGATCTCGGCGCGGCTCGTTGCCGACATGCTCCAGCTCGCCGGCGCCGACCGCGTGCTGACGATGGACCTGCACGCCGGGCAGATCCAGGGCTTCTTCACCATCCCCGTCGACCACATGACGTCGCTGCCGCTCTTCACGCGGCACTTCCGCGACCTCGGTTTACACGGCGAGGGCGTCGTCTCCGTCGCACCCGACGCGGGACGAGCCAAGCACGCCGTCCGCTTCGCGGAGATGATCGATGCCGACTTCGCGATCATGCACAAGACGCGTCCGGCGCACGACATCGCCGAGGTGACCGAGGTGACGGGACGCGTGCGCGGGAAGATCGCGATCATCGGCGACGACGCTTCGATGACCGGCACGACGCTGATCCAGGGCGCGAATGCGCTGAGGGAGCACGGCGCGACCGACGTTTGGGTCTTCGTCACGCACGCGGTCTTCTCGAGCGACGCTCTCGCGACGCTCGGTGAAGCCGATCTGACGGGGATCGTCGTCACCGACACCGTGCCGGTCGACCCGACGCATATGCCGTCGAACATGACCGTCCTCACGGTCGCGCCGCTGCTGACCGAGACGATCATGAACGTGTTCGCCGATGAGTCGGTCTCGGCGATCTTCGGCGGCGAGAACCAGCTCTTTTAGGCCGGTCGCTACACTTTCGCCGCTGTGGCCGCAGAAAGGGTCAAACTCGAGGTGCGCGAGCGCGAGGAGGTCGGAACCCGCGCTTCCCGGCGCCTGCGCAAGGAGGGGCTGATCCCCGGCGTCCTGTACGGGCGCGGGAAGCCGCCGCATGCGATTTGCGTGCCTGAGCGGGAGTTGCGGCGGGCGCTCACCGGCTCGCACGGGCTGCACGCGATCCTCGACGTCGTGGTGGAGGGCCAGAAGACGACGCGCGCCTCGATCCTCAAGGAGGCCCAGCAGGATCCCGTCAAGGGCCGCTTGATCCACGTCGACCTGCACGAAGTCCGGCTCGACCAGACGATCCAGGCCCAGGTCGTCGTCGAGCTCGTGGGCGAGTCCGAGGGTGTGAAGGAGGGTGGTGTCCTCTCCCAGGTCGTCCGCGAGATCAACGTCGAGGCCCTGCCGATGGAGGTGCCCGAGCGGCTCGAGCTGGACGTCAGCGGGATGGCGATCGGCGACACGCTGCGGCTTGCCGACCTTGGCACGCGCGAAGGAGTCACGTACCTGGACGATCCCGAGGAGACGGTGCTCGCGACGGTCACGATGCCGACGCGCATCGTCGAGCCCGAGCCCGAAGAGGAGGAGCTCGAGGAGGGCGCGGAGGTCCCCGAGGGCGAGGAGGTCCCCGAGGGCGAGGAGGCTCCGGCCGAGCCGGAGGCCGAGGCCGGAACCGGCGAGCAAGGCGAGCCGGGAACCACCGAGGGCTAGTGGATCGCCCGGCGGCGCACGCCGGTTTCTGGACCGCGATCAGACTGCGCTATGCGGCGTCCTCAGTCGCGCCCGTATTGGCCAATACGGGCGCTCCCTGCGTCCTTGCCTGGCTTGCTGCTCGCGCCCCAGAATTCCACCAGCGCCACCGGGCGACCCACTGATGCGCTTCCTCCGTCGGGGCCACGATCATGCCCCGACGCTCGATCTGCTCGTTGCAGGACTTGGAAACCCCGGCCGCGAGTACGAACGCACGCGGCACAACATCGGTTGGCTCGTCGTCGACGAGCTCGCAGAGCGTCTGGGCGCCTCGTTCCGCTCCAAGTTCTCCGGCCGGCTCGCGCAGGCGCGGCTCGGCGAGGCGCGGATCGCGCTCCTGAAGCCCGAGACCTATATGAACGAGTCCGGGCGCTCGATCGCAGGGGCGGCGCGCTTCTTCAAGGTTCCCGCGTCCTCGCTGCTCGTCGTCCACGACGACGTCGATCTCGAGGAAGGCCGGCTGCAGGCGCGCGCGGGCGGCGGCCTGGCGGGCCACAACGGGCTGCGCTCGATCGCGCAGGCGCTCGGGACGCAGGACTTCCTGCGGCTGCGGATCGGCATTGGCCGGCCCGGGCGCGGCGACAGGCGGCCGGTGTCCGACTACGTGCTCTCCCGGTTCGACCCGGAAACGGATGTCGACGCGCTCGTTTCGCGCGCCGCAGACGCGGTCGAAGTCGTGGCCGCTGAGGGCCTCGAACAGGCCCAGTCGCGCTTCAACTGAGGGCTAAACTTGACCCCGCGGAACCCGGTGTTCCGTCGTTCTGCATGGACCAGCCAGTACTGCACCCATTCGTCGACCAGCTTCGCGCGAGCGAGCGGTTCCGCGCCTTCGCGGAGGCGCTGCCGACGCGCGCCCGCGTCTCCGACCCGATCCTGCCCCTCCTGCTGGCTGCGCTCCACGAGGAGCTCGCGCGCCCGCTTGTCTGCCTCCTTCCCGACGACGCGGACGCCGGTGACGCCGCCGAGGCGGCCGGCTGGTTCCTCGGTCCCGAGCACGCTGCCTTGTTTCCCAGCCGTGGCGTCCGCTGGGAATCGGGGCTCGAGCCGCCGCCTCACCTCGTCGGCGAGCGCGCGCGGGCCCTCGACGTGCTCGCGGCCAGGGGCCTCGTCTGCGCATCTGCCGCCGCGCTCGCGGAGGGCCTGCCTCCGCCCGGCGCGCGGCCGGAGCCGCTTCGGCTCTCGGTCGGCGACGAGCCCGGCATCGACCGGCTCGCCGAGCACCTGGCGCTCGCAGGCTACGAGCGTGCCGAGCGGGTCGAGGAACGAGGCCAGTTCGCCGTCCGCGGCGGCATCGTCGACGTCTTCCCCTCCACGGGCCGGGAGCCGCTGCGGATCGAGCTGTTCGGGGACGAGATCGAAGGGATCCGCGCGTTCTCCCCCTTCACCCAGCGCGCCCTGCGCCCGCTCGAATCGGCGCTGGTCTACCCGGCCGCCGAGCGGCGGCTCGACCTCGTCGAAGCGAGGCTTTCCGACGACGGGCCGCCTCCCGTTCCGGCCGATCTGGTGCCGCCGCTTCCTGGGATCCCGGACTTCGTCTGGGAGCCGCGCGAGGTCGAGCGCGTCTGGGAGGAGGAGCTCGAAGCCGATCTCTCGTTCGCCGGAGCGACCGAGCTCGAGCCGCTGCCTGCGGGCCAGCCGTTCACCTTCGAGGCCCAGCGGCCTGCGATCGCCGCTCGGGGGCTCTCGGAGGCCGAAAACGAGCTGAACGCCTTCGTCCGCTCCGGTCAGCGGGTGGTCGTGGCCTTCCCGCACCCAGGCGAGGCCCTTCGCACGAAGAACCTCCTCCGCCGGGTGGACGCCCGCCTGCTCGAGCAAGGGGAGCCGTTCCCGGCCGAGCCCGACCTCCTGTTCGCCGTCGCCCCGGCCCGCCGTGGCTTCGTCTGGCGCGAGCTCGGGCTGGTCCTGCTTCCGGACACGCAGGTCTTCCGCAAGCGGCCGCCGCGTGCCGACGCGCGCCTCGGCCGTGCGTTGCAGTCGTTCGCCGACCTGCGCACGGGCGATCACGTCGTCCACGAGGACCATGGCGTCGGCCGGCTGCTCGGCTTCGAGACGCGGGAGGTGGCGGGAGTCACACGCGACTACCTCCAGCTCGCGTTCCGCGGCGACGACCGGCTCTACGTCCCGCACGAGCAGATCGGCAAGGTCTCCCGCTACATCGGTGCGGACGCCCGGGCGCCGGCGCTGTCCAAGCTCGGCGGCCGCGCATGGCAGCTGCTCAAGTCACGCGCGCGCGCGAGCGTGCATGAGCTGGCCGGGGAGCTCGTGGCGCTGTACGCGCGGCGGCAGACCGCGCCCGGAATCGCGTTCGAGCTCTCGAGCGATTGGCTCGAGCGGCTCGAGGCCGAGTTTCCCTATCGCGAGACGGAGGACCAACAGCGGGCGATCGAGGCGGTGAAGGAGGATCTCGAGGCACCGCACCCGATGGACCGGCTCGTGTGCGGGGACGTCGGCTTCGGCAAGACCGAGGTTGCCGTCCGCGCGGCGTTCGCGGTCGCCCTGAACGGAAAGCAAACACTGATCCTGGTGCCGACGACCGTCCTCGCGCAGCAGCACTTCAACACCTTCCGCGAGCGCTACCGGGAGTTTCCGGTGCGGGTCGAGATGGTCTCGCGGCTGCGCCGGCCGGCCGAGCAGAAGGCCGCGCTCCGGGATTTCGCCGAGGGGAAGGTGGAGGTTCTGATCGGAACGCACCGGCTGCTCTCCCGCGACGTCATTCCCAAGAGCCTCGGCCTCGTCGTCCTCGACGAGGAGCAGCGCTTCGGCGTCAGGCAGAAGGAGCTGCTGCGGTCGCTTCGTCTCGAGGTGGACGTGCTCGCGCTGTCGGCGACGCCGATCCCACGCACGCTGCACATGTCCCTCTCCGGGCTGCGGGACATCTCGGTGATCGAGACTCCTCCGGAGGGGCGCCGCGCGATCCGGACGTCCGTCGGCGAGTACGACGAGGAGCTCGTCACCGCCGCGCTCGAGCGCGAGCACGCCCGCGGTGGGCAGTCCTTCTACCTGCACAACCGGGTCGAGACGATCGAGGAGGCCGCCCGCAAGCTCCAGCAGCTCTGTCCGCGCCTGCGCTTCGTGGTCGCGCACGGGAAGATGCGCGAGCGCGAGCTCGAGGAGAAGATGCTCGCCTTCCTGAGCGGTGACGCCGACGTGCTCGTCTCGACCACGATCATCGAGTCGGGGCTCGACATCCCGCAGGCGAACACGCTCGTGATCGAGCGGTCGGATCTGCTCGGGCTGGCCCAGCTGTACCAGATCCGCGGCCGCGTCGGCCGCTCGGATGTTCTCGCGCACGCGCACCTGTTCTATCCCGACTCGCGTGAGCTGACTCCCGAGGCGCGGGCCCGGCTGGCGACGCTCGCCGACCACACGGAGCTGGGTGCCGGCTTCGCGATCGCGATGCGCGACCTCGAGATCCGCGGGGCCGGCGAGCTGCTCGGCGCGGAGCAGTCGGGGCACGTCGCCGCGGTCGGCTTCGAGCTCTACGTCGAGCTCCTGGCCGAGGCCGTCGCCGAGCTCTCGGGGCAGCGGCGGCCGGCGGCGCGGCCCGTCCGCGTCGACGCGCGCGTGGACGCCTACGTCCCCTCGGCGTACATCCCCTCCGAGGCGCTGAAGATCGACCTGCACCGGAGGATCGCACTGGCCGAGTCGGAGGACGAGCTGCGCGAGCTGCAGGCCGCGACCGAGGATCGCTACGGGCCGCTGCCGGAGCCGGTCGAGAACCTGTTCTCGATCCAGGAGGCGAAGCTGAAGCTGGCCAGAATCGGGGCGGACTACCTCGTCTTCCGCGGCGGCCGGGCGACGGTCGGCCCGCTCGTCCTCGGCTCGCAGGAGCTCGGCGATCTCCGCCGGAGGGTCGAGACGGCGGTCTACACGACGTCCAAACAGGAGGTCTCGCTCAGGGACGCGGGCGGTCCGGAAGGTGACGGTTTCCGCGCGGCGGTCTCTCTGGTCGATGCTATACTCGAGGCGCGCCAGGCAGCGTGACGCGTCCGCTGCACGTGGCGCTTTTTCCATGAGGAATATCCGTTTTTTCCTTCTCCTCCCGGTTGTCCTGATCGGGCTCGCAGCCGCCGGTTGTGGCGGCGGCAGCAGCCTGTCCGGGGACGATGTCGCGAAGGTCGGCAGCGTGACGATCACGAAGGCCCAGTTCGACAATCTGATCTCCCGCGCCAAGCAGAGCTACAAGACCCAGAAGCAGACGTTCCCCAAAGTCGGCACGGCCGACTACGACCGGATCAAGAGCCAGGCCGTCGACTTCCTCGTCCAGCGCGCCGAGTTCGCCCAGGAGGCGCAGAAGATGGGGATCACGATCACGCAGAAGGACATCGACGCCAAGCTCGTCCAGATCAAGAAGCAGTTCTTCAAGGGCAGCGACGCGGCCTATCAGAAGCAGCTCAAGTCCCAGGGCCTCACGCAGGACGAGGTCGATGCCGACATCAAGGACCAGCTGATCTCGACGAAGCTCTACGACAAGGTGACGGCGGACGTCAAGGTCACCCCCAAGGACGTCGCGGACTACTACAAGGCCCACCTGTCGCAGTACCAGCAAGCGGAGAGCCGGACCGTTCGCCACATCCTGATCTCGGTCTGCGGCCCGAACACCCCCGGCGGCGTCAAGTGCCGGTCCGATGTGGCTGCCAAGGCATTCGCCGACAAGCTCTACAACGAGCTCAAGGGCGGCGCGGACTTCGCCGCGCTCGCGAAGAAGTACTCCGGCGATACCGGCTCGGCGAGCCAGGGCGGGAAGCTCACGATCACGCGCGGGCAGACCGTCCCGACGTTTGACCAGACGGCATTCCTGCTCGGTGTGGGGACGTTCTCCCACCCGGTCAAGACGACGTACGGTTACCACATCATCATGCCGATCACGAAGACCATCCCCGCCTCCACGACGCCGCTCAGCCAGGTGAAGACTGCGATCAAGCAGCAGCTTCTCCAGCAGCGAAAGCAGGAGAAGATGGCCAAGTGGGTCAACGACATCAAGAAGCAGTTCCACGTCAGCTACGGGAAGGGCTTCACGCCCACGTCGACGTCGACGACCTCGACGACGTCCGGCACCACGGTTCCCGCGACGACGGCCGCGACTACAACGGGCTAGCACGCGTGGCGCTGGCCGAGGCGCTGCTCGAGCTCCAGGAGCTGACCGAGCGGCTACGCCGCGATTGCCCCTGGGATCGCGAGCAGACCGCACGCACGATCGTTCCGCACACGGTCGAGGAGGCGTACGAGGTAGCGGATGCCGCGCTGGCCGACGACGACGGCAAGCTGCTGGATGAGCTCGGCGACCTCCTCTTCCAGGTCTACTTCCTGGCGCTTCTGCTCGAGGAGAAGGGCTCTGGTGATCTCGAGCGCGCCGCGCGGCTGATCCACGAGAAGCTGGTCCGCCGCCATCCGCACGTGTTCGGCGACGTCGAGGCGGACACCCCGGCGCGGGTGAAGGCGAACTGGGAGAAGATCAAGCGCGAGCAGGAGGCGCGGGAAGGTGTCTTCCACCACGTGCCCGAGGCTCTCCCCGCGCTGCTGTATGCCCGCAAGGTGCAGCTGCGGGCGGCTGCGATCGGGTTCGAGTATCCTGACCTGGCCGGCGCGCTCGCCGACCTGGAGGATGAGCTCGAGGAGCTCAAGGCCGAGCTCGACGGCTCGGCGCAGCGACAGGCCGAGGAGGTCGGCGACCTGTTGTTTGCCTGCGTCAACGTCGCCCGGCGCCTGAGCGTCGACCCCGAGCTCGAGCTGCGGCGCGCGACGCAGCGCTTCGTGGCGCGGGTGGAGAAGGCCGAGCGGCTGGCCGAGGCTGAGGGAGCGCGCTTCGTCGAGCTGCCGCTCCAGGAGCAGGATCGCTACTTCGACCGCGCGAAGGAACGGGAGTAGTGTCGGGCAGCCGGATTGCCGACGTCAACGCGAGGCAGATCCTCGACTCGCGCGGGAACCCGACCGTCGAGGTCGACGTGCTGCTGGAGGGCGGAGCATTCGGGCGCGCGGCCGTCCCCTCCGGCGCCTCGACCGGGCGCTTCGAGGCAGTCGAGCTTCGCGACGGCGATCCGCGCGTGTATCTCGGCAAGGGGGTGATGGAGGCCGTCGGGAACGTGCGGCACGAGATCGCCGACGAGGTCCGCGGGCTGGACGCGCAGGACCAGCGCGAGGTCGACACGAGGCTGATCGAGCTCGATGGGACGCCGAACAAGGCGAGGCTCGGGGCGAACGCCGTCCTGGGCTGCTCGCTCGCGGCGGCGAAGGCAGCTGCGGCGCACGCCGGAGTCTCCTTGTACCGCTGGGTCGGAGGGGTGGGCGCGCGCGTGCTGCCGGTGCCGATACTGAACGTCGTCAACGGGGGCGCGCATGCGCAGAACTCACTCGACATGCAGGAGTTCATGGTCGTTCCGGGCGGCGCGGAGACGTTCTCGGATGGCCTGCGGATCGCGGTCGAGGTCTTCCACTCGCTGAAGAACGTGCTCCACGAACGCGGCCTCTCGACCGGGGTCGGAGACGAGGGCGGATTCGCGCCTGAGGTCGGGTCGGCAGACGAGGCGATCGAAGCGGTGCTCGAGGCCGCGGAGCGCGTCGGCCATCGCGAGCGGATCGCGCTGGCGCTCGATCCCGCCGCGACCGAGCTCTTTCGCGACGGCGTCTACCACTTCGAGCGGGCCGGGACGACGTTCGAGGGCGAGGGGATGATCGACCTGTACGCCGATCTCGCCGATCGCTACCCGCTCGTGTCGATCGAGGACGGGCTGGCGGAGGACGAGTGGGGGGCGTGGCGGTCGCTGACGCAGCGTCTCGGCGACCGGCTTCAGCTCGTCGGCGACGATCTGTTCGTGACGAATGTGGAGCGGCTCGGGCAGGGGATCGAGCAGGGCGTCGCCAACTCGATCCTGATCAAGGTCAACCAGATCGGGACGCTCACGGAGACGCTGGCGGTGATCGAGCTGGCCCGCGCGAACGGCTACACGACGGTGATCTCCCACCGTTCGGGCGAGACCGAGGACACGGCGATCGCCGATCTCGCCGTCGCCACCAACGCCGGCCAGATCAAGACCGGAGCACCGTCTCGCACCGACCGCGTAGCCAAGTACAACCAGCTGCTCCGGATCGAGGAGGAGCTCGGAGACGCGGCCGAGTATCCGGGCTGGGACGCGTTTCCTCGGTATTCAGCCCGTCCCTAGCCGTCGCGAGGCGGGCTTCGCCCGGCTCGCTCAGCGACAGCGGATCTCGAGAGGCAAAGGAGGGGGCCCACGGGGGAACCATGGGTTCCCCCGTGCTGAACCAGCTGCTCCGGATCGAGGAGGAGGTCGGAGACGCGGCCGAGTATCCGGGCTGGGACGCGTTTCCCCGCTTCACGCCTTCCTGAGCGCGACTATCAGGTAGACGCGCGAGTAGAGGGAACCCGCCCGCCTCCCCAAATCGAGTCTAAGCCGAAAAGTCGTACGCATGGGTGACGGCTTCGTGCCGGAAGTGGAACTTCGCGGGTGCGCACAGACGGACTCGGCTCGATTCGGCCCGGCCTCTGGGGCGAGCGCTAGTCTGCGTTCATGGCGCAACCCGCGCCGCGCAGGACGAAGATCGTGGCCACCATCGGCCCCGCTTCGGCTTCGCCGGAATCCCTCGTCGCGCTCGCCCGCTCCGGCATGGACGCGGCGCGGCTCAACTTCTCCCACGGCTCCCCCGAGGAGCACGCGGAGCGAGCGCGCGCCGTGCGGGCTGCGCAGGACGAGGTCGGACGGCCGCTCGCCCTCATCGCCGATCTCCAGGGACCGAAGCTCCGCGTCGGCGACCTCGCCGATCCGCTGTCGCTCCAGCGCAACGACGAGGTGGTGATCGTCTTCGATCGAGCCGGCCGCGACGGGGAGGTGCCGGTGCTGCCGGCGGTGCTCGGCGAGGTGCTCCGTCCGGGTCACGACCTCCTGATCGACGACGGTCACATCCACCTGCGGGTCGAAGAGGTCGAGCACGGGCGGGCGCGCTGCACGGTGCTTGCAGGCGGCATCGTCAGCGAGCACAAGGGCGTCAACGTCCCCGGGGTGCCGGTGCCGATCCCTTCGCTAACCCAGAAGGATCGCGACGACCTCGAGTTCGCGCTCGGTCTCGGGGTCGACTTCGTCGCCCTCTCGTTCGTCCGCTCGGCCGACGACGTGCGCGAGATGCGAACGCTGCTGGCCGACGTCGATCCCGAGGTGCACGTGATCGCGAAGATCGAGAAGGCGGAGGCGATCGACTCGCTCGAGGAGATCGTGGCAGAGGCGGACGCGATCATGGTCGCGCGCGGCGATCTCGGCGTGGAGATCGGGCCCGCCTCCGTCCCGCTGCTCCAGAAGCGCATCATCTTCTCGTCGCTCGAACGCGGGAAGCCCGTGATCACCGCGACCCAGATGCTCGAGTCGATGGAGCACCGGCAGGAGCCGACGCGCGCGGAGGCCAGCGACGTCGCCAACGCGATCCTCGATGGCTCGTCGGCGCTGATGCTCTCGGGAGAGACGGCGATCGGCGAGTACCCGCTCGAATCGATCGAGTACATGGACCGGATCGCCCGCGCGGTCGAGCCGAGCCTCGGCTACCGCCATCAGCTTCCCGAGGCCAGCGACGAGCCGACGGTCGGAAACGCGATGTCCAACGCGGCCTGTGACCTCGCGGAGGCGGTCGGGGCGAAAGCGATCCTGGTGCCCACGTTCACCGGCAGGACGGCTTCGGCGGTCGCACGCCTGCGGCCGCGACGCCCGATCATCGGGATCACGCACCACCGGCACGCCGTCCAGCAGATGGCGATCGAGTGGGGAGTGACGCCGATCGAGATCGGCGAGGCGCGGGACGTCGAAGACCTCTGGGCACGGTCGCTCGAGGCGGCGCGTGAGAGCGAGATCGTCGAGGCGGGCGACCGGGTCGTGATCACGGCGGGGACGGCAGTCAACATCCCAGGCTCCACGAACGTGATCAAGGTGGACGTGGCCTAGAAGGAGCGCGCTCGCCTCCCGCGAACCTCACCGTGCATGGCTAAGCGTCGCCGCAAACGACCGACCCGCTCGACCATCCTGCTCCGCTGGCTGGCCGTCGGCGCGGTCGCGCTGATCGCATTTCTCTACTACCGCCCGCTGCACACCTATTTCAGCACCAGATCGGCCCTCGCGCAGCGAAGCGACGAGGTCGCGCGCCTGCGCGCCCAGCACCGGCAGCTCGCGGGGCGCCTGACCGAGTCGACCAGCACCGGCGCGCTCGAGCGAGAGGCTCGGCGGCTCGGGCTGGTCAAGCCCGGAGAGCGGCTCTTCATCGTCAAGGGCGTCAAGGCGTGGCTGCGGAAGCACGAGCACGGCTCGCGCGGGTCTAGGATCGGCGGGGATGGATGATGACCGCGCCCTCGTCGCACAGCAGCTCGGCCGCCCGCCGCGGGCCTTCCGCCGGGTCGCCGTCAGGTGCCCGTTCGGCCGGCCCGCGGTAACAGAGCAGTCGCCGTACGACGCAACGGGCGAGCCGTTCCCCACCACGTACTACCTCACCTGCCCGCACCTGGTCGCGGCCGTCTCCAGGCTCGAGGCGTCCGGGGGCGTCGAGCGGTGGAGCGGCCGCCTCGAGGACGACCCGAAGCTCGCCCAGAGCCTGGAGCGGGCGACCGAGCGGCAACGCGAGCTGCGACGGGGCCTCGCCGGTGGGGAGCGGGGCCGCGACCGCGGCGAATCGCTCGCGCTCGGAATCGGCGGTTCTCGCAATCCGCACCAGCTGAAGTGCCTGCATGCCCATGCCGCCTTCGCGCTCGCCAACCCCGGTTACGAGCTAGGCGAGCGAATCCTCGAAGAGCTCGGGTCGCCCTGGCCGTCCGCCTGCTGCACGCAGCCGTAGGATCCCGCGGCGTGGCGCACTCGTTCGAAAGCGCGCGGCACGAGTGGGAGGAGGGCTACCGCCGGGTGCAGGCGGAAGCGGGCGACCGCGTGCTCTATCTCCGTCTGATGGAGCAGGTCGACGCCGTGCGCGACGAGCTGCGGCGGCGGGTCGGACAGACGTTCTCCCTGGCCGAGCTCGACTGCGCCTACCGTGACGCGGACGGCTGGATCCGCGAGACGGTCCGCGAGCCCCGTCGGGTCTCGCTCATCGGCGCGGCGGCGTTCCACCTCTACTCGCGCGGGGCGACCGACTACAAGCCGTGAGCGCCGAACCGTCAGGACGGCCGCGACCTCGGAAGCGGCGCCGCCTTCACCGCGGCCGCCTGGTCGCCGGGATTGCCCTGCTGGTGATCGTGTTCTTGCTCGGCGTCGCACTCGGCCAGGCGCTGCACGACAACCCGAAGGCCGGCGAGAGCAGGACGTTCGACCGGACCTTCCAGCCCTTCCCGCCGGCCGAAACGGTGACCGTCACCACGACGTCTCCTTGATGAGGTTTAGAACCGGACCGATCCAGGAAAGCGGAGTTTTGTATAGATTCGATTGTGATGGCATTCCGAGAGGGACAAGGAGGAAGGCGTAGCTTCGGCGGCGGCGAGCCGACCGAGTGGCTGACGCTCGGCCAAGCGGCGAAGTATCTGGGCGTCGCCCAGAGCACGATCCGGAAGTGGTCCGACCTCGGCCGCGTCCCCGCCTTCTACACGCCGGGCGGTCACCGGCGCTACCGCAGGAGCGATCTCGACTCGTTCCTCGAGCATTCCGGTCCGGGGGGCGCTCCGCAGGGCGGTCCCGTGATCCTGATCGTCGATGACGACCACCGCATGCGTGAGTACGTGAAGGCGAACCTCGAGCTCGAGGGCTACACCGTCCGCGAGGCCGGGAGCGCCGAGGAGGGTCTCGAGGCGCTCGAGCGAGAGCCTCCCGACCTGATTCTCCTCGACGTGATGATGCCGAAGGTCGACGGCTGGGAGATGCTCCAGCGCGTCCAGGAGCGGCACGGCGTCGGCACGATCCCGGTTGTGATGTTCAGCGGCAAGGTCGACGAGGGGGACGCCGAGGCGAAGGCCAGAGGCGCTCGAGGCTTCATCGGCAAGCCGTTCGATCCCGCGCAGCTGATCGAGTCGACGAAACAGCTCCTGCCGACCTGATCGCGCGCGACCGCCAGCTCGAACGGTGGATCGTCCACCATCGGACCGGCTGGCTGAATCCGGTCTTCGAGGGCCTGAGCTACATGGGCACCCTCGGCATCGTGTGGATCGCGATCGCCCTCGTCTGCGCCGTTCTCTGGCGCCGACCGCTGGTTTTCGCCTGGGTGGTCGCGGCTGACCTGATCGGCAACCTGGGCTCGTATGGGCTCAGGGAGCTGATCGGCCGGCCGCGGCCGTCCATGCGCTATGCCTCGCCGCACACGCTCGTCCGCGCACCCACCGACGCCTCGTTCCCGTCCGGTCACACGACGATCGCCTTTGCCTGCGCCGCCGTGCTCGCCTATTTCAAGCCGCGGCTGGCGCCGCCGCTGTTCCTGCTCGCTGCGGCGATCGGGTTCTCACGCATCTATGTCGGAGTGCACTACCCCCTCGACGTCGTCGGGGGTGCCGCGCTGGGGCTCGCGATCGGAGCGCTCCTCATAGCTCTTCGCCGGCTCGTAGCAGCCCGGCGAAGATGACGGCGATCGCGGACAGCAAGGCGATCCAGATCCCGATTCCGCGCCCGTCGGCAGGCAGGAACTTGTCCGGGATCGAGATCAGGCGGATCAGGACGAAGATGGTCGCCAGCGCCCCGATCGCGATCACGACGAGGCTCTCCGGGATCGCCGGCGGCAGCTCGATCCCGACCTCGCCCAGGATCGCGAGCAGGACGACCACGAGGCCGAGGAAGAAGACGAGCTTTCCGAGCGCGCCCGTGTGCCACCCGATCACGCCGATCGTCAGCCCTTCGCCGGAGCCGGCGTACCAGTCCGTGAAGCTGGACAGCATCAGCACGAGCCCGGCCACCCAGGAGATCCTCGCGCCTGCCGTCCAGATTCCGGCTCCCGCGCGCGGGTAGGGCTCGGGCGGGAGCGGGCGCTGTGGCTGCGGCTCGGGCGGGCCGGGAAGGGGCTCGGGATTCTCGATCACAGTCCGAACAGTCGCTGGATCTCGTGCCAGGCGACGACGCCGAGGGCGATCGCGCCGCCGAGAAGCGCGAGGATGACGATGAAGAACCGGATCCGGGCGTTCCGCCTCCCGCGCTTGTGCGCAAGCCGTGCCTCGCGGCGGGCGCGCTGCTCGAGCACGGTGCGCTGAATCGACCTGGGATCGTAGTGCGGCGCTTCGTCGGGCGCCGCCTGCCGCCGTGCGGGCTGGGCCATGCGGGAAGTCTAGAAGCTGGGAGCTTCGCGGACCCTGAGGGCTGTCCCCTGGCGTGTCTGACTGGCCGCTGGCGGTGCGAGCCCGGAGCGGACAGTATTTCGATACGGACGCCGTAACTAAGACTTAAAGAGCGGCCGGAGAGGGGTCGGCCCTCTCCGGCCGATTTGCCGCCAGCGGCCAAAGGGCGCCGCGCGAGCCGGGCTCGCCCGGGTTCGCGGTGCCGGTCAGGCACGCCAGGGGCCATACTGCAGGGGGAATGCGAGAGCGACTCGAGGCGCTCCAGACCCTGACGGAGGCGATCGGGACGGCCGTCCACGCCGATGCGGCGGTCGTGCGTTTTCTCGACGAAGAGCGAGGCGAGCTCGTCGCTCGGACGGTCTGGGGAGTCTCGCCCGTGCTGTCCGCGGAGCTCGTCGGGTCGCGCCGCGGGCTGGAGGGAGCGGAGCAGGCCGATGGGAACGGCGTCGTTCTCCGCCTGCCCGTTCGGCGGGACGGGAAACTGGTCGCCGAGCTCGAGGTGCGCCGCCTGCGCCGGCCGTTCGACGCGGAGGAGTCGCTCTTGGCCGAGACGGCCGCCGCGCAGGTCGGGCTCGTCCTCCGCGCGATCGAGTTGCAGGGCTCGGAAGGCCTTGCTCCGCGGGCGCGGGTGCTCCTGCTCGCCGGAGACGCGCTCGCAGCCGCGGGCGGCGGAACGACGACCGCGGACCAGCTCACGAGGCTCTCCGCGCAGGCGGCCGGGGCATCGGGGGCGCTCCTGTGGCGCCTCGGGCCGGAAGGGGCGCTGGAGCTGCAGGCCTCGTACCCGGCGGGTGAAGCTCTGGGCTCGACGGAGCTCGAGGAGGCTGCACGGCGAGCTCTCGACTTGCGGGGCCCGGCTCGGCTCGAGCGCGGAGCCGTCACGCTCAGCCTGGGCGAGCCTCCGCTGGGAGCCCTTCAGCTGCTGTTCGACCCGGCGTCCTCCCTCTCTGAGGAGGAGCTGTCTCTGCTCTCCACTTTCGGCGTTCGCGCCGCTCACGCGCTCCGTTCCAGCGAGTCGCTGCTCGAGACGACGACCGAGCTCGAACGCACGCGGGCCCTCCTCGCAGTGATCGGACAGGCGATCGCCCAGCTGTCGCTGGCACATACGGTCGAGACCGCGGTCGAGCGGATCGCGGAGCTCCTCAAGGTCGAGCGCGTCGCCGTCTACCTCCGCGAAGGAGGACGGCTCCAGCCCGTGGCCGGGCGCGGTCTCGTCGGGCCTCATGCGCGCGTAGGGGAACGGCTGCTCACGCTTGCGCTCGGCCCCTTCCGTGGCCGCGGGACGCTGCTCGTGCCGGACGCCGCGCGTGCGGAGACGCTCGAGCAGGTGCGCGGCGAGCTCGCGGAATCGGGAATCGAATCCGTCCTGGCCGTCCCGCTGCTCGCGCGCGACGAGGTGATCGGCCTGCTGGCCGTCTATCCGCCCTCCGGGCGCCGGATCGACGAGAACGAGGCCGCGCTGATCTCGGCGCTGGCCGCGCAGCTCGCGGTCGCGGTCGAGAACGCCCGCCTGCACGAGGAGGCAAAGCGACTCGGCTCCGAGCTCGAGGAGGCACTCCGGTCCGAGCGCCAGTCGGCGACGCAGTTGCGTGCGCTCTATGAGATCTCGCGCTCGTTCACGCATAGCCTCTCGCTCGAGGCGACGCTCCAAGCGGTGACCCGCACCGTCGTGGAGGCGCTCGGCCTCGACGCTGCGGCAATCCGTCTTCCCGACGCACGCGGCGAGGTGCTCGAGACGCACTCGGTGTACCTGGCCGAGCCGCACGTGTCGCAGGCGCTCCGGACGATCCTGTCGAGGCCGCAACCGGCGGCCGGGCGTCCTATTCGCCGCCTGCTCCGGTCGGGCGATCCCCTCGTCCTGAACCGGAAGTCGGCCGCCAAGCTCCCGGGTCACGAGCTGCTCGTGCCCTTCCTGGACAAGGGGGCGACATGCGTGGTCCTACCGGTAGCCACCCCCGCCGAGGTGCTTGCGATCCTGACGCTCGTGTCGCTGGATCCGTCGCGACCGGTCACCGGGGAGAGGACCGAGCTCGCGCTCTCGATCGCGCGGCAGGCGGCCCTCGCAATCGACAACGCGCGTCTCTACCAGCAGCAGAAGGGATTCGCCGACACGATGCAGCGGTCGCTGCTGCCGCGAAGCGCGCCGGCGGTCGAGGGTCTTCAGGTCGGCACCGTCTACGAATCGTCGGCGCGCGTCGACGTGGGCGGAGACGTGTACGACTTCCTCAAGCTCCCGGACGGCCGCCTCGCGGTCGTGGTCGGAGATGTGACCGGCCACGGGATCGAGGCCGCGGCCGACATGGCGATGGCCAAGTTCGTCTTTCGCTCTCTCGCCCGCGAGCATGCCGACCCGGCCGACTTCCTGGCGTCGGCGAACGAGGTCGTGACCAGCGAGATCGCCGTGGGGAAGTTCATCACGCTCGCGTACGTGACGGTCGACGTCGAGCGCGGCGAGGTTGGTTGCGCGAGCGCAGGGCATCCGGCGCCGCGGCTCGTGCGACCCGACGGAACGGTGACCGAGCTCGCCAGCCAGGGCCTGCCGCTCGGGGTCGAGCCCGGTCAGACGTATGAGGAGGTGCGCTCGCCGTTCGAGCCCGGAGCGGCGCTCGTCCTCTACACCGACGGCGTGGTGGAGGAGAGAAGGGGGAGCGACCTGTACGGGATCGCCCGGCTCGACCGCCTGCTCTCCGAGCGACACGGTCTCGGGCCCAAGGAGCTGGCCGCGGAGATCCTCGCCGACTGCCGCGCGTTCGGCGGCGGCGACCTCGCCGACGATTGCGCCATCGTCGTGATCAAGCGGGAGGGCTAGTGGCGGTCCGGATCGGGACTGCGAACGAGGCGGCTCTCGCCGAGCGGCGCGGGGCGGCGATGCTCTCGGCGCTCGTCTTCACGGCGGGAATCGGCGCGATGACGACGGAGATCTCGGCCTCCCGGCTGCTCGCGCCCTACTACGGATCGTCGACCGCGGTGTGGGCGAACATCATCGGTCTCGTACTCGCCTCGCTCTCCCTCGGCTACTGGCTGGGCGGGCGCCTCGCCGACCGCCACCCGAGCAGGCGGCTGCTCGGGCTGCTCGTCGTCCTCGCGGGAGCGGGGATCGCTGCGACGCCGTTTGTGGCCCGGCCGTTCCTCGACCTCGCCGCCACCGGGGTCGACGACGCCTCCGCAGGAGTCGTGATCGGATCGTTCGTGGGCTCGCTCGTCCTGTTCGCTCCAACCGTGACGTTGCTCGGCGCCGTCGCGCCGTTTGCGATCCGGCTCGGCATCGACGACGTCCGGACCGCCGGGGCGACGGCGGGGCGCATCTTCGCCCTCTCGACCGCCGGCAGCCTACTGGGGACGTTCGTGCCGGCCCTCGTGACGATCCCGCTCGTCGGGACGCAACGGACGCTGCTCGGAGCGGGGGCGCTCGTCGCGCTCGGAGGCTCGTTCCTGCTCGGCGTGCGTTGGGCCGTCGTTGCGGCCGCCTTCGCCTCGCTCCTCGCGATCCCGCCTGGAGCGGTCAAGGCGGTGCCGGGCCTCCTGTACGAGCGCGAGTCGCTTTATCAGTACGTCCAGGTCGTACAGCGCGGAGAGGAGCGGTACCTCTATCTGAACGAGGGCGTCGCGAAGCACTCGATCTGGCGACCGGACAACGTGCTCACGGGCGGCGAGTGGGACATGTTCTTAGCGGTGCCGCCGCTTCTCGGCCGGCCCGTGCAGCGAGTGGCGATCCTCGGCAACGCCGCCGGGACGACCGCGCGCGCCATGGGCGTCTTCTATCCGGGGGCTTCGATCGACGGTGTCGAGCTCGATCCGGCCGTGACCGAAGTGGGCAGGCGTTTCTTTGGCCTCGGCGACAACCCGCGCCTGCGCGTCTTCACCGCCGATGCCCGACCGTTTCTGCGCTCGACCCGGCGCCGCTACGACCTGATCTTCGTCGACGCCTACCGGCAACCGTACGTGCCGTTCTACCTGGCGACGCAGGAGTTTTTCCGCCTCGCCCGCGAGCACCTGCGGGCGGACGGCGCAATCGCCCTCAACGTCGCCACCGTGCCGGGCGACCACCGGCTCGCAGAAGGGATCGCCGGAACGCTCGCGACCGAATTCCCCCAGGTAATCACATGGCAGGCGCTTCGCTTCAACCAGCTCGTCGTCGGGCTGACCCGGCCGGCCCCGCGCCCCGTCTTGGAGGGTCGGCTCGGACGGGGTCCTCGGCGGCTGCGCGTTCTCAGCCGCCTCCTCGCGGCGCAGATGCAACCCGCTGCGCCCTCGCGCGATCCGTGGACCGACGACCGGGCACCGGTCGAGTGGATCACCGACCGGATGATCGTCCGCTATGCCGCCGCCGGGGGCGAGCTGGACGAAGACCTGTTGCCGACGGCTCCCTAGATCGCGGGTGCGCGGGCTACACTCTGCTCGTGCGACGGCTGGCTCTCCCCGTCCTGTTCGTGCTGGGCTTCCTCGCCGCCGGCGGGCTGTCGGCGACCGTCGTCGCGGCCACGGGCACCTTGACGGGGACAACCGGGACCGACACCACCACGACGACGACCGACACGACCACGACCGGCACGACCTCGACCGGCCCTTCGCCGACCACGATTCCGCCCGGCGTGACGATCGGAGGCGTCGCCGTCGGCGGCCTGACGGCCTCCGGCGCGACCGATGCCGTTCGCAGCGCTACGGCGCAGCCCGTCGTCGTTCGCGTCGGCAGGCACACGCTGCGCGCCGGCCCCGGCCGCCTCGGCGCCGTCCCACAAATCCGAGCGGCCGTCAAGCACGCGCTCGCCGCGTCACCGAACGAGGCCGTGCGCCTGGGGGTCGACGTCCGCCCGCGCCTGACCCGTGCCTATGTCGCGCTGCTTGCCCACCGCTACGACCGCAAGCCGGTGGACTCGGTGCTCAGCCTTCGCCGCAACAAGCCCTGGATCACCAAGGACCGCCCGGGCCAGACTCTCGATCGCGTTCGCTCGGTCCGCATCCTCCTCGCGACCTTGAAGGCGGACAGAAAGGGACCCGTGAAGCTGCGGCTGAAGGCGATTCCCTCCTCCGTGACGCGCAACGACTTCGGTCCGGTGATCGTGATCCGCCGCGGCTCGAACCATCTCTACCTCTACCACGGGATGCGGCCCTGGCGCGACTTCCCGGTTGCGACGGGGCAATCGAGCTACCCGACGCCTCTCGGTCACTACTCGATCGAGGTCATGTGGCGCAACCCCTGGTGGTATCCGCCGAACTCACCGTGGGGCTTCCCACGGCTGCATCCGCATGTACATCTCGAACGCGGAGTGGCTGTTCGTGCACGTCCGCGTGGGGACGCAGGTCTTCATCGTCGCGGCTTAGGGATGGACGGCCCTGAGGAGCGCGCTCGCTCGCCGCTCAAGCTTGGGGCGCAGGTCACTGCGGTCGCGGTCGTCCTCGGGCTGCTCGGCCTCCTGATCTGGAAGGTCGTCCACCAGAACCCGAGCAAGATTCCGCAGCAGGTCGCGAAGGGGAAAAAGCCCGTCGCCCCGGCCTTCGATCTCCCCCGGCTCGACACGCCGGGGACGCTGTCGCTCGCCTCGCTCAAGGGAAAGGTCGTCGTCCTGAACTTCTGGGCCTCGTGGTGCGCGCCGTGCCGGGATGAGGTGCCGACGCTCGAACGAGCCTGGCACCGGTATCGCGACCGCGGGCTCGTGGTGCTCGGGATCGACCAGCAGGACCTCACCAGCGACGCCCGTGCGTTCGCGAAGCGGTACCACATGACCTATCCGCTCGTCCGAGACGGGCCCGGGCACGTGGTTTCGCAATATGGGCTCACGGGTGTTCCCGAGACCTTCTTCGTCAACCGTCACGGGAAGGTCGTGGGGCACGTCGCCGCCGCGATCAGCGCGAGCCAGCTCGACGAAGGGATCAAGGAGGCGATGCAGTCGTGAGGACGCTGGCGGTGCTGGCCGCCGCACTCGTCGTCGGGGTGCCGGCAGCGCTTGCGAGCGAGAGCCATCCGAGACTCGCGGACCTCGAGGGCCAGCTGATGTGCCCGACGTGCAAGACGCCGCTCGACCAGTCGGACGCGCCGGCGGCGAACCGCATCCGCCACTTCGTCGTCGAGCGCATCAACGCGGGCGACACGGAGAGCGAGATCCTCGACAAGCTCGTCGTTCAGTTCGGTCCACAGGTGCTGGCGGCTCCCCGCAAGCGGGGCTTCGACCTCCTCGCCTGGTTGCTGCCGCTGGCAGGACTTGTGGGCGGTGCGCTCGTGATCGGCGTGCTCGCGTGGCGCTGGAGCCGGGCACGAGAGCCTGCGCCCGCGGGCGGGGCGCCGGAGCAGAACGGGCGCGTCACGCTCGAGCCGGAGCTCGAGCGCCGGGTCGACGAGGAGCTCGCCCGCTTCGAGTAGCTCATGGCGGTGCGGATCGTGGTTGCGTTCGTGGCCGGGCTCGCCTCGGTTGTCACGCCCTGCGTGTTGCCGCTCGTTCCCGGTTACTTGTCGGCGGTCTCCTCGGTCGAGGCGGATCGGCTTGGCGAGCCCGGCGTTGCGCGCAGGGTTGCGGTGTCGAGCATCCCGTTCTTCGCGGGATTCACGGCGATCTTCATGCTCCTGGGGGCAGGGGCGGGCGCGATCGGCCACGTCATCGACAAGAGCGCGCAGCTCGAGATCTCAGGCTTCATCCTGATCGTGTTCGGGCTCGGATTCATCGGGCTGCTACCGCTGCCCGAGCGGCTCGTCGGAGTGGGGCTGCTCGGGGAAGCGCGACGGACGGGCTCGGGCGCGCTCCTGGGAGCGGCGTTCGCGACCTGCGCGGCGCCCTGCATCGTCCCGGTGCTGGGAGCAGTCCTGGTGCTCGCGGGCAGCACGACCGCTGTGCTCAAAGGTGCGCTTCTGCTCTTTGCCTACTCGGTGGGTCTCAGCTTCGGCTTTCTCCTTGCGGGAGTCTCGTTTGCGAAGGCGATGGGGGCTTTTCGCTGGTTGCGCGATCGCTATCGGCTGATCAGCGCGGCCAGCGGAGCGCTGCTCGTGAGCCTGGGACTGCTGCTCTTCTTCGACCGGTTCTGGTGGCTTCGCGTTGCGTTCAACCGAGCCCTTCACGTCGTCGGGCTCGGGACCTAGAGCCGCGGCCCGGGCAGGTCGAGCGAGCCGCTCTCGACGATTCTCTCGGCCTCGCGCACCTGGCGGAGCACCGAGGCGATATCGACCTCGCGGTGCCGCGGCGCGTACGGGCCGAGTCGCCTCGCGGCCTTCTCGAGCTGCCGCTCGCAGCCCGTCCTGTTGCCGCGGTCGGCCTGATACCAGGCGACCGCGACGTGGACGAGCCCCTGGAAGAAGTCCCGCTCGTCCTGCTCGGCCGCCCGCCAGGCGTCCTCGAGCACCTCGTGCGCGGCGAAGAACTCGCCGCGGCGGATGAGGGACAGTCCCTCCGAGAGGAGCTCAGACTGCGACTTTGATCTCGCCGTCCTCGACCCGCACCTCGTAGGTGCGGAGCTGGATCGCGTGGTCGAAGTCGTTCAGCCCGGTGCGGACGTCGTAACGCCAGCCGTGCCACGGGCAGGCGAGGACGGAGTTCTCGAGCTCGCCGTCGCCGAGCGGGCCCTCGAGATGGAGGCAGTGGCCCTGGGTGGCGAAGAACTCGTCGTCGACGTTCGCGAGCGCGATGTCCTCCTCGCCCGCGCGCACCCGCGTCACCGTCCCCGGCGGAACGTCCTCGACCCGAGCGACCGTCACAAAAGGCATCGGCTGGATGTTACGCTCCGCGCGTGGCGACGATCCTGTTGGTTGGGGTCGACCTCTACTTTCGGGGCAAGCTCGAGGGGCTGCTCCAGGGTCACCATCTCGTGACGACGGACAGCATCGACCCTCCCGATCTCGTGATCGCCGACATCGCGCGCATCGATCCCGACGAGGTCGCCGACGCGTATCCCGAGGTGCCGCTGCTCGGGTTCTCGAACCACACCGATACGGCCGGATTGCGGGCCGCGCACACGGCCGGCTTCGACCAGGTGCTCGCCAAGTCGGCCCTGGTCGAGCGTGCTCCGCAGGTTGTCGAGGAGCTCGTCGACGCCTAGCTAGAGTACGTCGTGTGACGTACATCATCGCCGAGCCCTGTATCGACATCAAGGATCTCTCCTGTGTCGACGTCTGCCCGGTGGACTGCATCCACGAGGCCGAGCGGATCCTCGTCATCGACCCGGAGGAGTGCATCGATTGCGGTGCATGCGAACCGGAGTGCCCGGTCGACGCGATCTTCCCGGAGGACGCCCTCCCGGACAAGTGGGAGCCGTTCGTGAAGATCAACTACGCCTACAGCGACGGCTTCGACGTCGTGAACCAGCTCACGAACGAGTACGCAACGGAGCACAACGTCCAGAACCCCCCTCTCGAGTCCTGACCGCCGTCGCTTCCGGCCGGCGAAGCCGGCCTCCCGCGACGGCTCGCGCCGCTGAGCACCCTCCAGCCGGCGGGCCGTGTGTCTAACACTGTCCCGCCGTCTTACGGGCACTCAGCGACGCATCAGAACACGAGAGGGCGCCAGCCCTCGGCCAGCGCGCTCGGTCAGCGCCTCGCGCGGATAACCCCACCCTAGGGTGGGGAGGCTTGCCACCCACCTCCCACTGCGAGCCTACCTGACGAATTCGCGTCTTTCTGTGCCGGAAATGAGCCGATCTGGACGTTTCGGACGATTGAAAATCCCGCCTCGGGGCATCGGTCCTGGGAACCAAGCACTCCGAAGTGAGGAGGGACGAATGCCACAGAAAACCTGGAGCAACAAGCGCGAACGACAGTACGAGTACGTCAAGGAAGGCGCCAAGAAGCGCGGCGCCTCGACCAAGCGGGCCAAGGAGATCGCCGCTCGCACGGTCAACAAGGAGCGGGCGCGCAAGGGCGAGGCCAGTCATTCCTCGCGCACCTCGCGCAGGGACATCTCGTCGGGCCGCCGCGGCGGCCTTCGCTCGGGAACGTCGGGCCCGCGCGGCCGGACCAAGGAGCAGCTGTACAACGAGGCCAAGCGGATGAGCATCGCCGGCCGCTCCAAGATGAACAAGACGCAGCTGCAGCGCGCCGTCGAGCGGCGCAAGTAACGCCGTCGAAGGGGAGGGGCCTCGGTCCCTCCCCCGTGACTATGCTCTCGGCGTGGAGCCCCAGACCCTCGACCACGTCGCGCTCTGGGTCGCCGACCGCGACCGGATCGCCGACTTCGTCACCGGCCACGTCGGCATGCACATCGTCGACCGCACGGACGACTTCACGCTGGTCGGGTCCGACGCCCGCCGCGGCAAGCTGACGCTCTTCGCCGAGGAGGGGCCTCGTGAGCGAGGTCACCTCAAACACGTCGCCCTCCGCATCTCCGACCTCGAGAGCGCGCTGCGCAACATGCCTGACGGCGTCGAGATTGACCGCTCGCACGAGGGAGAGGCCTACTTCGACCTCTACGAAGGCCTCCGGCTCGGCCTCGTCGAGGCCGACACCGGGGTCGAGTACGACCTCGATCACGTTGCGCTCTATTCGGCGGACCCGGAGGCGACCGCAGCCGAATACACCAAGCTTGGCTTCTCGCCGGCGGCGCCCGGCCCGTCCGGAGCCCCTCGGGTCGAGACAGGCGGGGCGTTCGTCGAGTTTCACGAAGGCGACGCCGCGGAGCCCGAGCGGCCGCTCCTCAACCATCTCGCGATGCGGGTCGAGTCGGCCGAGGACCACATCGAGGAGGCGAAGGAGATGGGCGTCGAGATCGACAAGGTCGTCGACGCGGCGAACACGTACGCCGTCTTTCTTTGGGGGCCCGAGCGCGTGAAGCTCGAGTATGTCGAGCACAAGCCGGGCTTCTCACTGGTCTGACCGGCACCGTCCTCATCGCGGGCGCGGGGATGGCCGGCCTGTGCGCCGCTGCCCGCGCCCGCGAGCTCGGCCTGCAGCCGGTGGTGGTCGAGAAAGGAGATCGCCCCGGCGGCTCGATGCTGCTTTCGAGCTGCGTCGTCTGGCGCTACCCGACGCTCGAGGACTTCCGCGCCGAATGCCCCGGCGGTGACGCACGCCTGCAGGAGCTGATCGTCGAGCGGCTCGACGAGGGGATCGCGTGGCTGGAGTCGCTCGGCGCGCCGGTCGTGTGGGAGGAGACCGGGAATCCGCGCACGATCGGGAAGCGCTTCGACCCCATGGGACTGACGGACGTGCTGGTCCGCGCGGCCGGGAAGATCCGGTACGAGCTGCCGCTCCCCGAGCCGCACGCGCCGGTCCTGCTCGCAACCGGCGGCTTCCAGGGCGACCCCAAGCTCGTGGCGCGCTATGTCACCGAGGAGCCGCTCCTGCTCCGCGCGAACCCGTGGAGCGCGGGCGACGGGCTGCGCCACGGGCTCGAGCGCGGCGCCGCCTCCTCGAACGGACTGGACGAGTTCTATGGGCGCGCCATGCCCTCGCCCCCCGCACGAGTTCCCGAGGAGCGCTTCGTCGAGCTCGCCCAGCTGTACGGCAGCTACGCGCTCGTCCTCAACGAGAACGGGGAGCAGTTCGCGCCCGATCCGATCTCCTGGTCCGAGACCGACCTCGTCCAGGCGATCGCCCACCAGCCGGGGGGACGTGCGTGGTACGTCGTCGATGAGCCGGCGCTCGAGGTCTCGGTGCGCGGCCGCACGATCGCCGAGATGATCGAAGCGGCTCGCGAGGTGGGCGGTACCGTCGTTCCCGCGGGCGATCTCGGTTTCGACCTGCCCGATTCGTATCGGCACGCCGTTCACGTAACAGCCGGGATCACGCACACGATCGGCGGACTGCGCATCGACGAGCGGGCGCGGGTCCTGCGCGAGGACGGCATGCCGATAGACGGCCTGTATGCGGCCGGCGCAGACGCCGGTGGTATCTCCGCCGGCGGCTACGCCAGCGGCCTCGCCGCCGCGCTCGTCCTCGGAATGGTGGCCGTGGAAACCATTGCTGCCTAGCCGCAGGAGTAGTGGAGGATCACTGCGCGGCGACCGTGACCGCCCCCGACGGCCCAGACGTTCCGGCGACTGATCGCCGCCACTCCCGCCAGGCTGATCCTGGGCAGGATCGTCGTCGTCCACCGCCGTCCATTCCAGTGAGCGGCGTCCCCGAACCCGACGACCCAGACGTCGTTCGCCGCCGTCGCGTCGACGTCTCTCAGCCAGTCCCCGGTCTTCAGCGTCCGGTCCGCCAGTGAGCCACGAGACCGTGACGGGCCCCGCCGCCGCCCACCGCCCAGACGTTCGACGGCGAGAGCGCGAGCACGTCGGCGAACGAGTTTTGCGCGAACGTCTTGGCTGTGCGCCATTTCAACTTGCAGCCGGCAACCGGCCGGGCGCTTGCCGACGTGACGAAGGCGATGAGCACCCAAGCAAGAGCGACCGCGCTCACGAACGAGCGCGTCGCAGCCATCTCAGCGGACCGGCTGTAAGTACGCGCAGAGGCGGGAGTCTCCGGGCAGCGGTGAGGGCGCGATCTTCCCGACCCGCTGGATCACTTCGCCGACCTCGACCTCGTCGCCGACCGAAGGCGGCTCGCCCGAGCGCTGCTCGAGCTCGTAGCCACTCGGCTTCCACACGAACAGGAGGTACCCGTCCTCGGCCATCGGCCGGATTCTATTTGCCGGAGACTCGCCTGGCCTCGAACACGAGGACCTCGCTGAACCCCTCGCCGTCGACCTGTAGCCCGTAGCAGCCCGGCGCGCGAACGAGGGTATACCCCTTTGGCTGACCCTCCTGCCAGCCTCCGGCGAACTCACGGCCACTGAAGCGCAGGCGAAGCGCCGAGTGGGCCTGGATCGGGTAACCGGAAAACTTGACGACGTTCCGCCCGCCGAGCTGGCGACCGCGCACGAGAACCGGTCCCAGGAGGTCAACCGGCGCGACCCAGATTGTCTTGTGCGGAAGCCATCCGTCTTTTTGCAGCGCCGACGGCGAATACGTGATGAGGCCTCTAGGGAACGGAAGCGGGTACGGGGGCGAGCCGTCATCGAGCGCGATTCCCCATGACGGGCTCACCTGACGTGCGGGCGTCCGCGGACATGCCGCATGCGGTCCGACTACCGGAAGGTGGAGCGGCCGTAGCCGAAACGGCGCCCACGGGTCCACCCAAAGCACGCCGCGGTGGCAGTGGAAGCCGTACTTGTTGTAACTGCGCTCGAAACGAGCTGAGCAGCGTTGCCGCGCCCTGAGGCACACGTGCTTTCCGTTGATGACCGCGCTGACAGAGCCAGGCGAGCATTGGTTCGAGCGAGCGTAGCCATTGCTGCGATGGCCTGCCGCCGTCACCAGTCCCGCCACCAGCATTGCTAGAACGAGGCGTGTGACGTTCGCCACGAGGAAACTATAGTGCGAGCTCGAGCTGTTCCGGCTCCGGCGGCGGAGCGAGCCGCGTGCGGCGGCGGTCGGCGATCCCGTGCTCGCGGCGGAGCTCGGCGACGACGGCCTGGACCGGGCCGGTCACGTCCTTCCTCAGATGAGCCCCGCGCGCGTACAGCCGCTCGTAGCGCTCGGCCTCCTCAGGCCAGTCCTCGGCGAGGTGGTGCATGAAGTGCTCGCGCGTGCCCGGCCGCAGGTGAAGGAGATTCGCCCACACATGCGTGGCTCCGGCCTCTCGCGCTGCCTGGACGACCTCCCGCAGCAGCTCCGGCTTGTCCGAGATGCCCGGAAGGATCGGCGCCATCCCGACGCCCGCCTTGATGCCGGCGTCGACGAGCCGCTTCAAAGCGCGCAGCCGCTGACGCGGCGGAGCGGTGCCGGGCTCGGTCGTGCACCAGACGCGCTCGTCCAGCGTCGGCACCGAGAAATTCACCGACACGTCGGCTCTCCGGGAGGCCTCCTGCAGGACGTCGATGTCGCGGACGATCAGCGGTCCGCGCGTGATCACGTTGAAGGGGTTGTGCGCGTCCACGAACGCCTCGATGCAGGAACGCGTCAGCCGGTAGCGCCCCTCGGCCGGCTGATACGGGTCGGTCGCCGCGCCGACCGCGACCGCCTCGTGCTTCCAGCTCGGCCGCGCGAGCTCGCGGCGGAGCACCTCGGCGACGTTGACCTTGATGCGGATGGACGTGCCGTAGCGGTCGTCGGAGGGCCGGTCGGCGCGCAGCTCGAAGGCGCGGACGTAGCAGAAGGTGCACCGGTGGACGCAGCCCATGTACGGATTCAGCGACCAGCCGAACGCCATCCCTCGCACGCGGTTGAGCGCGACCTTGCAGGGCTCCTCCCGGTACTCCGCGCGCACGCGATCAGTATAGAACATACGTTCGTAGACGAGAATGGCCGCGATCGACGCACTGGCCCCCGGCATCCGTCGCCTGACGATCCCGCTCCCGATGTCTCCGGGGCACGTCCACTGCTACGTGGTTCGGGGCGAGGACGGATGGATGCTCGTGGACACGGGGCTCGGCCTGCCCGATCTCGAGGAGCTGCTCCGGGCTGAGCTCGAGGAGCCGGTCGAGCGCATCCTCATCACCCATTTCCATCCCGATCACGTCTGGGGCGGGGAGACCGCCCATCGAGTCACCGGGGCGCCGGTCTTCCAGGGGAGGCTCGACTACGAGCAGTGCGAGCAGGTGTGGGGGAGCCGGGACTGGCCCGAGCGCATTGCCGCCTGGTTCCGGGGTCACGGCGTCCCGCCGGAGATCGCCGACGAGGTGCTCGACCAGGGCGTGGCGGCCGCCCCCCTGATCCGGTTCGCCCGCGATCCCGAGCGGCTGGCCGAGGGTGACCGTGTGGGCGGCTGGGACGTGGTCGAGCTCCCCGGACACGCCGACGGCCATCTCGGCTTCCTCCACGACGGCGTCCTGCTCGCGGGAGATCACCTCCTGCCGGGGATCACGCCCGCCGTCGGGCTCTATCCCGAGTCGCGCCCCGACCCGCTCGGCGCGTACCTCGCATCGCTTCAGCGGACGTTCGAGCTCGCGCCCCGCATCGCCCTTCCCGGCCACGGCGAGCCGATCGACGACCCCGTCGCCCGTGCACGGGAGATCGTCGAGCACCACGACGAGCGGCTCGAGCGGACGGCGGAGGCGCTCGGGCCCGAGCCGCGCACGGGCTACGCCGTCTCGCTCGCGCTCTTCCCGACCGAGCTCGGCCCGTCGCAACGCCGCTTCGCCGTCGCGGAGACGCTCTCGCACCTCGAACGGCTCGTTACGACCGGCTCGGCGCGGCGGCTCGGGGACGTCGGCCCGGTTACCTATACTGCGGCCTAGATCCTGTTGGACGACGAAGAAATTCCTAGACGTCCGCCCAGCGGGGCGTCGACGTGACGATCTTTCTCGAACTGCTCGCCGTTGCAGCGCTGATCCTGCTGAACGGCTTTTTCGTGGCGGCCGAATACGGCCTCGTCACCGCGCGCCGTACGCGTATACGCGAGCTCGAGGAGCAGGGCAACCGCAGCGCCCGGGCGGTGCTGACGATCACCGCGGAGCCGCCGCGCTTCATCGCGGCCATGCAGCTCGGCGTCACGCTCACCTCACTGGGTATCGGTGCTCTGGGCGAGCCCGTCCTCGCCCGAGTCTTCGACCCTGTGATGGCGACGGCGATCGCGATCGCGATCGCGTTCCTGATCATCACCTTCTTCCACGTCGTGATCGGCGAGCTCGTCCCGAAGGGCGTGGCCCTCCGATACTCGGAGCGGGTGGCGCTCGCCGTGTCGGCGCCGGTTCGCGGCTTCTTCATCGTCGCCAAGCCGCTGATCTGGGTCCTGCAGCGCTCGACCGAGGCGATCCTGCGCGCGATGGGAATGGAGCCTCCAGGCGCCGAGGGCGACGTCCACTCCGAGGCCGAGCTGAAGATGCTGCTCGACCGCTCGAAGCGCCACGGCGAGATCGAGGAGGAGGAGCAGGAGATGCTCTACAAGGTCTTCGACTTCGCCGACAAGGAGGCCGCCGACGTGATGGTGCCGCGGCCCGAGGTCGTGGCGCTCTCGATCGACCTCCCGCCAGAGGAGGCCCTCGAAGCCGTGATGGACTCCCCCTACACGCGCTACCCGGTCTACCGGGGCTCGCTCGACGAGATCGTCGGCGTCCTGCACGTCCGCGACCTCTTCTCCGCGCTGATGGACCGCGGCATCGCCAACGTGAAGATCGAAGAGCTGTTGCGGGCGGCGTTCTTCGTTCCCGAGACGAAGGATCTCGCCAGCCTGCTCGCCGAGTTCCGATCGAAGAACCAGCACATGGCGATCGTGGTCGACGAGTACGGCGCGATGGAGGGAATCGTCACGCTCGAGGACCTGCTGGAGGAGATCGTGGGCGAGATCGAGGACGAGTTCGACCTGCCCGACGAGTCGGTCGAGCGCATCGACGAGAACACGGTCCGCATCCACGGCACGTTCCCGATCGACGACTTCAACGAGCAGTTCGGGACGGAGCTACCGGTCGAGGACTACCACTCCGTCGGCGGGTTCGTCTTCGGTCAGCTCGGGCGCGCTCCGGAGGAGGGCGACGACGTCGAGCACGAGAATCTTCACTTCCGCGTCGACGAGGTCGAGGGCACGCGTATCCAGCGGCTGACGGTGCGGTTCCCCGAGCCGGCGTCCGAGCAGGAACAGGCCGTGTCGGCCGAGGAAAGCGCCTAGCCCGCGAGCTCGTTCGTCTTCGCCGCCAGCTCCGCGTCACGGGCGGTGACGGCGTTCTGGACGTGCGTCCACCAACGCAGCGTCACGCGATTCCAGTGGACGGCGATGTCGGGATGGTGGTTCTCGGACTCGGCCAGCTCGCCGACGCGGTTCACGAATGCGAGCGCCTCGGCGAAGTCCGCGAGCACGAACTCACGCTCGAGCGCCCCGTCGATCTCGCGCCATCCGTCCGGGATTTCCACGTCAGGGCGAGCGCAGCCGCGCGTAGGCGGAGCCGAGCTTTGCTCGAGCGCAGCCCGAGGGCCGCCCGGACGAGAGAGCTGTGAAGGAGGGGGCGCACGGGGGAACCATGGGTTCCCCCGTGTTACAACCTTCCGGCACGTTCACTCGGGCAGTATCGCTACCATCGAGCGGTTCTGGAGTACCGGGACCCGTACTCCCACGGCAAGAGGAAATCGAAAGGAGCAGCACGTGTCTCGACTCCGTTTCCCGCTCGTCGCTCTCGCCCTGTCCGGCGCGCTCGTCGCCGCCGGCGCCACGCATGCGGCCGCCCACAAGGTCAAGGTGACGAAGCTGTACGGTAAGACCGGCCCCGGCTACGAGATCAAGCTGACGAATTACGACTTCGTCCGCGTCAAGCGGCTCAAGCCCGGGCTGTACACATTCGTGATCCAGGATCGGGCGACGAACCACAACTTCCACCTGGCCGGTCCGGGGGTCAACAAGAGCACGAGCGTGCGCTACCTGGGAACGAAGACCTGGAAGGACGTTCGGCTGAAGAAGGGCACCTACAAGTACTGGTGCGACGTCCACAAGTCGATGATGCACGGCTCCTTCAGGGTCACGTAGAGTCAGGGCATGCGCAGAAGGCTTCTAGCCGCCATCGTCGTGCTCGCCGGCGTGGGCGCCGCGGCCGCGCTGGCGGTCAACCAGATGGGGCCGAGCGTCGCCGTCTCGCTGAAGGAGTTCAAGGTGCTGGCGCCCAGGAGCTCGAAGGCGGGGAGCGTCACCTTCGTCGTCCACAACAAGGGCAAGCTGAAGCACGAGTTCGTCGTCGTGAAGACGAACCGGGCGCCCGGCAAGCTGCCGCTCAAGGGTCAGGTGGCAAAGCTCACGGGCGTCAAGGGTCTGATCAAGCCGTTCAAGCCGGGACAGACGAAGAAGCTCACGGTCAAGCTGGCGGCGGGCAAGTACGTCCTGCTCTGCAACCTGCCCGGGCACTACAAGTTCGGCCAGTACGCGGGCTTCACCGTCAAGTAGCTAGCGACTCTTCGTTCACCTGTCCGTCCGCGATTCGGAAGGCGGCGAGCTCGCCCGAGCCCAGGCTCAGGATCAGGTACGGGCGACCCTCCCAGAGCCCGATCCGTTCGACATCCGTTCGGGACGGGCGCGCGGGCGCCGTGAGATGCGAATGGAAGACCGCCAGCTCGTAGCCCTCGTCCTCGAGGAACCAGAGCTCGGGATCGACGTCGAGCTCGAAGCGGTATGGCGATGCCGCGGCGTTCCGCCCCCGCTCGTAGCGAACGGCCGTGCCGTCGCGGAGCAGGACGAGCCCGCAGGCCTCGTTTGGCGCCTCCTTGCGCGCGTGCTCCTCGAGCGCACGACGAACGGCGGAGGGGATCACCACCAGACGCGACCTTCCATCGCGGTCTCGACCTCCGTCTCACGCAGCCGCCACAGGTCAGCGGAGAGGTACTTCCAGCCGCCGTCGGCAAGGACGCACACGACGACCCCGCCTTCCAGCTCGCGGGCTAGCCTGACTGCTGCGTGCAGGACCGCGCCGGAGGATACGCCGGCGAAGATCCCCTCGGTCTCGAGCAGCGCCCGTAGCCCGGCAACCGCCTCGGGATTCGAGACGAGCAGCTTGCGATCGAGCTTCGAGACGTCGAGGATGGGCGGGACGTAACCTTCTTCGAGCGAGCGCAGCCCGATGACCGGGTCGCCCGGCAAAGGCTCGGCCGCGACGACGACGACGTCTGGGAAGCTCTCGCGCAGTCGCTCGCCGGCGCCCATCAGCGTGCCGCCCGTCCCGAGACCGGCAACGAACACATCCACGCGCTCGAACGCCTCCGCGATCTCCGTGCCCGTCCCCTCGTAGTGTGCGCGCGGATTCGCGTCGTTCGCATACTGAAACGGCATGTAGTAGCGGGCGTCTGCCTCAGCGAGCTCGAGCGCCAGGCGTATCGAGCCATTTGTTCCCTCGACCGCCGGCGACGCGACGATCGTGGCCCCGTAGAGCTCGAGGAGGCGCCGGCGCTCCTCGGTCACGTTCTCCGGCACCACGCAGGTGAGCGGATAGCCCTTGAGCTTTGCCACGAGCGCAAGGGAGATGCCGGTGTTGCCGGAGGTCGGCTCGAGCAGCTCACGGCCCGGCTTGAGCTCCGCCGAGGACTCGGCCTCCTCGACCATCGCCTTCGCGATCCGGTCCTTGATCGAGCCGGTCGGATTCTGCCCCTCCAGCTTCGCATACAGGCGCACGGGCTCCGGCAGGCCGGCCGCCGCCGCGAAGCGCGGCAGCTCGATGACCGGCGTCTCACCGACGAGCTCGAGTAGGGAGGACGCGAGTCGGCTAGAGGATGCCACCAGCAACTGCTGGGAGGAGGATGACGGTCACTCCTTCATCCATGCGCGTGTCGAGCCCGCTGAGCGTCCGAACGTCCTCTCCCTCGACGTAGACGTTGACGTACGGAGCGATGTCGCCGTTCTCGAAGATCTGCCGGCCGAGCGACGGAAAGCGCCCGGCGAGGTCGTCGAGGACCTCGCGAACGGTCTCGCCCTGCGCCCGGACCTCGGGCTCGCCACCCGTCTCCGGGCGGAGCGTGGGTGGAATCCTGACCGTGATCATCTCACGCTCCGCGCGAGCCGGCGCAGAACTCGACGTAGTCGACGTACTCGGTGATGGTCGGACTCTCGCTGCAGACCGGACACGAGGAATCGCGGCGAAGGTCGAGCTCGGTGAACGAGACCTTGAGCGCGTCGAAGAGGAGGAGCCTCCCGACGAGCGGCTCCCCGATTCCGATCGCCAGCTTGAGCGCTTCGCTCGCCTGGATCGAACCGATGATGCCGGGGAGGACTCCGAGGACTCCGCCCTCAGCGCAGCTAGGCGCGAGCTCGGGGGGCGGCGGCTGCGGGAAGAGGCAGCGGTAGCAGGGGCCTTCGCCCGGCTTGAAGACCGTCACCTGGCCCTCGAAGCGAAAGATCGACCCGTGGACGACCGGGATCCCATGCCAGACCGAGGCGTCGTTGAGGAGGTACCGCGTCGGAAAGTTGTCGGCGCCGTCCACGATCACGTCCCAGCCGTCCCCGAGGATGTGGTCGATGGTCTCCGTGGTCAGCCGCTCCCGGTATGGCATGACCTGCACGTCCGGGTTCAGCTCGCGGATCGTGCGCGCAGCCGACTCCGTCTTCGGCTCGCCGAGCGCCGCGGTCGAGTGAAGCACCTGGCGCTGCAGGTTGGTCTCATCCACGATGTCGTCGTCGACGATGCCGAGTGTCCCGACACCTGCGGCCGCGAGGTAGAGCGCGGCGGGCGAGCCGAGGCCGCCCGCCCCGATCAAGAGCATGCGCGAATCGAGCAACCGGAGCTGTCCCGCCTCGCCGACCTCGGGGATCAGAAGGTGGCGGCTGTACCGCATCCGCCCCTGTGGGGAAAGGGATCGGGAGAGCTCGGTTGGGTAGCCGTTTCGCTTCCATTCCGTGAACCCTCCTGCTAGCGAGTTGACGTTCTCGTACCCGAGCTCCTCGAGGGTTCGGACGGCAAAGGCCGATCTGTTTCCCTGTGCGCAATAGAGGAGCACGGGCCGCATCCGGTCCGGCACTGCCTGCTCGATACGGGATTCGAGCGAGCCGCGTGGGATGTGGATCGCTCCGGGCAGATGGCCCTCGTCCCATTCGTCGCGCTCCCGCACGTCGATGAGGACGAAACCGTCGTCTCCATCGAGCAGCTCGCGCGCGCGAGCCGCGCCGACCTCGTCGATCTCATGCTTGACACGCTGCAGCAGTTCGCGGTAGCTCGACATCGCTCTCTAGAGAGACTAGCGGGGCAGAGGTGGCCTGCGGCTATCGTCGCGGGGTGACTGCGCGTGCCCGCATCTACACCACCGTGGGCGCGGTCGCCCTCGCCGCGGCGGGTGCGGTGGCAGCCGCGATTGTGCTCAGCTCGGGGGGGAACGGGCGCGCCGCGCCGGCGCCGGGCCTCCGCGGCAGGCCTCCGCTCGAGCTCGACCTCGGCATTCGCGCGGACCCGGAGGCGGTTGCCCTCAGGCGCGCCGCGGCGCTGTACGGGGACGGGAAGGTTGCCGCGGCGGCGCCGATCTTCGCCCGCTACCGCTCGCTCGAGGCCGAGGTCGGCTCGGCGATGGCGGCCTGGCCGGACGGGACGCTGGAGCGGCTGGGACGGCTCGCCGCGGGCCATCCCCACAGCTCGGTCGTCGCGCTCAACCTCGGGATCGCGCTCTTCTGGGCCGGCCGCAAGCAGGCGGCGCTCGCGGCCTGGCGGCAGGCGAAGCGGGCAGACCGGGACACACTCTCGGCCGTCAGGGCCGACGATCACCTCCATCCCGGCTACAACCGCGGCCTCCCGACGTTCGTCCCCAGCTTCTCTCCCCCGGCGAGCCTCTTCAGGCTTGCGCCCGCGCGCCAGCTCGCCGTCTTGGCCCGGGGGAAGACGGTGCACGCGAGGCTGCTGTACGGCGTCGCGCTCCAGCGTCTCGGCCGCCCGCTGTCGGCGGAGCGAGCGTTCGCGCGCGCGGCCGCGCTCGCTCCGGGCGACGTCGAAGCCCAGGTTGCCGCGGCTGTTGGCCGCTTCGACAAGGACCACCCGGAGCGGGCGTTCTCGCGGCTGGGGCCGCTCACGCAGCAGTTCCCGCACGCTTCGACCGTCCGCTTCCACCTCGGCCTGCTGCTCCTCTGGCTCGGCGAAGTGCAGGCCGGCACGCGCCAGCTCAGGCTCGCCCGCGCGGAGGGACCGGACACGCCGCTCGGGCGCGAAGCCGCACTCTTCCTCCAGAAACTTGTGCCGCACAAATAGGCCCCCGGACCCGCAAAGATAGGCCGAACGGCCTATGGATTCTGTCCGCTGCTCGTGCGACAGTTCCCACCTCAGTGACCACAAGGGGAGCAAGCAACGGGGCGAGCAACGGGAGCAACGAGCCCGGCAAGCGGACCCTGATCGCGGAGGTTCTCGAAACGGAGGAGGCCAAGAACCTCCTCGAGAGCGGACGCGAGAGCGGCACGCTGAGCGCGGACGAGATCGCGCTCGCACTTGACGACCTCGATCTGGATGCGGCCCAGCTCGACGATTTCTACACAGCTCTCGACGAGCTCCACATCGAGGTCGTCAACGCCGCCGAGCCCGACAAGCCGGAGCCGGCGGCCGAGATCGAGATCGTGCAGCGCGAGATCTCGACCGACTCGCTCCAGCTCTTCCTCAAGGACATCGGCCGCGTCGATCTGCTGACCGCCGCCCAGGAGGTCGAGCTCGCGAAGCGGATCGAGCGCGGCGAGCACGGCGCGAAACAGAACATGGTCGAGGCGAACCTCCGCCTCGTCGTCTCGATCGCCAAGAAATACCGCAACCAGGGACTACCGTTCCTCGACCTGATCCAGGAGGGGACGATCGGGCTCGTGCGCGCCGCGGAGAAGTTCGACTACCGCAAGGGCTTCAAGTTCTCGACATACGCGACCTGGTGGATCCGGCAGGCCGTCGCGCGCGCGCTCGCGGACAAGGGCCGGACGATCCGGATGCCGGTGCACATCGTCGAGAAGCTGAACAGGATCGTGCGCTCGGAGCGCAAGCTCCGGGGAGAGCTCGGCCGGGAGCCGACGACGCCCGAGATCGCGGCCGACGTCGACCTCACGATCGAGGACGTGGCGCAGATCCGCCGGACCGCGCAAATGCCGGTCTCGCTCTCGAAGCCGGTCGGCGACGAGGAAGAGTCCGAGTTCGGCCATTTCCTCACCGACGAATCGGAGCCGATGCCGGACGAGGCTGCAGACATGACGATGCGTCGTGAGACGCTCGGGAAGATCCTCGGGACGCTGTCCGAGCGCGAGCGCGAGGTGATCCGGCTTCGCTACGGGCTGGACGGGCAGGCTCCGCTGACGCTCGACGAGGTCGGGCGGGCCTTCAACGTCACCCGCGAGCGGATCCGCCAGATCGAGCACCACACGCTGAAGAAGCTCCGCGCGCTCGCTGAAGCGCAAAAACTGCGAGAAGTAGCTTAGGTCCGCAGCTGCGCCCGGGCCCACGCGGACCGGACGGCGGCGGCGAGGCTCGCCTCGTCGTAAGCGCCGTGATGGCGCTTGCCGTTGACGAAGAACGTGGGCGTTCCGGAGACGCCGCTCGCATCGGCGGAGCTGACGTCCTCGGCCACCCGCGGGGCGTAGGCGCGCCGCCGCAGCTCGCCCCGGACGCGACCGACGTCGAGCCCCAGCTCTTCGGCGTAGCGGACGAGATCGAGGGGCGCGAGTGCGTCCTGGTGGGCGAACAGGAGATCGTGCATCTCCCAGAACTTTCCCTGGGCTCCCGCGGCCTCTGCCGCCTCGGCCGCCAGGGAAGCGCGCGGATGGACGTCGGCAAGAGGCAGGTGCCTGAAGACGAAACGGAGCTCGTCGCCGAAGTCGGCGAGGAGCTCTCGGAGCACGGGCTCGGCCCGGCCGCAGTAAGGACACTCGAAGTCCCCGTATTCGACGAGGGTGACCGGAGCATCGTCCGGTCCCCGGGAGTGGTCGCGATCGGGGTCGACCGGCGAGTCGAGGTCGACGAGCTCGTCCGCGGCCCCGAGCGCATACCGGATCCGGACTTCCCGCGGCAGTAGGGCGATCGCACGGAAGACGAGCCAGCCGAGCAGAGACGCTCCCAGAGCCGCGCCCAGGATGCCGAGCTTGGCTTCCCTCAGCCGGTCGCCGTGGAAGGCCAGGCTCGCGATCAGGAGCGAGACCGTGAAGCCGATCCCGGCGACGGCGCCTCCTCCGGCGAGCGTCCCCCAGCCGACCGGGAGGCGTAGCCCTCCGAGCCATCGGCGTGACGCGAGCCACGAGGCGATGAGGATGCCCGCGGGCTTGCCGGCGACGTATCCGACCAGGATCCCGAGCGTCACGGGCGAGGTCGCGGCTGCGCGCAGGGCGTCGCCGTTGATGTGGATCCCCGCATTCGCGAGCGCGAACAGCGGGACGATCGCGTAGCTCGTCCAGGGATGGAGCCGGTACTGAAGCCGCTCGTTGGTCGAGATCGCCGCCGTCAGGCCGAGCTGTGTCGAACGAGCGAGCTCCGCGGTCGGCTGCTCGCGGAACTCGCGCGCGAGCGCCGTCGCCTGCTCGAGGTCGGTTCGGGCGGGAGGGAACGCGCTGAGAACGAGGCCGAGGGCGAGACCGCCGATGGTGGGATGGATCCCGGATTCGTGCAGCGCGACCCAGGTCGCCACGGCGATCACGATCGTGAGCGGTGCATTCCGGACGCCGAAGTAGCGCAGTCCGATCAAGACGCCGAACAGTGCGACGGCGATTCCGAGGGCGATGAACGAGACGTCGTTCGCATACGCGAAGACGATCACGAGGAGCGCTGCGATGTCGTCGAAGACGACGAGGGTCAGGATGAACGTGCGGAGTCTTGGGTAGCCCTTGGCGACGAGCGCCAGCAGCCCGAGTGCGAATGCCGTGTCGGTCGACATTGCAATCCCCCAGCCGCTGCTGCTCGAGTGACCGGCGTTGAACGCGAGGTAGATGAGGATCGGCACGGTCATCCCGCCGAGCGCCGCGATCACCGGGATCGCGATCCGCCGCCGTTGCCGGAGCTCGCCCATGTCGAACTCGCGTCTGGCCTCCAGCCCGACGACGAGGAAGAAGAAGACCATCAGCCCGTCGTTGATCCAGCCGCGCAGGCTTTCGGCGACTCCCGCTCCTCCGACCCGGATCGAGAGCGTCTTCGCCCAGAGCGTCGTGTACGAGTGCGCGTCGACGTTTGCCCACGTGAGCGCGACCAGCGTCGCCGCGAGCAGGACGACCGCGCTGCCCGACTCGGTGTTCAGGAAGTCGCGGACCGGCAGCGCGAGGCTGCGGGCCCACGCCGTGCGTCCGGTGAACGAGGCTGCCTCGGCCCGTGCTGTCATCCGCGCCCGTCCTCAGGCGTCGACCGCGACGCGCTCCGGTTCCGGCAGCTCGAGGATCTCGCCGCTGCGCAGGACGACGCCGTCCTCGCAGCGTGCCTCGACGAGACCGCCCGCAAACTGCTGCTGGTAGAGATCGGCGTAGAGTCCGCGGAGCTCGAGCAATTCGGCGTGCGTTCCCCGCTCGATCACGCGACCGTGGTCGAGCACGAAGATGATGTCGGCGGCGAGGATCGTGGAGAGCCGGTGCGCGATCGCGATCGTCGTCCGCGCCTCCATCAGCGGCTCGAGCGCCGACTGGACGAGCCGCTCGCTCGCGGTGTCGAGCGAGGAGGTCGCCTCGTCGAGGATCAGGATCTGCGGGTCCTTGAGGATCACCCTGGCGATCGCCAGCCGCTGCTTCTCGCCGCCCGACATCCGGTAGCCGCGCTCGCCGACGAGCGTGTCGTAGCCGTCTGTGAGGTTGAGGATGCGGTCGTGGATCGCGGCGGCGCGGGCGGCGGCCTCGATCTCCTCCTCGGTCGCGTCGGGCCTCGCGTACAGGAGGTTCTCGCGCACGCTCGTGTGGAAGAGGTAGGTCTCCTGCGTGACCATGCCGACGATGCTCGCCAGCGAGGCGAGCTTGATCTCCCGGACGTCCAGGTCGTCGATCTCGACCGATCCGCGCGAGACGTCGTAGAGCCGCGGGACGAGGTAGGAGATTGTCGTCTTCCCGGCGCCGCTCGGGCCGACGAGGGCGGCGAGCTGTCCGGGCTCGATCTCGAGGTCGACGTCCTCGAGCGTCCACCGGCGGGGCTTGCCATCCGACGACTCGGGATGCTCGTACTGGAACCAGACGTGCTGGAAGGCGATCTTGCCCCGAACCTTCTCGGGCTCCAGCGGGCGGGCGCCGGACGTGTCGACGATCTCGTGCTCGAGGTCGAGGTACTGGAAGATCCGCTCGAACAGCGCCAGTGAGGACTGCACCTCGACCGAGACCTGGAGCATCTGCCCGACCGGGAAGAAAAGCCTCGTCTGGAGTGCGGTGAAGGCGACAAGTGTCCCGACCGTGATGCCAGACGTGCCGTTGATGGTGAACCCGGCGACCAGGTAGGTGAGCGCCGGCGTGATCGAGAAGAAGGTCCCGACCAGTGCGAAGAAGGTCCGGCCAACCATTTGCTGGCGAACCTGCAGGTCGGCGAGACGCCGGTTTTCCCGCCGGTAGCGCTCGATCGCATCCCCGGAGCGATCGAAGACCTTCGCGAGCAGGATCCCCGACACCGAGAGCGTCTCCTCGGTGATCGCGCTCATCTCCGCCAGCGACTCCTGCGTCGATTTCCTGATCCGCCGGCGGATGCGGCCGACGCGGTAGGTCAGGTAGACGAACCCGGGGATGACGAAGAGGGAGAGCAGCGTCAGCTGCCAGGACAGGATCGACATCGCGACCACGGTCGACGCGACGGTGACGACGTTGGCGAGGATCGACGACGCCGTGTCGGTCACCACCGTCTGGATGCCGGCGACGTCGTTCTGGAGCCGTGACTGGATCTCTCCGGTGCGGGTCGAGGTGAAAAAGCGCAGCGACATCGCCTGCAGGTGCTGGTACAGGCGGTTGCGCAGGTCCTGCATCACCTGCTGGCCGACAACGGCGGTGAGATAGGTCTGGGCGATCCCGATCGCGCCGGCGACGACCGCGATCGCGACCATGATCCCGATCAGGACGTACAGCAGGCCGAGGTTCGGATGCCCGCTGTGGGGGAAGAGCGCGCTGTCGAAGACCGTCCTCGTCAGCAGCGGGTTGACGACGCCGAGACCGGACGAGGCCAGGATCGCGAGACAGGCGAGCGCGACGCTCTTCCAGTAGGGACGGAAGAGCCGGGCAACGCGCCGGATCAGGCCTTTGCTGAGCGGAGTGCCGTCAGCTTCTGACGGCCCTCCCATCCGTCGCATCGGCTCCATCTAGTACAGGACGGTAGCGGCTACGGCACCCCACATTCCGGAGCGTTGAGCGCCACGTAGGGAGAGACCGCCGGGGTCGCGAGCATGACGTCACCGACTCGGGCGGTCTCGGCCGTGAAGATGAGCCGGCCGAGCCGGTACGCGATCACCTTTCCGTTCTGCCTGAACTTGCCGGCATTCGGATACGCGTGCTTGAGCATGGCCACCGTCGAGCATGGGCCGATCTTGTCGAGCGTGCGGTCGCGCTTGTCCCAGGTGACGATGGCGACGGCGCCCGTGTAGCCCTTCTTGAAGTAGACCTCGATGTGGCGCTTCAAGAAGTGAAGCCGCGAGTAGCCGTTCTCGAGCTGCTCGAACCGGACCGGCTTCCCCCAGTGGCTCCTGTACTGCTGCTTCGACCAGTGCAGGTTGGCGTCGCCGATCGTGATCGCCGTGATCCAGAACTTCGGGTTCACGGCCGCGGCCGGCGCGGCGAGGGCCAGGCCGGCGATGAGGATGAGCAGGAGCCGCCGCACACTGGGAGCGTAACTTCTTAGACTCGAGGCGTGGAGCAGGTGTTACTGGACGAGGTCTCGGAGCTCCTGCGCATCCCGAGCGTGAGCGCGGACGCCGCGCACGCACAGGACGTTCTGCAGGCGGGCGAGTGGGTGTGCGAGCGGATTCGCCGCGCGGGAGGTGACGCCGAGCTCGTCGACTGGCACGGCCAACCGCTCGCGGTCGGCGAGATCCGGGCGTCCACCGGCGGCGATGCTCCGACCGTTCTCGCCTACGGGCACTTCGACGTCCAGCCGCCCGCGCCGCTCGACCTATGGGAGAGCGGGCCGTTCGAGCCGACCGTGCGCGATGAATGGCTCGTCGCGCGCGGGGTCGTCGACGACAAGGGCCAGCTGTACATGCTGCTCAAGGCAGCGGAGCTGCTCGCGGCGGACAATGCGCTTCCGGTTAACGTCCGCTTCGCCTGCGACGGCGAGGAGGAGACCGGCGGCCACTCGATCGTCGAGTTCGTCGAGGCGGACGACCGCGGCGCCGACGCGTGCGTGATCTTCGACGCCGGGATGCCGGAACGCGGGGTGCCCGCCTTCTACATCGGCACGCGCGGCCTGTGCTATTTCCACGTGCGCGTTCGCACCGGTGCCCAGGACCTGCACTCCGGGCTCATGGGCGGCGCCGCGCTCAACGCCATTCACGCGCTGATGCAGACGCTCTCGGGAGTCCTTCCGCGCGACGGCCGCGTCCCGGAGCCTCTGCGGGCCGGCGTTGCCTCCATCAGCGACGAGGAGCGGGCCGACTGGGCCTCGCTCACGCCCGGCTCGGATGAGATCGGCCAGCTCGGCGCGCGGCCCGCGGACGCGCGGGCGGAGGACGAGTTCTACCTGCGCACCTGGGCCGAGCCCTCGGTCGACGTCCACGGCATCGCGGGCGGCGAGCCGCACCTCGTCAAGACTGTGCTGCCGGTCGCGGCGGAGGCGAACGTCTCGATCCGGCTGGCGCCCGGGCAGAGTGCCGAGGGGATCGCCCCGGTGTTCGAGCACCTGCTCAGGGAAGCGGCTCCGGAAGGGGCGGAGGTCGAGCTCGGCCTCCTCTCGACGGCCGATCCCGGCCTCGTCACGCCGGACAGCCCGGCGATCGAGCTCGGGCTCGCGGCCTTCGAGCGCGCCGTCGGCGCCCGCCCGCTGCTGCTGCGCTCCGGAGGGACGCTTCCGATCGTCCCCGCGCTCGAGCAGAGGCAGATCCCGACGATCGTGACGGGGTTCGGGCTCCCCGGCGCAAACGTGCATGCGCCGAACGAGCGGCTGCTGCTCGAGTACCTCCCGCTCGGGGTCGACGCCGCCCGGGAGCTCTTCCTGGCGTTCAAAGAGCTTCGGTAGCGGGTACGGGTCCACCGACCAGAGCGAGGAGGAGGCATGAAGGAGCTTCGCTGCTCAGATGCAGGGTTCGAGTGCCAGGCCGTGATCCGGGGCGAGGACGAGCAGGAGGTCATGTCCAAGGCCGCGGAGCACGCACGCGACGAGCACGGAATGAACGAGATCGACGAAGAGACGGGACAGAAGATCCGCTCCCTGATCCACGACGCTTAAAGCGGCTCGACAACCCTCAAGTAGCCTCAGGGGGGTCTGACCCCTTAGAGGTCCTTCGCGTACTGCACGTCCAGCGGCTGGGGCGGGAAGGGCACGACCCGGGTCTCGTCCGTCAGCGTCCAGCCGCGCTTCTCGTAGAACCGGCGTGCATCCCAGTTCTCCTCGAGCGTCCAGAGCTTCGCTTCGAGGATGCCGCGTGCACCAAGCCGCTCGAGCGCGAGGTCGTGGAGAGCCGAGCCGACGCCACTTCCCTGGCGCGACGGCAGGACGTAGAGCGTGCGCAGGAACTCGCCGCCGACCGAGAGCGAGCCGGCCGGTTCTCCCTCGACCTCGGCGATGTAGGTCTCGATATCGGGGTCCGCGAGGGTCTGGCGCCAAACCTCGCGGATCTCGTCGCTCGGGAAGGGATAGCTGTCCTGCGGGAATATGTGGCCGAATGCGGCAACCGCCGCCTCGCGCTGGATCTCGAGGAGCGTCTCGAGATCGTCCGCGAGAGCCGGCCGGATCGCTAGTCCCACGGCGGGGGATTGTGCACCCAGCGGCCCCCGACCATCGTCGCGACGACCTCGAGCTCCGGTAGCTCCTCGGGCGAGATCGCCAGCGGGTCGCGGTTGAGGACGACGAGGTCGGCGAGGTAGCCGGGAATCAGCCTCCCGCGGCGGCGCTCGTCCCCGGCCAGCCATGCGGGGTTCACGGTGGCCGCCTTCAACGCCTGCTGGACGGTCAGCCTCTGCTCAGGATGCCACGAGGGCCGCTCGTCGAGCGTCCGCAGGGCCCCCGCGCGAAGACCGGCGAGAGGGTCGAGCTCCTCGACCGGCGCGTCCGAGCCGTTCGCGACCAGCGCGCCGGCGTCCCAGAGGGAGCGGTAGGCGTAGGAGCGCTCGGCCATCCCCGCCCAGATCCGGTCGGCGAGATCCCGGTCGGAAGGGCCGTGGCTGAACTGCACGGACGCCGCGACTCCGATCGAGGCGAAGCGAGGGACGTCCTCCCAGGCGAGCAGCTGGGCGTGCTCGATCCGGTGCCGCAATCCGAGCGGTGCCCACGCATCGCGCGTCTGCTCGAATGCGTCGAGCGCCTCCCGGTTCGCGAGATCGCCGATCGCGTGGACGGCGACGGGGAAGCCGGCCTCCGCGCCGCGCCGGACGATGTCGGCGAGCTCTTCCCGGCTGGTGATCTGGACGCCGGAGCCGTCGAGGAGGCGCGCCGTCTCCGAGCCGAGCGTCCCGTCCATGAAGACCTTCAGGTACCCGACCCGGAGGTAGTCGTCGCCGAAGCCAGAGGAGAGGCCGGTCGCGCGAATCTGGTCGAGCTTCTCCGCCGGCAGCGACTGCCACACGCGCAGAGTGAGAGCGTTCTCCCGGCGCAGCCGCTGGAAGCGCGGCAGCGAGCCGAGCCAGCCGTCCTTGTCGTGGATCGCGGTCACGCCGCGGGAGGCCGCCAGGCGAAGCGCAGGTCGCATCAGGTCGAGCCATTCGTCCTCCGTGATCCCGCCGAGAACCCGCTCCCGGCAGAACTGCCAGGCCGACTCCTCGCGCAGGACGCCGGTGGGCTCGCCGGCCTCGTCCGTCTCGACGACTCCTCCCTCGACGCGAAGGTCGCCGTCGGCGAGGGCAAGCGCCGCGGAGTTGAGCCAGAGCGAGTGGCCGTCGCGCGCGATCAGCGCCACCGGACTGTCCGGGACGACCGCGTCGAGCGCCTCCTTCGTCGGCTCGACAGGCGGCGACCAGTCGCCGCTCCGCCAGCCGCTCCCCCGGATCCATTCCCCTCGCGGGGCCCCCGCAGCCGCCTGGGCGATGCGGGCGACAGCCTCCTCGAGCGTGCGCGCGCCTTTGAGCTCGACCTCCCGCTGTGCCAGCGACCAGAGCAGGAAGTGGACGTGCGAATCGGTGAAGCCCGGAAGAACGCAACGGCCGCCGAGGTCGACCCGCTCGGGACTCGCGAGCGCGGTCTCGTGGGTGCCGACACCGCCCGCGACGCGGTCGCCGGCGATCGCGAGCGCCGCCGCCTCCGGTAGCGCGGCGTCCATCGTGCGGACGACTCCGTTCTCGAGGATCACGTCTCCGGATCGTATGCTCCCGCCGTGGCCTGGAGGATCGCAGGGACGTACTTCGAGAGCTGCAACTGCGACCTGATCTGCCCCTGCATCGCCGGTTTCGGGCTACCCGCCGACGGCGACCGGTGCGAGTTCGCGTTCGCGATGCGAATCGAGCGCGGCGAGATCGACGGAACTGACGTCGGCGGGCTGAACGTCGCATTCGTCGGCGACGCGCCGCCGCTGATGGAGACGTGGCGGCTCGGCTTCTTCCTCGACGACCGCGCGACGCGCGAGCAGAGGGACGCGCTCGAAGCCCTGTGCTCGGGCGGGCTCGGCGGTCCGCCCGCGTTCACGACTGAGGTCTCGGAGCGGCTCGGGATCGAGTCCGCCCCGGTGGAGATCGAGGAGGAGGGCCGCCGCCATCGCCTGCGCGTCGGGGACGCAGTCGAGCTGGAGATCGAGGACGCAGAGGCGGCCGGGGGCGGGATCCGCCGCCTGACCGGCCTCGGCCATTTCATGTCCTCCTCGCTTGCGGTCGCGCGGGCTGAGCGGTGCCGTGTCCATGCTTTCGGACTCGACTTCGAGACGACGGGAAAGAATGCCCACTCGGCACCGTTCAGCTGGACGGCTTGAAATCTGCCGTTATGTCGGTACGATGAGGCCCGTGAAGAAGGCGCTCGCGCTCATCTTCGTGCTCGCGCTGCTCTCCGTGGGCGGCGCGCAGGCGATCACGTATGGCCAGCCGGACGGGAACAACCATCCCAACGTCGGCGCGATGCTCCGGCTCCGGCCCTCCGACAACATGTACCGGATCGTCTGCAGCGGCTCGCTGATCTCGCCGACCGTCTTCCTCACCGCCAGCCACTGCACGTCGTTCGTCCAGAGCTTCGATCCTCCGTACAACCAGGCCTGGGTCACGTTCGACTCCACGTTCACGTCGAGCACGACGCTGCCCTCGAGCGCGATCCACGGGACGATGTACACGAACCCGAACTACAACCAGGCCCAGTCCGATCCGGGCGACATCGCGGTGATCGTGCTCGACCAGGCCGTCTCGGGCGTCGACCCCGTCGATTTGCCGACGGCCGGCCTCCTCGATCAGATGAAGGCCGACGGGACACTCAGGGGGACGCAGTTCACCTCGGTCGGCTACGGGATCCAGGAGCCGCAGCCGGGCCCCGGCGGCATTGTCAATGCATTCCCGATGGAGCGCTGGTACGCGGCTGGCACCTTCTGGGCACTCAACCCGAGCTGGCTGCGAATCTCCCAGAACCAGGCCACCGGTAGCGGCGGCACCTGTAGCGGCGACTCGGGCGGGCCGCAGTTCCTAGGGGCGGGCTCGAACGAGACGACCACCCAGGTGAGCATCACCATCACCGGCGACGTCTTCTGTTTCGCGACGAATGTCGACTACCGCCTCGACACGCCGTCGGCGCGCACTTTCCTGAGCGGCTTCGGCGTACCGCTGCCGTAGCGGCGGCTTGACTTTTCGAGACCGGCCTGAGAGGGTCGGCTCGGTGCTGCGGCGACTCACATTGGCGCTCGCCGTCGCTGTTGCCGCGATCGCGGTCGGCGCGGGGTCCGCTCCGAAGGACGCGCAGGCGGCCTGGAAGTACTCCTGCGACGTGATGGTCTACAACGGCACCCCGGTGACGACGAACATCCGCCTGTTCACCTGGTTGCCGTTCCCCGGCACGCTGCCGTTCGAGCCGATCAGCGGGACCCCCCACGAGATCTCCGCGGTCTACGTCGCCATCGGGCTGGAGCAGGGCAAGTTCGGGCTCCTGCTCTCTGTCACCGGCCTCTTCATCAACGGCGGCTGCGGCGGGACCGTCCAGTACATCACCGGGCAGGGCCTCGCGCAGTGCGCGTACTTCAACGCGCCTCGTACCGACAACACGATCAGCTGCAACGACCCGATCAAGTGGGTGCAATGGAAGGACGACAGCTCAGACATGTTCGTCGTCCTCCACATCGGCTCGAGGGGCCCGCCGTTCAGGCGACTCGCCGCGGCGCCGAGCGGCGTACCGCTGGCGAAACCCGGGCAGGATCCGGTGGCGACCACGCTCGGCCTACAGCGCAAGGATCTGCCGGGGTCGGGCTGGAAGCGGACGACCGAAGTCGAGAAGGTCGGGACGCTCTACCAGCTGTTGCAGCGGGGGCAGCAGCCCTCCTGGTGCGATGAGAAGCACAAGGGCAAGCTCGAGCCGCTGCACTACGGCCACGCGCTCTTCACGCGGCGCGGCGGCGCGCAGAGCGCGTTCTCGCTCGTCGACCTGTTCCTGAGGAACCGCGGCGCATCGCAGCTCTTCAACGAGACGCTGAGCGAAGGCGAAGTCAAGTGCCTGGCGCGAGTCCTGAGCGTCTCCGACGGCACCTTCCAGACTCACGCAACCGCTCGGAAGCTGTCGCTACCGGGCATCTCGATCCGGCGCCAGGGGTACCGGATCGCGATCAAGGGGCGGATCAACGACCGCCCGTGGTCCGGCTATCTCGACCTCGCCCAGCTTCAGGCCGGAGCGCACTACTCGCTCGCCGGCTTCTTCCAAGCGCACGCGCCGACGTCCGCCGCGGCCGAGCAGAAGGCATTCGCCGCGATCGCCTCGCGGCTCTCGGCTAAGGGTTAGCTGCCACCCAGCTCGACCCGCTCGATCAGCGCGCCGTCGCGGGGCTGGTCGCGCGCGTCGCGCGGGAGCTTCGAGATCGTGTCGACCACGTCCATCCCGTTCGTCACGCGCCCGAAGACGGTGTGCTTGCCGTCGAGCCACGAGGCCTCCTCGGCGGTGACGATGAAGAACTGGCTCCCATTCGTGTTCGGGCCGCTGTTCGCCATCGCGAGCGCCCCGCGCACGACGCGATGCTGGTTCGGCTCGTCCTCGAACGTGTAGCCGGGTCCGCCGGTTCCGTCTCCTCGCGGATCGCCGCCCTGGATCATGAAGTCCGGGATCACGCGATGGAACGTGAGCCCGTCGTAGAAGCCCTCGCCGGCGAGCTTGGTGAAGTTGGCGACCGTCTTCGGCGCGTCTGCGTCGTGGAGCTGGACCTCGATCGCGCCGTGATTCGTGTGGAGGGTGGCTTGGGCCACGGCGGCACCGTAGCGGAGAACGTAGAGGCCGGCAAAGCCGGCCTCTACTTCACTCGAGGGGGAAACTCCGTTTCCCCCTCGAGCTCCCCCTTTCTTAGGTTGATGTGAGTCTGTGGCCTCGCCTTGGAGAGCAGCCGTACGCGGAGACAAGGGGAGGGGGTCTCAAGGGGGAACCGCCAGGTTCCCCCTTGATGGAGGGACGTGCCGGCTTCGCCGGCGCGTCCCGGTCACTCCGTTTCCCCCTCGAGCTCCCCCTTCCTAGAAGTGTTGGTGAGTCTGTGGCCTCGCCTTGTAAAGGCGCCGTACCTGGAGACAGGGAGGGGGTCTCAAGGGGGAACCGCAAGGCTCCCCCTTGAAGGAAGGACGTGCTGGCTCTGCCGGCGCGTCCCGGTTACCCTTGCCGGGTTGTCCTGGCACATCGCCGGCAGTTACCTCGAGTCGTGCAACTGCGACGCGCCTTGCCCCTGCCGCAAGATCGCCGGCGTTCCGGGTGGGCGCTCGACGTACGGGATCTGCCTCGGTGCGCTCTCCTGGCACATCGAGCGCGGGAACGCGAACGGGCACGACCTGTCCGGCCTCTCCGTGGCGCTCGCCTCGCGCTACAGCGACGACGAGGAGGGCTCGCCGTGGACGTTCGTCCTCTACGTGGACGAACGCGGCGACGCGACGCAGCGACAGGCGCTCGAGGAGATCTTCACCGGTCGCCTCGGCGGCGAGGTGCTCGACCACTTCCCCTGGGCCTGGAAGCCGAGCAACCTGGTGGGCGTCCAACCGGCCGAGATCGAGCTGGATCACACGCCGCGGCGGCAGTGGTTCCGGGTCAAGGATGCGCTCAGCGTCCGGATCAGGGGTCCGCTCGAGGAAGACGTGACGATCACGTGTGTCATCCCGGGACACGACCAGCAGGGCGAGGAGCTGGTCGCCGACGAGCTGAAGTCGCAGGGCGAGCCTCCTCTCGCCTTCGAGTTCACCGGCAACTGCGCGTACGCGGCGCCGTTCGACTACCGCTCCCGATAGAGAACGGCCACCCGTCGGGGCGGCCGTTCACTGCGGAGTGCGAGAGGTGCTACGTGACTGTGACGGTCAGCTTGAGGTTCTTGTCCTCGCCGATCGTCTTCATTCCGGTCATGCCGGGGTAGTCCTCGCCGAAGCTGGTCTTGAACTTGTAGACGCCGGCCTTCGAGAAGCTGACCTTCGCCGTCGCGCCCATGTGACCCATCTTGGCGTGGCTGAGGACCACCTTGGCACCCTTCGTCTGGATCAGCGTGTGGCGCATGACGTCGTTGTTCGTGAACGTGATCGAGGTGCCGCGCGTGATGCGCACGACCTGGGAAGCCTTGTACGTCCCTCCGTTCACCGACCATGCATGACAGCCGCGCATCTGGTGGCGAATGACGACGCTCGTGCTCGAGCTCGCCTGCGCCGAGGCGGCCACGAGGAACGCCGCCACTACCGTTGTCGTGAGCATCCACTTCATCTGAAACTCCTTTCCGGTTACGAGGACAATGCCGTGGTCGCCTGTGCGCGCCATCGGCGGCACACCGCAGATCGTCTCCGTAGTTATCCCCGGACTAGACTCAATGCGTGCCGTACGACCCCCTGAGCGACGAGCAGCGCGAGATCCGCGACCTCGTCCGCACGCTGGCCCGGGAACGCGTGGCGCCGCGCGCCGCCGAGATCGACCGGACGGCCGAGTTCCCCTGGGACATGGTCGAGCTCTTCCGCGAGCAGGAGCTGTACGGGCTGCCTTTCGAGGAGGAATACGGCGGCACAGGCACCGGCTCGCTGATGGTGCTCGTCGCGATCGAGGAGCTCGCCAAGGTCTGCGCGACGACCGCGCTCCTCCTCGCCGTCCAGGAGCTGGGCTCGCTCGGCCTCAAGCTGGCCGGCGACGAGGAGCAGAAGCAGCGTTACCTGCCGCGGCTCGCCAGCGGTGAATGGCTGTGCGCGTACGCGCTGACAGAGCCCGGGTCGGGCTCCGACTCCGCGGCGATGCGGACGGCGGCCCGCCGCGAGGGCGGCGAGTATGTCCTGAACGGCTCCAAGCGCTTCATCACGAACGCGGGCGTTGCCGATCTCTACACGGTGTTCGCGAAGACCGACCCCGAGGCCGGCCACTCGGGAATCTCCGCGTTCGTGGTCGAGTCGAGCGCACCCGGCTTCGAGGTGGGGAGGATCGAGCCGAAGATGGGGATCAAGGGCTCGACGACCGGCGAGATCTTCTTCAACGACTGCCGTGTGCCGACCGGGAACCTGCTGGGCGAGGAGGGTGAGGGCTTCAAGATCGCGATGCGGATCCTCGACCGCTCGCGGCCGGGGATCGGCGCGCAGGGCCTCGGGCTCGCACAGGGGGCAACCGACTTCGCGCTCGAATACGCGCGCTCGCGGGAGGCGTTCGGCAAGCCGATCGCGCAGCACCAGCTCGTCGCGGCGATGCTCGCCGACATGGAGACGAAGTGCGAGGCGGCGCGCGGCCTCCTCTACAAGTGCGGCCTGATGATCGACGAGGGCGCGCCCGAGGACGAGGTGACGAAGATCTCGGCGATGGCCAAGCTCTTCTGCACGGACGTGGCGATGGAGGTCACCACCGATGCCGTCCAGGTGCTCGGCGGCTACGGCTACATGCGCGAGTACCCGGTCGAGCGGATGATGCGCGACGCCAAGATCACGCAGATCTACGAGGGCACGAACCAGATCCAGCGGCTCGTGATCGCCCGCGAGATGCTGAAGGAGAATCGCGCCTTTCTCCTCGCGGGCGTTGCCTAGAACCCTCGCGCGGAGCTTCGGCAACGTCGCGGCTCTCTACGACCGCGTCCGTCCCGAGTACTCGAAGGCCGCGCTCGACCGCCTCTGCTCGGAGCTGGGGCTGGAGCCTCAGTCGCGGGTGCTCGATCTCGCCGCGGGCACCGGCAAGCTGACGCGGCCGCTGGCGAGGCGCTTTGACCAAGTCGTCGCCGTCGAGCCGGATAATGACATGCGCTCGCTGCTCCTCCTGCCCGGCGTCGAGGTGCTGGGGGGAGCAGCAGAGCGGATACCGCTCGGCGACTCCTCGGTGGATGCGGTCTTCGTCGGCGAGGCCTTCCACTGGTTCGACGGGCCGGCCGCCCTGCGCGAGCTGGCGCGGGTGCTGCGACCTGGAGGCGGGCTCGCGCTGGTCTGGAAGCAGTGGTGGGAGACTGAGCCGCGGATTCCGCCCGAGGCGGCCGAGCTCCTGCGCGAGCCGTTCGAGCGCTCGGGGCGCGCCAGGATGATGGCCGAGACCGACTGGCGGGAGGCCTTCCCCGGCTCCGCGTTCGAGCCGTTGCAGGAGGAGACGCTGCTGGATCCGGCGGAGGTCGACGCCGACCGGCTCGTCGACCTATACCTGACCGGCAGCTCGATCGCCGTGCTGACGGACGAGGAGCGGGCCGCGCTCTCGGCCCGCCTGCGCAAGCTCGTGAAGGGTCGATACCGCATCCCGATCCGCGTCGAGCTCGCCTGGACGCGTCTCCGGGTCTAGTCCTCGCCTGAAGAGGTGTAGGTCTGCGCGGGCGCGCTGTTCTCGCCGATCTCCCCGCAGGCGACGTACGTGCTCAGGTCCTTGTCGAGCGGCGACTTGCGCACGTTGATCGCGTAGGCCTTCTGCTCGAGCGCGTCCAGCGAGGCGCTGACGACGGTCGTCGACCTGCCGCCCACGATGTCGTTGAGCGGATAGGCCGGAGTGGGATCGAGCTTCGCGCAGGTGCCCGCGTGGATGTGAGCGGGCTGATGAGTCGTCGGCCCGCTCTGCATCGTGATCTCGACCTCCGTGTTCTTGTCGCTCATCCGGGTCAGCTTCGCCATCCCCGACTGACCGGAGCCGTTCTGCTCCTGGAGTTGGATCTCCAGGGACGCGAGCACGACAGGTCCTTTGCCGACCCCGCCGCCGCAGGCCGCCAGAATCGCAACCAGAGCGAGCACCACCAGGCCCGGCGTGGTCCGACTCATGGCCGAGAGCTTACGGCGACTTCTGTGGTTCCAGGAGCTGGATCGGGATCGGGCTCTTCCCGTGCTGCGGCCCTGTATGAACCACGAGCTTCTTGCCGGCCGCCGGCGCGTGCTTGTAGTCGACGATCGCCTGCCAGCCGCGCTTGAGCAGGATCGGCGTCTTCCCGTTCACCCAGGTGGTCTCTCCCTGCGGCGACTCCCGTACGACCGAGAGGGCGTAGGCCGCGTACCCGCCGGTCTTCGCGATCGCTCCCCTCGTCCCCGTCGTGTCGAGGACGAACCCGCCGATCTTCGGGTCGATGTACATGGTCAGCTGCGAGCCGCCCTTGACGCCGATCGCCTTGGCGGCGAAGGCGTACGCGCTGTTCCCGGCGGCGATCGCGCTGGCGACGGTCGGGGATTGCGAATGGTTCGGCGCGGTGCGATAGACGAAGCCCTTGCCGTCACCGGTGTAGTAGACGCCGTCCTTCTGGCCGGGCGTGAGCTTGATGTCCGAGACCTCCGTGTAGAAGCCCTGGCCGATCAGCGTCAGGCTCTCCGTGTCCGCCTTCTGGAGATCGGCGCCGTCGATGATCACCGTGATGTTCCCCAGCGAACGCGGGATGAGGTAGTTCGGCTCCGGCGTCGAGGCCCAGTTGTCGATCGAGGCGATCTGGCCCACCTGCACGCCCGGGATGTTGTTGACGATCTTGCCGTTGACGAATCCTGTGATGCGTCCCTTGCCGTCCGAGATCACCAGATGAGCGTGGTTGGACGGGTCGCCGAGCAGCGAGATCTGGTTGTACAGCGTCTGGGTCGAGCCCGCCGACCCGGCCGAGCCGACGTTCGGCGCGGCCTGGAAGTCGAACTGCTGTGGCGTCGCCTCGCCCGGTCCGGTCGGGTCGAGCCTCATGTTGGTCGGGTTGGCGGCGTCCCCCTGGTACAGCGCCTCCGCGAGCCCGGGCCTCGTGCTCGCGTTGTAGCTCCACGTGTTCGCGTTCGTGTCGAAGTCGATCTTGCGCGTGATCCCGGGATAGTTGTTGTCGTAGATGAGGACCCCGTACTGGCCGTTGCCCTTGTCCTCGACCGCGTACGGGGTGACCGCATGACCGCCCGAGTCGTTGAAGATCTTGATCGTGTAGAGCTTCTCGCCGCTCGGGTAGGCCGAGGAGCGATTGCTCTCGCCGGCGGACTTCAACGAGTCGATCAGCACGTTCAGGATCGCGTTCGGAGGCCCGGTCAGCTCCTTGTCCGTCACCGCCGGCAGGAACTGGTAGACCCAGCCCTCGGCGATCAGCGACTGCAGGTTCCGGTTGTCCCTGATGTTCAGATCGAACGTGTTGTCGGCGCCGTAGCTCGCCGGATCGAGGTTCCCGGAGAAGAAGCGCAGCGCGGCGACGGAGAAGCCCATGCAGTGCCCACCGCCCATCTGCTCGTTCGTCGTCTCCATCCACTTCTGCGCGGAGGGATCGAGCTGACAGTCCGGGCCGCTCCCGCTCAGGCAGAGGTCGCTGCCGAACAGGTCGCTCATCGCGGTCGGGGTCAGGTTCTGCTGGCCACAGTTGCCGTAGTTCTCCGCGCCGAAGCCGTTCGTGTCTGGGCGGAAGCCGCTGTCGGCGATGACGTCGCCGCTCGGCTCGTAGGACGGAGGGAGAGCGCTCGCGGGGGTCTCGCAGACCTTCGCCGCGCCGGCGGCCTTGGACTTGCCGCCCCCGCCGCAGCCAGAAACCACGACCGCCACGCAGGCGGCTGCCAGAAAGAGGAAGAGAGGCCGCACCGCCCGGACGGTTACACAGCGGCCACGAACGTGTCAAGCCGCTGCGATTCCGTCGGCGATCTTCTCCGCGACCGCGAGCGTGCTCAGGTTCGTGTTCGAGCGCGGGATGGACGGCATCACCGAGGCGTCGCCGACGTAGAGGTTGTCGAAGCCGAGCACGCGCCCGGAGCCGTCGACGACCGAGCCGATCGCGCACGTGCCGACCGGATGGAAGTAGCCGCGGACGGATTCGCGAACGTATGTCTCGGGATCGACGTCGAGGCCGGGGCGGACCTCACCCGCCGTGTAAACGCTCATCGCCTCGCTCGATACAAGTCGCCGCGACAGCTCGAGCCCGTCGAGCAGGACGGACACGTCGCGTGGATCGGAGAGAAACCCGTGCTCGACGATCGGCGGGGTACGCGGATCCGGGTCGGCCAGGGTCACGCGGCCGCGCGATTGCGGCTTCAGCGCGAAGACGGCTGCGCTCAGCTCGTAGCTGCCGGTCGGGTGGCCCAGCTCGTCCTTGCCCGGCTCGGTTGCCGGGAAGACATGAAGATCCCAGAGATCCTCAAGGCAGGCGCGGCTCCGAGCCTTGAAGGTGATCCCGCCCATGAACACGGGATGGTCTTGCGCGAATCGCGCAGTCTCGGACTGAAGTCGCTCGGTCGCTTCCCAGCCGGCGCCGACACCGGGATGATCGACGAGGTTCTCGCCGACTGGGAGCCCGGACTCGGGACCGATTCCGCTCCGGAGCAGGATCGCCGGGGAGCCGTACGCGCTTGCGGCGACGACGACAGTCCGTGCGACGAGCTCTTCGCCGCCGGCAAGGACGAGTGTGGTTCTCCCTTCGAGGAGGATCCTGTCGACGAGCGTGTCGGCGAGGATGGTGAGATTGGGCCTCCCGCGGGCCGGGTCGATGTACGCGAACGCTGCGTTCCAGCGGATGCGGCCCACGGCATTGACAGGGAACGGCCCGGCGCCCGCTCGCGGCTCGCTCGCGTCGTCGAGGATCGGATAGCCGAGCTCGCGCGCTACCTCGAGCAAAGCGCGGTTGACCGGTGCGATCTCGTCCTCGGCGAAGCGGCGCGTGCGGATCGTCGTCTCGGCCCTCCTGAGGTACGGCTCGAGATCCGCGGCCGTCCAGCCGGGGCCCCACTCGTCGTAGTCTGAGGGAGCCCCGGGCAGCACCGCGCAGGCGTTGTGGGCTGAGCAGCCGCCGAGGATCCGGGCGCGGAGCTGCGAGCGGTCGTCGGGGTCGTTTCGCTCCCAGGAGTGGGAGAAGGCCAGCTCGCACGCATTCAGCATGTCGGCCGGCCAGCGGCCCTCGTCGTAGGGGCCGTAGTCCGGCCCGGCCTCGACGAGGCAGACGGAGCAGTCCGGGTTCTCGCTCAGCCGCGAGGCGAGTACGCAGCCCGCCGACCCGCCGCCGGCGACGACGACGTCGTACTCGCTCACGGTCCGAGCGAGCTCGTGTTCACCACCTCGAAGCTCGATCCTTTCACCCGTCCGAGGGTGTGGAGGTCGTCGTTGTTCCAGTGCCGGTCGGGCGCGCCGCTGATGTACCAGTCGGAGCCGTTGTCGGCGACCAGCATCCCGTAGCGCTTCAGCGCCTGGAGCACAATCCGCGCCTGGCGCGGGAAGCCGTCGATCGGGTAGCTCGCCTTCAGGCGGACGCGAAGTCCCATCGGCGGACGGGAAGGATCGTTCGAGTCGCTCGCGTAGTGCCGGGCGGGATAGACGTAGGCACGTCGGGTGCGCTCGACGGTGAAGCGAAGCGCGTGGTCGATCACCCCGCGGGCAACGTCGCCGTAGCGGGCGAGCCCCGGGAAGATCGGCAATCCGGCCGCGTCCGCCGACGTCCAGCCGGCGGGCCTGAGCTTGTTCGAGCGGAGGCTCCAGATGGCGCCCGCGCCGGCGTGGCGGCCGTGCAGGGCGTAGATCTCGTAGAGCTTGCAGCTCGAGTGGTCGATCAGGAGCGCGTGGTGGTCGCCGCCGTATTCCAGCTTCACGTTGCGCGGGATCGGATAGGGGCCCTTGTCGCTCTCGTTCGCGTAGTCGAAGCTCAGGCGGACACGGGGCGTCTTCTTCGTGACGACGTTGAAGGGGATCCCGATCGGCCCGCCGTCGTAGAGCCCGGAGCCGAAGTCCGGGTGGAGGCCAGTGCCGAGGCCGATCGAGCGGATGATCCGGTCGGAGTTGGCCGCGACCGGAAGCCGGTCGACCCGCTGGTTCCACGGGTTGTTGTGCGGAAAGACTGGGCAGCGAGGGGCTCCGGGAAGGCGGAGCGCTCCGGCGGATCCGCCCCCAAGCGCGAGCACGCAGGCGCCGGAGACCAGGAGTCGCTTCAGGATGCCTGCGCGCGCATTTTCGCCTTGTACGCGCGTTTCGCTTCCTGGTAGCGCTCGAGCGCCTCGGGCGAGTCCACGTCGGCCAGCGTGTGGTGATCGGGGACGAGCTCCTGCGCCGCGTCAACCCCGAACCGCTTCGCCAGCACGGCCCCGAACGTCCTTACCTTCATCGGGCCGAAGCCCGGGAGGGCGGCCAGCCGCTTGCGGAGGTCGTCGGCGTCCTTTGCGTCCTCCCAGATCCGAGCCGCGTCGCCGCCGTACTCGCTGACGACGGCGCGGCAGAGCTCCTGGACGCGGCCCGCCATCGAGCCGGGAAAGCGATGCAGCGCCGGCCTCTCGCGGAAGATGCGCTCGAGCTCCCCGGGATCCATGCCCGCGATCTCCGCGGCATCGAGTCGTCCGCCGAGGCGGTGCTTCAGGTCGAGCGGGCCCGAGAACGCCTTCTGCATCTGCACCTGCTGGTCGAGGACGAACCCGATCAGGAGCGCGAGCGGATCCCGCGCGAGCAGCGCGTCCGCTTCGTCGTTGCCGGTGTAGTGGAGCCGTTCCGGGCGCACGACGCGATTCTACGCCCCGTGCGTCTCCACCTCGTCGAGCTCCGGCACTTCCGGCCGGTGCTAACGTCGGGCTGCTCCGTCCGTGAAGCTTGACTACGACCTGCTCGGGAACTCCGCGTTGCGCGCGGCGGCCTCGGCGTGACCGTGCGCGCGCTCGTCCCGATCCTTCTGCTCCTCGCCGCCGTTGCGACGGCGGCCACCTTCCCGGGACGGAACGGAGCGATCATCGCCTCGGGCCCGCCCCGGGACGTGACCGAGTTGGAGACGCTCGTCTACCTGCCGGCGGACGGCGGTGACCCGCGTGTGCTCGGACTCGGCCAGCTTCCCGCTTGGTCGCCACAGGGAAAGCGCCTCGCCTACGACGACGGCAAGGGACTCGTGGTCGCGAGCACGGACGGCTATCGCCTGACGAGTCGCAGGCGCCTGCTGCGAAGCCCGCACGGCGTCCATTTCTGGGAGGCCGCCTGGGCGCGGCACGGCCGCCGCCTCGCTTACGTCTCGCTCGACGTGCACACGGATACGTCGGACATCCACACCGTCCGAGTCTCGGACGGCCGTCGCGTGCAGCGCCTCACCTACGCCAAGAAGGGCTGGTCGAACGAGTGGCCGACCTTCTCGCCCGACGGGCGCTGGATCGCGTACACCACCTGCGGGCCGCATTCCGACGCGTGCAACCTGAAGCTAATGCGCTGGAACGGCTCCGGTCAGCGCGTGCTCGTCTCCGCTCCGCCGTGGCGGGCCTTCGACCCGGTCTGGTCCCGGGACGGAACGCGGATCGGCTTCTCCCTCTGCACTCTGGACCGCTGCACGGCCTGGGTGCTCAACCTGAGGACGCACGAGCGGAGACGGATTCGCGGGCTGAGCGTGGAGGCCTTCGCCCCGGACGGGAGCGGCCTCGTCGTCTTCGACACCGTCAAAGGTCGCCCCGAGTGCGGCGAGGGGCTCTTCCTCACGGATCTCGACGGAAGGAACCGGGTGCTCCTGCCGGGAGATTGCCTGGCGTGGGCAGATTGGCAGGCACTACCCTGAATCGCATGGACCCGCTCTCCATCTTCAGTCCCGAAACGCGCGCCTGGTTCGAGCGCACCTTCGACGCCGCGACGCCGGCGCAGGCGCTCGGCTGGCCCGCGATCGCGCGCGGCGGGCACACGGTGATCCAGGCCCCGACCGGCTCGGGGAAGACGCTCGCCGCCTTCCTGTACGGGATCGACCGGCTCACGACTGCCCCCGGCGAGGGCCTGCGGCTGCTCTACGTCTCGCCGCTGAAGGCGCTCAACTACGACATCGAGCGCAACCTGCGCGGGCCGCTCGCCGGCCTGCAGAGCGAGCTTCGCGTCGCCGTGCGCACCGGCGACACGCCTCAGAAGGAGCGGGCGGCGATGCTGCGCTCCCATCCCGACATCCTGATCACGACCCCGGAGTCGCTCTTCTTGCTCCTCACCTCGCGCGCGCGGAAGATGCTCGCATCGGTCGAGACGCTGATCCTGGACGAAGTGCATGCGGTTGCAGGCACCAAGCGCGGAGCTCACCTGGCAATCAGCGTCGAGCGCCTCGACCGGCTCATCGAGAAGCCGGTCCAGCGGATCGGGCTGTCTGCCACCCAGCGGCCCCTCGAGGAGATCGGCCGCTTCGTCTCCGGAGGCCGGCCGATCGAGCTCGTCGACGCCGGCCGAGCGAAGGAGCTCGACCTGCAGGTCGTCGTCCCGGTCGAGGACATGCGGGAGCCGGGCGGCGGGGGCGAGGACGGCTCCGCCCAGTCGATCTGGCCGTCGGTCTACCCGGAGCTGCTCCGGCTCGTCCGCGAGCACCGCTCCACGATCGTGTTCGTCAACAACCGCCGCCTCGCCGAGCGGCTCGCGCTGCGCCTGAACGAGCTGGCCGAGGAGGAGATCGCCCGCGCCCATCACGGGTCGATCGCGCGCGAGCAGCGGACGGAGATCGAGGAGCTGCTGAAGGGCGGCCAGATTCCGTGTCTCGTCGCGACCTCGTCACTCGAGCTCGGCATCGACATGGGCGCAGTCGACCTCGTGATCCAGGTCGAGTCGCCGAAGTCGGTCGCGCGCGGCCTCCAGCGGGTCGGGCGCGCGGGGCACGAGCTGGGGGCGGTCTCGAAGGGGCGGATCTTCCCCAAGTTCCGCGCCGACCTGCTCGAGTCGGCGGTCGTCGCGCGGCGGATGCTGGACGGGGCGATCGAGGAGACGGTCATTCCCCGCAACCCGCTCGACGTGCTCGCGCAGCAGATCGTCGCGATCTGCGCCGACGAGGAGATCTCGGTCGACGAGCTACACGAGCTCGTCCGTCGCGCCCATCCGTTCTCCGACCTGTCGAGGGTCCAACTCGAGAACGTCCTCGACATGCTCGCCGGCCGCTATCCGTCGGACGAATTCGCTGAGCTGCGCCCGCGGATCGTGTGGGATCGGACCGCGGGGCTGCTGCGCGCCCGCCAGGGGGCGCGCAAGCTCGCGGTCACGAACGCGGGCACGATTCCGGACCGCGGCCTGTTCGGAGTCCATCTCGTCGACGGCGGCGGGCGCGTGGGCGAGCTGGACGAGGAGATGGTCTACGAGGCCCGCGCGGGCCAGGTGATCCTGCTCGGCGCCTCGAGCTGGCGGATCGAGGAGATCACGCGCGACCGGGTGCTCGTGTCGCCTGCCCCCGGGGTGCCGGGGGCGGTTCCGTTCTGGAAGGGCGAAGGAGTCGGAAGGCCGTACGAGCTCGGCGAGGCGATCGGCCGGTTCTCGCGGGAGATCCTCGCGCTTTCGCAAGCGAAAGCGCTAGAGCGCCTCCAGAGCGATCATCAGCTCGACGAATACGCAGCACGCAACCTTCTAGGCTTCCTGCGCGAGCAGGAAGCCGCGACCAGAACCGTTCCTTCGGATCGCGCGGTTGTAGTGGAGCGCTTCCGGGACGAGATCGGCGACTGGCGCGTCTGCATCCTCACCCCGTTCGGGGCCCGCGTGCACGCTCCCTGGGGCCTGGCCCTCGGCGCGCGGCTGCGCGACTCGCTCGGCCTCGAGGTGCAGTCGATCTGGTCGGACGACGGGATCGCGCTCCACCTGCCGGACGCCGACAGCCCGCCTCCCGTCGACGAGCTGATGCTCGAGCCGGACGAGGTAGAGGAGCTGGTGATGGCCGAGCTCGGCGCGAGCGCTCTCTTCGGGGCCCGCTTCCGTGAGAACGCCGCTCGGGCGCTGCTGATCCCGCGCAGGCGGCCGGGCGAGCGCACTCCGCTCTGGCAGCAGCGCCTCAAGGCGCAGAGCCTGCTGCAGGTGGCGCGGCGATACGGCTCGTTCCCCGTCGTGCTCGAGACCTACCGCGAATGCCTCCAGGACGTCTTCGACCTGCCGGCGCTGAAGCGGCTGCTCACCGGTCTGAAGACGCGCGAGCTCGACCTCGTCGACGTGGAGACGCCGTCGGCTTCGCCCTACTCGGCCTCGCTCCTGTTCGACTACATCGCCACCTACATGTATGAGGACGACACGCCGCCCGCCGAGCGGCGGGCCCAGGCGCTGTCCCTCGACCGCGATCTCCTGCGCGAGCTGCTCGGTCAGGAGGAGCTGCGCGACCTGATCGATCCCGGCGCGCTCGAGAACGTCGAGGAGCAGCTCCGCGGGGCCCCGCGGAGCCCGGACGAGCTGCACGACCTGCTCCGGCGGCGGGGCGACCTGCGCGCCGAGGAATACGACGGGGGTCTCGCCGAGCCGCTCGTGGACGAGCGGCGGGCCGTCCGCGTTCGCATCGCCGGCGAGGAGCGGCTGATCGCCGCCGAGGACGCCGGCCGCTACCGCGACGCGCTCGGGGCGATGCCGCCGGGCGGGCTGCCCTCCGTGTTCCTCGAGAGCGTGGACGAGCCGCTGGCCTCGCTCCTGCTCCGCTTCGCGCGCTCGCACGGACCGTTCACGACCGCCGAGGCGGCGGCGCGGTTCGGGCTCGACCACGCCGCCGCGGAGGAGGAGCTCGGCCGGCTCGAGCGCGCGGACAAGCTCGTGCGCGGAGAGTTGCGTCCCGGCGGCACCGAACGGGAGTGGTGCGATCCGGACGTCCTGCGGCGCCTGCGCCGCGCGTCACTGGCCGCGCTTCGAAAGGAGGTCGAGCCGACCGAGCAGGCTGCGCTCGGCCGCTTCCTCCCCGGCTGGCAGGGGGTGGATCGTCGGGCTTCGCTGCGCGAAGCCCTAGTGCCGTTGCAGGCGCTGCCGTTGCCGGTGGCGTTATGGGAAGCCGAAGTGCTGCCGCGGCGCGTTCCCGGCTACCAGCCGGCCCAGCTCGACCAGCTCTGCGCCTCCGGCGAGGTGGTCTGGATCGGGGCCGGGCTCGACCGGGCCGCGCTCTACTTCCGCGAGGACGCGGGGGCCCTCGGTCAGGTGGCAGCTGCGCCGCCACCTGACCTAGAGATCCACGCCTGCCTGCGCAGCGCGCTCGGCCGGAGCGCGATGTTCTGGTTCGAGCTACTCGAGGAGACGCAACTAGAGAGCGGCGAGGCACTCGCCGCTCTCTGGGAGCTCGTCTGGGCCGGCGAGGTGACGAACGACGCCTGGACGCCGCTCCGCGCGGCACGCAGGTATGGGATGCCGAGGACCGAGCGGCGGCCCCGCCGCTTCTCGCGGCGCCGGGCAACGGCGATCACCGCAACCCAGGGCCGCTGGTCTCTTACAGATCGTCTCTTCCGCGGGCAGCCCGAGCGGCGCGCGCTCGCCGAGCTCCTGCTCGAGCGGCAGGGGATCGTCACGCGCGACGGCGTCCGCGCCGAAGGGATACCGGGCGGCTACGGCGCCGTGTACGGAGAGCTGCGTGCGCTCGAGACGCTGGGCCTCTGCCGGCGCGGTTACTTCGTGGAGGGGCTGGGAGGCGCACAGTTCGCGCTCGGCGGCGCGGTCGAGCGGCTGCGCGAGCTGCGTGGGCGGGACGGGGACGAGCCGGAAGCGCTCGTGCTCGCCGCGGCGGAGCCGGCGCAGCCGTACGGGGCGGCGCTGCCCTGGCCCAGGCGCGCCGGCGCGCGGGCGGCGCGCGTGGCGGGGGCCCACGTCGTCCTGCTCGGGGGCCAGGCGGCGCTGTTCGTCGAGCGCGGCGGCCGCTCGCTCGTCCCCCTTCGCGATCCCGACGAATCGTGGCTGCGTCCGGCGCTCGACGCGCTCGTCCGGCACGTGCGCCGGGGCGGGGTGAAGCGGCTGGCGGTCGAGCGCTTCGACGGCGAGCCGGTGGGCGAGACAGACGTGATGCCGCTGCTGCTCGAGGCCGGCTTCCGGGCCGGCCCGCGGCGCGCCGTTTTGCGGCCGTGACGGTTGTCTGCGGTATCGATGTCGGATCTCTACGAACGCCGGCCGATGTAGCCTGGCTGGAAGAGACACGGTTCGTTCTCGGCCGGTACATCCCATCGGCGGCAGCACCGCTTCCAGAAACTCCGACGGGCGTCCACGAGCCACAGTGCTACGCGCTCGACGCGCCTCAGAGCCTTCCTGCCGCAGGATCGACGCGGCGGGCAGCTGACCGTGAGGCGCGGACGCCGACGAGCGTGCTGCCGGCGCGGCGGGCGGACGTCGCGGCGATGCGGGCGTATGGCCCGTTCGTCGAGGCAGGACTGACGCTCTTCTGGGAAGCCCATAACCGGTCGCTCCCCCTGATCGAGACATATCCCCGGTTCGTGATCAAGACGCTCTGGCCGGAGCTCGAGATCCCTTCGAAGCGCAGAGAGCCGAAGCGCTACATCGCCGAGTTGTGGCCGCGGATTCGTGCGCTCGGGTACGAATCCCGCCAGCCGGCGACGCACGACGAGATCGACGCAATCCTGTGCGCACTCGCCGCCGAGGCGTTCGTGGCGGGAGCGCATGTCCAGGTTGGCGCTCCAGCGGTTGTCGACGAGGACGGCGGCGTTCTCCGAGAGGGGTACATCGTCGCGCCTCGCGCGCGGAGCGCGAGGGCTATCGACGATGACGTCCGGGCTCTCGCCGCGATCCAGGAGCGGAGCTACGAGCACGCCGGCGCCTCGCTTCGCTCGTCCTGGCCGCGCGAGAGCGCGATGGACGTTGCCGGGCTCGCCGCGTTCCTCTCGCGCAAGGACTACGGCGTGCTCGCGACGACGAGCCCGAACGGCAGGCCGCAGGCCGCGCCGGTCGCGTTCTTCGTCCGGAATGAGTCGTTCTGGGTCGCGACGGTGGCCGGTGCTCGGCTGCGCAATCTGCGCGCGAATCCCTTTGCGGCGCTCGTGATCGCGGAAGGCGATCGAGGCGACCACCGCGCGCTCCGTACGGAGGGGCCGGTCGTGCTGCACGAAGGTCCTGGGCTCGAGCCGCTCACGCAGGTTTGGCGAGAGCGGCACGGGTCGGACCCCACTTGGGCAGCTGCCTTCGTCGAGCTGCGGCCGCGGGTCCTGTTCTCGTATGCCGGCGGCTAGGAACGCTGGAGCCGCTGCGCTCGTGCTGCTCGCTGCCGCGGCGGCGGCCGGCTGCGCCGAGGCGCCCGAGCAGCACGGGGCGCGGCTCGCCGTCGAGCTCTACGCTCGCGGACAGGGGCGCGCCGGCGATGCGCGCTGCACCTCCAATCCGAAGCTGTTCTTCACTTCCGGCCCAACGGCGAAGGTGTTCGTCTGCATCGTGAAGATCGGTGGGAACCATTGCGACCGCTACGTCGCATACCGGAGCGGACGCGACTACACCGTCCGCTTGCGCAGGCGCGACGACGACTGCATCCTTCCGGCAGGCTGAGCATGCCGGAAACCGATGGGTCAGCACTGGACGAGCTTGTGGAGGTCATCTCCGGGCTGGCATTGCCGGCCCGCGTCGCCGTCGACGGCGTGGACGCGGCAGGGAAGACGACGCTCGCCGGCGAGCTCGCCCGGCGGCTCGGCGCCGCACGGCTGAGCGCCGACGAATTCCTCCGTCCACCCGAGGAGCGGTACCGCCGTGGCCGTGAGTCCCCGGAGGGCTACTACCTCGATTCCTTCGACCACGACCGGCTCCGCGAGGCGGTGCTGGCGCGAGACGGACTGGTGATCGTGGACGGAATCTTCCTATTCCGGCCGGAGCTCAACGACCTGTGGGAGTTCCGGATCTTCGTCCACGTCGACTTCGACGAGTCGATTCGCCGGGGGATCGAGCGAGACGGGGCCGAGACCGAGTCGCTCTACCGCCGCCGTTATGTCCCCGGACAGCGCATCTACCTCGAGCAGGTACGGCCGCGCGAGCTGGCCGACGTGGTCTTCGACAATACGGAGCGGGCTTAGCCGGGGACCGGCCGGCGCCCGTCCGTGAACACGGGATAGAGGTAGGGCTTGAACCGCTTCGCCCCGTCCGACAGCTCGCGGGGGAACTCGGTCTGGACCGCCTCCGCCGCCAGTCTCCAGAGGCGCCGGATCTCCGAGCCGACGAGCTCGGTCGCCTCCCCGTAGCCCGCCTTGTTCCGCCGCAGCCCTTCAAGGCTGATCGGGTTGCCCCAGACGGCGGCGCACGCGCGCCGGTTGTGCTTCGCCGACCAGCCGAAGGTCTCGACCCCGCACGGGACGACCGGCACGCCCTCCTGCATCGCGATCATCACCCCGCCGATCTTGACCTCGCCGGGGTAGCCGAAGCGCTGCCGCGTTCCCTCGACGTGCACGCCGACGACGTGGCCTTCCCGGACGAGCCGCCGGGCCTCGCGGAGCGCGTCACGGTCGGCCTCCCCACGGCGCACCGGGAAGATGCCGGTCCAGCTCAGAAGCTCGCCGATGACGGGCATCTCGTACAGCTCCGCCTTGGCCATGAAGAAAATCGTGCGGGGCGAGTAGATCCCGATCACGGTATGGTCGACCGCCGCCAGGTGGTTCGCCGCGAGCACGAAGCCTCCGGTCAGCGGGACGCGGTCGAGCCCGTAGCCGCGAGATCCGGGCGCCAGATAGCCGAGGATCGCGATCGCCACGCCCCAGCGGAGCGGATCCCACAGGACTTCGGGATCCTCGCGCCAGAGCTTTGGAATGCCGAGCTCCGTGAGGCGCATGGCGGGTCAGCCTAGAGGAGAGGGGGCCCCGGCCGCGTAACGGAACTCGTGGCTGTCCGCTCTCCGAGCCTCTATCACGCCCTGCGCTGTTTCTGCCTGGGCGGGTTCTCGGTGCTGTCGGCGGAGATGGAGTCCGGCGTCGAGCTGCCCTACTCGTTCGAGGAGCACACGGCGGCGGGCCGTCCGTCCCTGTACGAGTACCGGCCGCTCGTCCGCACGTTCGTCGAGGCGCGCGCAGACCGGCTCGTGACGCGGGAGGACGCCAAGATCGCCGTCGAGGAGCTGCGCAGGGAGCCGGCCGCCGCGATCTTCGCGCGCGCACACGCGGGCGTGAAGCCGACGGAGGAGGAGGCGCTCCTGCGGACGGTGCTGATGCCGCTGCTGACGAAGACCGCCGAGGCCTGCGGTGGCTTCGACTGGGACGACGGCGCCTTCGACCATGCGTACTGTGAGCTCGAGCACTCGCTGTTCGGCGAGCGTCGCTCCTACGCCGCGATCGCCCCGCTGATCGGACTCTCCGCGGGAACTCAGATCGATCTCGGTCGCGGCTTGCGCGTGCGCCCCGCTGCGACGGGCGAGCTGGCGGCGCATTGGCCGGAAGCCGCCGGTCTCCTCCCGGCCGATTTTGGACGCGAGCCCGACCGCATGTGCGTGCTCGAGCTCGAGCAGGCGCTCTCCCCGCAAGCGACCGAGCCTCGGGACGCACCGGCCGAGCTCGCCGACGCGGTCACAGCGCTTCGGCTCGCCACCGCCGCCCCGGTCGCCGCCGGTCCCGTCCTTTTCGAGCGCCTGGACTGGCGCCCGTTCGGGGTTCGACCCGTGCTTCCGATCGCGGCCACGCAGCCGACGGGCGAGCCGAGCCGGCTCGACAGCTTTCGCGCCGGGCTCGCCCGCGAGCTGCTCGAGCGGCTGGCGGCGGCCGACGACGATCCCGATCTGGCCGAGGCGCTCGATCGCTGGGAGCTCTCGCTCTTCCAGGACGAGCCGTTTCGCTCCGAGCAGCTGCGCGAGTCGCTCGTCGCCCTGCTCGGCGGCACCGACGGCCTCTGGGCCGGCGCTCTGCGGGCCTCGCTGCTGCTCGGGGAGAGTGGCCGCGAGCGCTCCGACGTGATGGGAAGGCTGCGGATGCTGGCGGGCGGCGAGCGGGCCGACGAGACCGCAGCCGACCTGCTCCGCCGGGCGCTCGTCGAGACGCTCATGCACGGAAACCGGCTGAAGCTCGTGGAAGCGCTCGACGAGTCGCTACTCGGGCTGCGTCCGCGACCCGCAGGCTACTTCGCAGCCCGCGCCGTCGCCTGAGCTAGTCCGTCCCGGGCCGCGCGGGCGAGCGGCTCGGCACCGAGGTCTCCGAACACTCTTGCCGCCTCTTCGAAAGGAGCGGCCGCCTCCTCGGCTCGCTTCAGCTCGAGCAGGCAGCGTCCCTGGCCGAATAGTGCGTGGGCACACTCCGGCACCGTGCCGAACTCGCGCCAGCGTCGCGCTGCCTCGGCGTAGAGCTCGGCCGCGGGGCCGATCTCTCCCCGAGCCTCGGCCACGACGGCCCGGCCCGTCAGCACCGCGTTCAGGTCGTAGGGCATCGCCACACCGTCCGTGCCCTCGAGCAGACGCTCGGCTGACTCGACGGCTCCGGCGCCGGCACAGACACGGGCGGCGGTCGGCAGCTCGCTCGCCCGCCACGCAGGGCTCCCGCGCGTCGCCTTATCGAGCTCTTCGATCAGCTCCACAGCCGCCTCCACTTTGTCCTCGATCAGCGCCGCAGTCGCGAGTGCCGGGGCAAGCACTTGGAGATCGCCGATCTCCCGGGCGCGCGGGAGAACGCCGCTCGCGAGCCGCCGTGCCTCCGCCAGCTCGCCGCGGTAGGCGAAGATCCTCGCCTCCCTTTCCAGCGCCCACGTCGCCATTTGGGTCCCGCCCTGCCTCCGGTCCCAGGTGATGACCTCGTCGAGGAGGGGGAGCGCCTCGTCCCAGCGGCCGAGCTGGGTGAGGTGCCTGCCGACCTCTCCCTTCTGCCACATGACGTTGTGGGTCAGTCCCCGCTGCTCCGAGAACTCGAGTGAGGCCTGCGAGAGCTCCAAGCCCTTGGCGGGCCCTTCCGCGCGACTGAGCAAGTCTCCGAGGTTGCCGTAGGCGATGGCCGTCTCGACACCGAGACCGAGCTCGAGCCCGAGGTCGAGCGCCGCCCGCAGGTCGTCGAGACCGCCGAGGTCGTCGAGGTCGCAGCGGGCGATCCCGCGCATCTGGAGCAGCCGGACGCGCGGCGCCAAGAGCCCGAGCTGCTCGGCGAGGCCGAGGCCGCGCTCGGCCCATTCGAGCCCCTCGCGCGACCTGCCCCCGATCGCGTGAAAGCTGCCTACTTGCGAGTACGCCGCGACGAGCTCGCGCCCCGGCTCTCCACGCTCGAGGACCTGGACGTTCTTCTCCGCGAGCTCGAGGCCCCGTGCCGTCTCGCCCCGCCGCCAGAGCGCCCGCGCAAGCAACGTCGTCGCCGCGCCGGCGCGAACCTGCCTGTCGGCCGACTCCAGCACCGGTATTGCCTCTTCGAAGGCTCGTTCCGCCTCGAGAAGCCGCCCCTGTTCCTGCATAGTCTCGGCGACCTTCACCAGCACGTCGGCCCGGTCGGGATCGGAGGGAGAGAAGAGCTCGAGAGCGCGCCGGTAGTGCTGCTCGGCAGCGTGCAGGTCCAGTGCCATCACGCGGTCGCCGGCGAGGACGAGGAAACCCCGGAGCGGCTGCTCGGCCTCACCGGCCAGAGCGTCGTCGCCGGAAGCGCGCGCCAGCTCAAGCGCTTGCCCGTAGTGGTGCACGAGGATCTCGGAGTGATCTGCGGTACGGGTCCCGGCGAGCCGCTCGATCCAGGCCGCTGCCTGCAAGTGCTTGCGGGCCCGCTCTCCCCGCGGAATCTGCTGGTAGGCGACGTCCTGGACGAGCAGGTGCCAGAAGGAGAACTCCTCCTGCCCTTCGATCGAGGACAGGCGTGCCGGACGGACGAGCTCCTTGCGGACGAGCTCGCGCAGCTCGAGCTGGATCTCGTGATCCTCGAGGCCGCCCACGGATGCGACCGCTCCCGTCCAGAACACCTTGCCGACGACGGAGGCGTCCTGAACGACGGTCTTGCGCTCGCGCGGCAGCGTGTCCAGCCTCGCCGCGATCAGGGCCTGAACGGTCTCCGGGACAGCGACCTCACCGTTGCCGCCTTCGCGCTCGCTCACCATCCGCACGAACTGCTCGGCATAGAGCGGGTTGCCGCTTGCCCGTTCGAGCAGAGCGGCCCGAGTCTCGGCGGAGATGCTCGCGTGCTCCTCGAGCAGCGCCGTGACGAGCGCCTCAGTCTCGTCGCCGGTCAAGGGAGAGAGGGCGATCGTGGTCGAGTTCCGCTTGCCGCCGCCCCATCCCTCGCTCCGCTCGAACAGTTCCGGGCGAGCGCTACAAAGGCAGAGCAGCGGGACGCCCGTAGCCCAGTCGACGACGTGCTCGATGAAGGCGAGCATGGGCTCGTCGGCCCAATGAAGGTCTTCGAACACGAGCACGAGCGGACGCTCGGCCGCGATGGCCTCGACATAGCGCTGCCAGGCTGCGAACAGCTCCTCCCGTTCGGCGGCGCCCGCGCCCTCCGGGCCGGTCACGCCGACGAGCGGCCCGAGGCGCCCCTCGAGCCATTCCCGGTCGGATCCCTGCTCAACCAGCGCATCGACGGACGACGAGAGCTTGGCAGCGGCCTGCTCCGGCGAGTCCGACTCGAGAATCCCGCCGTGCGCCTTCACGATCTCTCCGAGCGCCCAGAAGGTGATCCCCTCTCCGTAGGGGAGGCACCTGGCCTGCCGCCAGTAGACGATCTCCGGGCGGTCGTCGACGAGCGCGTGGAGCTCCGAGACGAGGCGCGTCTTGCCGACGCCGGGCTCCCCGACGACGGTGACGAGCTGAACCGACGGCTCTTCGAGCGCCCGGCCGTAGACGCCCTCGAGCAGCGACAGCTCGCGTTGGCGGCCGACGAACGGCGTCGGCAGGCCGCGGTCGACGTCAACGCCGTATCGGCTGCGAGCGCCGAGCGCGCGCCAGATCTCGATCGGCTCGGCCTTGCCCTTCAGCACGACGGGCTCGAGCCGCTCGTAGTCGATTGCACCGGAGGTCGTCCGCTGTGTCACCTCGTCGACGACCAGCGCTCCCACGGGAGCGGCCTGCTGCAGCCGCGAAGCGATGTTGACGACGTCGCCGGCCACGATTCCCTCGCCCGCTTCAGGACGCGCGCCGACCGTGACCAGAGCCTCCCCAGTCGTCACTGCCGCCCGGAGCTCGAGGTCCTCGACCGACTCGAGCACCCGCAGCGCGGCGCGCACCGCCCGCTCCGGATCGTCCTCGTGGGCAGCGGGGGCTCCGAACACGGCCATGACCGCGTCGCCGACGAACTTCTCCACCGTTCCGCCGAAGCGCTCGATCTCCCGCTTCACTCGGGCGTGATACGGGCGGAGCGTCGCGCGCACGTCCTCCGGGTCGGCTTGGTCGGCGTGCTGGGTGGAGCCGACGATGTCGACGAACAGGACCGACACGAGCTTGCGTTCCTCCAGGCCCGGAGCGGCTGCCGCAAGCCGGGTACCGCACATCCCGCACAGCAGGAACCCCTCTGGGTTCTCCTGCCCGCAGGAGGGGCAAATCGTCACGGACCGCAGTTTAAGTCGGCACAACCCTCGCCAGCGACACGGCTACGCTGGCCCGATGGAAGAGGCGCGGCAGGTGCTCGAACGGCTCCGTCGAATCGAGCTGCTCGAGCAGGAAGACACGCCCGCCCCGGCGATTCTCGCCGAGGTGCGCGAGCTGCTCGCCGAGGCGGAGAAATGGGTGCGCGAGGAGGGCCGCGCCGACGTGAGGGCTCAGGCCGGGGTGGACCGGCTCCGGGAGGCGCTGGAACAAGGCGATGAAACGGCTCTGGCAGCACAAAGGACTTTGGTAGCCTGACCCGAAAGACGAGCCCGATGGGGCTCGCACGTCTACTCCCGCGCCCGAAAGTTCGGGCGCAATCCTCCAAGCCAACCTCGAAAGAGCTGACAGTGGGCAGAGTCATCGCGTTCGCCAATCAGAAGGGCGGCGTCGCCAAGACGACCACGACGCTGAATCTCGCGGTCGCCTTCAAGGAGCAGGGCCTGAATGTGCTCGCCGTCGACCTGGACCCGCAGGGCAACCTGACCATGAGCCAGGGCATGAATCCGGACGCGATCGAGCGCTCGATGTACGACGTGCTCGTCCACCGGCTCCCGATCGAGGAGGTCATCCACAAGGCGGAGGTCGACATCGCGGTCTCGTCGCTCGACCTCGCCGGCGCCGAGCTGGCGCTGTCGAGCATGATCGGCCGCGAGCGCGCCCTCGAGAAGGCGCTGGCGCCGATCCGCGAGAACTACAACTACATCCTGATCGACACGCCCCCGTCGCTCGGGATCCTGACCGTGAACGCGCTCGTGGCCGCCAACGGCGTGATCGTGCCCGTCCAGTGCGAGTACCTCTCCCTCAGGGGTCTCGTCCAGCTCGAGAACACGCTGAGCATGATCCGCGAGAACCTTAACCCTGATGTCGAGATCGAGGGTATCTTGCCGACGATGTTCGACCGCCGGACGCTCCACTCCCGGGAGGCGATCGACATCCTGGAGGAGAACTTCGGCGAGCTCGTGTTCGACACCAAGATTCGCAAGACGATCCGGTACGCCGAGGCGCCCGTGAAGGGCACGTCCGTGCTCGCCTACGACCCGACCGGAGACGCTGCCAACGCGTACCGGAAGCTGGCGAAGGAGGTCCTCAATGGCTCGCAAGCGGGCTAGCATGCGCGAGGGCCCGCTCGCTGAGCTCTTCCGTGCGACCGAGGCCGCCCAGCGGCAGGCCGAGCGCGAGGGCAAGGCTCCCAAGCCCGCCTCCCCCGCAGCCGAAGAGACGGTCGAGCACGCTCCCCCGTTCGAGCCGATCGAGCCCGCTGAA